>OKVW01000049.1_pt1 | contig 103103 bp, 94 predicted proteins | sample 1606991 | NCBI WGS metagenome assembly OKVW01 (sample SAMN03281021, study PRJEB24777) | human gut metagenome | isolation source: fecal sample PR177 from 1 month old male Malay infant, vaginal delivered... | reverse complement strand
TATTTTATATCCGGCATCCTTGGATACAGCCTTCAGCGGCGATATATATACGAAGATTAGAAAAGCTAATAGTATAAGAAAAGTAAAGCTGCGTTTAGAGCATATCTTATGCCGGGTTTCGCAATATGTTAAGTTTAGAATAGATATAATATTATGCACACCGGATCCTCCCTCTGACTTTTTTGTATATAAGACCAATCAGACAGCCTGAAAATATAACTCCCAAAAGAATTGGCCACAAAAAGGATGCAAGGTCATTTTCCCATATATTATAACTGGCATCAAATATTATGGATACATTAAAAACAGAGTCATGCCCCCATATGGAGTTTCCTAAATACAATAAAAAATAGTACCCCATAACAGGAATTGACAATACCAGAAGGGAATTTACAATATATAGAGACACATACGCTGCCAGAAGGGATAAGGAAGCAGCAAGGATTCCCTTTTGTACGGTGAATAGGAAAAAATATACCGGGTACCTTCCAGGAGTAAGAAAATACCGCAATCCTCCTACTTCCTGTAGTAAAGATATAGAGGTAAAATTAGCATCCTCCCAGGGCATTCTGTACCGCAGATACATGACAAACAGCATTGTTCCAATGGAATAGGTCAACAGGGCAGTTAGAAATATCGTGATAGACCTGGATAAAGTATACAGGAAGACAGATCCCTTCTGTACCATAAGATACGCATAACGATTCTCCATATCCTGACAGAAACTGTTTGCATAGGGATATGCACAAAACAGCATTACGATCATGGAGGGCATACCATACTGTATACGCTCAAAGACAAAGAAAACCGTTCTATCCAGAGTAATATCATCTACTGTACCAAACATCAGGGTAAGGAAGACGCCCGCGATCCCCAGAAGAAATCCCCCGGAACAAATTCCTCTGCTTATGTCCATCCGGAGATATCTGAATAATTTCTCACAGGTCTTTATCATTGGATGATCTCCTCTCCCGTAACCGCATTTACGATGACCTAGTTCAATACCGAGTGCTCCTCAACAGAACCTTCCCCAGACTGGAGCTTCAGATTCTCAGTAACATCGAATACCCATACCGGGGTTAACAGATAATTGTCATTCTTCTCCTGCCGTGCCATCATCATTAACTGGGCTTTGGTAACGATATAATTATCATCTGATATGATATTTGCATATTTGTGCTCCACAGTGCCAGCAATTTCCTCAAAGTTCTTTAATTTTAGCTTTGTATCCCCTTTTTGAAATTTAAAGGTCTTGTCCATCAAAAGATAGAACAAACCATCTTTTGAATAGGCAGCCTGTACTTGTGCAAACGCATCAGAGGCTTCTTTATAGATATCGCTGTAGATATAATAAACGGGCAGCTTTTGGCATGTCTGGCGCAGGGCAAAATAATAACAGTCATCGTCAGAAGACCAGTTCTCCTTGTATCGTGAGGGATCCGCCTCGCCTTGTATCCCTAATACTGTCTCTTCATTTTTCATCGTTTGATAGTCCAGCGAATACCCACTATAGCTATAATCATTCCCAATCGTTATGCCCATTTTTGAAAGTATATCCAATATATCTGTAAGCGCTGTGTCCCGTGCAGCGAAAGAAAATTCCTCCGACTGTGAATATTTGTCCCCATTATAATTATATTTGTAGGATAGACTGAGTACCCTTGGCAAATGATCAGCAAAAGATTTGTATAATTGAACTGACTCAGGATATATCAACAATGTTTCCCCATTCTGTCCTGCATAGTAATAGTCTGTCTGACCAGAGTCGTTTGTCGTGATCTCTTCCTGGTAGTTAATTCCGGAAAAAAGTACCTTCAGGGTATTAGATGGGTCAGGCTGCTGCAAAGTAGCTATATAATCATAAATTTCATTAGGGTTAAAATCCTTATTCAGCACAATCATGGTTTCAAACGTTACATTTCCAGATTCCTTTTCATATTTTTCAGGAAAGGTAATTCCGTCATTGTCTGAAGCGGATGTATCCTCATCTATGTCGGTTGCTTCTGAAAATTGCGTAAGCGTTACCGGCACATCGCTTTCTTGGCATCCAATGTATAATAATGAGCTTATTATTAGGATGCCAATTAGTAAATTTGATTTTTTGTTTAACATATGTAATCCATTTCTTTTTGTTTTTCAGTTATATTTTTCAAAGTATCATAAGTGCTCTTAAAAAACCAGGTCAGAATAATTAAAAATTATGGACAATATTTTCCCCAGGCATTGACTGTCATAGCTTCTGAAGAGCCACGTCGAGAACTCATATAAAAAAAGCTGACGTGGTTTAGCAGTTCCATTTCTATATGAGTTTGAATAACGCCTTTCACCCGCAGAAGATAAGTGTGCAGTACATTTTGTCTCGTAAGAATCAACTCCGCCATACGCTGGAATAGATTTGACATAAATGCTTCCGGTTCTTATGTTAAACCCTGAGGTTGTTACATAATATGTCTGAGCGTTGTCATCTTTTACCTCACGATAAGAATATGGATCTGGGTTTGAGTTTACACCAACCGTAACATCAAATGCTATCGTACCGACAAATGCTACTGACTAATATAAAAAAGACGTCTTTCTTCATATTTATAACACATTTTACCCGATATTTTTTTTATGTGGTAAAAAATGCATATTTTTTTGGTAAAAATAGACTGTAAGTAGATCAATGATTTGCCTATACATCACCAACAACATCCATATGGCTTAGTATCTTTTCTCTTATATCTTTTCGATAAGTTTTACTGATAGCCAAAACCTCACCATCACTCATTTTCACCGATTTAAAACAATATTCTTTTATATAATTTAAATTAATAATATACGATTTGTGGATTCTTATAAATTTTTGCAGAGGAACCTCAGACATAATCAGATCAATTTTCCCATAGAATTCTTTGCTATCATCATCTAAAATGATATATACTTTTTTACCTTCACTTTTAAAATAAAGAATACTACTATATAATATTCTATGATAAGTCCTGCCTTTTTTATATTGAAAGCACAGGTTTTGTTTTTCAATTAATTGTACAGCCTTATGCAGATTTTTCCACATGGCTGAATCATAAACAGGCTTAACCAAAAAATTCAACGGCCTTATCTGAAATAATTTCATAGCGTGATTGGTACTTGCGGAAATATAAATGAGATGTGTTGCATCATTTCCCAGCTTCTCTCTCAAATAGAGTCCCACATCTATCCCACTCATTTTCTGTAATTGAATATCTAAACAGATTAGATCATAATAATTAGAACTTTCTAAAGACTTGCACAGTGCTTCACCACTATAAAAAATGTTTATTTCCACATTAATAGCATTTTCCCGGGCATACTTTCGAATGATATGTTCCATAAACGAACATATCTTGTTATCTACATCACAAACTGCAATATATATCATAAAATCATCCCACTCACCCTTAAGAAAAGACCGGACAGCCAATCGCTATCCGGTCTTCATTTTCTTTAAAATATCTCTATCTTATTGTTCTCCACCATACAGAGTAATTAATTTCTGCAGGTAAGCATATCTTTCTTTTGCGTATTCTTCAGATTTAGCAAAGAGTACAGCAGCTTTTTCAGGATTAGAACGTTTCAGTGAATTGTAACGAACTTCTCCGTCTAAGAATGCCTGGTAGTCTCCTGTTGGAGCCTTGCTGTCTAAGCTGAATGCAGCTTTTCCTTCTTCAGCCATTGTTGGGTTGAAGCGGAAGCAATGCCAGTAACCAGCTTTTACTGCGTTTTCTTCTTCTGTCTGAGCTTTGCTCATACCGATCTTGATTCCGTGGTTGATACATGGAGCATAAGCGATAATTAAGGATGGTCCTGGATAAGCTTCTGCTTCTGCAATAGCTTTTACAGTCTGATTGTAATCAGCACCCATAGCGATCTGTGCTACATATACATAACCATAGCTCATAGCGATACTTGCAAGGTCTTTTTTCTTCGCTTCTTTACCACCGGCAGCGAACTGTGCTACAGCTCCTGTAGGTGTAGATTTGGAAGACTGTCCACCTGTATTTGAGTAAACTTCTGTATCGAATACCATGATGTTGATATCCTGTCCGCTTGCTAATACATGGTCAACTCCGCCGAAACCGATGTCATAAGCCCATCCGTCACCACCGAAGATCCACTGAGATTTTTTAGCTAAGAAGTCTTTGTTATTTACAACTTCTTTGCATGTATCGCAGTCTTTACCTTCTAAAGCAGCTACCATTCTGTCAGTTGCAGAACCATTTGTAGCGCCTGAGTTAAAGGTATCGATCCAATCCTGGCAAGCAGCTTTTACATCAGAGTCTTCTGTATTTGCAACTATTTCTTCAACTTTTGCTTTTAAGCCATTTCTCAGGGCTTTCTGAGCTAATAACATACCATAACCAAATTCTGCATTATCTTCGAATAAGGAGTTACACCATGCTGGTCCCTGTCCTTTTGCATTTACAGTATAAGGTGTGGATGGTGAAGAGTTACCCCAGATAGAAGAACATCCTGTAGCATTTGCAATGTACATTCTGTCACCAAATAACTGAGTGATTAATTTAGCGTAAGGTGTTTCACCACAACCTGCACAAGCTCCTGAGAACTCAAGTAATGGCTGTTTGAACTGGCTTCCCTTAACGGTATTTTCTTTGAATTTTTCAACAACATCTGCTTTTGCAGGTAATTCTACAGCGTAGTCGAAGTATTTCTGGCAGTCTGCATTTGCTTCCATGTTTTCAAGAACAAGTGCTTTTTCACCCTTCTTACCTGGACATACGTTAGCACAAGATCCACATCCTGTACAGTCATAAGCAGAAACAGTAATTGCAAATTTATAATTTGGCATACCTGTCATTGGAATAGTTGTCATTCCTTCTGGTGCTGCTGCTACTTCTTCATCTGTCATAGGAACCGGACGGATAACTGCGTGAGGACATACATAAGCACATCTGTTACACTGGATACAGTTTTCTGGTTTCCAAACAGGGATATCTACTGCGATACCACGTTTTTCATATGCAGAAGAACCGGATGGTGTAGAACCGTCTACATATTCTTTAAATGCAGATACCGGTAATGAATTACCTTCCTGTGCATTTACTTTACTCTGGATATTGTTAACGAAATCAACAACGTCTTTTCTTCCGCCTTCTGCGTGAGACATTGCAAGACCTTCGTCAGCAGAATCTTTCCAGCTGTCTGGTACTGTGATTTCAACAACCTGCTTAGCGCCTGCATCGATTGCATCATAGTTCATCTGTACAATCTTATCGCCTTTTCTTCCGTAAGTAGCTTTTGCAGCTGCTTTCATCAGGTCAATAGCCTGTTCTTCCGGAATGATGTTTGCAAGTTTGAAGAATGCTGACTGAAGAACCGTATTGATACGTCCGCCAAGTCCGATTTCTTTACCAATCTTGATACCATCGATTACATATAATTTAATACCATGGTTAGCGATAAAGCTCTTAACCTGTCCTGGTAAATGTTTTTCAAGACCTTCCATATCCCATGGGCAGTTTAATAAGAATTTTCCGCCGTCTACTAATTCCTGAACCATGTTATATTTATTAACATAAGATGGGTTATGACAAGCAACAAAGTTAGCCTGACGGATTAAGTAAGTAGATTTGATCGGGCTCTTACCAAAACGTAAGTGGGACATAGTAACACCGCCGGATTTCTTTGAATCATAATCAAAATAAGCCTGAGCGTACATATCTGTGTTATCACCGATAATCTTAATGGAGTTCTTATTCGCGCCAACAGTACCGTCAGCACCAAGTCCCCAGAATTTACAGTTGATTGTTCCCTGTGGTGTAGTAACAAGAGGTGTTCCTAATTCCAGAGACAGATTTGTTACATCATCCACGATACCGATTGTGAATTTCTTCTTTTCAGCATTTTTGTATACAGCAACGATCTGAGTAGGTGTTGTATCTTTAGATCCTAATCCGTAACGTCCTGAGTATACTGGAATTGCATCAAATTTTGTTTCTTTTAATGCTGCAACTACATCTAAGTATAATGGTTCGCCAAGTGCGCCCGGCTCTTTTGTTCTGTCTAATACGGAGATCTGTTTTACAGTTTCCGGAATAGCGTTAATCAAAGCTTCTGCGCTGAATGGTCTGTAAAGACGAACTTTTACAACACCGACTTTTTCGCCTGCTGCTGTTAAGTAGTCAATTGTTTCTTCAATTGTATCACATACGGAACCCATAGCGATGATTACATGAGTAGCATCTGCTGCTCCGTAGTAGTTGAATAATTTATAGTCTGTACCGATTTTTTCATTTACTTTGTCCATGTAATCCTGAACGATAGCAGGTAAAGCATCGTAGCTTTCGTTACATGCTTCTCTTGCCTGGAAGAAGATATCCGGATTCTGTGCAGAACCTCTGTGGCATGGGTGGTTTGGATTTAAAGCATGTTTACGGAAAGCATCTACTGCATCCATATCTACCATATCTTTTAAATCTTCATAATCCCATGTTTCGATCTTCTGGATTTCATGAGATGTACGGAATCCGTCGAAGAAGTTGATAAACGGAATACGTCCTTTGATTGAAGCGAGGTGAGCAACAGCTGTTAAGTCCATTACTTCCTGTACGCTGGATTCACAAAGCATAGCGCATCCTGTCTGACGACATGCATAAACGTCAGAATGGTCACCGAATATAGATAATGCATGGCTTGCAAGAGCACGTGCGGAAACATTGAATACACCTGGTAACTGCTCGCCTGCAATTTTGTATAAGTTAGGGATCATCAGTAAAAGTCCCTGAGATGCTGTATAAGTAGTTGTTAAAGCACCTGCTGCAAGGGATCCGTGTACGGTACCGGCAGCACCTGCCTCAGACTGCATTTCAGTTACCTGAACTTCCTGTCCGAAGATATTTTTTCTTCCCTGGGTTGCCCATTCATCAGTTGCTTCAGCCATAACAGATGATGGTGTGATCGGATAGATTGCTGCTACGTCTGTAAACGCATACGAAGCATGAGCTGCAGCATGATTACCATCCATGGTCTTCATTTTTCTAGCCATTTGTGTTTTTCCTCCTTATTATTTAGAATCTCCGAAGAGATTCATTTGTACATATGGATTTATGAATTTCCTCATATGATCTAATCATAGCACATTTCGGGATACTTGTCCATTTGCCACGTCCCTTATTTAACATTTTTTTTGTACTTTTCACAATACACTAATAATTTTGTGAATCATTACCAGATACTGTTTAAAAATTATTCCTGCCGGCTGATCTGCCCTGGAGTCTGTTTGGAAATTGCTTTTTGACAGTCTATTAAAGAGCGTGTCCCAAAATCTTTGTACCTGCAATGACGCTTCACATAAGCATCCGACAGGTGCAATTATTCTAAGACACGCTCTTTTCTTATCCTGCTATGGGTTCAAATACCGGATCTTTTTCCGCTGTCACCAGGCAGACACAGTAATTTTTCTCCTCCCACAATTCTTCGGGAACTTCTACTTCAATCATACCCGCTCCTTCACAGGTAACAGAACACAGGTATTCCAGCTCCCTGCCGTCCCTTACCAAATATGCGCTCTTTACTTGATTGCCCACATTCAGCAATTCGATACGGCGCCTGGGCTCCAGAACATGTACAAATAACTTATTATCTTTCTGTGTGAACTGTGCCCATTCTAATTCATAAGCATAGAAGTCCACTCTTCTGGTCCCAAAGATACTGTCCCCATTATCCTGAACATATTTTCCCACTTCATCCAGGATAGCAATACTTTCATCCGGTACACGCCCGGTTGCATCGGGTCCAATATTTAAAAGGTAATTGCCTCCCCTGCTGGTTACTTTCAGCAGCAAGCGGATGATGTCATCCGGGTTCTTCCAGTTGTGGTCATCCTTGTTAAATCCCCAGGTATCATTCAAAGTAGCCGGCAGCTCCCAGTCACCTTCATATGGCAGTCTCGGTATAAAATTATCTCCCGTAGTCATATATTCACCCAGTTCATTTCCGATTCTGCCGCTTACAATACAATTTGGCTGCAGGGATTTAACCAGATCCACCAGGGATTTGCTCTGCTCCGGCGTGGTCTCCATGGGCGTGTCAAACCAAATCAGTGCAATATCCCCGTACTCTGTTAAAATTTCAGTTAGCTGCGGTTTTACCTTTGTATCCAGATAGTGCTGATAATCTTTGTGGGAGTTATCCTTTAAATACATTAATCCGTCAGGATCATGCCAGTCCTGAGCCTGTGAATAGTAAAGCCCCAGTTTCATATCATATTTATCACAGGCGTCTTTTAACTGTCTCAGAATGTCTTTTTTATAAGGTGTTGCTTTTACCACATTATAATCACTGCATTTGGAATCATACATTGCAAAGCCTTCATGATGCTTGGAGGTGAATACAATATATTTCATTCCCCAGCTCTTCGCCTTTTTTACAATCTCCTCCGCATTAAAATTCACCGGATTAAACTGATCCGCCAGCTTTTCATATTCACTGACCGGTATATCCAGATGATTCATAATCCACTCAGCGATCCGGTCTGTCTTCTTACCATTATATTCCCCGGCTAAAACAGAATATAGTCCCCAATGGATAAACAATCCAAACTTCGCGTCTTTAAACCATTGCTGTTTTGTATCTTTCATTTTAAATTCTCCTTTACGAAATGATCTTCTGAACCGACTCCCTTTCCTTAAAAGTGGTCGGAAGCTTTAAATTTTTAGGGAAATCCGTATAATCCCCTTCCATTCTCTTTAATACTAATTCCACACATTTGCGGGCAATCATTTCAATCGGCTGCCTGACCGAAGTGAGACTGGGCCGTGACATAATGGAAAATTCCATATCATCAAAGGTCACCAGTGACAGGTCATCCGGAATGTTAATATTCAAGTTGTGAACCGCAGTCATAGCACCCAGACACATATTATAATTGGAAACAAATACCGCTGTTGGTCTCTTCTTCAGTTTCCAGATTTTCTGCATACATTTATAGCCGGATTCAAACGTAAAATCTCCTCTTTCGATATACTCCTTTTGTACCGGAATATCATAATCTTCCATTGCCCGGAGAAATCCTTTCATCCGGTCTTTTGCCGTAAACCGTTCTGGTATCTTTTCACTGGTTCCCGACAGAATTGCAATCTGCCGGTGCCCCTGTTCAATTAAATATTCCACTGCCGTATAGGTTCCGGACGCTGAATTCGCCATTACACTGTCACAGGGCGTATGGTGGCTTAAGCAGTCAGCCAGCACAACCGGTATCTTCCGTTCTCTGGCTGGAGCCATAAAATCCACTTCGCTGTGCATTGCATAGCTGAAAATAATCCCATCCACCTGTTTATCCGTAAGAAATTTCACTGCCTTTTGTGCCTCCTGTGCATTTCCTCTGTGACAGCAAAGCAGCAGCGAATAACCTTTTTCTTTCAAAAGCTTTTCTATATGTGCCGTAATCTTTGCAAGGAACTGGCTTTCCAGGGAATCGATTGCAATGCCTACGGTATAGGTTTTTGCACTTCTCAGACCTCTTGCTGCATTATTCGGCTGATATCCCAGCTTTTGAACCGCCGCCTCTATCACAGCCCTGTTCCGGGGCTTGACATTTCCTCCATTCATATATTTCGAAATTGTTGAAATTGCTAAATTCGTCTCTTTTGCTACATCTTTTATTGTTACTGCCATCGTTTTTCACCCACATGTAATATTCTTATTCTACTTTGAAAAGTCCTGTAAGGACTCGATTCAGACAACTGTTTACCCATAATCTTATCACAGTCTATCTGAACCAACAACCATAAAAATGAATTACATATGTGCATGTTTTTAATACTTTAGTTCTACCATGCAATGGCCTTTTATCACCGGAACCGTAAATTCTGTTCTGCCATTCACGCAAGTAAATTCCAAATCAGTCCCTTCCGGCACGAGGCGCACTGATTTGATATTTTCCGGTACCTGAATGGAGTATTGAATATCATGTAACGGGATAATATCTTCAATCGTATACAGTTCTTCCGAAACTTTCACCGGAATATAATGAAGTCCGTGAAGCACATACCGATCCATATCCGCCTGGATATTTACTGCACTCAGCAAAGAAGTGGGACCGTTATGTTTTAACAGCGGATCCGGAAGTACCAGTTCTAAAATATCCTGCACAATCTCCTTGCACCATTTAGGATGTTTCTTATAATAAGTAGTAAATACTGGATGCATCATATAAATACAGGTGTCATTTCCAACAATTGCAGGATATCCCTTCTTGTGGGATGAAGGTGTGTGGCGGTGAGAACAAAAATGCTCCCAGGTTCTGTTAAAATACGGAATGTAAGTTTCCGCCAGCACCACTCCCCCTGCCGCTTCTACCTGGGCCCCCTGATAATACATCACATGTTCTGTTTTCGGCAAATTTTTGCCGATCTGTTCATTGGGCATAATAAAATCCGGACTATAAGGCGCCTCTCCCAGATAATGTACTCCTAATTCATCAATTGCAAACTCCGTTTCATCTTCAGAAAGACCGGATTTGTAACTGGCAATCACCTTGCCTCCATTTGCGATAAAGCTTTTTATCTTTTTCGCCAGCTCAGTGCTGCAGCGAATGGTATCTGGTAAAATCAATACTTTATAAGCATCCAGCTCCGAGCGATCATCCACAATGTCCAGCTGATAACCCAGTTCATCCAGCATGGTGCATGCACCGTTTACTTCCTCCGGGACAGATCCTCCCGGTCCTGTATGTTCCTTCAGACACTCGCTTGTAAATACCGCGATGTCCGTTACCGCTTTTGCTTTTTTACACCAGGCCTCTTTCTTTTCCACTTCCCGATACACGCTGCCAATCAGATCATACACCGCACCGGATATCTTCCCATCGGGATCCAGCTGATCCCCTATGAGACATTTTGAATTATATGCCAGCATCCGGAAACACTCATATTCCAAGGCTTCCTTATTTTTAAAGGAGTGGAAATCTCCCCATTCCGTATGAAACTTTCCTGTATGAGCCAGATAATCCATGCCCGTAGTTCTGGCAAAGCGCGCCGTATTCATGAAGTGGGAATACCCCCATTGTCCGCTGGGAAGTGATTCCAATTCCCAATGTGTATAAGCGTCCTTTGCATCTACCGAAACAGCATTAATGTGTCCGGCATTATAAAAGATAGTCACATCTTCTTTCAGACTTCTGATATAAGCAGAAATATCTTCTTTGAAATCCTGCATGGTCTTTCTGGCAAAAAGCATCCGGTCTTCTTTTTGATCAGGGCGGTAACCTTCAGCCGTCATTTTTTCTACACAATGCCTGCAGGAGCAGTCAACCGGATTGACGATATCCAGGAATAATCCGTCTATCCGCTCCGGTGTCAACACCTCAAAAATATCCAGAATTTGGTCCTTTAAAAACTGTCTGTAGGGCGAATTGACACACAGGGTTCTGTAAAATCCGGCATCATATACATTTGCAGGCTTGTCATCCTGACAAAAATCCTTCAGGCTGCCATCTGCATTTAAGCATACCCAGTCCGGGTGGTTCATACCGGAATAATAATCCCACTGTACCGTAGTATAAACGGGTACCTTGATTCCTCTTTTATGGCAGGCATCGATCTGTTCTATCAATAAGTTCTTATTAACAAGTCCCGGATGCACCAATTCCGGAAATCTAAGGGAATCGTAATACAGCATTCCATGGTGGCATCTGGCGAAACAGGTAACTGAATTTACCCTTGCGTCATCCAGCGTTTTTGCAAATTCCTCTGCGTCAAATTCAGCTCCTACGTCCATAATTTTTTCACTTGTGTGAAAATCCATGTGAATCTGACGGAATTTTAATTCTTCCATACATTACCTCCTAATTGAGAGGGGCTCTCTGTCAATTGAGATTTCCCCTAAGTTCTCTATATGCGATTACGTCATAGCATTTATGTGTTTCTTTTTTTCTGAATCGAACGCACATTATCCTTTCACTGCTCCGGTCAGCATACCTTCCTGTACTTTTTCATGGAATAAAATATAAATGATAATCATTGGCAATACTGCTACAATAATACAGGCGAAAATCGGTCCCAACTGCTGCTGATAACCGCCTGAAAATGCAAGCATGGCTCTGGATACGGTATATTTACTCTCATCTGTCAACAATACCATAGCAAAGATTAATTCTCCATAACCATAAATAAAAGCCAGAATGGCTTCTGTTGATATGATTGGCACCGACACCGGAGTCAGTACCCGGAACAACAATTGAAAATCGCTGCATCCATCAATGATTGCCGCTTCATCCAGTTCCCGGTCCACTCCGTCCAGATATCCAGTAAACAGAAATATGGCCTGGGAGAGGTTAAATGCTACATATACCAAAATAATAAACCAGTAAGAATTCTTCCCTCCGATACCTGTTGCCAGACTGGAAATCGGGATAATGGTACAGTGCACCGGCACCATAACGCCAACGATAAACAAACTGTATACCACCATTCTAAGCTTGAACTTCTTTCTTGAAAGTACATATGCCGCCAGCATACCTACTGCTGTAACAATCAACGTTGAGGTAACTCCGAGAAAAATTGAATTCAACACAGCTTTTCCAATATTTGCACTGGAAAATGCAGCAGCATAGTTTGACCACATCCATTTTTCCGGAAGCTTAAACATCCCAAGATTGATTCCTTGATTGTCTTTCACTGATGACAAAAAAGTGATAAGCAGAGGAAATATGGTCATGACAGCCCAGAAAACTGCAAATAGATAAATAATAAATTTACCGACTTTTCTTTTCATTGTCTTTCCTCCTAATCTTCTCTCTTAAATGCTCTGTTGACAAGCAGACTCAATACAATCCCCAGTACCAACAATATGACACCAATTGCACTGCTGTTACCGAAAAATTTAAAAGTAAAAGCCTGGTTATAAAGCAAAGTTGCCGGGGTTTCCGACGAATGGTTTGGTCCACCTTTTGTCATTGCCCAAATCAAGTCAAAAGCTTTTAGACAGCCTGTAATACATAGGACAGAAAATATTTTAAAAGATTCCTTGGACAAGGGTATTGAAATATGCAGAACTTTTTTCCATCCGGTACATCCGTCCAGCTCAGCTGCTTCATAAAGTGACTGCGGTATGGATACCAGTCCTGCTGCAAAGATCAGCATATTATATCCCGCATACATCCACTCATTTACCAGAACTACACTCCATATATTTAAAGTCGGAGTCGAAAGCCATTCCCGGCACCAGGAATCCAAACCCAGAAATCGCAGAATTTCATTCAGTGCGCCATATGTTGGATTCAGAATATAGACCCACATCAGGGCTACTGCCGTAGTAGACAGCATTACCGGCATAAAATAAGCTGTTTTCATCAGCTTGGTCGCTTTCAATTTGGACGTAATTAAAAGTGCCAGTCCAAAAGATAACGGCATTAACACTACAAATCCACCAATGATAAAATAAAACGAATTTAGCATGGCATTCCAAAAACTACCGCTTCCCAGTACCTTTATAAAGTTAGACAATCCCACAAATTTTTTAGGTGCTCCCCAGATTCCTTTCCAGCTTACAAAAGACAAATAAATTGTATTGCAAACCGGATAAACGATCAGACTAAAGAAAATTATCAGTGCAGGAAGCAGGAAAATGGTAATGATAATCCGATCTTTCATTTTCTTTTTCTTCTGCGTCACGATACCCTCTCCTTTCTCTTTAAGTGGAGCTGTCCACAAACGCACCAGAGTGTGCTGATGAACAGCTCTCTTTTGACCTGTTTACTGATAGTTTTCTATATTATCTACAATTTCTTTTCCACACTGTTCCGGTGTATTCCCCATTGCCAATCCCTGAAGTGCATTACGAACAGTATCCAGCATATGTGATTCTGGATCTGAATTCTGAATATCGGTACACATATTTTTATAGTTACCAACAATTTTCTGAACTTCATCTAACAGCGGATTTGCCGGAGTATTAGCTGTTGCTGTAAATTTAGCAGGATACAGAACTGCTGCCACTTCATTATTTCCTGCGAAATAATCCTGGGAAGTTATGAATTTTAAAAATTCAACAGATGCTTGAATCTCCTCCTCTGATTTATTCAGCTTGGATATAAACCACATATCGGACGCACCGCCCTGAGCATCATCTTTATATTTTTCATCTATATACGGGAAAGGTACCACACCTGTTTTATCATATATTTCCGTTCCATAAATTTCAGACCCGTACCAGGATCCATCCCATCTCATTGCGCAATCGCCTGCTAAGTATGTAGATTTTTCCGTATTATAATCCGTATTTAATATGTCATCTCCAAGATATCCTTTTTCCACCATATCAGAAATCAGCTGATACGTTTTTAACATCTCCGGACTGTCATATGCCAATGACCTGTCAGCAAGTTTTTGTGCGGCATCTGCTCCCAGTGATTTGATGACGATATTATTATGAAAATGTCCCAGCCGGAACACATCCTTTTCTCCTGCCTGGAATGGCCGTATTCCTGCAGCTTTCAGTTTTTCACACACATTCATCAAATCATCCCAGCTTTGTGGCGGAGTCAATCCCTGTTCTTCAAAAATGTCTTTATTATAATATAACGATACTACATACGATGCGAAAGGTACGCCCCATATTCCCTCATAGCCTTTGTCTGTATAGTCCAGATCTTTAAACATTGTGGGGTAGAAACTATCATACCACTCCTTATCCTCGTCAAAATATGGTTTCATATTAACCAGTGCATCTGACTCCAGATAATCAAGGGTTCTTGATCCGCCGTATTCAATAAATACATTTGGCGTATCCCCATTTGCAAAAGAAGTTCTAAGTTTATCCAGATAATCTGATTCCGTAGGGACATTGTCCATCACTACTTTTATCCCATTGTCCATATCACTGAATTCCTGGACTTTCTTACGGTAAAACTCTTCGTTCGGTACATCCGAACCGTAGCGAGAAGCAACTGTTATCGTAATCTCATCACCGCTCTTTGCATCATCCTTTGCAGTCGTTTCTTTTGTTTCCGTATCTTTTCCTGCTGTATCTTTTGCTTCCGCCTGCGTTGTAGCTTCTTTGCTTTCTGACGTCCCCGAGCCCTGGCTGTTTCCACAAGCCGCAAGTGATAAAACCATTGTTCCTGTTAACAAACATGCTAATAACTTTCTTTTCATTTTGTTTCTCCTCTCACTTTTTATACTGGGTTAATTGTTACAGAGCGAAACGTTTCGTTTTTATATATTTATAATAATATTATCTTTTGAATATGTCAAGTTTTTTTGTATAATTTATATATTTTATTTTAATATATCGCTAACTATTATAAAATATATTATTTATTTATAACGAAACGTTTCGCATAATTAAGCAAAGTTATTGATTTTATCGTCAAATATGGTATAATATTATGTAAATATTCCAATAAAGGAGGCCGATAAATTGGGTTGTACAATAAAAGATATAGCCAAAGACACAAACTTATCCCTGGCCACAATTTCAAAATATCTAAATGGGAAGAATATCATTCCGGAGAACCGGGAAAAGATAGAAAAAAGCATAAAAAAATTAGGCTATACACCTAATAAAACCGCACAGATGCTGCGGGCAAAAAAAACAAATACCATCTGTATTCTGCTCCCCGTAATCGGGGATTATTTTTGGGGAACACTTTGTTCCTACATTGAAGAATATGTACAAAAATTTAATTATTCTACAATTGTCAGTTCTTATAATCCGAAAACCGATGATAATTCTGATGTTTTGCGTTTATTATTGAGCAATCAGGTAGATGGTGTTATTTTAATTCCGGAAAATACATCACAATTGAATTTGATCCAATCGATTATTCAAAATCACATCCCCCTGGTATATCTGGACCAGGCAGTTTCCAGCCCTCCAGGTGATTCTGTGACCTCCACAAATCGAAAAAGCGCTTTCGAAGCCACAGAGTACTTAATCTCGAAAGGGCATCGTTGCCTGGGAGTTATCGGAGGGATATTGGACAGTTATACTATCAGCGAGCGCATTCAAGGTTTTTACGATGCCTGTGACAAACACCACATTCCCTTTCCCTGCCGTATTGTTATGAGTGGTGATTTTTCACCCCATTCCGGTGCCGTGCAGTTTCGCCGTATGATGGAGCAGTCTCCCCGCCCTACCGCCATATTGATTCTGGGCTATATATCCACACTGGGCGTCATTATGGAATTGAATACTCTTGGTATCACCATTCCCAATGACCTGTCTATCCTGACCTTTGATGATGATGAAATTTTCTCGGCTTTTGAGCCGCCCATTACGGCAATTGTGCAAAACCTCCAGGAAATGGGCAAGCAGGCAGCAAAACTGCTTCTAAAACGGATCAATGGATGTGAGACAAATTTTCCCGTATTAAAAATGATCGACACAAGCTTTATTGAACGGAAATCGGTACGTGAAATTAATCCGTTTTAGCAGTAAATGCCATAGAGCGTGTTAGAATGCAATTTTTAAACACGCGCTAAAATACTAGCCGCACTTAAGGATTTTTGCAATATTGCTCCCACAACAAAGGCAAGCACAATGGATATTATATCTTTGATCAGATATGGAACGGAAACCAGTACGGCAGATGACCAAAATGACATATTCATCAGCAGCATAAATTGCAGGATACCTAAGATATGGCAGATCAGCAATCCACAAGCGGCAAGTAATCCGCCGAGTACGCGCTTTTTTATGCCTGCAGCCAGCCCGCACAAAAGTGCCAGGAAAATAAATCCAAAGATAAATCCACCAGTTTTGCCGAATAGGATCCCAGGTCCACCAGCCAATCCGGAAAATACAGGGACACCTACGCCTCCAAGTACAATATAGATTACCGTTGCCATGGTTCCTCTTTTCCATCCCAGTACGCACCCGGTCAAAGCCACTGCAAATGTCTGCATTGTTACCGGCACACCTGATGGCATAGGAATTGATATCTGGGATAATACAGCCAAAATGGCGGCAAACATGCCCACGAAAACGACTGATTGTGTTTTTATGTTATTTTTCTTGTTCATAAGGTTCCTTTCATTGTAAACTAATATGTAAATTTTGTTGACAATACGATTATAAACGAAGGCACAGACATTGTCAACCTTTCATTACACAAAGTTAACAGCGTCTGTGCCCTCACTAAAATCTTATTCCCATCCCTTACATACGTCAACCCATTCTTTTGCCATAGCATATTCCTCCAACTGGGTGCAGGTAAGCTCAATGGCACTATTGCTGCTGCCACACGCCGGGAATACGGTTTCGAATCTTTTTAAGGATTCATCCAAATATATTTCCGCTGTCTGAGGTACAGCGAAAGGACAAACACCCCCTATCCCATGACCCACCAGTTCTTCCACCTCTTCCGGTGCCAGCATCTTAGCCTTCATACCAAAAAAACCCTTAAACTTACTGTTGTCAATCTTCGTATCTCCCGCAGTCACAATTAATACCGCATGATCACCGGATTTACTTTTAAACGAAAGTGTCTTTGCAATTCTAGCAGGCTCCACTCCCACTGCCTGTGCTGCTAACTCCACAGTCGCACTGGAAGTGTCAAATTCCAATACTTTATCGTCCATATTATATTTTTTCAAATAATCCTTCACTTTATCAATTGCCATGTTGTACACTCCTTCTTCTGTTTGAGAATTTATATTGGTCTGATATTTTAAAATCTACTTATCATTATAATCAGATTATGCTGAATATTCAATCCCCAGTTAGCAGCAATATAGATCAGGTTCTTTTAGCACGAAAAAAAGCCCGGTAATCAATACCAGGCTTTTTTCCGACAAGGTTTAAATTAAGGTTTTTACAAACTCTTTAGAAGGACTAGGAATGACTGCGTAATCCAGTACAAGACCCTCTTCTTTTATTAAAGCAACAGCAGAGCTTACAGATTCTGTAACTGCAGATACTGTTCCTGTTAATAACACATATGATTTACCGCACATACCTCTTGCAATACGAATTTCAAAAAGGTCTACTTCTGCGGTTTTTGCTGCGTGATCCGCAGCTACAATAGCCGATGCTCCGGTAAAGGTTTCAATTACTCCTAAAGCCTGAACATCTTGGATATCTGCTGTGCAGTTAAGTGCTTTAAATACGGATTCGTGTGGGTTACCCAGCACGAAGCTGTCAATCATGCTTTCCGGATACTCTTTTTTAGCAGCATCTACGGAAACTCTGATTGCACTTAGATCGCCGGTAAATAAGATAATAAATTTACCCGGGCAAACTGTTTGAGCCTGAATCAGCTCAACATCAGCTGTTTTCACAATAAGGTCTGCCGCCTTAATACCTGTGGAAACAGTTTTATATTCCACCATTCCAATTGCTCTCATCGTTCTCATCTCCATTATGATTTAATGCTGATAAAGTTATCAGTAACTGCCGTAATTTTTCCAGCAATACTTGCATGTAAACAGGTTCCTAAAGCGCCTTCCGGCGGTGCAGCGATTTGTTGTCCGACAGCTACTTCATCTCCCACCTTTACAGATGGTACACAAGGTGCGCCAATATTCTGACGAAGCATTAATTTTACTTCGTTGATTTCAATCGGACAGCCTTTCATGGGTGCCGGGATATCAAATTTAGCCAGACCAAGCCTGAGCATCAGACGGTGTTCCGGAACTTTCCGTTCCTCACGCAGACTGCTTGCCACGCCTTTTCCTGCTTTATCCGGTATCTTCACGCCCTTGCTTCTAAGACCCGTCTTATATGCATCCAGTAATCTTCTTGGAGATAAATCCTGATGACAAGAATACAGTTCACATAATCCGCATGAACAACAGAAGAAAGAGTTCAGGAACGGCTCTACATTATATGTAGTTCCATTTGCGATCGCTCTCATAAATTCATGAGGTTTAATTGACTGTCCAAGTAAATTTCTAGGACATAAACTTGTACACATGGAGCATTGTGAACAGACAGACATTGCATTTCTAAGGTCTAACTTATTACTTCTCTGTCTCTTAACGATTGGCGGACAGGTAGGCGGCAATACTAATATTGCTTTTGTAGTCTTCGTTACAATATCTCTTGCAGAACAAATGCGTCCCGTCATAGGACCACCCATGATTATCACATGATCTTCCGCAGAGAATCCTCCTGCCATATCTACTAATTCTTTAACCGTAATACCAATCGGTACTTCTACCGTAAGCGGATCGTTTACCAAACCAGCTACTGTTACAAACTTCGTAACTACATTGGTATCGCTTGTCACCTTGCGATACAGGTTCAATACCGTCTCCACGTTAACAACAACACATCCAACCAGGATCGGAATCTTACCCTGAGGTACGATTTTTCCTGTGGTTTCATAAATTAATACAACTTCATCTCCTGCCGGATAGATGTCCGGTAAAATATGAAGGCGAAGTTTATTATAATTACCAATGCAACTGTTTACTGCCTCAATGGAAGCAGTATAAGACTTTTTCACAGCGATGATTCCTTCGTTGGCGCCTAACGTATCAGCAAGCATCTGCATGCCCGAAAGTATTTCGTTTATGTAATCACTCATGAGCTGTCTGTCAACCTTGATCAAAGGTTCACACTCTGCACAGTTCAAAATGATTGTTTCTGCCTGGTCTGAAAGTTTTGCATGAGTTGGGAAACCTGCTCCGCCAGCTCCTACAACACCGCCATCGAATAAAGCCTTTTTCATATCTACCATATTCATTGCGTCCACTCCAACCTATTCTACTATGACTATTTTTTGCGGGTCATCTACAATACCTACAATACATGCATCAATCGGAGAATCCGGATCACCACAGCCAAGCCGCGCAGAACTACCTGTCGTCACCAGCACGATATCACCGATACCGGCTCCTACGTTATCCACGGCAACAAGACGGCTACTGTTATCAGTTTTCATCTTTTCCATTGGATCTACGATCAGGAATTTGCTTCCCACAAGATCATTATTCTTTCTTGTACAAATTACCGTTCCAACTACTTTGCCTATAATCATGTTTTCCTCCTATGTCGCGTTATATACGACATTTGTCGCACTTTTTGCGACAATCGTTGCACTCGCTGCGTCATTTGTCGCACTTGCTATATCATCTGCCGCACTTACTGCGGCATTTACCGCACACGCTGCATCATCTGACACTTCTGCCGCGGCATTATTCTATCGGGAATATCCGTAATTTATGCTATTTCCTCATGCAGTCATCCATTATTAAGTGGATTTATACGAATGCCGATCTGGTTTCATCGAATTATTTAATTAAAATTCCCTTATCTTTACCGATACCCAAGCCATTTGCTTCATCGGTATCTATATGCATCTCTAATGTAAATGTATCATGTACTCTGATTACAACATCTTCAAAAACACCGCCGCGGCCGCTGTCAAAGCGTACTTTCACAACCTGTTTGTCTTTTACGCCATATCTGGCTGCATCTGCTGGTGACATATGAATATGTCTTTTGGCAACAATACATCCTTCTTTCAAATATACAACACCTTTTGGACCAACCATTGCAATTGGTGCTGAGCCTGCAAGATCCCCTGACTGACGAACCGGTGGGTTTAATCCCAGACGTATTGCATCTGTCTTGGCAACTTCAACCTGAGACTGGCTTCTCTCCGGTCCCAAAACTCTGACATTTTCAATTGCTCTTAATTTTGTTCCAACGATGGTTACACACTCCTGGGCCGCGAACTGGCCGCCCATAAGTTCTTTTTTCTTATTTAACTGATAGCCCTTACCGAATAAGGTTTCTACATCTTCTCTGCTAAGATGCACATGTCTTGCAGAAATTCCAATAGGAATCTCATCAGCCGGGTTATATACATCAACACTATTTTTTAACTGCTCAGCTACTAACCTTGCAATCTCATCTACTAATTGTTGTTCCTGCATTTTTTCGGTCCCTCTCTTCATGGGGTTATTCAATTCATAGAGCATCCTGGACACAGCTACCATATCCACTATTTTGGATTTCAAAAAATCACATCCTGACTTATAAAGTCAACTGCATGCCTCTTCACAGTCATAATCTTGTCCGTAAAGAAAGCATGCAATATCAAATGTCTATTTGCCCGGGCATGCGCCTGATGGACATACCTGCGGTAATTTGTTTATTAAAACTGTGGAAGGATCTTTTCTACATCTGTGTGAGGTCTTGGGATTACATGAACAGCGATAACTTCGCCTAATCTTCCAGCAGAAGCGCTTCCAGCTTCAACAGCTGCCTTAACTGCTCCAACATCTCCACGAACCATAACACTTACAAGACCGGAACCGATTTTCTCTGTTCCAACTAAAACTACATTAGCTGCTTTTAACATAGCATCTGCTGCTTCGATTGAAGCAATAAGTCCTCTTGTTTCTATCATTCCTAATGCCTGAAGTTCCATTCTGATATCCTCCTTAATCACTGGTTTTGCTGCCGGTGGGGCAGCACTCGCATTTTTGCGGGTTGTTCTTGGTTTTCTTTTTGCAGGAGCTTTCGCAGCTGCGGTTTTTACATTCTTTTCATCGGCCATATCTTTTACCTCGATTTATCCTGAAGGATTAGAACCCGTTTACAACAGATTTTAATCTTCCTGTAGAAACTTATATTTCTTTCTACTGATTTCTACAAGGTTCATCGTTTCTTCATGTGGATTTGCTATTACTGCAGATGCCACAATATTGCCTACTGCACTTCTCTTCGCAGACTCTATTGCTTCCGTTACCGCAGAAACATTGCCTTGAACGATTATGGTTACCAGTCGTCCGCCTAACTTCTTTTCCCAAGTCAGGAACTTGATATCCGCTGTTTTCAGCATGACATCAAGAGCCTGAATCGCATCCGTAATATTAGGTAATTCAATTAATCCAATTGATTTCATATATCTTTCCTTCTGTTTTCAGGATATTGGAGCACGTATTAGATGCTTGGTAATATTTTTTCTACGTCTGTGTGAGGTCTTGGGATAACGTGTACTGCAACTAACTCGCCAAGTTTTCCTGCTGCTGCTGCACCTACTTCTGTAGCTGCTTTAACAGCTCCAACATCTCCACGAACTAAAACTGTTACAAGACCTGAACCGATTTTTTCTGTTCCTACTAACTGAACGTCTGCTGCTTTCACCATAGCGTCAGATGCTTCAATTGCTGCTACTAAACCTCTTGTTTCTACCATTCCTAAAGCTTCCTGTGTCATTATAAAAATCCTCCTTAATTAACCTTGTTGTTTTGTGGCGTCCGATATTTCTACATTTTATCTACTCTAAATATTTATTCTACACTATATTGCACTTAATCTCAACATCTTTTCAGTATCCTCTGATGGAGCTGGGATAATATATCTCGTTACAACACCTGTAATACTGTTTGCTGCTTCTTCAGCCGCATCCATTGCAGCATTTACATCTGCAACACCGCCTCTGATTTTTAAGCAAGTAATAAGGGGTACCGGTAACGCATCTGCATTTGCAGGTTTGTTCTTGTCGATGGATTCGATTCGGACATTTGCCGCTTTTGCTGCTGCATCCGCTGCCACAAATGCTGCTACGCATCCAAACACTTCTAAAATTCCTGCTGCTTCACGCATGGCCTAACACACTCCTTTCAACTTACTCATTGATGATAGCGATCTTAAGACCTTCCATCTTCAGATTTGTTACATGAGCTTCATTAATTTCACTTAACGGGAACTTATGTGTAATCAGTTTCTTCATAGGAAGTCCGATTGCCTGAGCGCCCTTTAAGAATTCAAATGTTGTTGCGTAATCTCTGAGTGTATATACCCAGGAACCAACGATTGTGATTTCTTTGGAACAGATATCAAAGTGAGGATTGATTGTTGCATCTCCACCATTGATAAAGAATCCAAGTTCACAAAGTCCGCCGCCGTTACGGATGAATTTGTAGATATTTGCATGAGCGATTGGAGATCCGGTACACTGGAATGCAAAGTCTGCAAGGTATCCGCCAAATGCTGCTTTAACGCCTTCTGCAAGAGCTTCAATTCCTTTGTGGTCTTTGAAGTTTACAGTTTCAGAAGCGCCCATTTCTTTTGCGAAATCAAGTCTCTTCTGCTCGCCGTCTACTGCAACGATATTCTGGATTCCCATAGTCTTTAAGATTGAGATACAGATCAAACCGATCGGTCCGCATCCCTGAACAACAACTCTGCTGTTGAATCTTAAGATTCCGGTTGTCTTAGCTCTTTCTACTGCATGAATTAATACTGCACATGGCTCAATTAAGATTCTGGACTCTAAATCCAGTTCACTTACGTTAAATACGGTAGAGCCTTTACGGATTACCAGGTAATCTGCAAACCATCCGTTCAGATGAACATCATCATCCGGAAGTAAGCCGTATACATCAGCTCCGCCTACGTTTTGTTTATTTAAGTCGAACATTGTAATGTCCGGATCATCTTTGAAAATCATACAGGTAACAACTTTATCGCCAAGTCCGAGAGCTTTGCCTGCACTGTCTTTTTTCACGTTTTTACCGATTTTAACAATTTCTCCGGTTCCTTCGTGTCCAAGTACAACTGGAATCAAACCAAATGGATCTCTTTTGAATTCGTGTGCATCTGTACCGCATACGCCGCATCCTTCTACTTTAACCAGGATGTCGTCATCGCCGATTTCAGGAATTGGGAATTCTTTGATATCATAATGTTCTAAAGCTGTCAGCATCGCTACCTTTGAAGTTGCCGGAATAGTTCCAGCTGCTTTAACAGGAGCTGCTGCCGGTGCTGCACTGACAGGATTTCCCTGCATTTCAGAAAGCACTTGTTTTACGATTTCTTCTATATTCATTTCCACGTCTATCACTCCTTATCTGATGCAAAGTGCATCGCCCATTACACATCTTCTGCTCTTTGTAAAGTTTTTAGCGGAGGTCAATCCTTCACCTGTACGGCTGCAGATTGTGAAAGTAGGATATCCTTCTCCTCCAAATCCAAGTGCTGCATAAGATGGGGCATTTTTCACAAAGATCGCGGTGTCGATCATTTTACCAAACTTTGTAAGGTTATTTACATTTGTTGAATGCATATGTGCGGAATGTCTGTTGCCATGTTCTAATTCAACGGCAATACCCATACCCTCTTCTACATTCTTTACTCTTACGATACCCAGAATCGGCATCATAAGCTCTTCCCAGATCATAGGATTTGTTTTTTCACCTTCGAATATGATACAACGGATTTCATCACCAACCGTAACTCCGATTTTGCTAAGAAGAACTTTTGCACTGCGTCCAACGCACTGTCTGTTCAGGGTTCTCTTACCATTTTTCTCATTAAAAACAGTCTTAATTAACTTCTGAACTTCTTCTGCGTTTGCATGATAACATCCAACCTGTTCCATATGGTAGATCAGCTCGTCCGCTATCATATCAACTGCAACAACTTCCTTTTCAGCAATACAAGGCAGGTTATTGTCAAATGTACATCCATTGATGATATCTTCCGCAGCTTTCGGGATATTAGCTGTTTCATCAACTAAAACAGGTGGATTTCCTGCGCCCGCTCCCATTGCTCTCTTACCGGAAGAAAGAACGGTGGTTACTACACCCGGGCCTCCTGTTGCTACTAATAACGAGATATCTTTATGTGAGAAAATTACTTTGCTGACTTCCATAGTCGGTTCTGTTACAGCAACGGCTATATTTTCCGGTCCGCCTACTTCAACACTGGCTCTGTTGATCATATCAATTGCCAGATTTGAAACATTTTTAGCAGATGGATGTGGTGCAAATACAACTGTGTTTCCTGCAGCAATCATTCCGATAGAATTACATACTACGGTTTCCGTAGGATTTGTAGACGGACAAACTGCGCCGATTACTCCGAACGGTCCCATTTCTACCAGAGTAAGTCCTCTGTCTCCTGACCATGCTACTGTAGAGAGATCTTCTGTTCCAGGAGTCTTTTCTGCAACCAGCTGGTGTTTCAAAATTTTATGTCCTACATTTCCCATTCCGGTTTCTTCTACACCCAGCTCTGCAAACATTTTTGCATTTTCCAGTGTTTTCTTACGGATATTGGAGATGATCTTTTCACGAAACTCTAATGGCATTGGCTGAATTTCTTTCTGGGCTTCTTTTGCTGCTGCAATCGCATCATTAATATCATCAAATACACCCAGTAATTTTTTAGAAGATCCTGCCGGTTTATCCGCCGTCGTACCCATGCCTTTTAACACGCTTCGAACAATATCTTGAATTTCTTGTTCGTTAATAGCCATTATGTGGTACCCCCTTATTTCATCTGAGCAAGGATTTTCTTTGTCACTTCTGCAACGATTGCTTCAACGCTAGGTTCGTCAGCTTTTGCTGATCCACAGTTGCAGCCTTCTGCTGAGTGGCATCCACCGCCGCATTTTCCGCCTAATTCAGCGCAGATATTTGCAGGATGTTTTCCAGGAAGACCCATCTGTCTTCTGATTTCATATAATTTAGCGATCTGCTCTTTGTCAAATTCCTTTGGTCCGCCAAGCATTTTGGATTTGTATAATAATTCTGCATAGAATTCAACAGATTCCATTTTGTGGTAAGCTGCTAACAGATCTGTGCTCCATGTTAATGCTCCGTGGCTTTCCAGTAATACTGCATCATAATATGGTAAGTATTTTTCTACGTTATCCGGAATTTCAACTGTAGAAGGTGTACCGTATTCAGCGATCGGAACGCATCCTAAAGCGATAACTGCTTCGGGCATGATCGGCTGTGTTAAAGGAATACCTGCGATTGCAAAGCTTGTTGCAAATGTAGGATGAGCATGTACTACTGCTCCAACATCCGGTCTTTTTTCGTAAACTCTCATATGCATTTTGATTTCAGATGAAGGTTTGAAGTTTCCGTTTGCCTGAAGAACATTTCCTTTTGCATCTACTTTACAGATAAATTCTGGTGTCATGAATCCTTTGGAAACACCTGTTGGTGTACATAAGAACTCGTTATCACTTATTTTTACTGAAATGTTACCGTCGTTTGCAGCAACCATATTTCTGTCGTAAATTCTCTTACCGATCTCACAAATTTGTTTTTTGATTTCATATTCATTAGCCATGAAAAAAATCCTCCTTACATGTTTGTTTGTGTTGTTTTATTTTTGGTTTAATTTATTTTAACACGAATGCCACTAAAAATCAACATCTTTCTCAAGAATTTTTAGAGCAAAAAAAACCCTGTAAAATACAGGGTTTCAGAGGAATTAACAGATTTTGGGGACAGGGTTTTCTTCACTCCACACAATACCACGCAATCCCAAATCCAAAGAATTGATAAAAATTTATCATTGTATCATGCCGGGCTTATAGAAGACATATTGGTTTCTGCCCCGGCGTTTTGCTTCATATAATGCAAGATCTGCCTTTTTGTATAATCCGTCAAAATCCTTTCCGTCTTTTGGATAGACAGCAATTCCAAGACTCCCGGTAATATTATAGGCGCTGCCCGTGGAAAACGCCAGTTTTTTCAAAAGGGTATCCAGACGCTCCTGTAAAACATTTTCATCCGGCACATCTTTTAAGAAAGCGATAAATTCATCGCCTCCCAAACGTCCCAGAATGTCATCTGCACGCAGGGATTCCTTTAATTTACTGGTTATCACTGACAAAACCCAGTCTCCAAACTGATGTCCTTTGTTGTCGTTTAATTCTTTAAAATGATCAATATCTACCATTATAAAGATGTGTCTGCTGTTCGGCTGGCTTTTATCCAGTACATCCGTAACCTGGTCAATGATCGCCCGCCTGTTGAGCACCCCGGTCAGCGGATCCCTTCTTGACCGTTCATGCAGTTCCATGGCTTTGCGTTTTTCTTTGTCTATATCCGTTATCAGTATAAACGCTTTGATGTGATCCGAATAGGGGTCGGGCAGCATCTGCAGGGATGCCATAACCCAGTATACATTTCCGTCCTTTGCATAACGCTGGCATTCCATTTTCATTTCCCGCTTCCCGTTGTGGAACTGGCGGATCATTTCACTCCTGCAGAACAACTCCACATAACCCTGCCTGTCCTCGGGCACGATCAGGTTATCCACTACATATTCTAACGTTTTGTCATAAGATTCCATCGCTTCTTCCGGCAGCATATTATTGGAATCTGTCCGGACACTCTCCAGTATATTTTTTGTGATATCGCATTCATAATAAGCCACTGCTTTTTCCTGCTGTGACTGATTGAACTGACTCCACTTTTCAAATGCAATTTCTTTTTCCCGCTGTTCACTGATATCCTCAAAAGATACAATTGCATGCAGCGGCAGCCCGTCTCTGTTAAACACCATGGAAAAGGAACATTCATACCAGGTATACGCCCCAGTCTTATTTCGAAAATGTAAAATTGCCGTTCCTTTCGGCTGTCCTTCCAGCATACGGTCATAAAAAGTAACGAAATCTGATCTGCTCTCTTTTGCAGGATAGGTATCTGCAATACTCTCAGGCAGATTTTCCACTTTAACCGGAAGTCCCAGTTCCTGAGCCGTATCTTCTGATAACACGGCGGTTCGTGTCATTGGGTAAAACCGGAAAGCAAAACGTCTGGCATGTCCAAGGAGCAGAGCTTTCTCTTTTTCTCCCATTTTAAAGAGCTCAATCGCTTCCATCCGTTTACTGATATCCAGTACGATGCAGTTTATACAGTCTTCATCGTCTGGATCCGCCATACACTTTATCAGATTCCAGAGAACGCTTCCGGATCTATGTAATGCTTTTACTTCTATATCTATATAATCTAAACACTCATTCTTACATCTGTCTATTTTCTCTTTTGCCTGCGGCCAGTCAGCCGGATATATGATATCACTCATTGCAGTGAATCCTGCAGATTCTGCTTCACGGGGTACGTACCCATAACTCTGGTAAAAGAAGTCATTCGCACTCACAATTGTCAGAACTTCATCATTTCTAATTTTGCAGAAACCACATGGAAGATTGTCAACTTTTATGACATACTCCTCCCCATTTTCCCGCATATCTGATCTCCTCCTGTCAATGGAACTAATTTCCATCAATTTTGGTTTTCATTATAGAACATTTTATCAACAAATACAACTCAATAAATAGCCTGAATTTCTTATTATTTTTTTAGTTTTATCTAAAATTGTCGTTTTGTATGGTATTATCGATTTTACCCTGTGATTTCTAAGGAAAATCCCGCAAAATAAGTCATGAATCCTCGAAAAAAGCAGAATGATTTTTTTAAATACATTTCCCCTTGCATTTTTCCAATTTTCGGTTACAATAGAAGGGACTATGCAATATGATTTTTATATAGAAAGATAAAAAGAGGTTCGAGAACATGATAAGTGCAAATAATGTAACACTTCGAATTGGTAAAAAAGCGTTGTTTGAAGATGTAAACATTAAATTTACAGAAGGAAACTGCTATGGTTTAATCGGTGCCAATGGTGCGGGTAAATCTACATTCTTAAAAATTTTATCCGGACAGTTAGATACAACCCAGGGTGATATTGTCATTACACCGGGACAGCGTCTCTCTTTCTTACAGCAGGATCATTTTAAATATGATGAGTATTCTGTACTTGATACCGTCATTATGGGAAATAAGAGACTGTATGAGATTATGAAAGAAAAAGAATCCATCTATGCTAAAGAAGATTTTACGGAAGAAGATGGTATCCGTGCAAGTGAGCTGGAGGGCGAATTTGCAGAAATGAACGGCTGGGAATCAGAATCGGATGCAGCCCAGTTATTAAACGGACTAGGCATTGAAACGGATCTTCACTACGCAATCATGAAAGATCTTAAGGGCAGTGAAAAAGTGAAGGTACTTCTTGCCCAGGCATTATTCGGCAATCCCGACATTCTTCTTCTGGATGAGCCTACTAACCATTTGGATCTGGATGCAATTGAGTGGCTGGAAGAATTCCTGATCAACTTTGACAATACGGTTATCGTGGTATCCCATGACCGTTATTTCCTGAATAAGGTATGTACCCATACTGCCGATATCGACTATGGCAAGATTCAGCTTTACGCCGGAAATTACGATTTCTGGTATGAATCCAGCCAGCTGCTGATCAAGCAAATGAAAGAAGCAAACAAGAAGAAAGAGGACAAAATCAAAGAATTACAGGATTTTATCTCCCGTTTCAGTGCAAATGCTTCCAAATCCAAACAGGCTACTTCCAGAAAACGTGCTTTGGAAAAAATCGAACTGGATGCGATCCGTCCTTCCAGCCGTAAATATCCATATATTGATTTCCGTCCAAGCCGTGAGATCGGAAATGAAGTTCTGACCGTAGAAGGCCTTTCCAAGACCATCGATGGCGTGAAAATCCTGGACAACCTGTCCTTTACATTAAATCATGACGATAAAGTTGCGCTGGTAGGCGGAAACGAACTGGCAAAAACAGTTCTTTTCAAAATTTTGTTGGGTGAAATGGAACCGGACTCGGGATCTTACAAATGGGGAATTACCACCTCCCAGGCTTATTTTCCAAAGGACAGTACCAAAGAATTTGACAATGACTACATCATTGTGGACTGGTTAACCCAATACTCTGAAATCAAAGATGCTACTTACGTGCGCGGTTTCCTTGGACGTATGCTTTTTGCAGGTGATGACGGAGTGAAAAAAGTCAAGGTATTATCCGGTGGTGAAAAAGTGCGCTGCCTGTTATCAAAAATGATGATCTCCGGTGCAAACGTTTTAATCCTGGACGAACCAACCAACCATTTGGATATGGAATCCATTACCGCATTGAATAACGGTCTGATCAAATTCCCGGGAGCGATCATGTTCGCATCCCATGACCACCAGATCGTTCAGACCACTGCTAACCGCATCATGGAAATCATGCCGGGTGGTGCCCTGATCGATAAAATCACTACTTATGACGAATATCTTGCAAGTGATGAAATGGCTAGAAAACGTCAGGTATACTCAACAGAAGGCGATTTAGACGATAATTAAATTCATGCATAAAAAAGAGACTGAGCGAAATCAGTCTCTTTTTCTGCCATCTGCCAGTTTCTCTGAGCATTTGTATGCGGTCTTTTCTGAATCGTTGTTTACTGTTTTACTGTACTTCCTGTTTTGTGCATTGAATCATCTTTGTATTTTCGCATTCTGCATCACAATATTAACCTCTGCTTCCATCTCTGTCATCGGTTCTGACTCCTTAGCCGTCTTCATCTGTGTACAGGCTGTGGCGTTGCACAATACCATTAACAAGAAACCCATTATTGCTATTTTCTTCTTCATCTTCATCCCTCCAGAAAATTACAAACAAGTTTACATGTTCATCTCCAAATATTATAAGCAGCAAATGGAAAATCTGTCTGTAGGTTCAGGTAAAGAATTTGTAAAATTTGAAACTGCACAGCTGGTCTGTCTATACTTTAATTGTATGTATAATTCAAAGAAATGTCAAGTATTATGAGAAATTTCTAAATTGAGTGAGGCGCTGATTAGGACACTTTGTGTATGATAAGTAGTACACCGGAAAGAAAAGGACAAACGGCTTTCATTTGTCCTTTTCCAATTCCCGTCACTTAATGCACAGGAAATTTGTCAAATTCCGGATTCGTAAAATAATAATTATTGGAATCCATCTTTTCTTTTGTTTTCTCAAGTGCCTCTCCAAACCTCTGGAAATGCACGACTTCTCTCGCTCTTAAGAACTGAATTGGTTCTCTGATCTCGGGATTTTGAACCAGCCGTAAAATGTTATCATAGGTGGTTCTGGCTTTTTGTTCAGCAGCCAAATCTTCAAACAGGTCTGTGATAGCATCCCCCTTTGACTGGAACTCACAGGCATTAAAAGGAACTCCCCCGGCTGCCTGGGGCCACAGTGCAGTGGTATGGTCAATATAATAAGCATCAAACCCGGCTGTTTTTGCTTCATCCACTGTAAGATTTTTTGTCAGCTGGTAAATCATGGAGCAAATTATTTCCAGATGTGCCAATTCTTCCGTTCCAATATCGGTTAATAATCCCGCAACCTCTTTGTCTGGCATTGTATAACGCTGGGACAGATACCGCATAGATGCTGCCAATTCTCCGTCCGGACCGCCAAACTGGCTGATTATCAATTGCGCTGTTTTGGGGCAGGTCTGGGTTATTTTTACCGGAAACTGTAATCTTTTTTCATAAGTCCACATTACACAAGCCCCCCTTCCCAAGGTGTTCTTCCATCTACCCAGGTAAAATGACGTTGTCCGTCATAAGAACACTCAGTATTTGCTTCATGAATCCCTTCTGCCTTTACACAGTCGATGGTAAGAGGTTCAAATTTAGATTCAAACTCTTCCATCAGGGCTTTCCTTTTTCCAAGGTACTGTCCAAACAGATCCAGTGCCTGGGTATCCGTTGGATGGGTATCCAGGTATAGAGTTAAATCATTGACACAGAAACTAACCGCATCTAATTCATTCAACAAGGCATTCCTATCTTCCATTATCAGCACCTCCTGCGTAAAAAGGCAGATCCAGATCCGGGAATATGGTTCCACGCTTCAGAGCCTCTTGTGGTTCATACACTGCTCCAAACGTCTGCTTTGGTACGGTTGCCATTGCCAGAATACAAGTACAGCTTTGTGAAAAACAAGCAGATTTTCCTTCCTGACTGCAAGAACATTCCATAACATCATTCTCCTTTCAGATTTCTGATGATGACTAAAATTTCGTCATCATTTTTATTATGTCTGAAATTGTCGTTTTTACCACAGGGATTTCTTGCAGATATGTCATAAAATTCAAAAAAGCAAAGACGCTGTCGTCTCTGCTTTCTAAATTTTTTGATTTTTATATTTCCTGTTTTTATATTTAGATTATATTTTTTGCTTATATTTCTATGCGATTGCATAATTACGTGCTATTTGACCAACTCTTATATTCAACAGCTGCACAATTGACACTACAACCTGCTGGCAAAGAGAAATAATGTATTTCACATCCTCTTCTACGGAACGCTTGAATTTTAAATATTCCTGATGTGAAGCTTCAATAAAATGGAACAGCGCTTCTGCGGTCTTGAAAGTTTTCATCTCTTTCTGCTGTCTCAATGCTTCTCCACTTTTGATATACTCTTTTAAATATTTTTTCAGATGTTTTTCATAAATACAATGATCTTTTAAATTTCCATCATAAGTATCATTATGGGGAAACGTAAAATAGTCAGCTACATAATGGATTACTTCTCCAATACGCCTCCAGTATACCCGCTCATTTCTTCCAAATATATCACAATCCTCCGTAAGATTACGGATATCCTCACGTACCTGATCAAATGTTCCAAAAAACTCATGTTTCTTAGTCAAAAAAGAAGGCTTACAGTCTGGAAGTATACTTCCCAGATAAAATGCTTTCTTATGGTTATCAAGCTCCTGGGTGTTCAGATTATTAACAATATATCTCGCTACTGAGATATGAGATTTTTTTCTCAATGGTTTTGGCCTCCTGGCTTTTGCTTAACCTTTTTTGCTACCTTTTTCATTGTAGCCTTTTCAAAGTAAAAAAGCAAGTTAAAATTGTGTAAAAACCATAACACATTTTAACAATCTTGTTAGAATATTCTTATGCACTTTCTACATGCTGAAAATTTCTATAAAAACAATTAGATAAATCTTAGTTCCTTTTTTTGATATATTTGGATGATTTCAACAGTAGCATTTACTTCTATGGTAATATCTTCTAAAAAATTCAAAAAAGTCTGGATACTAATTTCAGGAAACACCTGTTATTCAGATCCAGACTCTTCTATCTTAAGTTTTAAACAGTTGCTATATCGATTAATGTAAGCTTTTCGATATCCGTATTTTCAAGGCTGGTAATCAATGCTTCTGCCGTGTCCAGAGAAGTCAGGACATTTACACCGGTTTCAATGGCATTCCGGCGGATCAGGAAACCATCCTTTGCACGTTCCACCCCTGGTGATGGCGTATCGATAACCAGATCGATTTCATGTCCCAGTATTAAATCCATTAAGTTTGGCGATTCCTGCTCAATTTTATTGATACGGATTGCATGAACACCGTTTTCATTTAATTTTTTCGCAGTACTTCTGGTTGCGTATATTTTATAACCGATTGCTTCAAATCTTCTTCCAATCTCTACTGCATCCTCTTTGTCTGCATCCTTCACAGTCATAATCATATTTTTATATTTCGGAAGGTTTATGCCTGCCCCCAGAAATGCTTTGTAAAGTGCTTCATCAAAGGTTTTCGCAATACCCAGACATTCTCCTGTGGATTTCATTTCCGGTCCCAGGCTGATATCGGCACCACGGATTTTTTCAAAAGAGAATACCGGCATCTTAATTGCAATATAGTCAGCTTCCGGCTGTAATCCGGCTTTATATCCCAGATCTTTTATCTTAGCGCCTAAGATTACTTTCGTTGCCAGCGGTACAATTGGAATTCCGGTAACCTTGCTGATATAAGGCACGGTTCGGCTGGAACGGGGATTTACTTCAATAACATAGACCTCTTCCTGACAAACAATAAACTGGATATTAATCAATCCGATTACATGCAGTGACTGTGCCAGCTTTTTCGTATAATCTTCGATCTTAGCCTTAACATTTTCACCCAGGCTCTGTGCCGGATATACCGAAATACTGTCACCCGAATGAATACCTGCCCGCTCGATATGCTCCATGATTCCCGGGATTAAGATATCATCTCCGTCACATACCGCATCGACTTCGATTTCTTTACCAACCAGATATTTATCCACCAGAATCGGATGTTCCTGAGCGATACGATTGATGATACCGATAAATTCATCTACATCTTCGTCATTGATTGCGATCTGCATTCCCTGTCCGCCCAATACGTAAGAAGGTCTTACCAGTACGGGATATCCCAGTTCATTTGCTGCCTTCTTCGCTTCTTCTGCTGTGTATACCGTATGACCTGCCGGTCTTGGAATCTGGCATTCTTCCAGAATTTTGTCAAACAGTTCTCTGTCTTCAGCCGCATCCACATTTTCAGCGGAAGTGCCCAGGATCGGAACACCCATTTTCATCAGCGCTTCCGTAAGCTTGATGGCAGTCTGTCCGCCAAACTGTACTACCGCACCGTCCGGCTTTTCAAAACGCACGATATTTTCCACATCTTCCGGTGTCAGCGGTTCAAAATACAGTTTATCTGCAATATCAAAATCGGTACTAACCGTTTCCGGATTATTATTTACAATAATGGTCTCATAACCTTCTTTTGAAAATGCCCAGGTACAATGCACGGAGCAGAAGTCAAATTCAATTCCCTGCCCGATTCTAATAGGACCGGATCCTAATACCAGAACCTTTTTGCGGTCATCGGTTTCAATTGCTTCATTTTCACTGCCGAATACTGAGTAATAATATGGGGTGGTTGCTGCGAATTCTGCTGCACAGGTATCTACCATCTTATATGCCGCAACGATTCCGTTTTCGTAACGCAGGTCACGGATTTCTTTCTCTGTCTTTCCCGTCAGCGCTGCAATTACATTATCCGGAAATTCGATTCGTTTTGCTTCTTCCAGCAATTCTGTTGTTAATTCCTGGCTCTTAAGCGCCTGCTCCATTTCCACCAAGATAGCAAGCTTATCGATAAACCAGATATCAATCTTAGTGATATCATGAATGACTTCATAGGAAATTCCCTGGCGGATTGCTTCTGCAATTACCCAGATTCTCCTGTCGTCGATTTTCCCAAGCTGCTTCAGCAGGTCATCCCCGTGAAGATTCGAGAAATCATATGACATTAAGCTGTCCACGTGCTGTTCCAGGGAACGGATCGCTTTCATAAGTGCACCTTCAAAGTTATTGCAGATGCTCATAACTTCTCCGGTTGCTTTCATCTGTGTGGTCAGTGTTCTCTTAGCACTGATGAATTTATCAAACGGAAGTCTTGGGATTTTAACTACACAATAGTCCAGCATAGGTTCAAAGCTGGCATAGGTTTTCCCTGTTATAGCGTTCTTTATTTCATCCAGCGTGTAACCCAGCGCAATTTTAGCTGCAACTTTCGCAATTGGATATCCGGTTGCTTTGGATGCCAGAGCGGAAGAACGGCTAACTCGTGGATTAACCTCGATTACACAATATTCAAAGCTGGTTGGATGTAATGCATACTGCACGTTACAGCCTCCGGTGATCTCCAGTTCACTGATAATATTCAGGGCAGAGGTACGGAGCATCTGGTATTCCTTATCCCCCAGTGTCTGTGACGGCGCTACTACAATACTGTCTCCGGTGTGTACACCAACCGGGTCTATGTTTTCCATATTACAAACGGTAATCACGTTTCCTGCACTGTCACGCATTACTTCATATTCTATTTCTTTCCATCCGGCGATACAGCGTTCTACCAATACCTGTCCTACACGGCTCAAACGCAGACCATTTCCCAGAATCTCAACCAGTTCCTCGACATTTGCGGCAATACCGCCGCCGCTGCCGCCCAGGGTATAAGCCGGTCTTAAAACGATGGGATAACCAATGGTGCTTGCAAACGCAATACCGTCTTCAATATTTTCCACAACCATGGAAGCTGCAACCGGCTCTCCAATTTTTTCCATGGTGCTCTTAAACTCCAGACGGTCTTCTGCCTTTTTAATGGTCATAGAGGTGGTACCGATTAATTTTACATTGTTCTTTTCAAAGAAGCCTTCCTCATCCAGCTCCATTGCCAGATTCAGCCCTGCCTGTCCGCCAAGGGTAGGAAGCACGCTGTCCGGTCTTTCTTTTAAAATCAATTGTTTCACAACTTCTGTTGTAAGAGGTTCAATATATACTTTATCGGCAATCTGCTTATCTGTCATAATCGTTGCCGGATTGGAATTGAGCAGTACAACCTCTAAGCCTTCTTCTTTCAGAGAGCGGCATGCCTGAGTACCTGCATAATCAAATTCTGCTGCCTGTCCGATAATAATCGGACCGGATCCGATAACTAATACTTTTTTAATTTCAGAATTCTTTGGCATTATTTTGTCACCTCCATCATTTTCATAAACCGGTCAAATAAGTATCCGGAATCTAACGGTCCCGGACAAGCCTCCGGATGGAACTGTACGGTAAAGATATTCTTACCTGTGTATGCCAGTCCTTCATTTGTTTCATCGTTTACATTTACAAAAGCCGGTACCGCAACAGCCGGATCCAAATTGTCTGTATCTACCACGTAACCATGATTCTGTGAAGAAATGTATACTCTTCCTGTTGCCAGATCTTTCACTGGATGATTGCCGCCGCGATGTCCGTATTTCATTTTATGGGTATCTGCACCGGTAGCCAGTGCCATTAACTGATGTCCAAGGCAGATGGCAAAAATCGGGATCTCAGAGTGATATAACTTCTTGATTTCTTCTATAATGGAAGTACACTCTTTGGGATCTCCAGGTCCGTTGGAAAGCATAATGCCATCCGGATTAGATGCCATGATTTCACTTGCAGGAGTCAGTGCCGGATATACGGTCACTTCACATCCCAGCTGATTCAAAGAACGTGCTATATTTCTTTTTGCTCCTAAGTCTAACAGGGCAACTTTCGGGCCATTCCCTTCCAGGACATATTTTTCCCTGCAGGAAACTTTTTCTACAACTTTTCCTGTAGTGTATGCTTTTAATCTGGGGATGATCTCTTCTATATGATAATGCTCATTCGTGGTTATCATACCGTTCATGGTACCTTTTTCACGAAGAATCTTCGTAAGCGCTCTGGTATCAATTCCTGCAATTCCCGGTATATCATGCTTTTTCAGAAATTCCTGGATGGTTCCTTCACTTCTGAAGTTGCTTGGAATCCTGGATAACTCACGCACAATGTATCCATCCGGCCATGGCCTTGCAGATTCCATATCCTCATGGCAGATACCATAGTTGCCAATCAGCGGGTAAGTCATTACCACTGCCTGTCCTGCATAAGAGGGATCTGTCAGAACCTCCAGATATCCTGTCATGGATGTATTAAATACGATCTCACTGATCATTTCCTTTTCTGCGCCGATACTGGTTCCGGTAAATACAGTGCCATCTTCTAATATTAGAAAAGCTTTCATATGCCACCTTGCCCTTTCTTTTTCTTTTAATTATAGTAACCATTTTGTGCGAAAAATACTTTCGTTCATTACTATTCTCGGCCGGAGAGGCCGCTCATAGTAACTTTCGTTCCTATCTTCGCGCAAAAAAAAAGAGAACGCCACTAAAATCTCAGGCTCCTATAGCCGCAAAATTTTGCCATGCGCTCCCCCTCGAGTCAAACTTGGAAGTCTGAATCCAAATTCAGGCTTCTTTGTATCACCACACTATAGGTTCTCAAATTGTTAAGATTCTACCATATCCGCCGACACATTTCAACCTTTTTTTTAATAAATTTTTGGAAATATTTTTTGATTCATCATTTTCAATTTCAGTTTCAGGGCTCCAAGCCGCTATTTATACTGGATTGGTATGATTTTCTTGTCTCCATCAATAAAATTTTCACTTCAAAAAAATCCCTGTAATAAAAACCAGACAGGCGGCACAAGCAGAGCCGGCAGCATATTCAGTGCTTTACAATCTTTTATTTTTAAAATGGACAGCCCCGAACTGGCAATGAGAAACCCTCCCACTATGGAGATCTCCGTCAAAAGTTCTGGTGTCAAAAACCCAGACAGAAGTCCTGCCCCCAGATAAATACTTCCCTGCCATACAAACAATACCCCTGCGGTAATTGCCATCCCGATTCCGTATGTGGAAGCAAGTACCATAGAAGTCACGAAATCCAGCGCAGCATTGGTAAATAAGTAAGTATTATCTCCGTGGAGTGCACTTTCCATCGGTCCCAGTATGGATAAGGTACCAATACAGAATAATAAAATTCCGGTAGCCAGCCCCTGCCCCAGATTGCTGCTGGAAAATTTATTCGTCAACCGCGCAAACCTTCCATCAATATCCAGCATTGTACCAAGCAGGCTGCCAATTGCCAGGCTGATAATAAACAATACCGGGAACTGGCTCTTTGGCATATTCTGTACAATTGCATTAATGCCAAGCCCCGCTGCAGCCAGACCCATGGCGTTAAACAGAGCTCCCTGATATTTTTCCTTAATTCCCTTCTTTAACAGACTTCCGATTACGCAGCCTGCCAGAATCGTACCTGTATTTACAATCGTTCCAATCATAATAAATTTTCTCCTTCTGCACCTGGTGCTCCATCCGGACAGCAACAATTGTGACAGCACTGCCTGGATGGAGCACTAAAGCGTGTTTTACAAAAATATAAACCCTCCAGCAGATAGAGGGTCAAGAGATTTGTATCTTGAAATTTATAAAATTTTAAATGGAATCTGTAATTCCGTTACATACCTGGATGAATCATTTGTCATTCCGGCATCAATCAGGGTTATTTCCACGGAGTCTCCATCCGTTTCATACCCACGCTGCTCCATATAGGAGAGTAATTCCAGATAATAGCCTTTTGCTTCCTCATGGGTTCCCTGATACCTTATGGTTACATATTCGGATTCTTTTAAAAATATGGTATCTCCCCGGTAATCATCCTCTTGTTCCAGCAGTACAAAAATCCCGGAAAACTTTTCAAATCTGCGCATTAACAAATCTTTTTTGGAAACGGACACGCCCACTTTGCCAAGAAACATCACGGCATTTAAATTATTATGACGCTCCAGTTCACGGATTGGATATTCCAGGTCCCCTCCTACCGGGATCTCTTTTCTGAGATATGCGGCTTTTCTCAGGGGAATCTGCTTCTCTATAATCCGGTCATACACAGTTTCCACTGCATCCTGGATCTGCGTCAGCCGTCTCTGAAGCTTTTTTTCCACCAGCTCCAGTTCTCTTTTCCGAGCTGCAATCTCTTCTTGCTGCCCCCTTAATATGGTAACCATCTGATCAATGTCCTTGTTCCCAAAGAAATCAGCGATTTTCTCAATAGGCATGTTAAGTGCCCGGAGATATTTTATCGTATTCAGACGTTCAAACTGTCTGGTTGAATAATAACGGTATCCGGTTTCGGGATCAGTCCGTTCCGGCTTTAGCAGTCCGATTCCATCGTAATACCGCAAAGTGCGTATATTAACATCAAATAATTTTGCAACTTCTCCGATTGTAAATAATTCTTTCATAAATACTGTCTCTGCCTGTATAATTCTTTCAGGTCTTCTATTGCCATTCCCATGTCTAATATGTGAAACCCAAAATAAATTTCATTCATAATCTGCGCGTCTGCCTGGTCAAAAATATCACGGCTTTTTTCTCCCGTCATATAATGCCAGCACCGGTATAGATAGCCGCTCCAATACATCACTTCATTGGTATATTTATTGCCGGCACCTTTCAGTCCTCCGGCTTCCTGTCCCAATAATTCCAGCAGATAACCTTCCCCTGCCCATTGAAGTCTGTCATAATCCTCATCCAAACCTGCTGCCACACTGCTCTTCATAAATACTTTTATAAAATCAGGGCTGTCATATCCCATTTTCAGGGAAAGTTCAAATAACCGCCCTTGTATGTTGCAGAGCTGTCGTTCCGGCAGACTTAATTTTTTCATCATATACGGCCGCCCCCATTCAGTATTTCATCAAAATAGCGGCCCTCCCTGCGGTGTTTTCTGCAAATTTCTTCTGCCCTGCTAATTTCACCTGCACGGTTCGCTTCACACATTTTCCGGGAATAAGCCCGTTCTTTTTCTCCAATGGGCAGATTTTCTATAATGCGAATCTGCTTACATGCCCGTTCACTGACTGCTGCATACTGTTTATCCGCTTTCAGCGCACTGAGACTGTTCATCAAAGCTGCGTCCGTAATTTCACAGGAAAAAAAGCGTTCCAGAACAACAAACATGCGGTCACTCACCACATAGCCGCTTATCATATCACAGTCTTTCGCAATATTTTTAAACTTTTCATAGTAAGGAGTTCCTTTCATTTCTTCCATTCTGCCCCTGTTCAACGCTATGAGCATCGCCCAGTCAATACTTACCTCTAAATTCAATATCTTTAACCCGGTCAGGTCCACTTTTACCGTATACATCCTGGCCTCGGGGAAATTGCAGATGAGAGACATTGGCTGACTCTGATTTGTTCCCATATAAAAGCCTTTGCCAAAATCACAAAACTCACTGCTGATTGGACGTATTGCTCCCTGGATTCCTCTTTTTGAGCCATGGTACAGCATCAGGCTTTTTTCAGAAGTAATTACCACCGCATCCTTTTGCAGTTCCTCAAAATCAATATGATTATCACGGCAGATCATACGAAGGCTGTTAATTGCCACTGCTGTTGGCTCACAATGACCATTTTCCCATCGATTCACCGTGGCAAAGCTGACACCCAGTACTTTTGCGAGCTGAGTCTGGCTAAGCCCGGCACGCTTACGAATTTCCTTTACCATCTCAGAACTTTTCATATCCGCCCTCCACCCGGGAGCGTGCCTGAATGTTTCAAACACCCTCTGATAAATTTCTTACCAATATCATACCATGGTCGTTTTTTGATTACAAGTCGATGTGTGCCTAATATAGCAAAAATTTACAAAAAACTTGAACATTTTAGGGATATTTTATCTCAGAATGCAAAAACTAATGGAAAAACAAAAGTGCAGGTTGTAATATATGTGGAAAGGAACTGCCAAAAACGACACAGCCTGTGAAAGCGGCAGAATCATTTTATGATATGGTGACAAAATATGATTAACAATGAAGAACTTCCAATTGGGTTTACAATGGAAATGGCGATGCACTCCGATGTATTAAATCGATTTGCAGGTCTGTCAAAGCAAGAACAGCAGAAAATAATCAACGGTGCAAAAAACATTAACAGCCACGATGCAATGCGCAGCTATGTAGAGAATATTTTTAACAATGGTATGCAATAAGTAAATGTATAAAAAAGTTCCGGTAAACAGCAAACTCCATACCTGCTGTTACCGGAACTCCTCTCTTACAAAACACTTTCTTCCGGTTTTCGATCCGGATAAACCGTTTTCAACTTTTTCATTATCATAAAATAAGCTATGATCAGCGGTATAGCGGCTCCCATCCAGGCTAGGGGATTAGACCAGCATGCGCCTGCAAATCCCATAACTCCCGACAGAAAAATTGCTGCAAAACAGCGCATAACCAGTTCCATTACCCCTGCCAGCGTTGGCACAAAGCTCTTGCCAAGCCCCTGCAGGGTAAACCGGAAAACGAACAGCAGTGCCAGTACAAAATACAGACTTCCGTTTATTCTCAGATATACCTGTGCCAGATTCAGTACTTCCGGCTGCCCCGGACCCACAAAGATTCCCGCAAGCTGGTAGCCGGCAAAGATATTCACAAGCCCCATCACAATACTGAATCCCACGGAAATCAATGCACACTGGAATACTCCTTTGCGGATACGGTCTATTCTTCCTGCTCCCATATTCTGGGCTGCATAAGTACCCATCGTAGTTCCAAATGAATTCATCGGCTGGGTGGCAATACTGTCAATCTTCTGTGCCGCCGTGTATGCCGCAACAGACACCGCACCAAGTCCATTCAAAGCATATTGCAGGATTACCGCACCAATTGCGATTATGGACATCTGAAATGCCATAGGAAGGGCAATTTTCAGATGAAGTGCAACCTCCCAGGAAGTCACGTGAAAGTCTTCCTTTCTCGGAATGAGAAATTTCAGGCGCTTCATCATATACCACAGGCATAATAAGCCGGACACCAGCTGTGCCAGAATAGTTGCCCATGCTGCACCTGCAACCCCCATTTTAAAATTCAGAATCAATACAAAGTCCAGAATAATATTCAGTATACATGCAATGATCAAAAACAGCAGGGGCGTCTTACTGTCACCAACTGCCCTGATAATATTTGACAACATATTAAACAGCATACATGCCGCCGTACCGGCAAAAATAATAACCAGATAGCTCCATGCATCATCAATAATCTCCGGCGGTGTCTGCATCAGTTCCAGAATCGGTCTGGTCAAAGGTACTGCGATTACGGTCAGTAAGATCGTAACTGCAAGACTGACCATTACACCAACTGCAATACTGCGTCGGACTCCATTTTCATCGGAAGCACCGAACCTCTGAGATGTTACGATGGACAAGCCTGCGGTAAGACCCATTGCAAATCCCAGTATCAGGAAGGTAATGCTTCCCGTACACCCCACTGCTGCAAGTGCCTCGACACCAATCGTTCTGCCTACAATTAAAGTATCCGCCATGCTGTAAAACTGTTGAAATATATTTCCAATCAGCAGCGGAATTGTAAAGAACAGGATCAGTTTCGCCGGTTGCCCGGTTGTCATATTTTTTGTCATAGTTGCTTCCCCCTTTTTTATTTTAAACAAACACGGTCTATTATAGTATCTGGCTGAAAAATTAAAATGTAATTTCTTGTACAGTTCATGTAGTATTTTGCATTCTGCCTTGCATCCCCTCCAAAACCGTGTATAATAAAATTATAAAAGACCCGGAGTGATGACACATGTGCAATCAAAACTACGATATTACATACGAAGATTTAAATCCCACATTCTTATACTTCTGTACCCTGAAGCGGAATGAAGAAGAGACCAATTACCACTGTCACGATTTTATCGAATTCTCCATCATTCTAAAAGGAGAAGGTGCACACGTAATTGACGGCGAGGTTTGTCCCGTAAAAGAAGGGGATTTCGTAATTTACAATCCCGGTACCTATCACAGAAGCCTTGTGACTTCTGCGGATAACTGCGCCCTGGAGTGCTTTCTATCCTTTTCCGATGTGCATTTTAAGAACCTTCCCAAAGGCCAGATGCCGCTGATAAGCGGTGAAAACATCATTGCCATGGATGCGATCATTAAACAGGAAATCTTTAAAATCTGTTCTGCAATGGAAAAAGAATACCAGTCCTGGAAGCCCGGACGGTACTTTATGCTGAAATCTTATCTGATACAGATTATTCTATTGATCATTCGGGAACAGCAGGACTCTCAGAAAGTTCCAAGCGGCTGTATCTTTGAATCTACCAGCCGTAAATATGTAGTCAAAAAAATTATTCATTATTTCAGCCAGCACTATTCCGAAAAAATATCTCTGGATCAGATCGCCCAGAACATGTATCTGAGTACTTTTTACATTTCCCGTATTTTCAAAAGTGAAACCGGTGAATCTCCCATTAACTATCTCATTAATTTAAGGATGGAAAGAGCCCGGGAGTTAATAGAAAAGGAAGAAGCTATCAGTGTACAGAATGTTGCCGCCTGTGTGGGATATGATGATGTTTACCACTTCAGTAAATTATTTAAAAAGCATTATGGGGTTGCACCTTCTAAATATCGTGTGGGCAGCAGACAGGAATAAGCTATGGGGTTGAGGTGAAGGAATGGCATATACCGAACTGATCAAAAACTTTGAACGTGTACGGGATTACATGAGAGAATTCTACGTCTATGGTTTTAAAAGCAGAGAAGAATTCGAAAAGAAAAGCAGCCGCTCATACGACAATGAACGGCGCAGAATTGAAAGCTATCTTGGGGATTATATGGACTTTCGAATGACGCACGGAGGAAAAAATGTATTCCTTTCCATCGACAGCAGAACCTGTGTACATAATCCCCTTTATAAGGCATGGAAAGCAAAAAGCTTTACCAACGGCGATATTACGCTGCACTTTATTTTATTTGACATCTTATATAAACCGGAAATTTCCTATACACTCAAAGAATTAACGGAAATTATTGATACAGCATATCTCTCTCATTTCCAGTGTCCCATACTTTTTGATGAATCTACCGTTCGCAAAAAGCTAAAGGAATATATGGAACTGGGGCTGGTGACAGGGGTAAAGCAAGGCAGGCAGATTGCATACAGCAGAATAGGGACTTCGAATCTTTCTTCCTGGAAGGATGCATTGAACTATTTCTCTGAAGCCGGACTTTGCGGTGTAATCGGCAGCTTTCTGCTGGATCAGACCGGGTGTGAAGAGGAAACTTACTCTTTTAAACATCATTACATTACCCATGCTTTGGAAAGTGAGGTTCTCTGTCAGCTTCTCCATGGAATATCCCAGAGACGCTGCGTAACCATTACGAATATTACAAACAAATCTGATCACATAAACTCCTGGGACCTGGTACCCCTTAAAATATTTGTAAGTGTCCAAAACGGAAGGCGCTATCTCATGGGCTATAGCCTGAAATACCGCAGGATTAATTCCTACCGCCTTGATTATATAACCGATGTAAAACCAGGGGATATTGCAGAAAACTTTAATCAGCTGCGGGACAAGCTGGAAACCATGCAACCATACATGTGGGGGATTTCATGCAGCCGGTGTTCCACCCTGGAGCATGTGGAATTCACCATTTCGATCGGAAACGGGGAAGAACACATCCTGCAGCGTCTGGAACGGGAAAAGCGCTGCGGAACGATTCAGCGGATTGACCGGAATACCTGCCGTTTTATAGCCGATGTATACGATACCAGTGAAATGATTCCATGGATTCGAACATTTATATGCCGGATCACTTCTTTGAACTTTTCAAACAGAACCATTGAAAACCAGTTTAAGAAGGATATTCTGGACATGTATGCATTGTATGAAACTGAGGATGGTAAGCAGACGGAATCTAACGTTTAACATGCCAGGGTGTATTTGATATCTTGGGAAGAATCAGGAGGATAAATGTGGTATTATTTCATGAAATTTACAGCAGCTACTATCATACAGTATCCAAAATCTTATCTGCATCCCGAAAGGGCCGCCTGACTGAAAGTGAAATGCTAAGGATCATAAAAGAAAACGCTTTTGCCGAAAGTCATTTAACCATTATCCCTGCACTGAAAGATGATAACTGGCAGTTAATCGATGAAAAACTGCAAACACCGCTGGTTCACCAACCATCCACAGGGCTTACCACACTGGAGAAACGATGGTTAAAAGCAATCAGCCTGGATCCCAGAATCAAACTGTTTCCGGTTGATTTTACAATATTAGAAGATGTGGAACCACTGTTTACACCGGAGGATTATGTTGTATTTGACAACTACAATGATGGGGATGACTATGAGAACGAACATTATATTCAAATATTCCATACTCTGCAAAATGCCATACACACCCATAGAAAAGTACTTATTCAGTATAGCAGCCGGAAAAACAACCGAAGAACCATTGCTTGTACACCATATCAATTTGAATATTCGGAAAAAGATGATAAATTCCGTATTCGGATTTTAGGATGCCGCTATGCCGATATTCTCAATGTCAGTCGTATCCAAAAGTGTGACATATTAGATGAAGCAGGTGTCAGCCCCGGAGAAACCAGGAACATAATCTCTGATTATCTGATTATGGAACTTTTAGACGAAAGAAATGCTCTGGAACGTGTCATGCTTCATTTCGCACACTTTGAAAAAGAAGCCCAGCGTATCTCCAAACAGAAATACCGTATAAAAATATATTATGAGCGGGATGATGAAACAGAAATGCTTATCCGGGTATTGTCATTTGGACCGTTTGTAAAAGTGACGGAACCGGAGCATTTTGTGGATCTGATAAAAAAAAGACTGTTAATGCAAAAAAGTTGTGGACTTAAATAAGAGTTCGCAACTTTTTTTCCGTGATAAATACATAATTTTCCATTAGACTATTGTTGCAGGGTTGCTTCAGTTGTGTGTCAGATCTCACTACGGTGCGCCAGGATCTTCCAAAGCGTATGCCAGAGCAATGTTGCGACAACCGCAGGTTCGAATCCTGCCCGGGTTATTCACCTGGCCAAGTGGTTTTGGTGTGCTTAACAGGCACAATCTGCTGTGCTCATCACACAGAATTTAACAATTAACTATATACAGACATCCGTCCAGGCAGAAACCGGAGCATGTGATTGCATCATTACCGGCAAAGCCTGCATGTATCAAATGCCTTGCCTGAAAAAGGATATCGTTTCACATAGGCATCTGTGCAGAAGCGTGCGCTTTTTAATGGCACGTACTTCCCCCAATGTCAGCGTCAGACTAAATTTTTCAGCCGCATTTTATACATTGGATGTCTGTATCTCAACAAATCACCAGGAGGTGTATCTATGCGTACTATTATTCAGGAAAATCAAAGAGGCCTGCTCTTTAAAAACGGAAAGTTTGTAAAATTACTGGAAGCCGGAAGATATTTCACGTTTGGCAATCAAAACATTGAAATTGTTTCCCTTGATGGACCGCTTGCTTCTGACTCCTGTTCACCGGAAGTTCTGCTTCTGAATGAAAAGGTTGCAAAACAAACAGACTCAGTAGATGTGGCTGATGAAGAGCTTGCACTCCATTTTATAAACGGAAAATTCGAAGAAATACTCAGAAGAGGTAAATATACATTCTGGTCCGTAATTCAAAAACATGATTTCATAAAAACCAGCATCCAGACACCGGAGATTGCTGACGATATCCCACAATATATCTTCAGCAAAGTCCCCACATACCTTTATACCAGAATCGAGGTAAAAGAATATCAGAAAGCCCTTCTCTATTTTGACCAAAAGCTGGTAAAGCTCCTTGATGCAGGAACTTACTATTACTGGAAATGCAGTACAAAGATAGATTACAGCCTGGTCGATACCCGTCTTTCCCAGATGGATATAAACGGACAGGAGATACTCTCCCAGGACAAAGTTGCCCTGCGCATTAATTTTGTATGTACTTATAAAATTACGGATTACATAAAAATATTTACAGAAATCGACAATTATGAGGAACAAATGCATGTTGCGGCACAGTTTGCCCTGCGGGATTATATCAGCAAATTCCGCATTGATGAAATCCTGGAAAACAAAGAGCAGATTTCTGTCTACGTTTTTGAAAAGCTGAAAGAAAAGTCCAAAGAACTGTACATCGAAATTACAGATGCAGGAGTCAAAGATATTATTCTCCCGGGTGAAATCCGCGATATTATGAATACCGTGTTAATTGCCGAAAAACGTGCACAGGCAAACGTGATTACCCGCAGAGAAGAAGTCGCCTCAACACGGTCACTGCTGAATACCGCCAGACTAATGGATGAAAATACAACACTCTATAAGCTGAAAGAGCTTGAATATCTGGAAAAAATATGTGAGAACGTAGGTAATATTTCGGTTAACGGAAGCAGTGGCCTGCTCACACAGCTATCCGCTATCTTACATGGCGGAGAGGCATCCTGATATTTAAGTCAGTTACTTTTTCATATAAAAGTTAGAGCGTGTTTGAAAATCTATCCTATCATCTGCCAGGAAACAAATTTAAACACGCTCTGGCTTGCAATCACAGAAAGGAAAAATATGATCACAATTAATGGAACTTACACTACCGCTAAGATATTTTCAGATGACCTTGAAATCAGTGCCCGGAATCAGATTGAAGAATTATGTAATCAGGAGTTTGTCTCCGGCTGTCAGATCCGCATTATGCCCGACGTTCATGCCGGAGCCGGATGTGTCATTGGTTTTACGGCTGATCTTGGTCAGATGGTAATCCCCAATATTGTAGGGGTGGATATCGGCTGTGGAATGCTCACGGTAGAACTTGGCAAGACCGAGATCAATTTCGAAAAACTTGATCGAATAATAAAGCAGTATATTCCCAGTGGGAAGCATGTTCATGAAGGTAGAATCGCACGGTTTCCGGAGCTGTTAAATCTGGAATGCTACCGTGGATTAAAAGACACAAAAAGGCTGGAGAGAAGTATCGGAACTTTAGGCGGCGGAAACCATTTTATAGAAATTGACGCCGCTGACGATGGCAGCAAATACCTGGTTATCCACACCGGAAGCCGAAACCTGGGGAAGCAGACAGCCGATTATTACCAGGAAATGGCGTATGATCTGCTCCGGGGTAAAGATAAAGTATTAGAAAAGCAAAACCAGATTATCCAGGAATATAAAGCAGCCGGTAAACGAAATGAAATCCAAAACGCAATAAAAGAACTTAAAAGCAGCTTCAAATGGAACGTAATCAGCACCCCCAAAGGCCTCTGCTATCTCACAGGAGAATACCGGGACATGTATCTTGCTGATATGAAAATCTGCCAGAAGTTCGCCTCATTTAACCGCATTACCATCGCACAAATAATACTGGATCAACTCTTAGGCATGACACTAAACGATTTTCCATTCTTCGAAACCATACACAACTATATCGACCTGGACAACAACATCGTGCGAAAAGGAGCGGTATCAGCCAAAGCCGGAGAAAAGCTCTTAATTCCCATCAATATGCGTGACGGAAGTTTAGTCTGCATGGGAAAAGGAAATGAAGACTGGAATTTTTCAGCCCCTCACGGTGCCGGCAGATTATTCAGCCGGTCTGATGCGAAAGCAAAGTTTACCCTGGCCGAATTTGAAGCTTCTATGGAAGGCGTTTTTACAACCTCTGTTGGTACTTCCACTCTGGATGAATGCCCAATGGCATATAAGAACATGGATCATATTGTCCGCAATATCGCTCCAACTGCAGATATCATGCAAATAATACGCCCTGTTTATAACTTTAAGGCAGGTTAATTTCTCCCAGACCTGATATACGTTTATCTCCATTATAACAGGAGGCGCAGCCTATACGCCACACCTCCTGCTATTTGCATTATACGAATTTTCTTTTTATTTTCTTTAATTTTTTTATTTCCCTTCTTTTCCCTTTTATTTTTCTTTGACAATTTCTATTTCTGATGCAATCAGCACATCATCTTTTAGTTCTCCCTTAACAATCAGCAGCGCATCCAACTCAAGGTCAGAACTGCTCCCTTCTACAGGATCACTGGATTGTCCATCCTCGCTTTTCGTCCTTACTGTAAATTTGGTATTATCTGTATACTCCAAATTTTTCATATTACCAGTATTTCCTGCGGAAAAAGAGCCATCTGCATTTGCTGCTGCACCCAATTCGTCAATCGTAATTTTATAGCCGTCCATGGATGCAATCGTCCCTTTTAATTCTGAGCCGGATGCGCTGCTTTTCTGGCTTTTTTCAAGTTCTACACTACCCTCAGTTGCCACATATGGTTCGTTGGAACTTGATCCCATGGCTTGCTTTGTGCTTGACTTTTCTGCTGATTCACCTGTTCCATTTTCCTCTCCTGGTGCATCTGAATTTTCACCTGCTCCACTTGTCTCACCAGGTGTTCCTGTTGTTTCATTTGCTCCACTTGTCTCTCCAGGTGCTCCTGCTGTCTCATTTGCTCCACTTGTCTCACCAGGTGCTTCTGCTGTCTCATTTGCTCCACTTGTCTCTCCTGCCGATTCTGCGCCATTGCATCCAGTCAGCGCCAATCCCAGTGTCAGTATTCCAATTGCAATAAATTTGTTTTTTCTCATACTATCTCCTTTGCCTGATTACAATTTTTATTAGTTACGTCTTCCTAAAAACAATAACAATCGAATCTCTAAAATATCTCTAAAATGACTCCAATGTAAGGAAAAAAGGCCCAAAATCCAACATTTCATGATATCTCTGAAACCATTACTTTTTGTGTATGTACCCGAAATGAAAATAGAAAAAGCGTGTTTGATAAGAAATTGTTACACTCTTATCAAACACGCTTCCACTATTTACATTTGGTGTAAATGATTACGGATTTAATTCAGCTATCCTGGTAACCCCAACAAAAATCTCCTGAATCTTATACCAGGTTCTGTAATCCACGATTCCGGTTTCCGGCAGTCCGAAAACGTGTCTTGGATCCCACTGCGTCATCCAAGTTGTATATGCCTAAATCATTGCTTTCCAGACCATACGATGAAAGAATTTCATTTACATTAGCCCTATTTGTGGGTATATTTCTCCGTCTAAGCCACTTCCTAACACCTTACGGCGTAAGTTCCATCCCCGGTGGGAAGACTTTCTTCGCTCTTTCGTTCACATAACTGATATTTTTGACTGCTGTTCCAACCTCGGCATCTCAATACATCTTCATATATCTTCACATAGTAAGACATTCCGTCACTCCCTTTTTGATCTAAGTTTACCATTCGTTCCTCTTGATTATCAAACTGGATTCCGCTTATGAATTCTACTGGCATTAAGCTTTTGTGACAGTTCGTCAATTTTTTCCATTGCTCTTAGCTCTCCTTTACAAAGCAAATATACCAGCATAGAAAAATCACCATTTATATCATATTTCCGAAATGCCTGCCTGTATTTAGATTGATCCTCAATCGTCAACGGCAAAAATCCGTGATTTATCATTTGCTGATTTAAGATTATTCTACCTGTGCGGCCGTTCCCGTCAGAAAAAGGGTGTATCCTTTCGAATTTGATATGCTGTTCAGCAATATTTACTATCACTTCCTTTGGATCAGAAGATTGAAAGTTCACTTGCTTTAAAAAATCTTCTATTTTTTTTGCTACTTCTGTATATTCTGGCGGATAGTAAACGGCTTCTACCATTGTTCCAACATACAAATTGTTTTGACGATAGTTTCCATCATCTCCCATTATGATTCCATTTGTCTCTGAAATCCAATCTTTTGTTATACTTTGAGGATAAGGTTTAATCATTTTTTTAATTGCTTTATACAGTTTTTTCGCCTCATCATATTCCGTATAAGTGTGTCCGCTTTTTACCTCATCATATTCGATCACAGAAATAGTTTCATCTAATGACAGCGTATTGCCTTCAATTGCATTGGAACTCCAACAAAATCTTATGGAAAAATCTTCATAAAACGGATTAAAAACTAATTTCTCATTTTTGCTCCACTCTATTTCTTTCCTTTTTTCCTGCACTTTTGCTAGTAATTCTTTATTATCAAAAAGTACCATTTCGTACACCACCTTCTTTACTTACAATTATACTAAATATTTTTTAAAAAGCAAGCATAAGGAAAAAGCTCTTTAAGTGGCACTTATATTAAAGCCTTTTTATTTCTCTTTCATGAAAAACCCCAGGGATGCTGCCGATTATTCTCCCTTTGAGACTTCCCTTCAAATATGTTCCAGAATTTCATGAATGGAATATATGCCCTGTTTATAAATTGATGTTAGAAACTGTTCTGTTTGCAGTTCAAAGTCCGTTTGAATGTTAATCTGAAAATCCATAAGTTTTCTCCTTTCTATGTGTGCGATATGCTCTACATTATAATTCAGGAGATTCTACTTGGATAATTCAGATATTCCACTTCACAATGGACACCCTTGGTCTTGGCTGTATCCTTCCCACTACTAGGGTGGATTTGGGACTTTCACCCATTAGAAACGTGCGCCGCCAGGCGCACTCAAAAAAAGACTTGCACTCCATATCAGGATGATGCAAGTCTTTTTGATATGATTCTATACTTCATTCCATCAGGGATTTAATTCAGCTATCCTGGTAACCCCAACAAAAATCTCCTGAATCTTATACCAGGTTCTATAATCCACGATTCCGGTTTCCGGCAGTCCGAAAACGTCCTGGAACACCCTTACCGCATTCTGCGTACCTTCTCCATAAATACCATCTACAGCAATTTTGGGAATCAGAGGATAAGCATTGGAAATTGCATTTATCTGTTCCTGAATCTGCCTTACTTTATCGCCGCTGGCTCCGATATCCAGGCTGTACCCCGGCCAGGATGATGGAACTCCCGCGATTTCTTCCGCACTGTTAATATACATACTCTCACCATAGTAATGACGCAGAATTTCAATGGGCGTATATCCCTGGTCTCCAAGTGTCTTGGATCCCCACTGCGTCATCCAGTTTGGACACTGGACTCTCTGACCATCGCAATACTGTGTCAGAATAGGCTGTTTAACATTTGGTCTGGAAAGGTAATTACTGAATAAATCATCCACTACTTCCGAGATACTCTCAAAAATATTCCTGCCATAGATCCATTTATGGTCAAAAGCTGTAGAGGAAGTAATGGTAAAATCAAATCCTTTATTCCGGTACCATTCCGTATAAACCCGGTTTAAAGTAAAAGACATAATAGCAAGTACATTCGCTTCAATTGTAGCCCTTGGCCAGGTCGCATAGATCTCGCTGGATGCTACATTTTTAATATAATCTTTGTAACGAATGTAATAATCCGTTGCTGTTGTATCCCGTGGGGATCCGTCATGAACCACCACGAATTCCGGAATAACAACCCGGCTCAAAACAATTTCCCCGATCTGGTTCACGGGCTTGATTTCTGCTTCCGCAATCTTAGGGGGATAGGTACCGTAAAGCGTATGTGCCGGAATAACGATTGTATCAATCCCCTCATTTCCAGCCAGAGGACGCAGCCGCACTTCCTGCAATGCCACCTGATCCGCCAGAATTTCCGTACCATTAATCGTAATTGTCTCAAACCCTTCCGCAGTAATCCGAAGGGTATACTCCGAATAGGGCTGTGTCTCCGATGGTGCAAGACTGTATTCCAGAGGCGGCGTTGCCAATTCTATAGCTGCCGTCTGACCTGTGCTGTCTGTTGAAACTTTTTCTACTGTACTTTCCGGGTCTCCTGAATAAGAGATATCTATCGTCGCGTCTGCAACCGGCGTGGCACGCTGGTTTGACAGTACACGTATCTGTAAACGCCCCCGGTCCGGGGTGTCCTGCTGCATGGCTTTGATTAAATTGTTTGACATGCCTGACCTCGCAAATATCCTGTCATCTATAGTATATGCAGAAATTTTCTATATGTATACGATATTTGCCATCCACCTGCTAACAAAGCTGTCACCACAGGGATTTCAATATCCATATATCATTCACGCCTGACCAAATGTCCGTGAAAAAACCTGTTATACACTATTAGTAGCTTTTCTTACGTAAAATCTTCATGAAAAAAGCTGCGAAATAAGGTTTATAATCCTCCATTTCGCAGCTTAATACTGTTATCCTTTAAACAAATATCCTGCTATAATCAGACAGGCATTGTTGACAAATACATTTATAAATTATCTAACCATTTACTATTACAGAATCTTCATAACATCATTGAACATAACGACTACCATCAGAACCATAAGCGCCATTAGTCCAATAAAATGCACCATGCCTTCTTTTTCCGGGCTGATCCGTTTTCCCCGGATAGCTTCCAGAATTAAAAACACCAGCCTTCCTCCATCCAAAGCCGGAAGGGGAAGCAGATTCATGACTCCAAGATTGGCCGTTAACAATATGGAAATGTTCAGCATATTCAGCCAAACCAGAAAACCGCCGCCCTCTTTGGCGCTCTCTTCGTAAGTATCTCCAATTATAGTAACCACGCCTACCGGACCTGACATATCGTTAATACCTACCTGACCTCTGACAAGCATCTTCAGACTTCCAATCGTGGTATCAATCCAATACTTTACCTCATACGCACTGTACTTCAGGGTGCTTATTGGATTTCCTTTTACTCTGGTTCCCGCCGGACTAATGCCGAATACGTATCTGCCGCTGTCCGTCTTCTCAGGTGTCATCTGAACAGTATGACTTTCCCCATCCCGTTCGTAAGTAAGCGTTACCGGTTTACCCTGGTTAAAGGTGACATAATTATTGATTTCCCTGGAAACTCTGATATTCTTGTTGTTCATCTTGGTTATAACATCGCCTTTTTTTAACCCGGCTTCTTCGGCAGGAAAGCCTTTCGTAACGGCACCTACTACAGGTGAATCATGGCCAATGCTGCCGATGATAAACAAAGCCAGCACGAAGGCTAAAATAAAGTTAAAGATCGGACCTGCTGCGATAACAGAAATCCTCGCCCATACGGATTTACTGCCAAAAGACCCGTCATCACCCGCTGCTTCGTCTTCACCAAGCATCATACAGGAACCGCCAAAGGGAAGCAGTTTCAGTGAATACCTGGTTTCACCTTTTGTGGTGCTTACCAGTCTGGGTCCCATACCCACTGAAAATTCTGTAACGGTGATTCCATTTAATTTCGCCAGAATAAAATGTCCCAGCTCATGGATAATAATGATAATACTAAATATTAAAATAGCAATAACGATTTTCAATCTACCACCTGCTTTCAATCAATTCATAAGTTGCCTGTTCCGTAGCCAGTATCTCTTCCACAGTTGGATTCTGGATGGTCTTATGTTCCTCCATACAGTACATAATGATATCATAAATATCCAGGAAACGGATTTCCTTATGTAAAAATTTACTGACTGCACGCTCGTTGGCTGCATTGAATACCGTCGGCATAGAACCACCTGCTTTCGATGCCTGAAATGCCAGCGGCAATCCATGAAAGGTATCCATATCCGGTTTTTCAAAGGTAATCTGTGATAACTTCCAAAAATCCAGCCGTTCTCCTCCCAGATACTTACGATCCGGATAATAAAGGGCATATTGTATCGGCAGCTTCATATCCGGAGTTCCCAGTTCTGCCATAATCGCTCCATCTACATATTCCACCATGGAATGGATGATACTCTGCGGCTGTATCACTACTTGTATTTTATCCAAATCTACTCCAAACAACCACTTGGCTTCCATAACTTCCAAACCTTTATTTACCAATGTTGCCGAGTCTATGGTAATTTTCTGTCCCATTGCCCAGTTTGGATGCTTCAAAGCATCTTCCAAACGGACTTTTTCTAAAAATGATTTCGTTTTCCCGCGGAAAGGACCGCCTGATGCCGTCAAAAGTATTTTACCAATTCTTTTTGGATTTTCGCCGTTTAGAGACTGGAAAATAGCGCTGTGTTCACTGTCCACAGGCAAAATCCGCACACCGCATTCTTCTGCCAGCGGCATAATAATATGCCCTGCCGTTACCAGTGTCTCCTTATTCGCCAGCGCAATATCCTTTTTCGCCTTAATCGCTTCAATTGTAGGCAGTATTCCAATCATTCCCACGATGGCAGTGACCAGAATCTCTACCTCGGGCAGTGTAGAGATTTCAATTAATCCCTCCATGCCGCTTACAACTTTTACATCCAGATCTTTTACGGATTCCCTTAATTCCGAAGCGGATTTTTCATCCCAGACTGCTGCTGCCTTTGGCTTGAATTCCCGAATTTGTTTTTCCAAAAGCACGATATTACTGCCTGCTGCCAATGCCGCTACCTGCAAGTCTTTATTTTCCCTTACTACTTCTAATGTCTGGGTTCCAATAGAACCTGTGGATCCTAACACCGCTATCGTCTTCATAAAAAATCCTCTCTTGTTCTTTCCCAGAGTGTATTTGAAAATCATTGCAGTAATCTGCCCGCCCCATTTGAGCAGGCAAATTTCAAACAGACTCTGATTCTTAATTAAAAAGTGTTGCTAAAAAGTAAATAACCGGAGCTGTAAATATCACACTGTCAAAGCGGTCTAAAATTCCGCCATGCCCCGGTATCAGCTTGCCGTAATCCTTAATATCATGGTTTCTCTTAATAGCAGAAGCAGCCAGGTCGCCCACCATGGAAATCAATGCGCCAATTCCGCAGATCACCGCATAGACTACAATCTGATTCTGTGCCTCCAGATATTTACCAATTACAGCAGCATAAACTGCTCCCAGAAGTGCAGCGCCGACCACACCGCCAACTGCCCCTTCTATGGATTTTTTCGGACTTAACTTCGGAGACATTTTATGCTTTCCAATTAATACCCCTACACAGTACGCACAGGTATCGCATCCCCAGGAACACAGGAAAATCAGCCATACGATAAATGCACCGTCCTGGAGATTTCTCGTCTGAAAAATATAGGACAGCATCACAGATACATAGGCTACGCCAAAAAATCCAGCCATAACCTGCTCAGCCTTATATTTGGGGAAAGTAAACACATAGACAAACATAAATGCCACCAGCAGAAAAATCAGCCCTATCATACTATATGCTTCAAATCCAAAAAGTAACATGAAATAGTAACCAACTGTTCCGATATAACCGACCAATGCCAGTCCATGAGTCTGTTCGGATTCTACATTCATCGCTCTGTAAAGTTCATACAATCCGATCAACGATATAAGAAACAGCGTTACAAACAGCACATATCCTCCTGAGATAATAGTCAGCAGCGCAATCAGCACCAACACAATACCACTTATGAGCCTCGTCACAAACATGGTTAATCCTCCTTCACGCCCCCGAACCGCCGATCTCTGCCATTGAATTTGTCAATTGCTTTCATCAGCTCCTCTTTATTAAATGCCGGCCATGGAACATCCGTAAAATAAAACTCCGTATATGCCAGCTGCCACATCAGATAATTAGAAAGCCTGAGTTCCCCGCTGGTACGAATCAGAAGATCCGGATCCGGTATTCCTTTCGTATCCAGATAGTCAGAAAAAACATCCTCTGTAATATCCGGGACCTTTACTTTTCCATCTTTACAGTCTTGCGCCAAATTGCGGATTGCACGTACAATTTCATCACGGCTTCCGTAGTTAATGGCAATTTGGAAATTCAGTCCTGTATTATTTTTCGATGTCTCCTGCAAAGACCGCATACTAGCCTGTAAATCCGGATCTAATGCTGAGGGATCTCCCAACATACGCACCTTCATATTATTTTTCTGAGCAGTCTTAATACAGGTCTTCGTATAACTGCGAAACAGCTTCATAAGAGAAGCCACCTCTTCGCTTGGACGGTTCCAGTTCTCCGTTGAAAACAGATACACCGTCAAATATTTAATCCCCATATTATAAGCGTCCTCGCAAATAACCTCCAGGTTCTTTGCGCCTCTGACATGACCGTAATTTCTGGGCATTCCTTTGCTTTTCGCCCATCTTCCATTTCCATCCAATATAATTGCCACATGCTGTGGTATTGCCATATTTATTCTCCCTCCTGCGCCTATCTATCACAGGACAGTTCAAACCTGCCATTCATAGACCTTTTTCCATCATATCACAAAAAAGGGGACTGTCAAGAAGCCCCCTTCTATTATTTATAAAATTATAATAATTAAACCGTCAAGATTTCCTGGGACTTTTCTTCAACTGCTTTGTCCACTTCCTTGATGTATTTATCAGTCATTTTCTGAGTCTTGTCTTCTAATTCTTTGATTTCATCCTCAGACACATCCTCTTTCGCAAGTTTTTTAAATGCATCATTTGCGTCACGACGAATGTTACGGATTGCAACCTTAGCAGCTTCGCCTTTTTTCTTGACATCCTTAACCAGTTCTTTTCTGCGTTCCTCTGTTAATTCAGGGAAAACCAGACGAATAATCTTACCGTCGTTATTTGGATTAATTCCAAGATCAGAAGTCATGATTGCTTTTTCAATTGCCTTAACAAGAGTTGCATCCCAAGGCTGAATCTGAATCATTCTGGCTTCCGGAACGGTAATATTACCAACCTGCTGAAGGGGTGTCGGGGTTCCGTAATAATCTACCTTAATCTTATCCAATACATGTGGATTCGCACGTCCGGCTCTGATCGCTCCAAACTCTGATAACAGGTTATCATAAGATTTTGTCATTTTTGTGTCGTATAACTTAATTCTTTCATCCATTTTTCATTCCTCCTGATTTTTTATATTTTACTTACTACTAATAGTTGAGTTTATTACACATTTTTTAACAGTTGAGGTTATAGTACTGTTTTATCCTGTAATAATCGTGATCTTCGTGATATTCTTTTTTTGGATACATTTTGCATCACATAATTATACAGTTACTCTTGTACCTGTGATCTTCCCTTTTGCGGCATTCACAATGCTGTCCTTCTCGTTTAAACCAAATACCAGCATTGGCATTTTATTCTCCATACAGAGAATGGATGCCGTCATGTCCACAACAGCCAGTTTCTGGTCAATCACATCCTGAATGGAAATCTCATCGTATTTCTTAGCATTCGGGTTGTCCTTTGGATCGCTGTCATAAACACCGTCTACAGCCTTAGCCAGCAGAATCACATCTGCTTCAATTTCAACGGCACGGAGTACGGTTGAGGTATCAGTTGAAAAATAAGGATGTCCGGTTCCTCCCGCAAAGAAAGAAACAACTCCTTTTTCAAAATATTTATTCACACGATCCTTCGAGAATAGCTTCGTAAAAGAACCACATGCAAATGGCGTTAAAATCTGTGTCATAATTCCAACGGAACGGAAAATTTCTGAAACATAAATACAATTCATAACAGTTGCCAGCATTCCGATCTGGTCTGCCTTCGTGCGGTCAATTGTCTCACTGGAACGTCCTCTCCAGAAATTCCCACCGCCAATTACGATTCCAACTTCAATACCATCATCTACTAATTGCTTTACCTGATTCGCCACTTCCGTTACGGTTGGCTCATCAAACCCTGTTTTCTTACTTCCGGCTAACGCTTCGCCGCTGAGTTTCAGTAATACTCTCTTCATCTTTGCACCTCTGCTATATTTTTTCTTTCCAGCAGGTCATTGACCCGAGTAGAATCTTCGATGATAGTATAGCATACTTTGGGGGATATGTAACGTTGTTTTTTGGGAAAATTTTGATTCCAAATGAATTTTAAAAATTTCCGTCTCCCATATCTAGTGGCATTTACTTCTACACGGTTAATATTTGATCTTTCATAATTAAATGATATCGCCTTATAGGTTTATACCCAAATATATCTCTTGTATCCCGAACACCTTCCCAAAAGTACTTATCCATAATTTAAACACTTTACAGAAGGACCACATCTTTAAATCTTTAAACATATTACACTCATTTTAAAAAAACAATGCTGAAAAACTAATGTATGTAGCAATTCTTTTGTGGAGTTAAGCACACTTCCTGGACGTCAAATAATTCAAAGATATCTGATAGGAATCAATTTAATAGACTGAACCAAGCCCCAATATGTATAATTGATACAACATGGAACTTAGCTATATTTACTCTTAAATATGCCTATAATTCCTGGTCTGTTGATAGTAAAAACCATAAAATCTGCGTCTATTTTATTTCTATCGAAACGATGATTAAATAATTCACCAACAAGTATGCAAAAACAAATTATAAAAATTATATAAAATAGAAAACAACCTAAATGATTGATATTCACTTAGGTTGTCTAATTATTAGTTTATTTGGATGTAACGGAAATATTATATGTTATTGAACCTGAATATTCATCTGCTAATAATTGATTAATTGTAGTTCCATCCTTCTTCTTTACTGATAATGCTACCTGAGTATCGCCTTCCAATGTAGGTGCATTGATATCATCTGATGTAGACCAAGAAGCAACCAATACGTCACTTGTTGCTAGTGTCTCACCTGCATACAACTCCATAATAAAACTTTTATCTGTTCGATCTGTACCTATCATAGTGATATCTGCTTTTTTAGCAGTAATCTTTAATACATTATTTTTTATAAGATTTACTTTAGCTGCCCTGACTGGTACTATCTCAGTTTTATCCTCGGCATTAGAAACAGATATTTCACTTGGGATTACAACTGTATATGACTGCGGTTGTATATATGTAACGTTTGCATCATTTTCTTTTTCTAAAGTACTAGGATTTTCACTATCTGATCCCTCAAGACTTTCCGTTTCCGCAGCAAACACATTCATACTCATCCCCATCAACATAACCCCAGCTAACCCAAACGCCAATAATTTTTTTTTCATCATGATAAATTCCTCCTATATTTTACTTTATTTATTCATAGACTACATTAAACCTCAAACCACCATGATACTTCCCAGCCGGCACGATCTCCTTATCATCCATCGATACAATCCTTGCCTTCTGGCTATCCTTTGTCTGATCCAACTCTATGCGATTTTCCCCTTTACGTATCAATTTTCCACCTATATATAGTTGATATTTCCAGGTGGTATCTTCATCGCCGTCCCGCATCAGAACAAAGCAATCTGTTCCATCATCTGTCCAGTCCCCGTCAATTTCAAGATATGCTTTTTTATCTTCCACATCTTTTATAAAAGAGGTCCCGATCTCAAAGTCCGTACTTTCATTAATCATCACTTCCGAAGGTATTTTAATAGCATAGTATGGCGAATGAATATCATACGAGCCATCTTCTTTTTTCTTTTCTATTTCACTATCTGATTCCTGCGCTGTGATTTTCTCTGTTTCGGTCTTTGCCGTTTTCACTTCATTTCCTACTTCTGTCTCTTGTTGGGCACTGTCTTTTTCTGGTACTTCACTTTTTTCTTTTGTACTGCCAGCTTCCTGTACGTCACTTTCTGTTTCCGTACATGGCTCAGTCTCTAAACTCTTTTCAGCTTCTGTTTCTTTTTCTGAATCCGTATCGGAATTCCCGTTCGTCTCTTCTATGGTTTTCCTCTCATCCTCAGTCACCTCTTCCACATCATTAAGAATCTGCTCCGTCGAAAGTTCTGACATATTCTCTAATGCATCTGTCACTTCTTCCGGCTGAATTTCTGTTTCTGCTTCATTAAATCCACACTTTTCATCATGTACATGCATACATGGTTGTTCTTCTGCTTCAGGCGCATAAGCGCACTCCTGGCAATGTTTTATCATGCCATCACTATCTGTCTCTTTGCAATCCATATCACAGGGAACCTCAGATAATGCTTCTGCATACCCGCAAGTCCCATCGTGCTGATGATTGCACACCAAATTTTCTGCCACTTCATACCTGTTACAACAGGTGCATCCTTCTCCACACCGGACACATCCCTGATTTAGATCCGTTTCATTACAAGCACATATTTCATTATTTGTTGTCTCACTGGGATCCTCATTTACTATTTCTTTTCTTTCCTCATTCTTGCAGCTGCACTGTTCACAGGAACAGATACCACTATCTGCATCTTCGGCTCTAACCACTTTCATGGGAAACGTTTGTGTTATCAGGGCAGTGATCAGAATTAGAGGAAAACCTTTCTTCCAGCATCTGTATTTAAATATCACCCTCCTATACGCCTCCTTACTTCACTTCCAGCGTTGTCTCCACATTGGCACCATTCATACCGGACTGGGTTACGATATGGAATGTTGAAATTTTCAATACTGCCGGATATTCTCCCGCATCCAGCGCACGGTTTAAAGTAATATGTGTAATTGCCTCACCCGGCGGAACCTGTTTTGATGTATATAGTACTTCCTCTGTATCTTTTAACACCAGTTCAAATGTAAAATAACAGGGATTTCCTTCCGGATTGGAAAATGCCACATCTACCTCAGTCTTACCAGCCGGTAAATAAATCTGAGGATATCCCGGTATCGCTATGGAATCTGCATTTGGATCTCCTTTGGGTGCCTGGGGTACTGTGCCGTCCCACTCTCCTGCATTCGGATCAACATCGGCGGATGCCGGCTGCTGTTTCTCTGTGGATGCATCTGTGATTGACTCTGTGATCTGAGAGGAAGCCGGTTTGTTGCCAAACCATCCCTGATTATAACCAATTGCTGCTCCTGCACCACCAAGGGCAATTACACCTGCCAGACTTCCAATGATAATTTTCTGTCTGATAAGAGCTTTCGCCAACTCTTCTGCTGTCTTACCGGCTGCTTTTCCCGCCGACTTTGCTGCTGTCTCTCCCGCCGCTTTCTTCGCCGCTTCGGTTGATACTTGTTCCTCTTCGTTAGGTAAATTTTTCTCTTCCGCCATCTTTGCCACTCCTATGTCTTTATTTAGTGCTGCTATGGCTCTCTGACTTGGATATTTCTTACTATCTGCCTAGATTATAACGCTATATCCAAAATCGTGCCAATACTTAATCTGGATACCCTCGCGATACTTTTTAGGTATCGCGGGTATCTGGCTTATTTGCATAATATTCTCGGAACAGTTCCAGGAATTTTCTTCCATTTTCAGATATTACCTCTTTTTTTCGTTTTATCCAGATAAGCATGATATCACTGGTAATATTTTCTATTTCCCTGCTGACAATTCTACCTTTTGCCAGTTCCTCCATCTGCCATTTGTTCCCGAAAATAAACGCATCTGCGTGCTTTAACATTCGGATAATAGCGTGATAATTATTCATGGTTATTGTCTTCTTAAAATCCGAAAAACGTATTCCCCCTATATCTAATCCAAAATTAATATTGGCATAATAATCATATGGAAGGTGAATATAACTATAATCCAGCAAATCCTTTGCATATATTTTTTCCTGTTTCAACAGAGTACTTGCTTCGCTTACCTGTATATAGATTGGACCCCTGTCCAAAACTTCATATTCTATTTCTTTTATTTCCAGCGATCTTCGAAAGATTGGAAACTGGAAGGTATTAATTGCCACAATGCCAATTTCTGACTGTAAAGTAGCCACACTGTTGATTACATCCTCCACCGTGGTTTCAAATAGATTAATCGTGGTATGGTTTGACTTTACCGTCTCATAAAAGCGCAGCATTAAGTCATCCGCAAAAATAATCCGGGCAACGGCAACATTTAATTTACTCTGCACCGTTTCCTGACTCAGCATCTTTAAACCGGATACAGCATCCAGCTGGTTTAAGATCGACTTGGCATAATAATACAAGCTTTCACCTATAGGTGTCAATTCTACCCCCTGATTGGATCTTATAAGCAATTCCGCTCCTACTTCATCTTCCAGGCTGTGCATTGCCCTGGTCAGATTAGGCTGAGAGTTAAACAAAACCTCAGCCGCCTTATGCAAACTCTTCTGTTCTGCAATAACGATAAAATATTCCAGATTCTTTAGCTTCATTCTCTATTCCTTTACTTCGTAATTTCGTTTTTATAACTGAAGATCCACAGCGTCCGCCGGAAGCTTCTCTACCGCTTCCAGATACTCCACCATATTTCCATCATCCTTTACCGGATACATAAATCCTAATTTTCTTCCAACGCTTTGTCCCAGCTCCCGGAATAGCCTGCAGGCAGCCCATATCCCCTGCCACATATTTTCATAATCAGCATCTGTATATGTCTGACGGTACATGTCCCAGTATTCTTCGGTAAGATAGCGTTTAAAATATTTTCCCATTTTCCCTGGTGATACCTGAAAATTATTTTGACAGCCGATCCACCAGCTGACCATGAGATCCATCTTCGGCCGGATTACGGTCTCCAGCATATTTTTTGCATAGGGTAGTTCATCTCTCCAGATTCCCTTTGCCACATTTGCCATACACCACCAGAAATCGTTGCAGCATGCAATATAATCCCCCTCATTTGGGCATTTTACCAGATAGCTGTATCTTTTGATATCATTGATTTTACTTAGACAGCCATCCCTCTCCCAGAGGATCACCGTGGAATCCTTAAAATACACTTCCGTCTCTACAGCTTCCAGAACCTGTATATGCAAGTCAATGCGGTTCCCATCCTGAAACAGCATAAGATACCCATAGGAGCTGGTAAAATCCACCTGCCGCCCCAGCATTTTATCCAGCTTATCCGGTTCCTGTACCATACGAAGTTCTCCGAATATGGTAATCCAGTCTCTGTCTTCTAAAAATGATGCGGTTTCTGTGACCACATACACAATGTCGTAATCCTGAAATAAGTCCCTTGGTGCATCAGATTTCGCCCTGGATCCATTTAAGTAGACCCCCAAAATCCGGTCATCGTTTTTTGCAACTCCCAATATCAGTTCGTACATTTCCTGCTCACTTCTCATTTGAAACTCCCTTTCTGATCTTTCTGATCCTGTCAGATTTATCTATAACCTTTTTCCATTTACTTTCAGCCACCGCTGCCACACTTTATAATCCGGCATGATTTCTGCTACCACAGCATAAAACCTTGCTGAATGGTTCATTTCCCGCCGGTGGGCAAGTTCGTGTACTACCACATAATCCACCACTTCTTCCGGTCCCAGAAGAAGCTTCCAGTTAAAATTCAGATTTCCTGCAGAACTGCAGCTTCCCCATCTGGTCTTCTGCTCCCGGATGGTAATTCTTCCATATGTAACACCCATTATTCTGGCAAAATGCGCAGTCTTTGCCGCAAATACTTCTTTTGCAAGATTTCTCATCTTTAACTTCTGGGCATCCGTTAACAGTTCGCTTTTTTTATTTTCATAAGCATCCCGGGTTTCCTGCTGCTTTGTCCGTATCCAGTTCTCTTTTTCTGTGATAAACTTCTCTATTGCACGCTTGCCTGCTCTTTTCGGTGCCCGCACCACAACTCTTCCGTCCTCCATGATTTGGATAGCAATGGTTTTTCGGGTGCTGTAAATCAATTCATATTCCATGCTGATCACCCCTGAGTATAGTCAGGACAGGATTGCATCTCATACCTTCGTTTCCTTTCCATCTATGCTTGTCTCCTAGCTGCTTCTGTCAGATAGACGCTGAAAAATGCCACCCGGTTGTCTTTGCACCAATATTCGAGGCCACTGGACTCAGCCATTTTCCGGGCATTGATGCAGTAGGCTGACAGACAGGATGCGATTTTATCCGGAAATCTGCATGAAATGCCTTCCTGTATCCCGCATTTTGCGCAAAGAGAGCATGGACCTGCCATAATCATTAGTCCCTGCCCTCCTGTCTCTTCCATTTTGGCGGCAAATTCCCGGGTAATCTGATTATGCTTCTTTTTAACAGATTTTGTCTCCTGACCGTCCATAATATCTTCCACTTGCGTGATTGTCTGCAATACCAATGCCTTTTTATATTTTCTTACTCTCTGTTCCATTTCATCCGTAGTACCGCAATCCGGGGGACAGGCATAATTTTGCCCATAGTTTCCACAAAGATTTTCCTCGCAATATCTGCGGAGTGAAGCGTCAAATTCTAATTCTGTACTGTCTATCCATACAGCGTAATGAAATCCGCTTTCTTCTGCTAATTTTACAAACTGTTCCATATGATTATCCGTGTTGTTGTGTGCATTTTCAGACTCCGCATTCTTCGCTTCTACATTCTTAGATTCCACACTCTTAGATTCTACATTCTTAGATTCTGCATTCTTAGATTCTGCACTCTTAGATTCCGCATTCTTAGATTCCACATTCTTAGCTTCTGAATTTTTCTCATGTATGTTTTTCTTATCATCATTTTTCCTATCTGCCATGTTATCCTCTCCTTTTCACAGATATTATCTTACCCCGGCGACTCTATGTAATAACAGGTCATTTTCTATCCAGTCCACTGCATCCTGCCAGTTCTCAAACTGACAGCCTCTCATTCTTCGCTTGATCTGGGAGAAAAAAGTGCTGATCACGGCGTTCCCTCCCCTTTCCCCTGGGGATGTCATGGATGGTATAACTCCCCGGTCTTCCACTTCCTGGTGATAAGTTTTGGATCGATAGATGGGATTTTGACTGCTGTGAATAACAGGCACGTTTGTTCTTACCTTTTTTGACTCCAAAATCATGTCCATCGCCGCTCCGGCAAGTTCCGAAGAGCGATAACCGCCAAGAACTATACCTGCGGCACTTTTATCATACATATCGATCATGCCCGCCAGGTATATGGGACCGTCCGCTTTCGTATTATAAATGCCGATGCCGATACTAAACTTTTCGCCCCTTGCGGGCGGGTTAAAGTCCCGGTGAATCAGATTCTCATAAATACCTGCACCGGCTGTATGCGTAACTTTCATCCGGACTTTTCCATGAGTATGCGTGCTTCCATGTAATGGCTTTGCATTAGATTTCGAATCGCTTTCATCGCTTTCATAGTTTTCATTCAACCAGGATAGATACCTTTCCGTTTGAATGCCCAAGATCCTGCAGACTTCTTTGGGATCTTCACCAGAGCGCATAAAATCATCCTCTTTTCTCTCCAGCAGGGGATTGTCTATTTCCCTGTATTCATACAAATAGCGGTATTTTTTCAACGTGCAGAAGCGGACCCACCCAAAGAGTGTCTCCTCATCGGGAGTCAGCTCCCCGCTCCCCCTTTTCACCACCAGATCATATAAGCTCTGTCGCAAGTAGGGATTTCGAATCTCATTTGACAAATTTCCTATGCCTCCTGCTGTTCCTGATCTAACTCTATTTTTTCTACCATGTATCTGCCGTCATGAATTTCCATAACTGCCATCGTGATCTGCTGGTCAAACCGGCGTTTGCCACAACTCCCGGGATTTAACCACAGCACCCCATCCTTTTCTTCACAAAAATACTTATGGGAATGTCCGAATATTACAACGCCTGCCTGGGAAAGATCTTCGGGAATGGATTTTTTATTATGAACCATATAAAATTTTATATCTGCAATTTCAAAATACAATTCCTCCGGTAATTCTTCCGCCCATTGCGCTTTGTCATTATTGCCGCGGACAACGTATACCGGAGCAATTCTTTTAAGTTCCTCCAATACTTCCGCCTTGTTAATATCTCCGCCATGTATAATATAATCACACATTTCCAGAACTTCTAAAACTTCCGGTCTTAACAGTCCATGGGTATCTGAAATAATTCCTATTCTGCATTTTTTCATAATTATTCCTCCTCTGTGAATCCAAAACACCTGGTTATGATTAGTTCCATTTCTGTTAACAAATTTAATTCAGCTGTCACAGAGCTTACCCCCGTCAGGGGATCCTCCGGGCAATCTGACATGTAAAGTCATTATAACACACTTACCGGATTACGGCACAGAAACCCCGTTTTTTAATAACAATTTTATAATTATTCCATTTAATGTCTTTTTTGGCTTCTGGACATTTTTCCCATCTAAAAAACTGCACATTATTCTGTGCAGTTTCCTTCGTCAAACGGTATATGTACGGTAACCCTGGAGCCCTCTCCTTTTTGGGAGAAAATATGGATTCCGTATTTCTCACCATAGGTGAGCTGTATGATATGATGGGCATTGTTAAGCCCTACATGATTGTGTCCTTTTTCTTTTACTTCTTTATTAATTGGCAGGGATACTTCCCCTTCCTGGTCAAATCCAACGCCATCATCACTTATTTCTATATAGATGCTGCGTTCCTTTTCATACATGACGATTTCCACAAATCCCGGTTCCAGTTTTGGTTCGATTCCATGTACTACAGCGTTTTCCACAATCAGCTGAAGACAAAGCTTGGGAATGAACATATCCAGCACTTCTTCATCTTCCACCTGTATATTGTAATTCAGCCTGTCACCGTAACGGTAACTCTGCAGATAGAGATAATACTCCACGTATTCCAGTTCCTGGCGGATCTGTACCTTCTCTGTATCCTTACGGTATATTTTTGCCTGTATCAGCTGGGAAAATGAGGTGATCATTTTATAAGTCTCCTCGTTCTGATCCAGCCTCGCCTGAAGTGCAATGGTATTTAATACATTGAACATAAAGTGGGGATTCACCTGGGTCTGTAAAAACTTTAATTCCATTTCTTTAATGGAAAGCTGTTTTTCATAAACCTGTTTGATCAGATAATTCACATATTCGGTCATTTCATTGAAAACCAGACTGATCTCATGGAATTCTTCAGTGCTGTAATCCGGCAGTTTCGTTTCAAAATCCCCTTCTTTAACAGACTGGAGTTTTTCTGTGAATTCCTTCAGTGGCTTTGTCATGTGGTAAACAATGGTTACAAATGCTGCAAATACCCCAACACAGATAATCGCCAGTATAAAAATATAAATTTTAACAGAATCATAAAGCAGGTAGGTGGTCTGCCCCTCAGGGATTCCTATCGTTGCCCTCAGGTACATGCTCATATCTTCGGTATACAGACGGAATCCTGTATTATCAATAGCTGCCTCATATGGCACCGTCTGGAATGACTGGTTGATTTCTCCTAACTTCCCTCCTGCCATTTTATAATTCTCGCCAACGATAATATTTCCTCTCTGATCATATAACATCCAGAATGCGCCCTTATAATTCTCAACCTGGTCCATAATCCCTTCCAATACATCCAGACGGATCTCAAAGATCACACTGCCCTGATCCTTCATATTCCTGTCGTATAGGGTAAATGCCAGATACTCCCTGCCTTCCTGACCGGGATAATAACAATAATCCGGGCTGCCTCCCGGCTCCTCCTGCTGTTTTCTGAAGTTATTATAAACCCCGATTGCTTCCTCCCGGCTTTTTTGTACCTCCGACTCCACCATGGCATAGTAACCGGTAAACAAAAAATCATCCTGACTGTCAAAGAGATATACTTTCTCCACAATCGGTTCATTTCCATTGCCCAGGTTCTTCTGACTGCTGATATTTACGGTACGGGTATAGACACTTTGCAGCCGCTCCTGCTCCTTTTCTTCCAGTTCCTGCTTTCCAGCCTTATCCAGATACGCCATAAGTTCTTCCGACCCCCGGATCTCGTAAATAATATTTTCCAGGTATTCTGTTTTGGTGTTCAGATTATTATTTGTCTCTGTCAGGAAAAAATCCAGATCATGTTCAATATATTTCCCCACGATCAGCCAGACCGAACAGATAAAAACCACCCCGCAGAAAATAAGGGACAGCAGCGTCACGCTGAGATTTAATGCCATCATTTTTTCTCTGAGAGAATGACGTTTTGTTTTCTTATCCTTCATCGCTTCCTCCGCTTATATTCTCTGTTATTGATTCAGATAATTGACCACTGTCTCCGGTCCTATTTTGCCCTGCGCTTCCTCAAACAGACGCTGGGACAAATCATCTACCGCATCATTTCCCCAGGAGAGGCTGATTGCCTTAATATGTATGTCCGCATCGTTGGCAAGTTCCAGCGCTTCTCCCAGAAGCGGATACCCTTCTTTAATTTCATTTCCGCTTACATTGGGATTAGACGGTGCCTGTCCGGTCTCCATCGCCATCTTTTTCTGAACTCCTTCGCTCAGCATGTATTTCAGAAATCGAATGCATGCCTCCTGCTTTTTCGGATTTTCATTTTTATAAATCACATAGCCGGAAGATGGCGAGATATAAGCTACGCTGCTGCCATCCTCAGTTGGATAATTTGCATATGCCACATCTTCTTTTATGGAACTGCTGCCAAGCAGCTCACTGTCCCATACCCCGTTGAAATATACTGCACTTTTTCCATCCAGAAAATACTGCCTTGCATTATCAATGCTGGATACAAAATTAGATTCTTTCCCCAGCTTGCGGATGTCCTTTAAGGTCTGGAAAATAATCTTGCTGCTGAAGTTATCCGGCAGTTCCGATGCAAGCTCAATGCCTTCTGCTCCCGAGCCTGCAACTCTTGCCAGAAAAATATCTTCTGACAGCTGTACACTGTCTAACGCCGCTGCAGCAAAATCGGGATTCTGCTGTTTTCCCCATGCATTTAGAATCCTGCAGTCTTCCAGGAACTCTTCCCAGGTATCCGGAGTTTTCGCTTCTCCATATTCATCCACAATTCCCGCTTCCACAAAAAACTTTTTATTATACCAGTACCCTGCTATTTCCAATGCATCCGGTATGGAATACAATGCCCCGTCTTCAGTGGTCCAGCCAGCCAGGACTGCCGGGTGTATGCTTTCCTTTAACTCCGGATCTTCTTCAATAAATGGCATTAAATCCAGTGCCATTCCTCTTTTTACCGCATTAAAAACATAATACGACAAACCATTTGTGCTGACAATGTCCGGCATTTTCCCTACCGCCAGCATATCATTTGCTTTCTCTACCGCAATACTGCTGTCCGATGACGGATAGGTGATCAGGTTAATATCGGGATTCTGGCTGGAAAATTCTTCATAAATTTCCTGCATGGTAGCATGGGTGGGAAGCGTTCCGCCCCATCCGTGCATAAGTATGATATCCGTAACCTGAGCATCTTCTTTTTCTGAGCATCCGCTCAGGAGGCACGCTGCCGCAACAAACAACAATAGCATTGTTTTTTTCTTCAACATCCGATCCTCCTATTTAAAGTCTTTTGGTGAAACTCCGGTATATTTTTTAAAGAAATAAGAAAAATAGGTGGTATTTTCAAAGCCCAGCGCATCTGCAATTTCATATATTTTCTTATCCGTGTTTTTCAGATAGTCCTTTGCTTTTTCGATCCGCATCTGATTCAGCCTGTTCAGGATTTTCTCCCCGGTGGCTTCTTTATAGATTCTGCTGAGGTAACTGATACTGGTACCCACGTGTTCTGCTATATCCGTTACCGTAATGCCCTTATGGAAGTTTTCTTCTATGTAACGCTCACATTCATTTACTATCGTATTTTTATGACTGGAGGCATTTGATACGTAAGCTGAAGTTCCCTGGAGGATTTCCATCATTACCTTTTCATATTCATCTGCATAAAAGCACCGGTGAATCTTCTCCGTTATGCTGCCCCGATAGCCGGTAACCTGAAAAATGTCCGTACCAAAGGAGTCTAAGATTTTCCTGCACCTCTGCTGTATAATGATACCTGAATTTTTAATGGTATTTGCAGCACACAGTTCCGTTTTCTGTGTATCTAAAATTTCTTTGAATTTTAGCTGAACCTCTTCTGTATTGCCCTGGCTTACCTGAAAACAAAGCTGTTCGATCAGTTCATCCACTTTGGCACTGTATTTCTCCGGATTCACACCATCTCTTTCGAAAAAGCTGATCTTACTGTCTCCGCTGATAAAGCTGTTGCCCAGAACACTTTCCGCCTGGTCGTAAGCTTTCTTCATACAGATCACATTCTGCTGCCTGGAACTGACGCCGATATTTACATACAGCCCCATGAAATTGTCCATCATATCCGTGATCTGCTGTCCCTGCATCAATATGGTATCCATATAATTTTCCGGCACATTTTGTACCACGATGGCATACATATCCCGCTGAACCGGAATTCCTCTTAACATCTGTTCTCCAAACACCATGGAAAAGAAATTCAGAAGACTCTTATACGTCCTGCTTTTTTTCTCCGTTGTCAGATCTTCGTTCAGGCGGAAATGCAGAAGCAGCACCAGATAATTGTCCGGCTTCATACCCAGTTCAGACATTTTGGATTGTATCTCTTCTTCATCATAGATGGATTCGTCAAATATGGATTTCAGAAAATATTCCAGCACCGTTTCTTTATCCTCTCTGGAAATGCTTGTATGTTCTTTTTCAATCAGATCTTTTGCTTTATTAATCGCCATGATCAGCCCGTCAAAAGCACCTGTTTTTGTAACATAATCCACTACATTATATTTAACTGCAGACTGAGCGTAAGAAAAATCAGCATATGCAGTCAGTAAAATAATTTTTATCGGCAATTTTTCTTCCCAGATATATTTGGCGATCTCAATTCCGTCTTTCCCGGGCATTTTAATATCCGTAATTAAAATATCCGGCTTAATCTCCTTTAGGTTCTCCATAACCTGCTGCCCGTTTTCAGCGGTATATACCACCTCACACCCCAACTCCTGCCAATTTGTCAAAGAAACCATGGCCTTTCTCATTAAAGGTTCATCATCAGCTACCATTACACGATACATTTCGTCTTTTTCCTCCCGTCTTGCAGACAGTTTCCTGATCTGCTGCCCAATACTTTCCTTCACGATTAACATCATATCATAATCGTTTTCCAAAAGAAATCTCTTTTTCCGCCTCGCTGCACGCAGTCATTTCATGTTAGTTATAATTTACCATTCTCTAAGTGGATTTTGAATAAACAGAAGCTTCGGAAAGATTCGTTTTTTTGACCTGGGAATTAACTGCAAAATAAAAAATACGTTTTTTTGACTGTATTCTGCTGTTTTCACAAAACCCAGTTAAAAAAACGTATTTTTATTTATTTAAAACACATGACTTTTCTCACGCATATCTTCCATTAATTTCTCCACCGTGCCAAACTTCATACAAAATCCAATCCCTGCTGCCACAAGGGAAGCCCCCAATCCGGTATAGAACATCCGGATACAATGCCCCGGCCAAACATCTGCACTGCGCAGTAATATTCCAAAGGTCATCATAAATGCCATGATGCAATAAGATTTCAAGTCAAAAAATCGAAGGATATGCATTCGTTCTTCTTTGCTGCCAAGTATGCGTTTGGTGTGCTTTCCGATTAAACGGCGGAAAATAAAACCATAAAACACTCCAAATACCAGCAAGGCAGAGAGCACTGCCCAAATACTCCAGGGTCTGCCGGAAGCCAGCAGCCCGATTCTTATAATATTAAAGCCTGCCGCAAACCAGACAATTCCCGCAGTCAGCAGCAGATATTTCTTTGGTATATGAAAAAATTTATTTTTCATCTTTTACCACACACTCCTTTAAACATAAAAATAATAAGACAATACCCACTCCTGTGAGGATATGCCCGATTCCCGCAATACCAGAGATGGAAGCATCCAGTGCCGCAGATGCTTTGATTCCAAGTACCTGTACCACACCCCTTATGAGAAGCATCAAAGCTGTGACCGGTACGCCAATATTGTAGATCACCATAAATGCTTTCCACTTTTTAGATCGGCATAAATCCTTTAAATTTCCCACAAACAAAGCGGTAATAAGGAACATTATCATTCCCAGTAAAAACAAATGGGTATGTACGAAAGCCAGGGATGTCCGCCCGTCAAAACCGTTAAACTTTGTAAATTCCCGGTAGAAAACGCCTCCCGCCATTGCTGCAATCCCATAACCAAAAGCAATATTAATCATTTTCTTCATATATTTTTCTCCTTTTGTACACATATACTGAACCCTGTCATTATTGAACAGTGTTCATTTTTCTTTTAAGAAAATCCACCTTGACAAATAATGAAAAAGTGGATCAGGTAACATATAAAATTCTGTTCAGGACTTCTTTAAAATAACTGCAGTCCCGCTCTTCGTCCGTAAGCATGGAAAACATATTGGTAAATAGAAATGCTACGAATTTCTCTTTTGTAAATGTATCTGTCCATACGGTGTCCGGTATTTTTTTATCCTGTCCAAGAGCCAGCAAAAATCCGTTTTTCACATGCTCCATATACTTCTGTTCCACCAGCCTGCCCTTTTCTTTTTCCGAACTTTTCATTGCTTCAAACTGGCTCATAAAAATAGAACGGAAATCCTGAAGGTTGGCACACAATCTCAGGTAAACAGTTTCAAAAAACTCTACAAATGAGATATCACCTTGTATTTTACATACATCCTGATGAAATACTCTTCTCCAGAACTCTTCCACAACTGCAAATATCAGTTCCGACTTAGATGGAAAATAATTGTAGACAGATCCCGTGGCTATGCCGCATTTCTTAGCAAGATACCGTATATTTAATTTTTCTGCCCCTTCTTCAAATACAATTTCCCTGGCAGCTTTTATCAACTCTTCTTTTGAAGTTACAACACGGTTCACACGCCCACCTCCATCTTGAACAACGTTCATTATATCAGTATTCCGGACTTATGTCAATCGCCTTTTTCCGATGCATTTTTATACTGCTCTGCTGCCGGATCTCTGAATTCATAAATTCTGTGATACTCCTTTGTCTCCAGATTCTTCTCTGTAAGGCTCCTGTTCTGATAGAGAAATCTGGTCAGCTGATAACAGTCTACCCATATTTCACCATTCCCTTCCTTTTGGGATTCGTCAAAGATCAGCTGCAATCCCCAATGCAGATGGGAGGTATCAATATTATTCACATTTTCATTGGCGCTGTACCCGGTACGCCCCAGATAGCCGATGACATCCCCCGCCTGCACTACGCTTCCCACTTCCAGCTGTTTGTTGTAAGGAAAGTTCTTCCTCAAATGAGCATAGTAATAATAACGCTTTTTATCGAAACTCCGGATACCCAGGCGCCAGCCGCCATATTGGTTCCAGCCAATTGCTTCCACATAACCGGACTCTACCGCAATAATCGGTGTTCCAACCTGCCCCATCATGTCATGCCCCAAATGCGGGCGGCTGTATCCATAAGATCTGGACGTTCCAAAATCATCATAATCAGAATATTCATATCCCTTTGCGATTGGGAGATATGCCTTTAAACCATATTTCTTTTCCCACACGACTTCATTTTCTTTTTCCACCTGGATCTCATATTCCCCAACCCAGCCATCCAGAACGGCTCCATATGCTTCTCGGTAATATGGATAATATTTTAAATCCTTCGTCAGCTCATCCATGGTCTGTCCCTGGGTGATTCGTTTTTCTTTTAATTCCTGCAGATCTTTTTCTTTATATCGTGTGAAGTCACCGCCATACCGTGTTCCAAGGTAAGCTAGCAAATCCACCCAGTCCAGATGAACCTCCTGCCCATAGCTCTCCACATCCATCTGGTAAGCAGCCCTCATGGCTTCATTTGTCACATGAAAATCCACCCATTTTATGAATTTCTTTTCTGTCTCTTTTTGGGTTTCCTCTGCGGATACTCCCTCTTTCTCTGTGACCGGTTCAGCTTGCCCTGTTTCCTGCTCCCCGGTGTTTGCAGTACTCTTTAACTTTTCTGCTGCGGCATGGTTCGACAGTGAACTATGTACCCCTCTGTAAACAGCAAAAATAGTTAACAGTACTAAAATAATAAGTTCTATTTGTATAATACGTTTTTCACGTTTCTTGTCCATGGCAAACTCCGGATATTAAGTCACTTTCATTTTATTCCGAAGGTGCGATTATATGCAGATAAATTTGGGATTTGCTGATTAATTACGCTTCCCTGCAAAACCCAAATTTCATGTTTTGTATCTTGATAACCCATTCTAACTACATATGAAATTATACTGTTTCCTCTATTGCATCCTGATATTTACCGTTTTACGGTAGAGCATAAATGTAAAGATGCCAAAGATAATCGTAGCCGCAATTAAAACAACTTCTATATATTGGTTAAAAACAATCGCTGCTACAATAGGTACAAAGGCACAAAGTGCTCCTGCCCCCATGGTAATTCCCACTGCCATAGACTGTTTTACGACCTCAATTTCGTTATTCCAGTCGTACTTTGGATATTTTAAATTAAGATAGAGTCCCAATACTGAAATGAAACAAGCATACACTGCAGGTGCAGCAAAAATCATAATGCAATTCAGTAATCCCGGTTTTAGAGCTATGGTAAACAGAATCCCCGTTACCAAAACTGCCGGCAGCAGTACTGTCAGGTTTACCGCTATTTTACTATTGTAAATGACACTGTTTTTAACGGGCATGGAACTATTAATCCATCTGCTTTTTCCCTCCAGTGAAATAGAAGAGGCAGTTGTACTGCACAGGGAAGAAGTTAAAATCATTACAAATGGTGCGTACTTTTGCAGATTGTGAAACACTCCCGGCATTTCTAACATTTTATCTATCTGATCCGGTTTGATAAATAGCAGGACAATTCCCATTGCAACCATTAGGATCGCTGATATGGATGAATTCATAATATAAATGCTGCAAGAAGTATATCTTCCCAGCTCTCTTCTGTATGCCGCTGCAAAGGGAGTTCTTACGCTCAGGGCACCCATTTTATAGTTACTCTTTGTATGGTGATTTAAAATAGCTGAATTTATTTTTTTATAAAACGCAGCAAGCAGCGCTATAAATAATATAACCGGTATGACCGACAAGACCAAAAACAGTATAAAATCCATCCAGCTTTCCCGGATCAGTGCATTGGAAAACAGACGGGCAGGGGGATAAAAACCATTTATAGTATCAGACAGCATTGTTCCGATCTCCACCATCTGCTGTGCTCCTCCCTGAAGGCTGAATGATCCGGCAATCGCCGCCAGAGTAGCCCCGATGCTCAGGATAATCACAATCAGATTTTTGTATTTGAACCGGGAAGCAATCGCAGTAATCAGTGCCCCTAATGCTAAAGCAAGTGTCATTGGAAGCATGGGAGCAAAAAATATCCCGAACAGCATCATCAGCCAGACGCCCGGGCTGCTGTGCATGGTTACCCCAAATACGATAATAGAAGGCAAAAGTGCGATACACCCTACTAGAAGATTTAATACATAGGTCCACAGAAGTCTGCTCAATATGATCGCAGCACTGCTCACCGGCAGAGACATCACCATGTCATAATCCTTCATGCCAAACAGCATCCCCGTACTTCCGGAAAAGGTGAGCACGATCGTCACCAGTGCAACGGTCATCAGCATCATCGATGGAAGCATTTCTGTGAGTCCCAGTACCTTATATCCAATTGCCAGACCTGTACTGTATCCAAACATCAGTACTACCAGAACGATCGCTACAATCAGAACACCCACCGCTCTTCTCTTTTCCTTTTTATCCCTGGCATGCAATAGCTTATTGACGCCAAATGATCCTAGCATCTGCACCCTTAACAGTCCCATAAATTTAGTCATGTGCTGCCACCTCCAAAAATACTTCTTCTAAGCTGTTGTTCCCTCTGACATCTTCTGTCCTTCCGCTGGCGATTAATTTACCCGCTTTGATGATCGCTATTTTATTGCAGAGTTTTTCCGCCACATCCAGGACATGGGTAGAAAAGAAAATTGCACCGCCGTTATCGCATAATTCATGCATCATCTTCTTCAGGTTAAAAGCTGCTTCCGGATCCAGCCCAACAAATGGCTCATCCAGAACCAGTAACTTTGGCAAATGGATAAATGCCGAAATAATTGCCAGCTTCTGCTTCATACCATGAGAATAGGAGGATACCAGATCACCCAGATTCTTCGTAATTCCTAACAGATCTCCATATTTTCGGATACGCTTCTCCCGCTCCCCGCCCGGAACCCGGAACATATCTCCTATGTAATTCAAGTATTGTATCCCTGTGAGGTATTCATACAAATCCGGATTATCAGGAATATACGCGGTCATTTCTTTACATTTTATGGGTTCCTTTTTTACAGAGTGACCGCCAATCCAGATTTCCCCGCTGTCAAACTCCATCACACCTACTACAGAGCGGATGGTAGTCGTCTTTCCGGCACCGTTGTGCCCGATAAACCCATAAATATCACCTGCCTGTACCTCCAGTGATAAATGATCCACTGCTTTCTTGGTATCACCATATATCTTTGTTAAATCCTGTATTTTTAAAACCTCTGTTGCCTGTTTTTTATTTACCATAATCTTCCCTTACCTTTCTTAACATAACGTCTTTCATTTGTTATCGCTATTGTATATGTTTCATCAACAATTGGCAAGCGAAGCGCTGTTAACTTTAAGCTGTAAAGTAAACCAGCGCTATACTTTTTCTTCAATAATATTCCAAATTCCGGATTCTGAGTGTTTTCCAAAATATTTTTCATAAATTTTTCCAAAAGTGTTCTATTTCAAAAATATTTTACATATACTTTACGGAGGTATCATGCTGTGTTGACAGAATTCTTGTAATATGAATGAAAAGAACACAGGCAGCATACAAAAACACTCACATTTTAGGAAGGAAGGGCGCTATGGTTAACTACACCATTAAACTGAAATCTTTTGAAGACATCTATGAATTTGTAAAAAAATGCAATCAACTGGACTGTGATGCAGACTTAATCTGCGGACGGGCTACCGTTGATGCAAAATCTCTACTGGGGGTATTCAGTCTTGATATCAACCGGTCTCTCAAGCTCGCTATTAATACAAACAATCCTTTTTTAGCAGAACGGATCATGGAGCCTTATATTGCAGCATAATTACATACAGGATCTATTCGTTTACAAATCTTTTTTATGTAAAAAAATGGGCCGGGAGAGATGACTCCTGGTCCATTTTGGTTTTCCCTGTTAAATTGATAAAACGGTTACATGCTTATGCTACCAGATCCGTTTCCTTTTCTGTATCCGGAGCCGCTTCTTTTTCTACGGCTGAATTTACTACATCATCCGGTACTGTGATTTTTTCTACTTCTCCAAAAGAACCAAACTTTAAGTCAAACGTACATTTATCGCATTTAAAATCTACATCCACTTCACCGGTTTCGGCACCTTTCATGGATTCCAGCATCATGGATTTCATATCCAGACTCATTTTCACCGGCTTCTTATCTTTTTTGGAAATATAGATTTCAACGGGAAGATCCATTTTCGTCCAATCCGCTTCTCCCATTAAATTCGTGGAACTATCCATTATACTCAATGCAGCTTTTAACATCGTTTCTAATGCTTCCCCATCTAAGGTGCCCTTCAGTGCATAGCATTCCACGCCGTCAACCTCTTCTGTTTTCTCCGCCAGCTCCAGGCTCCCTGCTAATTCCTGTACTGCTTTAAAATCATAAGCTTTGATCATCTCATCAATATCACCACTGACCTCTTTCTGCCAATCACCCTCATCTAATTTTGAGTAAGAAACAGTCTGATCTCCATCCTTCGTTGTATACATCTGCATGTTCATTTCCTGATTCATGCCCAGCATATCTAAAGTTATGGCTCCTTCCCCAAATATCACCTGCGGATTGGTATTTATTTTCATCCCCATATCCATATTCATTTTTATATCCACAGTTATTCCCTGAACGGTTCCACCCGCCTGCAGATCCATTGCCATATCCATTTTGTAATTCTCTTCTTTTGACATATTTTCAGACATGGACTTCAAAAGCGTCTCGGAAGTCACCTTGCCGCATCCTGCCATACTCAATGCCAGAATGCCACCTCCCAGTACAACACATCCCCGTTTCCATAAAATCTTCTTCATATTTTTTCCTCCTTTTCTAACATGCTTTGATGCCAACCAGCGAACTTCCCCGGTTGGAATTACTCCCTATGTACTATTCATATAAAAAACCTTATCGGTATATAGATTATATTAAAGGATTTACAGAAAATTCGCAATACTTTTTTAAAAACCTAAAAAAGTCGCAAAAAACCGCTGTACCAGCAAGAATGAAAATGCCGGCACAACGGTAATTTTATCATTTTAAAGACTGTTTTAGTGATGGAAGAAACGTACCCCTGTCATTGCCATCGCAATGCCATATTTATCGCAGGTATCAATTACATTGTCATCTCTTACAGAACCACCAGCCTGTGCTACAAACTTAACACCGCTCTTGTGTGCTCTCTCAATATTATCGCCAAATGGGAAGAATGCATCGGACCCAAGTGCTACATTGTCCATTGTCTTCAGCCATTCCACTTTTTCTTCTTTTGTCAATGGTTCCGGTTTTACGGTAAATACTGCTTCCCACATACCGTCACGCAATACATCATCATAATCGTCTGATACATAGACATCAATTGCATTATCTCTGTCAGCTCTTCTTACGCCTTCTTTAAATGGAAGATTCAATACTTTTGCATGCTGTCTTAAATACCATACATCTGCTTTATTTCCTGCAAGTCTCGTACAGTGTACTCTGGACTGCTGTCCGGCACCGACTCCGATTGCCTGTCCGTCTTTTACATAGCATACTGAATTGGACTGTGTATATTTTAATGTAATCAGTGATATCAATAAATCTCTTTTTGCTGCTTCCGTCATATCTTTTACCTGAGTGGGGATATTCTGCTGCAGCATTTCTTTATTAATTACAATATTATTTCTTCCCTGCTCAAATGTGATTCCAAAGATGTCTTTTGTTTCCTGTACAGCCGGTACGTAATCCGGGTCCATCTGGATCACAACGTAATTTCCGCCCTTTTTCGCTTTCAGGATTTCCAGAGCTTTTTCGGAATAAGAAGGTGCTATAATACCATCTGAAACTTCTCGTTTAATATATAATGCAGTTGCTTCATCACATTCGTCTGACAGTGCTGCGAAATCACCATAAGAAGACATTCTGTCTGCACCTCTTGCACGGATATATGCAGTGGAAGCATCTGTTAACGGGCAGCCTTCAACAAAATAGATCTTTTTCATTGTTTCATCAAGAGGTTCTGCTACAGCTGCACCTGCCGGACTTACATGCTTGAAAGAAGCTGCTGCTACCATGCCTGTTGCGGCCTTTAATTCCTTGACTAACTGCCAGCTGTTAAAAGCATCCATAAGATTTATGTAACCTGGTCTGCCGTTTAAAATCTTGATTGGGAGTTCTCCCTCTTTCATAAAAATCTTAGCTGGTTTCTGATTTGGGTTACAACCGTACTTCAATTCGAATTCTTTCATCACTGTTACACTCCTTTTAAATTGCTAATGGTTTATATTTGATAAAAAAGAGCCTACTACCCGGGCTCTCTGCCCAGACGGTCGGCTCATTATCATTATACTTCACGTGGTTAATTCCACTTCCGTCAGTCGTATAACTAAAATCAACATAACATTTTTTGCTGGAGATGTCAAGATCTTTTTCAGGATTATACTATATTAATTCTAAAATCCCCCGGACATCCTTTATCACACAGTCAGCACCTGCATCTTCATATATTTTACTTACTCTGTCCAGTTCCACCTGTTTTTCTTCTTCGGAAAGAGCCTCATATTCCGCCTGGGTAAGTGCCATTTCGGAACTGCCTTCCAGGATGCCCACAGTATATACTCCTGCATTTTTTCCTTCTTTTATGTCCGATACGGTGTCTCCTACTTTTATTACGCTTTGAACGGATGATATTTTAAGGGTTTCCATATTCTTGAAGATCATAAATGGATATGGACGTCCCATACTGCCCACAGCATCAGGGCTGAACCATGCATCCGGCTCATATCCGGCTTCTTTTGCCTTTTTGGTAACAATATCCATCATGATATCGGTATAGCCCGTTGTTGATCCGATTTTGATTCCTTTTTCTCTCAGTTTTGCTACTGTTTCCAGCACGTAGGGCTTGGGTTGTGCAAATCCGTCTAATATACCCAGCAATTTACTCTCGAATAGCTCATAGAGCTTTTCCACATCACTTTCCCCGGATGGACCATGATACTTTTCCACCCACAATGTCTGTATACGGGGCATTGCAAGCATAGTACGGATATGATCTCTTTTCAGCATACCCATCGGCTTTCTTACTTCTTCCATCGTAGGCTCAATCCCAAAGTGCTTAAATACTTCCACAAATGCCTGTACCGGTGCAAAACACCCATAGTCTACGCTAGTGCCTGCCCAATCTAAAATAACTGCCTCTATCTTACTCATGTTCTGATCTCCTTTTCTTATCACTGCGGTTACCTTTTAATGTTGTCCGAAGAATGCTTCCATAATCTCACATAACTTTTCGATATCTTCTCTATAAATCTCTCCGATATTGCCGATCCGGAAGGTATCTGCTTCCGTAACTTTTCCAGGATAGATAGCATAACCTCTTTCTTTGATATAGAGGTACATTTCCTCAAAGGAAAACTTATGATTATCCGGATAGAAAAAGGTTGTGATAATTGGTCCCTGAAGCGTACCTCCGATATATGGCCGAACCCCCATTTTATCTAATTTTTCGATTAAGAGTCTGTTATTGTCATAGTAACGTTTGCTTCTGGCTTCGATTCCGCCTTCTGCATGAAGTTCATCTAATGCTTTTGAAAATGCCAGAACTACATGGGTCGGGGATGTAAATCTCCACTTTCCATCCTTGTTCATTGTTTCCCACTGATCATATAAATCCAGTGACAGGCTTCTTGCCTTTCCCTTACTTTCCATCAGCTTCTGTTTATTCGCTATAATAAAGGAGAATCCCGGCACTCCCTGGATGCATTTATTGGCACTGCTTACGATGAAATCTATTCCCCAGTCACCAACCGGTATTTCCACGCCTCCAAAGCTGCTCATTGCATCTACGATAAAGGTACGTCCTCTTTCTTTTACAACCTTTGCAACTGCCTGGATATCATTTAAAATGCCGGAAGTTGTTTCACTGTGTACCATAGACACATGTGTGATCTGAGGATCAGCATCCAGCAATTCCGCTATTTTCTCAGCATCCGGAACCTTGTCATAATCCTGCTGGTATAAAGTATAAGGGATTTTTGCGTGTTTGACAATGTCTCCCATACGTTCTCCATATGCTCCATTGGATGCAATTAACAATTTTTCCCCATCACCGATTACGCTGGTAAGGACAGATTCAACTCCGAATGTTCCGCTGCCCTGCATCAATACTACCGTGTAATCTTCTTCAGATACATGTGCCAGTTCAAGCAGTTGGTTTCTGATCTTCAATGTAATCTGTTTGTAATCGTCATCCCATGTGCAATGGTCAAACATCATTTCCTTTTTCACTGTCTCTGTTGTTGTTAATGGTCCCGGGGTTAATAATTTATAGTTATTCATTTCTGCGTATCTCCTTAATATGATTGATGTATTTTATTTGAATTTTCATTGCATTTAACTTTTAAATATTTATTTCGGTTAATTAAAATTTTTAATATAACATTGTGTTATAATTCATTAAAATGCTGCTGCATTCCATATTTTACTCTACATTTTTCTTTACTTTACTGCGATTTATTCATGAATGGTATGACCGTTATATTACCCCCGCCCCTTAAAATTTTTTAGTCTGCGGGCGACTGTGCTTTATTTTGCTTTACTGCTTTCTGACAATTCCTGATGTTTCTTTAATACATCCACTGTCAGTGCTTCCTCAAATATTTTCGGATTTCCAGACATATTATCACTGTCGGCGGTTTCTCCTTCATAGATGGGAATCGGGTATGTCTGAATTAATTCTGTCCTGCCTTTATTAATAATGCAGTCCGCCATCTCCATTGCCATTTCGTTTGTTTTATCACCTTTATCAATTACTGCAACAGATTCTGTCAGAGAGAAATTGCCTTCTTCAGGATCTACGTAATCGATTGGAAGCCCGCTCTTTTTATCCGCCACTGCCTGATGTCTCAATCCGAATCCAATGGCAACTTCACCTGCACGTACTTTTTTTATTGGTCCTGAACCGGAGTCTTCAATATGCGGTCCTGCATTTTCATAAATTTTGGTCAGCACATCTTTTGCTCCATCCTCGCCATAGGCAGATACCAGCGCCTGGATCAGCAGCCATGCGGTAGAAGATGACATAATATCCGTTACGGAAACCATATCTTTATACTGAGGATCTGCAAGGTCTTTTAAGGACTTTGGCATGGGAAGGTTCTGCGCTTTCATAAGTTCCGTATTCACGATGATTGCACCTTCCTGGGCGGTAATAGGGGTATAGTAGGAGGGGTACTCTGTTAATGTTTTATGATCAAATGTCAGATCTTTGAACATGGTGTTTTGCTGCTGTGCGCTGTCAATATAGAAAGAACTCATGGTAACTAAATCTGCTTCTATATTGGTTCCTTCCGCCAGCAGCTTTCCGCCAAGTTCGGAGGTTCCAAAAGACTGCAGTATGTATTTGTCTTTAAATCCATTGTTATCCAGGGCATTTTTCATGGCTGTCATAGCCTCGTCATCCGCATTGGAATAGATAATTACCTGATCATTTTTTTTACCGCACCCAGCCATTAAGGTTCCCGATGCCAGAATTACTCCTGCCATTAGTGCAGCTGTTGCTCTTTTCCATCTTTTCATAATATTATTCTCCTTTAGAATTTCTTTGTTTGCGATTAGTACTCCATCCTGCCAGAAACCATAGTAGCTGCACTGCTACTATGATTTCTGACTGGATGTAGCACTAGCCAGCCACTTAAATAAAATTTTCCCAACGATATTGGTAAATAAAATTAACAGCGATAGTACAAAGATTTCATTAAATTTTGCATAGTGCTGTAATTCTTTGATTTTGGTGGTGATTACCATCGTCCGGGCTCCTGCAATAAAAATAACCGCACTGATTGTCACCATGGCATTGATAAAATAGTAACTGAAAACTTCCAGTATTGTGGAAACTGCATTGGGCGTTACAATCCGGATGACCGTTTTAATCCAGTTATCGCCCATGAGTTTCGCAGTTGTTTCCCAGGATGCATTCATTTTTGTCAGAGAATTCTTCATCATTAAGTAAGGTGTAGAGAAGAAATGAACGATGTTACATATAATAATGATAAAAAATGTATTCTGCAGGCTGCTTCCTGAAAATGCAAACAGGAATGCAAGACCCAAAACCATCCCGGGAATGGTATTTGTAATGAGGGCTATGCTCTCGATTACGCTTTTTAATTTGCTGTTAATGGTGCTTCTGGCTGTAACCAGGGCAGCCCCATAGGCAGTCAATGTTCCGCAGACTGCTGTAACCACAGCTACAAATAAAGAATTCGTATATACATTCGACAGATTTGGATCTGACAGAACATTCTGAAAGTTTTTTAAGGTAAACTGTATATTGTAAGGCCATTCTTCCACGAATGGAATTATAAATATTACCAGGAATATGGATACGATGCAGAGCATAAAGATTCCACTGATGATTCCGCATGCTGTATCCCGCTTTATGTTTCTCTTAATCTCAATTGCAGATATTTTATTGTACCGGACATTGTATTTTTCCAGATAATGCAGCACCAGGATACTGACAATGGAAGGAACCAGCATCACTACCGCCACGACTGCTCCTTTGTTGAAATCCGGTATGCTTCCAAGCATCTGGTTATACAGCACACTGGCGATTACATCAAATTCCCCGCCTACCGATGCCGGTATTCCGAAATCCGTAAAACACAGGAAAAACGACTGGATAAAAGATGCCGCCAAAGTCCCAAGCAATGGCCTTACAACCGTAATCCAAAAGGTGGACAATCCATTGTCACCCATAATTCTGGATACAATCATATATTTTTTATCTATAAACCGCATGGTATTGTCAATCAGCATAAAGGAAATGGGAAGCGTATAGATCACATATCCTAACAGCAGTCCGTTAAATCCATATATTTCAAATAGCTGTGTTCCAAACAGTTTTGTAAGAAGTCCCTGTTTTCCAAACGAATAGATAATGGCAAATCCGTATGTAATCGTCGGCAGCAGCATAGGTAAAACTGCCACTCCTCTAATAATTTTCTTATAAAACGATGCAATATTGGTATAGTGAATGGTATATGCCATAAAAAATGCAAGCAGCGTCGTTACCGTTGCACTGACTCCTGCAATCAAAAAGCTGTTTCCCACGGCTTTTCCAAATCCCCTGCCCGTAAATACTGCCTTATAATATTCCAGGCTGATGCCGGAACCGCCCAGGATGGACTTTAATAAAAGCTGTACCACCGGCACTGCCAGAAAGATCAGAAAAAGCAGCGCCAGCAGAATAAATACAACTTTAACTTCTTTATTTTTCTTCATAACCCTATACCGCCTGAGAGACGAAATTGTTTTTTCCCGGCATTTGGAATAGAGTGAAAATATTATTTCTCTTAATTTCTAACTGATTTAATATGAAGTTTTTTACAAAATCATTTTCCGGTTTCTGAATAATATCCTCCGGCTTGCCGTACTGGGAGATACCGCCTTCATTTACGATGAGTACACGGTCGGACAATGTCAGCGCTTCTTCCGGATCATGGGTTACTATAATCGTTGTAAGATGGTATTCTTTCGCAATGGTTTTGATTCTTTCCTTAATGGACTCCTTAATTACCCCGTCTAAGGCACTCAGCGGCTCATCCAGCAACAGAATCTTCGGTTTCATTACCATGGTCCTCGCCAGCGCCACTCTCTGTTTCTGACCGCCTGAGAGCTGGTCAATCTTCTTTGACAGATGCTCCCTGAGACCCAGGAGATCGATTAATTCTTCTACTTCATTTTTAGAAGCGATCAGCGGCTTATTTTTTAAACCGTATGTAATGTTCTTATATACATTCAGGTTGGGGAACAGCGCATAATCCTGAAATACAATATTGAATCCACGCTCTTCCATCGGTACATAGGTAATATCCACATCGTTAAAAATAATTCTTCCGTTATCTACATCGGTAATTCCCAGAATTAAATTTAAAAGCGTTGTTTTTCCGCATCCGGACGGTCCCAGGATTGAAACAATCTGGCCATCCTCTATTTCTAAACTGATATCCTTCAAAATACTGACTCCATCATAGGACTTATTTATCTGATCTAATTTTAACATTACAATACTCCTTTACTTTTGAACACTGTTTTCCTTTGAACACCGCCATTATAGCAATGCCCTCACCAAATAACAATAAAATCCAGTTCAATTCTTTGTAAAGTTATTGTAAAATAGGCACAAAAAAGGAACTGTATCCTTGTAGTTTTTCTACAAAAATCACAGTTCCAATTTCATACTTCAAATTGTTTTTCCATATTACACATCGTAAGCTTTATCTCTTATAATGCCCCCGCTCTTATCCAGCTGTCTGGCATATTTATCATAATCGCTTAAAATAATTCCAAGATAGATCATATCCACCAATGCCAGCTGGGAAGCCCTGGAAAAGATGGCATCTCCATATAACAGCTGATCATGGGTGGTACACAGGGTAATATCCGCATATTTACTGATCAGGGCATTTTCAAAGTTAGTGATGACGATGGTCTTCGCCCCGCTTTTTTTGGCGATCCGCATAACATCCACCGTATCTTTGGAACTGCCGGAATAAGAGATTCCGATTGCCACGTCTTTTTTGGTTAAGTTGCTGGCACAGATTCTCTGCAGATAATAGTCGTTAAAACTACGGCATTTCAGCCCCAGATAGAGCAGCTTTGTATACAGGTCACTGACGGTCGTTCCTGAATTTTCCACACCGTAGACATCTATTATATCTGCATTGGCTATAAGATCCACCACCTGGCTGTATTTCGTGGTAGATATGCATTTTAGGGTATTTTCCATCACCTTGATCGTGGTGGCGATTGTTTTAGCCGGTACCTTATCCACAGAATCAGACGCATTCAGCCGATACCCGTACATGGCTGAGATCCCGTCTGACGGTGCCTTCACATCCTGTGCCATCTCTTCCACAACGGCATATTTAAATTCCCGAAATCCATTAAATCCCAGAGCTTTCACAAAACGCAGAATCGTGGGCTGGCTTACCCCCGCATTTTTTGACAAATCTGTAAGTGACATTTTTCCAACCCGGTCTAATGACCCTAATACATAATCTGCTGTCCGCTTCTCTGATGTCCGCAGAGATGCATATACCTCTTCAATACGAAAACTGATTGTTTCTTCTAAACGCATACTGATTCCTTCTTCCTGAAGTGTGTTTTTAAATTGCTTTCTGACAAATGCAGCCACAAGTGCATGTCGCCGTTTGTGGAGATTTGTCCCGGATATAGGCCTCCCAACAGGACGCGTAACCTGAATTTGGGGCACATAGCCGCAAAGTATGGTATGCCATGGCAGAAATAAATTTTAAACACGCTCTGGATCTTGTAGAAAAACTACAATATTCCATGGTAGTATATCTTAAATATATTTTCCTGCCTGTCTGTATTTTACATGAATCCAGGAAAATGTAGTGTAAAATCTTTGTAAAGTCTGATGCCTGTCCTGTTTTTATCAGTGGATTCCGGCGTTTTATTCAAATTTAGGGCTGTAAATAAGGCTATTCTATTTGAAAGTTTCCCTTCTTTTCTCCTGGAATCTCCCTGTATTTTTATCAAAAGCTATATTTTTTCATATAATAGAAAAAACGAATGAGTTGGTAAAATGGTTACTGTGGAAGATTTTTTACTGGAAGATACCATGTATTTTGAAAATACCCCAGTTCTTTCTTATACGATTAATTACCCCCAGCTAAAAGACGGCTGTAACAACGAAGCGCTCATAAAAATTAATAAGTATTATGTAACAAGAGCCGGCGTTTATGAAAATGAGTGCCGCACCAATCTGTTTAAGGAAGCCTCTATACAGCTGCAATACACAAAGGCACACGGATACCCTTTTCTTCCGGATGAGGTAGATATCCGGTATAAAGTAACTTTCAACGAGGATTGTATTCTGAGTCTGTATTTTGACCATTATATGTTTACCGGCGGCGCACATGGCTCCACGCTCCGCTACTCCAACACCTGGAACTTAAATACCGGACATCTGATACACCTGAAGGATTTCTTTGAACCGGGCAGCGACTATAAAAGCAATGTTCGTAACCGGATCAATGAAATGATCAGCAAGCAGCTGGAAAGTTCCGTTTCCCATCCGGATTATTTTAAGAATCATGAACAAAATGTATCGATCTCCTTTTCTCCGGATAACTTTTATTTAACACCGGAAGGAATTGTAATCTATTTCCAGCAATATGATCTTGCTCCCTATTCCAATGGTATTATTGAATTTACGATTCCTTATGAAGAAGGGATGAAGTTTTGGGAAAAATGATAAAAAGAAAGGGAAACCCTTTAGTTAAGTTTCCCTTTCTTAGTTATTTTATAGTAAATGACTGATCAATTGATACATACCGCTCCTGCCACATGACATAAATCTCATATTCATCGGGCGCCAGCTTACCCAGCGGAATTGGAACGGAATACACAAAGTCAGTCTCTGACTTGGTTTTCAGATCGGAAATGTCATAAACGTATGTCTGATCTTTTCCGGCCAAAATAACCTGCGTAAAAGCATGATTCCGGGCTCTGAACAGCAGAATATCTTTATAGAGGGCGACACTCATCTCTTTCATTTCATCGGATGAAAGGATGTCTGTGGGTGGTTCTGCCTTCTCGTTCACTTCTACCGGTATTCGAAGGGTTCCTTTTAAATAAAAATCCGTTACATTTACATCGTCAATACAACTGTTTAAATCAACTTTTATGGAATAGCTTCGATAGAAGTTGTGGTCGATATAATACTGATTCAACTTTTCTCCGCTTTCATAATCATATTCTATAACCCTTCCATAGAAGCCGCTGTCCGAATTCCCAGTATGTGCACATACAGCAAATACACGGCTCATGGCTCCGTCAAACAGAAAATTAGAGGTCACATTAGAATAGTCACATTCGTACACGTGATCCTGCACAACCGTCATTTTCTGAGGATCTATAGTATAGGATTTTACATAAGAAAAACCGGTATCATCAAAATAATCTACATTTCGATTCGAAGCATTATGATTATCAAACATCATCACATGAATTGTATCTGGATTTCCGTCCAGGTCTTCATCCAACTGGTAGACTGTATGTGGCTGATAGTGCCACTGAATATCTCCCTCCGACTGCAATACCTTATCTTCCAGACCGGTTCCTTCCCAGAATCTGGGGTTCCCAAGAATCCATTCAATTTCATTTGTGCTCCAGTTAATCTTTATCGCAGAATGAAGATTCCTGGGATTTACGATTACAGAATCTGTTTTATCGTCATAAGAAAACGTATTGGTATGGGCCCAGTCAGATTTACTGACATATCCGCTATCTTTAAACAGTTCTTTTAAGTCCAGTTCTTTTACGATCTCCCCTGTTTTTCTGTCATACTCCTGAAGTAAATCCTGTACATAACCCGCCCCGGAATCAGATAATACAAGTAAATTGCCATCCGGTTCTTTTTCTTTAATCTCATGATGTGAGCCTGAATTAAAGAAATAGTCCTGGTATACCCTTCCTGTTAGATCAATTTCATGGAACTGTGCCGATCTTGGCTTACCGCAAGTGGGCATTAACGTATCTTCTGATTCGATCAGAAAATGTCCATTGGTAAGGGGATATCCTCCAAAAGTAGCACCCGGCTTATTCAGAAGGTACCACCTGATATCCCCATTGGAATCAAAGCCATAGAGGTAAGGTGCTGCTCCCCCCGTTACAATCATTAATCCCATTGCAGAAACAGTCGTCTTTTCTTCTAATTTCACGACATCCTTAAGTTCATCAGGAAGAGATTCCGTTTCTATATTTATTGTGTTTGATTTTATTACCTTGCCGTCAGCATCCAGTTCTTCCAGCAGTACCTCATTATCCGTATCTGCGTACAACCCGACAATGGGTACTTTATGCTGAGTAGCTGCGTCTAAAGTATCAACGATATTATTTTCTTCGTCTTTTCCTTTCACCGTAACCCTTACCGAAGCCTCCTGGTCTCCGGTGTAAACCACTAAAGCAGTGAGCGGTGCATTCTGATAAGGATTCTGGACAACGAAAGGTTCTTCAAATGTATAGTTACCGGACTCAAGTTCGTCCTGTATCATTAGATCAATCTGATATGTATTTTCTTCCAGACTCATGGCCAACGGAATATCTGTTGTTATGTTTTCCCCGGTTTTATCATTTCCCTGGATCAGCATGATTTCCTGTTTATCAATTTTATACTTTACCAGCTGGGGACCTTTTTCTTTTTTATTGGTTCTCGTGTCAATGAACTGCTCTTTTTGTTCATCTGTATATTCCCCTTCCGTGAAAGCAGCCTGGTTGTTCTCCTGCTGTCCCGCCTTATCTGACGCTTTGCTGTCCGTTTTTGCAGTGGAGCAGCCGGAAATGCCTAATGCAGCTACTACGGTAATGATACACAGCTTATTTCTGATAAATTTATGCTTCATCGTTTTCACCCCATACAAATAGCAAAGAGTATATTACCTAAAGTAGGCATATACTCTTTGTCTGCTTCATACTAAAATTTCACCTGGTATCCAGTATCGTATACATTGCCATCCGTCTGAATATAGACATGATATGTCTTGCCTTCCAGCCCTTTCCCGGAAACTGTTGCAGACATATTCAAAAGCGTAGAACCATCATCCTGCTTTACAGGCATCTGTCCTAAAGTATATACCTTCTGATTTCCTTCTTCGTCTTTCAATACTACAAAGCCAGGTTGAACTTCTTCATTTTTACTGGTCAGAATTCCACTGAACATCATACCAAAAGGTTTCTGAACAATGCTCCAGGATGCATCTCCTGCCACTGCATTTTCGCAGTTTACTTCCTGCTCTGCGGTTTGGGTAACTCCAAGATCTCCAAGCCACTGTCCCTTAGCAGTCAGATCCAGGTATGGGTTGCTTTCCTGGTACATGGAAGCTCTGATACTACGGTAAACAAGACCTGGGATTATCATTTCAAATACCAGCTTGTCATCCTTTACCTCATTGATGTGTGCCTGTTTTGTTACATTTCCGGAGAGCTGATTCATCGGAGATACATCATAAGTATTATTTTCTGTATCAAACATATTTCCGCCTGATGTTATCCAGTAATCGTTCTCACCGATATAGTCAGCACCGCTGATAAAGGAAGAATACCACTCAGCACCTCTTTCTTTTCCATATTCCCAAACCTGTTCAATTGTCATATCCGCCGTGTTCAAGCGATATACAACTGCTCTGGAATACACCTGGTCACCGGTTACAGCCGCATCCGGATTCGTTGCCTTAGTCCTGGAATCACCATTATCAAATACCATGACATCTCCATTTGGAAGCATGGTAACATTATGCTGTGCATACTGCCATTCAAAGTTTTCTCCAACTGGTGTAAAGAAGTATTTGGAGTCAACCGTAGTCCAGCCATCGGGATTACCCATAACCCAGCTTAACGTTTTATCGGTTTTATTTACGCCGATTACTGCATCTACGTGACGTCCGGAAAGTAAAATTGTATCGGTCGCCTCGTCATACCACAGTGCGTTATTATGGAACCAATCTTCTTCTGTCCGATTCAAGGAACCGCCGTCTTCCGGATTCAGAATATCTTCCAGCTGAAGTTCCCATACCACTTCTCCAGTGGTTCTGTCTAACTCTACAATCCGGTCTTCCACTTTGGAAAAATCCGTACTGCAGCTTCCAACCAGCAGATTGCCGTTTGACATTTCAAACATTGCATGATGGGAACCGCCCGGGATACTATATTCATTATAGATCTTTCCTGACAGATCAAATTCTGTGAGTCCGGACATATAGTATAACGGATGAATCAGGGTGTCCGTCAGAGCCATAAAATGCCCATTGGAAAGCTGCTTAAACGGAAGCCCGGAAATCTTCATATACCATCTGATATCACCTTTGCTATCATATGCTGCGATTTCATTCGCTCCCCCGCCGGATGCAAATGTAAGCTTTGAAAAATCATAAGCCGTATCATCCAGTGTTGTTACTTCTGCCTTGTTTCCGATAGAAGTTTCTAACGCTTCCGTCGTAACTGTAAGGGTTTTCTCTGTTCCGTCATCCAGGGTAAGCGTAACCTCATTATCCCTTCCGGCATACAGTCCATAGATGGGTATAATATGAGTAGTCTCTTTTCCAAAGGTTCCTTCTATATTATCCTGCTCCTGATCTCCCTTTACTAAAAGTTTTACTCCGGTAGCTTCTTCCGTATTAAAGATAGCCACAGCCGTTAACGGAGCGTTTCCATAGGGATTAACCACAACAAAAGGTTCTTCAATGGTATAGCCGTTCTGTACTTCCGCCATAAGCTGCTCGTCAACCTTTGCCTGTTCAGCCAGATTGTCCACTAACGCAACTGTTTGTAAATCCGATGATTCTTTCACCTCAGTCTCCGCTTCGCTGTCCTTCTCCGTTGCCGCTGCAGTATCTGTCTGAGTCGTTTCCGTCTGTGTTGCTTCCGTTGTTTTGGACTCCTGTGTTTCCGCCGCAGCCGGTGTCTCCTGAGTAGGTGTACTTTTGCTGCTGCAGGCTGTTGTCAGGCACAATGCCCCTGTTAATATCCCCAACATTACTAATTTTCTTTTCATTTTCTCCTCCTGCTAAGAAATAGTTATGGACTGATTTAAATTAAAATACTCATCCTGGCACATAATATATATGTTATATGTATCATCTGCAAATTCTGTTAACGGGATGGGTATTGCATAAACAAAGGAATACTCAAATCTTACCTTTATATCTGAAATATCATAGATATATGTGTTATTTTGACCGGAAAATATAACTTGTGTATAACTATGATTTTTAGCTGTAAACAACAATAAATCTTTTAACATCGCCATACTGATCTGCGCTTTTGAATCGGCCTTTAAATTTCTTTTGGGTTTATCCACTTTCGCATCTACTTTAACCGGGAATCTCATCTGCCCCTTTAAGTATGTGTCCTCGACATTAACTTTCTGCAAACAACTGCTAAAATCCAAATCTATATTATATGCCCGATAATAATTATGATTAATTTTATATTGGTTTAATACTTCTTCACTATCAAAATCATACTCTGTAACAGTTCCATATAGCCCTGTCTTTTTACTACCTGAATATGCAGACGCCGCAAACACCCTTTTATTTTCATAATCTAATAGGTAATTTGATGTAACCGGTGAATAGTCACATTCGTAAATATGATCCTGTTTAACTGTCATCTTTTCCGGATCAATGGTATATAATTTTACATATGAGTTGCCTGTCTTTTCAAAGCCTTCCACTTTTCGGTTCTTATCATTGTGATTATCAAACAGCATTACATGTATAGTATTCGGATCATTGTCTATATCTTCCTCCAGCTGATACACCGTATGTGGCTGATAATGCCATTGAATATCACCCTCAGGCTGCAGAACCTTATCTTCTAATCCCGTACCTTCCCAGAATTTCGGATCCCCTAAAATCCATTCTATTTCGTCTGTGCTCCAGTTAATTTTAACTGCAGAATGCAGATTTCTGGGATTGACAATAATGGAATCTGTTTCTTTATCATAAGAAAGAGTATTTGTATGTGCCCAGTCTGCTTTGTTAACATACCCAGACTTCTTGAAGAGCGGACGTAAATTTAACTCCTTTACAATTTTTCCTGTCTCACGATCATATTCTTGTAAAAGATCTTTTAAGTACCCATTCCCTGAATCGGATAATACAAGGAGATTACCCCCCGGCTCTTTTTCCTTTATTTCGTGATGTGCACCTGAAGTAAAGAAATAATCCTGATATACTCTTCCTAAGTAGTCGACCTCATGATACTGAGTAGAACGGGGTTCTCCTGCATTTGCCATCATCGTATTTTCAGATTCAATTAAAAAATGCCCATTTGATAACGGATATCCTCCAAAGTTAGCCCCCGTGGAATACATTAATGCCCACCTGATATCCCCGCTGGAATCAAAACCATACAAGTGAGGAATTGCACCTCCTGTAACTACCATCAACTTTATAGAAGATTCTGTCGTCTTCTTTTCCATTTTCACTGCATCTATAAATGCATCAGGTAAAGAATCCGTCTGGATCTTCAGTTGGGAAGTTCGAGTTACTTTCCCATCCTTATCAAGTTCCTCAAGTAATACATTATTTTCCATATCCGCGTATAACCCAATTATAGGAATTATATGCTGTTTTGTCGCATCCAACGTATCTGTAATATCATTCTCCTGTGTTTTACCCTCTACAGTTACCTTAATCTGACTCTCTTCTTCTGTATTAAAAACCGCAACTGCCGTAAGCGGAGAATTCTGATATGGATTTTGAATCACTAATGGTTCTTCGAAGGTATATTGACCATTGTCTAATTCAGCCTGAATCATCTCGTCAATTTGAACTGTCTGTTCTTCTAATGACTGCGTTTGCTGTATTCCCTCAGATACTGATATATTCTTACCTGACTCTGCATTACTCTTAATTGTTTTCGTTTCGCTTCCATCCACTTTTACTTTTACATATTGTGGACCCTTGTCCTTTTTACTCAATCTAGTATTAATAAACCTAAAATTAGGCTGCGTTAAATAAAAGATTGCAGAACCAGCTAATAACAGCAGAACTACAGCCACTATGCTTCCAACAATAATACGCTTTTTTTTCTTACTCATTAGATCCCCCTATAAGATTACTCAACTGGTATACTTAACGTTTCTCCTTCAAATGGATATTCCAGTGTAAATTTGTTTGCAGACTCATCAACTTCATAGCAAATCCAACCTTCGTTAGTTCCAAAATTTAGTTTAGTACCCTGAAGACGTTTCATTCCTAAGTCACTAAGAAATGCATCATCCATTCTACTATACTCTTTACCATTTTCATCTATCAATTTTAATTTAGTAAAATCAATTTCTTCCTTGCTATCCACTTTTTCAAAAATAACTTTTAATAAGCAGAATTTCATTCCTTCTGAAGCTTCTTTATGATACTCACTGGATTCCACACTCGTATAACCTAATTGGGTAGAAACATTCTCAAGTTTTTTATCCAGCATTGACTCTTCGTATGTAACTTTCCATCCACCAACTTCAGATACACTACCCGATTTTGATGAACCATCTGATGTTTTTTCCTCTGATGTCTTTGTAGTTTCTGAATCTGCCACTGCCTCTGTTTTTGCAGTTTCCTTAGTGCTGTTATCATTTTGACACCCTGTTATTGAAAGAATAGATGCGCTTAATAATATAGCATATAACAATTTTTTCTTCATTAAATTTCTCCTCCAACTGTATAAGTAATAATTCTAAACATATCAATTTGGAATCTTAGCATAAAAATGTGTATAAAATATGATAACATAGATTCGTGATGTCGAAAAGACTCATTTTTCAAGGTTCCGGCAAAAATATATCCCATCAAACTAATGAACTATCTCCGTTAACATCAGTTTGATAGGATATCGCTGTTTTTATAACAATTCCCCATATCTCCGAATATACATCTTCTTCATAAACGTAGCCAATCCCATATAACATACAATGACCGCTACCAAAATAACAAAATACACCGCCGGTAATGCAGCAAGGCCCAGCAGGCTGCCTAATCCGGTAAATGGAATTGCGGTTGCAGCCAAAATTCCTCCCAGGGTCAGAATCGTGACCGGAGCGGATGCATGGCTCTGGATAAATGGAACCTTTGGTGTACGGATCATGTGGATGACTAGGGTCTGGCTCCACATGGATTCAATAAACCAGCCTGCCTGAAAGACTGCAATAAATCCATCCTGCATCTGGGGGTCGGTAATCTGATGATACATGAAGCCTCCGCTCATAAGCGGACAAATCACAAAATACATTACCAGGTATGTCGCTATATCAAATACCGAACTGGTTGGTCCTATCCACAGCATGAATTTGCTGACGGATGAAGCATCCCACTTCTTCGGCACAGCCAGAAATTCGCTGTCTACATTGTCCCAGGGTATCGCTGTACAGGATATATCATAAATCAGGTTCAGCAGAATTAAATGGATTGCTGCCATTGGAAGAAACGGCAGGAATGCGCTGGCTGCAAGTACCGAGAACATATTTCCAAAGTTTGAGGAAGCCGTCATTTTTATATATTTGATCATGTTGGCATAGGTTTTTCTGCCTTCCAGAATTCCCTTTTCCAATACCATTAAATCTTTTTCCAGAAGAATGGTATCCGCTGATTCCTTGGCAATATCCACTGCTGTATCCACCGAGATGCCCACATCCGATGCCTTCATGGCTGCCGCATCATTGATCCCGTCTCCCATATACCCTACGGCATGCCCGTTGCCCTGAAGGATCTTTACAACTCTTGCCTTCTGGGCAGGGGAGAGTTTTGCAAATACCGTTGTCTTTTCTGCTTCTTCTGCCAGCCGGCTGTCATCCATGGCATCCACCTGGGTTCCTAAAAGGAGATGTTCCGTTGACAAGCCTACCTGTTTACAAATACAGCAGGTAACCTTTTCATTATCTCCGGTCAGGACTTTCACTTTTACGCCATATCCGTGAAGTGCCTTTATAGCCGCAGCTGCTGTTTCCTTAGGCGGATCCAGAAATGCCAGGTAGCCAATTAAAACCATATCTGCTTCATCTGCAACTGAGAATGCTCCTTCCGGTGAGGGATTCGTCTTCTGCGCCACAGCTATTACACGCATTCCGGTTTCATTTAATTCTTCTACCTTCGTGAGGATTTTGCTGCGCATCTGGTCTGTGAGCGGTTCCACTTTTCCTTCGTATTCTGCGAATGCGGAAACGCGGAGCATCTCCTCTACGGCACCTTTTGTAATCATCTGGGTCTTGCCGTTTTTATCCGCTACCACCACACTCATCCTGCGTCTTTCGAAATCAAATGGTATCTCATCTACTTTCGTGTAGTTGGACTGTATGCCCTGAAGCTGTAACTCCTGTTCCTGCAATTCGTTGGTTCTGTCTATAATTGCAATATCCATTAAGTTTTTAAGTCCTGTCTGATAATAGCTGTTTAAAAATCCATGGCGCAATACTCTGGGATCTTCATTTCCTTCGATATCCAGATGATATTCCAGTACTACCTTATCTCTTGTCAGGGTGCCGGTCTTGTCGGTACACAGGATATCGATGGACCCAAGATTCTGGATCGCGTTGAGATTCTTGATGATAACCTTTTGCCTGGACATGGATACGGCACCTTTTGCCAGACAGGTTGTGACTATCATGGGCAGCATTTCAGGCGTCAGTCCTACCGCTACCGAGATGGCAAACAGCGCTGCATCCATCCAGTCATTTTTCGTATAACCATTGATAAAGAAAACTACCGGAACCATGATCAGCATAAATCGGATCAATACCCAGGAAACCGAGTTCACCCCTTTTTCAAAAGAGGTTTGTGCCGGCTTATCTGAAAGGGATTTCGCCATTTCACCCAGCATGGTATCATTTCCTACTGCAATAACTACGCCCGCTGCACTGCCGCTGATTACATTACTGCCCATAAATGCCAGGTTGGAGTAATCCGTCACTGCATCTGTGCTGCTCATCACTGCATGTATACTGTTCGTCTCAGCATGTATACTGTTCGTCACTGCATCAGTACTGCCTATTAATGCACTGCACTTCTCCACCGGTTCACTTTCTCCGGTCAGTGCCGACTGGCTGATAAATAAGTCTTTTGCGGAAATAATCCGGATATCGGCAGGTATCATATCTCCTGCTGAAAGCAGTACTACATCACCAACTGCCACATCTTCCAGCAGGATTTCCCGCGATCCTTCTTCCATTCTCTTTACACAGGTAGTGGTCCGTATCATTGCCGATAATCTGGCTGCCGCATTTCCACTCCTGGTTTCCTGTATAAAACGGAGCAGACCGGATATCATTACCATCGTTGTGATGATGATTACCGTAACCGGATTTTGTTCTCCCGGATCTGCAAAAATAATATCTGTAAATACGGAAACTGCCGCCAATACAAATAAAATTGCGGTAAACGGATTGATAAAAGCCCCGCAGATTCTTTTAAAAAGAGACTCTTTCTGTCCGTGGGTCACAATATTTTTTCCATAATTTTCTTCCGAAGCTTCTAACTGTTCCTTTGTCATTCCCTCTGATGAGGTCTGAAATTCCTCATAAAATTTATTCCATTCAAGTGTTGCTGCATATTTTAATTTTTCGTTCACCGTCTCACGGCGTACCATATTCTTCATTCTGTTTTTTTTCATTGTCTTATACCTCCTTTTTTTAAATAACCTTACATGTTCTTAAAAAAGGGCATAAAAATCCACCGCTATCGTTTTCATTTACATAGCAGGCATAAATGCCGGGAACATTCGTTCCACAGCAAATATATCAAATGTGCATAAAAACAGCAGCGATGGCAACTGATGAAATATTCACGAACCGGAAAATGATATTGTCTTCTGTTAATTCAGATTACAAAACCACCCGGGAAGCCTAAGAATGGATGTGAGATCCACTCCCGGCGATTCCAAAACTTCATCTGTGCCCTCTGCGCTGATCATATATCGCTCATGACTGCCTCCACTATCCATTCTTACCACCTCCTTTACTTTTTATAAAAAAATCCCATACCAAAGGACAAACTATGGTATGGGAATATACATTCTACTTCAGCCATATTATTAAAATAATATAGAAACTGCCACCGTTTGAGCTTTAGTATCACAGGGCGATGAAACTGTATTATGCTGCACCTTGTTTTTCGATGCGGCCTGTTCAAACCAACTTATGATGTCTCCATCATTTCGCGGCAACAATCCGTATCCCTGTGGTAACCTTACCTACCGGAACTATTTAATTTTCTTCAGTGTACACCCCGACACGGTGTTTGTCAAGGCTAACTTAAAATTTTACTTGGTTATTGGATGTATGATCTAAAAAATGCAGAGGAATCCGACATTACCATTCGCATCCTCTGCATTTCTCATACTGTTATTGTCTGTTTATATATCCTGATTTATATTTACTGGTTTATATATCCTCATCCAGACTTTTGCCATTGGTAGTAATTACTTTCTGATACCAGTAAAATGATTTCTTTTTATACCGTTCTAAGGTACCGGATCCGTCATCGTTTCGGTCTACATAGATAAAACCATAGCGTTTTTTTAATTCTGCGGTTGAAGCACTTACCAGGTCTATGCACCCCCAGGTTGTATATCCCATCACCGGGACACCATCTTCTATCGCTTCTTCTACCTGCTTTAAATGGTCTCTTAAGTAGCCAATACGGTAATCATCTTCTACTGTTTTATTTCCATCCATTCCCATTACCAGCTTATCCACAGCGCCCAGTCCGTTCTCCACAATGAAAAGCGGTTTCTGATAGCGGTCGTAAAAGGTATTCAGGACATAGCGCAGACCCTTGGGATCTATCTGCCATCCCCATTCGCTTTCCTTTAACAAGGGATTTCTCACCCCTCCCAGAAGGTTTCCTTTTCCCGATTCTCCAAGGCTTTTATCTGCAGTTTCACAGATACTCATGTAATAGCTGAATGATACGAAATCCACGGTGTTTTTCAAAATCCTTTGTTCTTCTTCTGTGATCTTTAATGAAATGCCATGCTCCCTGAAATATCGGTTCATATAGCCTGGATAAGTTCCGCGTACCTGTACATCCGCGAAAAACATGTTCAGATGGTCTTTTTCCATTACGGCAATCACGTCGTCAGGATTGGGTGTCAATGGGTAAATCGGCATACTGAGCACCATACAGCCGATTTTAAAATCCGGATTAATGTCGTGTCCGATCTTCACTGCCATAGCACTTGCCACAAATTCATGATGCACTGCCTGAAACAGCTGTGTCTCAGTCAGCTGTTCTTTCGGTGTCTGAATTCCTCCGCTTAAGAAGGGCTCATGGAGAATGGAATTAATTTCGTTAAAGGTAAGCCAATACCTTACCTTGTCTTGATAGCGCCGAAATACACAGGTAACAAATTTTTCATAGAAACCAATCATTTTCGGATTGATCCAGCCATCATATTCTTCCGCCAGATAGAGCGGCGTCTCATAGTGGGACAGGGTAACCAGCGGTTCCATGCCGTATTTGCGGCACTCATCAAACAGGTCATCATAGAATTTAAGCCCTGCCTCGTTTGGCTGTTCTTCATCACCCTTTGGAAAAATACGGCTCCAGGCAATGGATGTCCGAAATACTTTGAATCCCATTTCTGCAAACAGTTTGAGGTCTTCTCTGTATCTGTGGTAGAAATCAATGCCTACTAGCTTCATGTTATCGTCCGTCGGCTCTTTTGTCCTTGAACCTGTAATGCCATGTGGTGTTACGTCCTGTATGCTCAGACCTTTCCCGTCTTCCAGATAAGCACCTTCGCACTGGTTTGCCGCAACTGCGCCGCCCCATAAAAAATTCTCCGGAAATCCCATTATTCTGCTCCTCCTTTATTTAAAAAATGATATAGTGCTCCGATTAAATTTGCATCATTATAGAATTCACAATTGGTCACAACCGGTCTGGGGATATAAGGACTTAAAAATCTCATGGGGTGATTTTCCATATATCCGTCAATGCTTTTTTCCAGATACTCATGCAGCAGCGGCTGACAGCTGATGCCGCCACCTACCGCAACCACATCCAGATCCAGCAGCATGTTCAGATTGCATACCTGCAGTGCAAGGCTGTCCGTAAAATCTTTCAGACCCTTTAACACCTTTTCATCGCCTGCTTCAGCGCGTTCAAATAATTGCAGTCCGTCATATTTTTCCCAATCCTCCCCGGTATAAAACGCCACTCTTTTGGCAAAGCCCTGGAATCCGCTCTTCATTCCCCAGTAGCCGTCCAATTCGTACTTCCTGTTTTCCTCCACTGCCACATAACTGAATTCACCTGCTGTCTGCCGCCTGCCTTTATACAGCTTTTTATCAATAATCAGTCCGCCGCCCACTCCGGAACCCAAAACCAAAACCGCACCATTGGTACATCCTTTCAGGCTGCCTTTCCAGAATTCAGCCAAAGCAGCACATTTCCCGTCATTTTCGATTGTGACCGGTATCTGATGTCTCTCATACAGAATCTCAGCCAGTGGAGTACCGCATAAATATGCCAGATACCCGGCAGTTACACAGTACCCTGCATCGCTGTCCAGCATGCCGGGCATACTGATGGCAATGCCCTCGATTCTTTCCTTATAACGTTCTATAACGTCGCTGATCATACCGATAAACGCTTCTTTCGTTCCCGTTGTATAATCCGGCGTAATAAATTTCCCACGCTCCAGAATATCTGTATTTTCATTCATTAATGCATACTTTGTAAATGTCCCGCCTGCATCAAAAACCAGATATGCCATGTGTTACTCCTCCGTTTCCCTTATTTGCCCTAAAGGTTTCAAATACCTTTGCCAAAATTAATCGCCAGTTTTGCATAGAAATCTTCCATAGTCATCCTTGCATCCAGGGTATGATACACCCTGATTTCCCGGTTATTTTGTCCGTGGATATATGTCATGTCATCCCCAATTGCCGGAGCTGGCTTTAAATCGTAATTCATTTTTTCCAGTTCATCTAAAAGCAGTGTAACAGTTGCCTGGTCTCCAAGTCCCCAGGTCTCTCCATGGGGCCATGGTGCATAATCAGCAAGCTTGTCATTAAATGCCGCCATCTGTTCAAACAGGTATTTTCCAATTGCTCCACAGGGTTTCACCCGGTACTGCAATTCCGCCAGTGAAACCGCAATCTGCTTATACACATCCATAGGTACCTGCCATAGTGGAACTTTCGAACAAAATACCAGGTTTGCCGCCTTTACGTCCATCATCAGATTAAATTCAAATCCGCCTTTTGGCCACACACCTCCGCCAATCCAGATGACTGTCATTCGATCCGCTATTTCCGGCTTCATAAGTAATGCGCTTGCCAAATCAGTAACAGCACCCTGGCAGACCACGAAGAGAGGCCGTGAATCTTCTTTTAACGCTTCTTCAATGATAAATCTGGCACCCTCTGAATCTATGGGAGTCTTCTCATCTTCTAAAGAGTGGGGTGCTCCCAGCAAAACCGGATATTCCTCTTTTACCCCCATCAGTCCAAGTACTTTTTCCACTTCCAGGAAGCTTGCCTTTGCAGTATTTTCCTCCCCGTATTCCTGAGGATTTTTACAGAAATGCCCCGCGACAATTCCCTTCACATCAAATTTAGGAGTCATGAGGTGATGGGCAACAGCAAATTGGTCATCAGCTTCATTTTTACAGTCCGTGTGGACAATCACCCGGTACTTTTTCTGATCCGGTACTTTAAAATCATACTTCCACATATGCATTCTCCTCATTGGCATTTGTTAATCTACGCTCATCCATTTCCCTCTTGATCTTCGGATATACTTTATCTAAATCATAGAAAAATAGGATTACAATACATGCTACATTACAAACAATGGGTATTCCGATAAACGCAATGGTAATCGCAGTGTTGGCGCTTGCACTCTGAACTGCAGCCGCTCCGTCATATGCTCCCCATGCCAGAAGTCCCGCCGCAATGGCACTTGCAGAAGCGCTTGCTACTTTATTAATAAATCCGGATACGGCAGTCTGTGTACCTGCGAGATTTTTCCCATTTTTCCATTCCCCGTAATCCACGGTATCTGCAAGCATAGAGAAGAACATCGTCTGACGGAATCCCATTCCAAAACCGATTATTCCAATGCTGAAATAAATCATGGCAATGGATTCTTTCGCTGCAAACAATAAGATAAATCCTAAAATCTGAATTGCAGTGCCCAAAATGGAAATATTTTTTTTGGAGACTTTCTGGTTCATTACTCCTGATAAAAGCATGGATGCAATGGGCACAATCGTTAACAGGGATACGGCAACAGAGGTAAGCATTTCATCGCCCACAATATATTTAAAGTAATACGCGATGGTTGCAAACATTCCCAGGTATCCAACAAATAAGAAAAAGGTCTGGGCAAGCATTAACATATAAGGCTTATTCTTCACAAGGCTGCCAAGATCTTTCACAATGCTTGTCTTCTTCATAACTTTTGGTGCCGGATTAATTTCCTTAATATTGAATACGCAAATGAATAAAATGATCACAACGATAATTCCAAATATGATATTGGTATTGCGGTAACCGGTTGCCACATCTCCGCCGCCCAGTCTGGAAATCAGAAACAGTGCCATAGATGCAGATGTCAGGGAACCAAGATTGGAAAAAATGGTTCTGGAGGTTACGATTTTGGTCCGCTCTGTGGGATCGGAACTCAATGTCGGAAGAATAGATCCCATAGGGATGTTCACCAGTGTGTAGCCAAAGGAAAAGATGATATAAGTTACATATGCCCAGATCAGTTTTCCTGACTGGGAAAAATCGGGGCTGGTGAACACAAGCACCATACCAATTGCAAGAACCGGAGCTCCAGCCAGCATCCAGGGGCGGTTTCTACCCATCTTGGTATTGGTTTTATCAATTAATGTCCCCACTACATAGTCGGTAAAGGCATCAAAAAATTTGGTAACCAAAAACATAAAAGCAACTGCCGATGCATTCAGTCCAGCTACATCTGTATAATAAATTAAAAGATACGTATTTACCATCAGATATGCCAGATTACAGGCATAATCAGAGATTCCAAAACCAATTCTCTGCCGCCATAAAAATTTCTTACTGTAGGTCTTTGTCATTCCGGTATTCTGTTCCATTTTCATTTCTCCTTTTATAAAATCAAATTCTCTTGATCTGTTGTTATGCTTATCATAACTTGTATTGCCTGATTCTTATATCAAAATATTTCGATATTTATCATAATATTCAGGGAAATGGTGGAATGTAATTGGAATGTAATCCGGGTTTCGCTGATAAAAGACGCTTTGTGGAATATAGGTAGTGTCCGGAAAGATTGGAGTAGGAAAATTGCATGGACTCCGTCAG
>OKVW01000045.1_pt1 | contig 108920 bp, 84 predicted proteins | sample 1606991 | NCBI WGS metagenome assembly OKVW01 (sample SAMN03281021, study PRJEB24777) | human gut metagenome | isolation source: fecal sample PR177 from 1 month old male Malay infant, vaginal delivered... | reverse complement strand
AAGCGGAGGTGACCGGGGTGGCGGGGGAACGAAAGAGCCGGACCGCCGTCCCAATACCCCTTCGGGAGGAGGCAGTCTTTCTTCCGGATCAGGGGACAAGAAAAAACCGGATAAAGGAAGCGGTGGATCGAAAGGAACCGGTGGATCAATAGGAGGCAATGGATCGATAGGAAGTGATGGATCGGTAGATGACAGTGGATCGATAGGAAGCAATGAGCCGGAAGGAGGCAGTGGATCGATAGGAAGCAGTGGACCGGAAGGAAGCAATGGATTGGAAGTAAACAGTGGATCGGAAGTAAACGGGCAGAATGGGCAGCATAACAACGGTGGCGAAGATGATCAGAAAGCTGAGGACGAAAACGGGGGCAAACCGGATCAGGAAATCTCGGCAGCTTCTGCCGCTCCCAGTGGACCGTTATCCGGCAGCAACCAGACTGGTACGGATGGTCTGGAAACGGATGATATAACAATGGATGGCAGGGAAGTGGATGGCATAAAAGAGGGGAATGATGACTATATAGAAGCAGACAGTAAGGCAGGAGAAGCTGCGGGATTTGCGGCGTCTGAGCAGATGTATAAAGAGGGAAGTCAGGGTAAAAAAATTGCGGCAGCAGTTTTCTGCTTTTTAGCCGGGAGCGGAGCAATATTTTATTTTCGCAGGAGAAAATAAAATTATTTGGAATTTTTTCTAATGGGTGAGACAGAATGGCAGCTGGTTCGTATATAGATTTATATCTGAGATATGCGCAGGTATCAAGATGGTTATATTTGTGCTGCTAAACGGCTTCATACTTGCGCTGTAGTTAAGAAGGAGAATAATTAAAGTTATGTACCGTATATTAATCGTTGAGGATGACCGGGCACTGCGCACCGTTAATAAAATTTATTTTGAACAGGCGGGTTTCCAGGTGTATGAAGCAGAGAATGTGGAACAGGCGTACAGCAAGATGGAGCAGTCGGAGGCAGACTGCGTATTGCTGGACATATCCCTGCCGGATGGAAATGGATTTGAAGTCTGCAGTAAAATGAAAGAGAAGAGGGACATCCCCATTATATTTGTATCTAATCATCTGGAGGAAGAAAACCGGATTAACGGATTCCTGGCAGGCGGCGATGATTATATAACGAAGCCATACAGCCTGAAGGAGCTGGAGCTGCGTGTTTATGCCAGATTAAAGCCTTATGGTACCCAGGAAGCTGCGGACCGCATTTTACATTTTCCGCCCATCGAGATTTATGTATCTACCAGGACAGTTGTCTGCGGGGGGAAAAAGATAACTTTTACCGCTGCGGAATTTAATATTATTTACTTTTTAGCCAGACATCCGGACAAGGTGTATTCTGCCGCGGAGATCTATGATAATGTCTGGAATCAGCCAAACCTTGGTGACGCACATACCGTTCAGGTTCATCTTGCACAGGCGCGTAAGAAAATGAACGGTCTGAGGGAGGGACACAATTACATTGAGACGATATGGGGACGAGGATATAAGTTCAATTCATAATTATAAGAAGATCATTTCCGGATTATTTATGATTTTAGCCATTGGCATTCTGACATTGACCTCATTTGGAATTCTGGAAAAATGGGATAACAAGTATTCCCACTATTCGGTGCAGCCGGTGAAAGGCGTTCTGACGATTGACGGGGATACATTTGGAGACGGCAATTATCTGTGCCCCATAGATGACTGGGAGTTTTATAATAAAACACTATATTACAGCGGAGAAAGTGAAAGGAAGAATCCCGGATACATCTTTATCGGTCAATATTCCGATTATTCCATGCGTCAGAAAAATGAAAGTGCATTTGGAAGTGCTTCCTACCGTCTGAAGATAATGAATTCCGGGGAATCTGTGGTTTTGAGCATGGAGGTGCCGGAGCTTTTCAGTGCTTCTGGTATCTATATAAACGGTAAACCGGTGGCGGAGCTTGGAGATGTGGAAAAGGATACTTATCGTGGAGTGATTCAGAATCAGGTGGTTAGTTTTGAAGCCGGAAAAGAAACGGAGCTGGTATTTGAAATCACCAACTACGAACACTACTACAGCGGCATGTTCTATCCGGTGATTCTTGGACAGACCAAAACGGTAACCGGCATAATCTTTGCCCGCTTTATTGTATATGGAATTCTGTGTATTTCGGCGGTGACGATGGCGCTGTTTTCTCTGGTAGTCTGGAAAAATGGCAATAAGAAAATATATGTCCTGTATGGCGTATTGTGCCTGGCGTATGGACTGCATGTGAGTTATCCTTTTGTACGATGGCTTGGGATTCCCAATGTAAACTTCCTGTATGCACTGGAAGACTGCAGTGAATATATCATGATCGCCTGTGCAGCTGCGGTAAGTTCTTTAATTGCCGGGGAGGATAAAAAGTATTATTACAGGAAGGGCATGACGCCATTATGTATTGGCATGTGTGTGTTTTCCTTTTTTGTACCTCTATTTATATTGACAAAAGCCCCCGGTTTGAATGGAGTTTACGGCGGTATCATAGATGGATACCAGCTTTTCATCGGATTTTATATGCTGTTAATGGCATTTAAAACGGTTTTGGTGGGTAAGCGGGGATCATATCTTATGCTTGCCGGAAATGTGATCTATGGAATCGGAATACTTTGGGATGTATTTACCAGCAATCAGTTTGAACCGGTACGGGGAGCCTGGCCCAAGGAGTATGCGGGCTTCTGTCTGATTCTGGTATTTGCTGTAATGCTTCAGTTTTATATCCGTGAAATACAGGAAGAAAACGTAAGGCTGACCAGCCATCTGGAACAAGAGGTAGATGTGCGTACCCGGGAATTAACCGGACTTTTGCAGGAAAGAAAAAAACTGCTCTCAGAGGTGGCACATGACCTGAAGGCTCCGGTATCTTCTATTCAGACTTTTATAGAGTTTATGAAAATAGGAAATGTACGGATTGATGATGAGACAAGGGCATATCTGACTGCAATTGAACAAAAATCCGAAGAGGTTCAAAGCAGAGTTGCGAATCTGCAGGAACTTTCCGTGGATGACAGAATATTATTTAAGAAAAAAAGACAGAGCCTTAATGATTTCCTTAAGGAACTTTATGAAAACCACCTCCCGGATGCTCAGGCATATGGCATTTATTTTAAAATCAGCCTGCCGGATCAAAAGGTATATATGGATCTGGATGAGAATCTCATGGCAAGGGCACTTGGAAATATAATCTACAATGCATTTGATTTCACGCCATTTGAGGGGAACATTCAGCTTCGGATGGATATTAAAAAAGACATCCGCATAACGATAAAGGACAGCGGAAAAGGGATTTCAACGGAAGACCTGCCCCATATTTTTGAAGCGAATTATTCCCGGAGGGCACCGGGGGAGCCAAAAGGAAAGGGATTGGGTCTGCATATTGCGAAGACCATTATCGATGGTCATGGCGGGTGGATCAAAGCAGAATCAGAACCTGGAAAAGGTACGATATTTTCTATTTATTTTGATGTTAAACAAAGGAGCAAAAGTCATGAGTGATCATGGCTTTTTTTAATTCCTTATAGTTTTCTTATAATTGGGTTGTATCATACTACTAACAAAAGGAGAGGAAGCTGTATTGCAGGCGGCTGCAATCGGCGGCAGGTGTTAAAATGAATATTATTTTAGGAACCAATAATTTATGCAAAAACTTTGGGACGCAAAAAGCGGTCAGCTGCGTATCTTTAAAAATACCGGAAAATTCAGTCTATGGACTGCTGGGCGCAAACGGGGCAGGAAAATCTACGATTTTAAAAATGCTCACCGGAATGCTCCATCCTACTTCGGGAGAGATATTTTTCGAAGGGCATTCGTGGCAGAGAAAGGATCTTGCCAGGATTGGAGCGCTCATTGAAGCGGCACCTCTTTATGAGAATCTTACGGCAAGAGAAAATCTAAAGGTCAGAACAACCGCGCTTCAGATTCCGGAGAAAAGAATCGAGGAAGTATTGCAGACGGTAGAGTTAACTAATACGGGGAAGAAAAAGACAGGACAGTTTTCCATGGGAATGAAACAGCGTCTGGGCATTGCAATCGCCCTCTTGAATCATCCGAAACTTCTGATACTGGATGAGCCTACCAACGGACTGGACCCATTTGGAATTCAGGAACTGCGGGAACTAATCTGCTCTTTTCCCAAAAAGGGGATAACCGTTATCATTTCCAGCCATATTCTCAGCGAAGTGAATCAAATGGCGGACTATGTGGGAATTATTTCAGGCGGTATCCTGGGATACCAGGGTAAATTCAACAAAGAAGATGACCTGGAGGCATTATTTATGGAAGTGGCGGGAAAATACCGCAGAGAGGGGGAAATCTGATGTATCACTGTATTGTTTCAGAAAGAATAAAAATAAGGCATACGTTCCTGAAAATATTGTGTTATGCGGCACCGCTGTTAACCTCATTTATTTCCCTGTTCCTGGCTGCAAATTATGCACAGGTGGATAATTTTAACTGGTGGTATGGAATGATTATGCCCGGAATGCTGACCATTGCCTGTACGTTAAGTGCCGGAATCGACAAAAAGTTAAAGGATCAGGCGGTGTTGGTTATGCCGCTTAAAATGAAAGATATATGGTATGCGAAAATTGTTGTTATGGCAGAACGTTTTGCTGTTTCCTGCCTATTGATTCTGGCCGTTTCATTTGTGGAAGGAATTTTGTTTCAGGATACCGGCTACCCCCTTGTTTCCAATTCCTCTATGCTGGCTGGAACGGCGCTTATGATCATTACTTCTCTTTGGCAGATTCCGCTGTGTATGTTTCTGGGGTATAAGATTGGTATTTTCCCAACCTTTATTATAAATCTGGCAGCCTATATTGTCTTCAGTGCTACGGTATCTTTGAGTAACTGGTGGATCGCAGTGCCTTATGCTTATACGGCTAGAATGATGATCCCGGCAATTGGGATTCTGCCTAACGGTCTCATGGCAGAACCGGGCAGCTACACCTATTCAACGGAGCTGCTTTCAAAGGGGGTATATCTGCCGGGGATTATATTATCGATACTGCTGTTTGCCGTGATTACTTACCTTACAGGCAGATGGTATGAAAACAGGGAGGCACAGAATTAATGAAAAGTTTATGGTATTTGGTAAAGGCGGATTTTATCAAGATGAGACATACGGCATTTTATCCGGTTCATATTCTGGTACCGCTGCTTGGGAATGTGCTCTTTCTGGCATATTTTATGATTTCGCCCTGGGAACCTGCAGGAAAGATACAGGCTTATTTAGAAGTAGTGGCAATTGCATTCCCATTGATCGGAGGGGTAGTAACTGCAATGGCGGCGGAGCAGGAGGCATTGGCGGGAGGATTTAAAGAAATGCTTTCACAGCAGTATCCGAGATGGGAAGTATGGCTCAGTAAATTTCTCATGCTTTTTTTAACCGGATTGGCAGTGGACATTTTTGCAATCGGCACTTTCTGGCTGGGATTCCGTTTTCTGGTGGGAGGCACTCAAGTGGATGCTTCCATTTTTCTGGGAGCAGCTTTGATTATCATTTTTTGCCAGATCATCATGTATACGTTTCATCTAATGGTTGGGATCCGATTTGGCAGAGGGGCACTGATGGGGCTGGCAGTAGTGGAATGCCTCGTGACGGCTCTGATGCTGACCGGGCTTGGGGATGGATTATGGATGTTTTTACCTTGTTCCTGGGGGGCCAGGCTTTGTGACTATTTTTTACTATATTACCAGAAAGGCATGTTTTTTAATCAGCTGGGAGCTTCTACAGCCGGAGGGATTTTGGGGGCAACCGTGATTGTATTTATTTGGTATCTGGTTTGGAGCGGGAGGTTTGAGGGGAGGAGAAATTAATTTTAGTGCTGGAAAATTATGTTAATTTGTTATAATATGAGACACAATGTAACTGGGTATCGTAAACAATTAGATACCCGGTTTTGTTTTGGTTAGATTAGAGATTACCCGGTTATCAATTCATATATATTTATTGTTTGGAGAACAATAAAGAGTAAATCCATTACGCTAATCACAACAAGGAGGAAAAATGATTAAAGACATAATTTCACCAGAAACAGTATCCGCTTTTGAAAAAAAGTTATTGGAGGAAGAGAAGAGTTGGGTGACAGTTAGTAAATATATCAGGGACGTTAAGAAATTTATACAATATATCCTGTATATTCAGGAATTTAAGTGCTCAACAGGAAGCATTAAAGACAAAATTACAAAAGAAAGTGTAATTCAATATAAAAACTATCTTAAAGAAAATTATGCAGCAGCCAGTGTGAACTCTATGTTAGCTGCAGTAAATTCCTACTTTCGATTCCTGAATTGCAATGAGTTTTGTGTAAGGCAGCTAAAAATACAAAAGAAAGCATATTGTTCTACGAAAAAAGAGCTCACAAAGGATGAATATTTTAAAATCTTATATAAAGCGAAAAGTTCAAATCAGGAACGTCTGGCATTAATTCTACAGACTATATGCAGTACAGGTATCCGGGTATCGGAACTGGAATTTTTTACAGTACAAGCAGTGAAGGAAGGAGAAGTGAGCGTGAATTGTAAAAATAAAACTCGTTCTATCTTAATCCCTCAGAAGTTAAGAGTAGGAATTCAGCGATATGCGAAAAAAATGGGCATCAAAACCGGACAGATTTTTATTACGAAAAAAGGAAAACCCATAAACAGAAGCAACATTTGGAGGGAAATGAAAGCGATCTGCAAAAGCGCAGGCGTCTCCAAGGAAAAAGTATTTCCGCATAATCTCAGAAAACTGTTTGCAAGGTGTTTTTATGGAATGAAAAAAGATATAGCGAAATTAGCGGACATTCTGGGGCATAGCAATATTAATACAACGCGTATTTATATCATGACATCAGGTTATGAGCATCGACGGGAAATTGAACAATTAGATCTAATATTGTGACCATACAACATAATTAATATTATGTTGTAAAGCAAAGATAGATGAGATGCTGCCAAAGGTAATTTTAGTATATATTATCATCTTTTATCTTAAATTGCAATTGAATTAGGAAAAGAAATTTGTTTTTTTACATAGAGAGAAAGTTTTATGCACCATGAATTTATTTTTTGGCATCAAAACAAGTCCTTCGCTGTTTTCCGGTGAATGACTTTTGTTTTTATGCTTTTTTTGGTTAAAAATAGATGACACCGCTGTCAGGAATTGCAAAGAAACACTTACCATTTAGAAGCCTGGTTCGGTCTTTACAACATAATATTAATTATGTTGCAGTTATGGAAGCAATGAGTCTGCCGGCAGAAAAAAGTGATAAAAGTGGAGGTTTCCAATGGATGATAAGAGTAAGCGGCAATATACCAGACAGACATGGGACGAGTGGTATCTATTGGCTAAAGAGTACTACCGGATAAACCAGGATCTGAAAATACCGGTTAAATATAAAACGGAAAAAGGATACTTATTAGGGCGTTGGATTGAGCGTCAGAGAGCGGCTTATCACCAAAAAGGCGTATACAGAATTGATGCCCGGAAAATCTATATGCTGAACCAGATTGAAATGGTGTGGTCACTTGGAATCAGGACGGAATGGGAGATCTGGTACAATTACATACGGGAATATTATTACGAAAAGGGGAACATTGAGATTCCCAGAAATTTTATTTATCTGCAGTTGCCACTGGGAGAATGGATCAGCTATCAGAGAAAACGCTATCGGCAGGGTAAAATAAGCCAGAAACAGCAGTTAAAGCTGGAAGTATTGGGGATGAAGTGGCAATTGCGGGTCAGAAGAGAATGGGATGACTGGTATCAGGAGGCAAAGGCTTATTATGAAGAATACGGGAACCTGGATATCCCTCTGGACTATTTAACCAGTGACGGAAACCGTTTGGGGATGTGGATCAATATTCAGAGAGAAATAAGGAGAGGAACCCGCCCGACTTACCTGAATGAGCAGCAAATCAGCCGGTTAAATCAGATAGGGATGCTTTGGGGCTTACGAAGTAAGCGGCAGACAGAGCAACAGGTAAATCTGCTTGCAAGCGGCTGACCAATCCATAATTAATACAGAAGGTAGATAGAGAACAGAAATGTATCAGAAAAATTTGAATAGTTGGATAAAACACCTGGATTTTTTAATTATAGATTTAATTTGTGTGGAGTCAGCACTGGCACTTGCTTACATTTTACGCTTTGGCAATCATTTGTTTTTTGAGAGAGCAATCTATTTTGAAGCTGCAATTACGCTTATTTTTATTGATGGGTTTACGGCTTTGTTTTGGGGGAGCTATAAAGACATCTTAAGAAGAGGCTATTTGAAAGAAGCAAAGGCGACACTCCATCATACAACATGCGTCATGGTCTGCTTTTTACTCTATCTGTATTTCGCAGAAAATACAAATATGTATTCCCGTTATATCTTTTTATTGATGTATGGGATTTTTCCGGTATTTAGCTACGGTTTAAGATGTATTCGGAAATATTACTTAAAGCATTCTTTAAATTCAAAAAGCAGACAGGTAAAGCGCAATATATTTCTCATTGTATCCGATGAAAATGCAACAGAGGTTATTCAATGCCTGCAGGCAAATAATTTTGGGAAATTTTCTCTTACAGGGTTGATTTTAATGGAAAATCCTATGGATTTGAAACAGGTGGAAAATGTTCCGGTCGTGGCTGGAGAAGGAAATGCATTAGAGTATATCAAGGAAAACTGGGTGGATGAGGTATTTATTAATCTGCCTAAAACGTTAATTCTCCCACAGATTCTGCTGGACGGCTGCGTTGAAATGGGAATTACGGTACATATTAACCTGATTAATACTACAAATTTGAATACCAACCAGATTGTTGAACAATTTGGAGGCTATACGGTCTTATCCAATTCCATAAATATGGTAACAGAAGGGCAGTTATTGGAAAAAAGGCTTGTGGATATTGCCGGAGGTATTGTGGGTCTGCTGATAACGGCGGTTATGGTTGTGATCATCGGTCCTGTGATTTATTTCAGGTCGCCCGGACCAATCTTTTTTTCTCAGGTCAGAATCGGTAAAAATGGACGCCAGTTCCGCATCTATAAGTTCAGATCCATGTATATGGATGCAGAGCAAAGAAAAAAAGAATTATTGAATCACAACCATGTCAAAGAAAATATGATGTTCAAAATGAAAAAGGATCCCCGAATTATTAAGGGGATCGGAACCTTTATACGAAAGACCTCCATAGATGAACTGCCACAGTTCTGGAATGTACTAAAAGGTGATATGAGTCTTGTTGGAACCCGGCCACCCACGTTAGACGAATGGGAGAAGTATCAGCTGCATCACCGAAAACGAATTGCGATCAAACCTGGTATTACCGGGCTGTGGCAGGTAAGCGGAAGAAGTAATATTGACAATTTTGAAGAGGTTGTAAAATTGGATGTCAGCTACATCATGCAGTGGTCCATTGCATTGGATTTTAAAATTCTAGTTAAAACAATATGGGTGGTGCTAAGGGGCGTGGGATCTGAGTAAGGGGTCAGTGGGAAGGAATCATCATACATTTCTGATTATAAGGACTGATAGGGTCAAATGAGGAGGTACTCATGATAAAAATATGTTTTGCCGCTTCCAGCGGCGGTCATTTGGAACAGCTGATGATGCTGAAAAAACTCATGAAAAAATATAACAGCTTCGTTTTGACAGAGAAGACGTTATATAGTGTAGGAACCGGAGATATAAAAACTTATTATCTTCAGCAGGTAAACAGGAAAGAGAAAATATTTTATTTAAGAATGGCAGCAAATTTTTTCTACACCCTGTATATCTGGATAAAAGAAAAGCCGGACATCGTAATCAGTACCGGTGTATTATCCACGATCCCGGTGTGTATGCTGGCAAAGGTCTTTCGCAAGAAAATAATCTATATTGAGTCCTTTGCCAAAGTCACTTCCCCAACGGAAACCGGTAAACTGATGTATAAATTTGCTGATCAGTTTTACGTCCAGTGGCAGCAGATGACGGATATATATCCAAAGGCAATCTATAAAGGCGGAATTTATTAGAAATGGTGGGATGACAAATGATATTTGTTACTTTGGGTTCACAGAAATTCCAATTTAACCGTCTCTTAGAAGAGACAGACAGATTGATAAAAACGGGAGAGATAACTGAGGAGGTGTTTGCACAGACGGGGTATAGCACTTACCGGCCAAAGTATTTTTTATACAAGGAATTTCTGAACCAGGAAGAATATAAAGATTGTATTGAAAAGAGCAGTTTTGTAATTACCCATGGCGGAACAGGTGCAATTATCGGTTCTTTAAAAAAGGGCAAAAAAGTCATTGCCGTTCCCCGCAGGGTGGAATTTGGTGAGCATGTGGATAATCATCAATTACAGCTTCTCGCTCAATTTGATGAATTGAACTTAGTGTCTGCATGCTATGAAATGAATGATCTTAGAAATCATTTAATGGGGATCAGCAATAAAGAGTTTGCCTCCTACCATTCTAATACAGAGAAGATTGTAGCAAGCATTGACCAGTTCTTAAGCAGCATTTCGTGAGGGATGACATTGAAAAAGGTAAAAAAATACGTTGAGTATTTTATAACAAAAATGCGGGTTATTTTAAAGCAGAAACAATATATTTATGACAATACAGCAATTAAATATATGTATGAAAATCAAAGAAGAAAAGACCTTATTATTGTTTTCAGCTCCTGTACCAGAAAAGGAATCAAAGCCAGATATAATTATGTGTGGACCTTGAAAAATATGGAGCTGGATCAATTGTTTATATTAGATGATTATGGGGGTGATGGCAGGGGCATCTTTTATCTGGGAAAGGATATGGATTTTTTTGCGGAGCGGGCGGTAATCCAGTTGATCAGCCATATTATGTGGAAACATCACTACCGGAAAATTATTTTTGCAGGTTCCAGTAAAGGCGGCTATGGGGCACTGAACTTCGGGTTACTGTATCCGGGAAGCTATATTATAGCCGGTGCCCCCCAATACCATCTTGGGAGTTATCTGATGGATCCAGACAATCACCTGGAAGACACACTAAAATATATAACGGGTAAAAGCCGCGAATCCATTTCAAAGGCAGCAGTAAAGGAGTTGGACTCACACTTATATGGTAAAATTCAAAATTATAAATCATATAAATCTTCTGCAAATATTTTTCTGCATTATTCTCGGGAAGAACGTACCTATCAGGAGCATATAAAAGATTTAATCATTGATTTGAAAGAGAATGGGTTTTATCTGCAGGAAGATGTTGGGGAATATAAAAATCACTCTGATGTCAGTCTTTATTTTCCGGGATATTTAAAGACTGCAATTCAATTAATCATAGATAGTGAGGAATGTCATGAAAAAGGTTAGTGTAATAGTACCGGTTTATAATGCCGACAAATATTTAACAAAATGTTTAATGTCTTTGGTTAATCAAACGCTGAAGCATATAGAAATTATTATTGTAAATGATGGGTCAACGGATGATTCACAAGAAATTATCGATCATTTCCAGAAAAAATACCCGGATAAAATCTCATCTATGGTCAGGAAAAACGGCGGTCAGGCATCCGCCAGAAACCAGGCTATGACAATTTGCAGCGGGGAGTATGTGGGTTTCTGTGATGCAGATGACTTTGTTGAACCCGATATGTTTCAAAAAATGTATGATAAGGCAAAAAAAACGAAAGCCGATTATGTAGCCTGTGGATACAAAGAAATTGTTGTGGATGGTGGGATTCAAACCATGCGGAGAAAATACGTAGGTGGAAAAAGGTGCTGCAGCCAAAAGGAAATGTTTATTGATCCGTTAGTGAATCCGTTTATTTCCATTTACAGAAGGGCTGTTTTAGAGGAAGCGGGTACACAGTTTCCGGAAGGATTGATCTATGAAGATACCGCATTTTACCTAAATACGATTCCCTATATCAGACACATGGCATATATAGAGGAAGCTTTGGCGTGCCGGACCATCCGGAAGGATTCTACTATGGCAACAACCCAGGCGGTTAAAATTGCTCAAATGCTTCAAATCATTCAATTGATCTATGACAATTATAAAGAAAGAGGGTTTCTGAATTTATATCAGAAGGAGCTGGAATATTTTTGTGTCAAAATCTTATTTTGCAGTTCGCTAAACAGAATCAGCTTTATTGATTGTAAGCAGGAAAGGAATGAACTGGTAAAAAATACTTATCATTTGGCAGGTGTCTTATTTCCCGATTATAAAAAGAACTGCTATCTTCAGAAAAACATAATAGGTATTTATATAAAGGTAATTACGAAAACAACATTGCCTTTCATCGTGCAGGCACTGCGTATAAAGTATAAAGTGAAGAGAAGTCATTTATAGGAGATATTTTACATGAAGATTTCAGTAGTAATGGCCACATATAATGGAGAAGAATTTTTGCTGGAACAATTAAAATCACTGCTGAACCAAAGCATGAAAATAGATGAAGTTATTATAGCTGATGACGGTTCTGGGGATGGTACACCTGTGATAATTAATGATTTTATAAGGGTAAACGATTTACAGGATACCTGGTTTTTTTATAAAAACAGTCATAATATGGGGTATGCCGATAATTTTTATTATGCCTTACAGAGAGCCGGCGGGGATATTATTTTCTTTTGCGATCAGGATGATATCTGGTTCGAAAATAAAGTGTATGTGATGCAGGATATATTGATCAAAAACCCTCAAATCCAGTTGCTTTGTTCGGACTTTGAACCCCTTGTATCCTCGCAGAATCCCCCGGCTGTAGATAAAAAAACATTAAGAAGCATGCAAAACAGCGGAGAATTAGAACATCTGAAACTGAACCGCAAAAATATTTATTTAGGCAGGCTGGGGTGCGTCATGTGCATCAGAAAAAGTTTTCGGGATAAAATTAAGCCTTATTGGTTTTCCGGCTGGGCACATGATGAATATGTGTGGAAGCTAGCCCAATGTGAAGACGGCTGCTATATATATCATAAATCATTAATTTTGCGCAGGCTTCATAACCACAACGTATCTATGAAAAAAATGCATGAATTAGACAAGAGAATCCGGTTTTTGGATCATCTTCTAAAAAGCCACAGGGCGGCTTATAGATATGCAGAACAGGAAAAGAGAAGCAGCAGGGATCTGTATATGATCCAAAATAATATAAAGGCGGCTAAACTCAGAGTGGAATTATTAAGAGACCATAAACTGCTAAATAGTATTAGACTTGTGAAATACCTGGGATATTATCAATACAGGAGATCTATTCTAATGGAACCCTATTTATTAATAAAGAATTCCCGGATAAAGGGGTCAGGCTGATGAAAAACAAGAAATTATTTATTTCTATGCATACCCTGGGAATCTGGCTGATATTTGGTGTTTTCTTTATGCCTGATTACTTTGGAATTAAGATTGGCTTTGCATTACATACCCAGCGGCTTGTTTTGATCCTGATCTGGTTCTGTATATTTCGGAACAGATCAAGAAAGATTGATTTTCTCTATACAATCAGGGCATTTCCTCATAACAGGCTTATATTTGCTTATCTGGCGGTTTGTCTGTATACGGCAGTATTGCGGGGAGACGTAGGGACTTTTTTATATCCGCTGTTTGATAACATACTATTGTTTTACACGATGGTTTATTTGCTGAAAAATGATATTACGTTACCTGAAATGATTGATTATATTATAAAATTTGCTTGGATACTTTGTATCCTGGGAATCTTCGAATACATTTTCAAATTTTCTGTTTTTGCAAAAATGGAAGTAATACCGGGAATGTACAGTGGGATGGCTTATCGGGATGGAGTTTTTCGCATAACAGGTCCTGCACATCATCCTATCGGATATGGTTTGTTTTTATTAATTGTATTTCCGCTATCCTGCTGGGATCGGTCAAAACAGGAAATAAATTTATTCCACAAACCTCTGTTTCTCATTCTGATTGGAATAAATATCTATCTGACAGGCTCCAGGTCCAGTCTGGGACTTTTTGGATTGGAAGCAGTTGTCCTGCTCCTGGCAAGTGCGAAAGAAAGAGTCCGTTTGAACTTCTTGATTGTGGGGTATACGACAATTGTCTTTCTGGGCATCTCGCTGTTGTTATATCAGACGGCTTCCATGCAGGCAATTTGGAGTGCAATTACAAAAAGCATTGACGGTGCATTTGGTACCTCTTTTACAGAGTTGTTGGGATTTGATAAATCGGCGGTAATGGACAGTACCTTATATAGAAAGGAACTGCCAAAAATCTTCACACTGGGCTGGCTGAACCCACTTCTGGGCAGAGGGAGCAGCTATAATTTCAGCTGGGTTTCGAATGGTTATTGGATTCAATCCATAGATAATTTTTATGTGAAACAGTATATTGCCATTGCCTATCCAGGACTCATCACTTTTGTATTGATGTCAGCGGCGTTTTTGTGGGACATGCTCAGAAGTTTAGTAAGATATTCTGACTCTTTATTGAAAATCATTCTGATTATTTGTGCATGCTATTTTATTAATTTATGGTGGGTGGATTCCTTGGGGACGCTGGATTATGTATTTAGTTTATTTGCCGCAGCGTTTGTTAAATGCCAGTATTACAGAAACCACGCGCTGAAATATAAGGAAGAAATAAGATTATGAGAGGTATCATATGCAAACCGGAGTAAGGATTAAAAATTTAGATTTAGTCAGAGGTATCAGCACACTTGGTATTGTCTTATATCACTGGTCCTGTTCCTTTTACCAGCATGGTATTACAGATTCAGCAGGCATGTATCAGATCTTTTATACTCTCTTTGGCATAGACTGGGGGAGAATTGCAGTTACCATGTTCTTTGTATTATCCGGTGCTGCGATGTATTATAACTACCGCCCCAGGGTAAAAGATTATAAGAAATTTTACAGAAAAAGGTGGCTGAGTATTTTTCCGGAATTTTACCTGGCATTTTTTGCAATGTATCTGTTTTATATCTGGAAATATAAAGATATATTCTATAAAGGCAATCCCTGGTCGTTTCTTTATTCCCTGGTTGGAATGGATGGATACCTTTTATACAGAGGGGATAACTACTATATACTGGGTGAGTGGTTTTTAGGAGCAATTATCTTTTTATATTTACTTTTTCCTGTCTTTCTTAAAATATTTGAGAGATGGATGCTACAGGGTACAGTGGTCATTCTGTTATTGTATGTAATCAATTTAGCTGTATCTCCATTTAAAATTTCTGACTGGAATCATCCGCTTACATGCTTATTTGCTTTTTGGATCGGGATGATTTTTATAAAATATAAAGAGGCCATCTCCTGGAGGCGGATCGTTGTGGGGATACTTTTCTGTATGGTAATGGTCTTTATGCAAAAGCGTTTAAACAGTATTGTTGTAAGTCAGGCGGTTGGAATTTTGTTATTCTTGATCCTTTTTAAAATTCCCTTTAAGAAGGAAAATTTTATGCACAGGATAATCAAGCGGATCTCCCTCATCAGCTATTCCATTTTTTTAGTACACCACGTCATCATTAATACCATCATGCCAAGGTTTTCCGGAAAGCAGCTGCATCCATTTATGAGCTTTATGACGCTGGTATTGGTTTTTGCACTAACAATTCCGGCAGCCAGCTGCCTTCATTTGGCAGGCAGTAAACTTAAAAAATTTATTGAGCAAGACAGATAAAATGCAAAAGGATGTGATGAAGTTGAATAAGAGTATTGCAGTGCTTATAGCGACCTACAATGGAGGTAAATACATAGAAGATCTGTTGAAATCTCTGTTAAACCAGACGTTTCAGGATTTCGAATGCCTGATTCATGACGATGGTTCCGGCGATGGTACACAAACCATTCTGAACGAATACAGCCGGAGATATCCGGATAAATTTCAGATACTGGAGTATCAGCCTATGGGCAGGTCAAATAAAAATTTTTATTCGTTAATGCAAAATACGGATCATCCATATGTGATGTTCTGCGATCAGGATGATGTCTGGTTAGAAGATAAAATTAAACGGTCTTATGAAACGATAAAAATGCTGGAAGATACATATGGAGTGGATAAACCCATTGCTGCTTTTTCTGACTTAATCGTTGTGGATCAGGATTTAAATATCATTCATCCGTCATTTTTCCATTACTCCGATATCAATCCGGGTATGTTAAGTCTACCACAGCTGATGACAGGTAATATAGCCGCAGGATGCACGATGATTATCAACCGGAAATTAAACCAAACGGCATCTTCAGACGCAGACAATCCTGTTATGCATGACTGGTGGTGTATGCAGATTGCCTCGGCTCTGGGGTATATAAAACGGATTCCTGCACAGCCCATGATTTTATACAGACAGCATGCAGATAATGTTGTTGGTTCTGCGGAATTTAAGAAAGCCAGAAATCTGTTTCATAAGCTACAAAATAAAATTTTGAATCTGGGAAGAGCGGCACCTTCTTCTTATATAAAAATGCAGAGAAACAATGCTGAAATGCTGTCAGCAATTACAGGAGAGGATTGTATGTGGTATGAATTTTTAAATCAGTTTGCCCATATTTCAGCAAAGAAAAAGTCAGAGAGAGTGGCATTTTATCAAAAATACAACCTGATTAATCCACATAGCTGTAAGTGGTGGATCCTGTTATGGGTATGATATGCGATAATGGAATCCGTAGATTCCGGAAAGGTGAAATCAATGAAAATATTACATATAAGCAGCGGTGCACCATTGGATTACCGGGGAGGAATACAAAACTATGTAAGAACTCTGGCAAAGGCACAGCATGAAAAAGGAGATGAAGTCTATGTGCTTGGGGAGAGCAGTAAGGAGGAATATGATTTCAAGCTGGTTTCGTGTAATCCCGGTTGTAAAGTAGTACGGCTTGGAATGCTAAAAGATCCGGAGCAGCTGCGTCTTCTAAAGGATTTCTTTGAGAAGAACAGGTTTGATTTGATCCATATTCATATGATGATGAATATAGATTGGGATATCTGCAGTATTTTAAAGGATTACCGGTACATAGTGAGCTTACACGATTATTTCTTTATCTGCCCACGTGTAAATATGATGAAACCGGACCAGTCACTCTGCCGAAAGAGGAACGGAGAACAGTGCAGAAAATGTGTCAGTTACTGGGAACAGGCAGCAGTACTGAGAAAGCCCTATAATCTGGCAAGACAGCTGTTGAAAAAGCCTTTTCTGAAAGCGCCTTATCTGCCTCAGAAAATTACAGATATCCGATATGAGAAGTTTAAAGAGCTGCTGGAAAATGCCAGTCTTCTGATTCCGGTTTCAAAAAGAGTGGAAGCAATCTTTCGGGATTCCGGAATCAATGGGAGATATGAGACGCTATATATTGGAAACACATCGGCATATTCTTTTAAGGAAGAAAAACCTATAGGTGGAAAATCTAACAGGAAAATAATTGTTGCCATGATTGGCAGTTTTGTTTTTATCAAGGGAGCAAAACAGTTTATAAAAATTGCAAAAAAACTGGATGGGGATAAATACGAGCTTCATTTCTGGGGAAACTGCCAGGAGTATGAAGCTCAGATGAGAGATGCGGGGATTAGGAACCACGGCAAATACGATCCGGATGATCTGGAAAAGATTCTCTCTGACATAGATATCGGATGCATCCTGCCGGTGTGGGAAGATAATGCTCCACAGGTGGTTATGGAACTGTTAAACAACCGCGTTCCAGTGGTTGCCACGAAAATGGGCGGGATTCCAGAGTTTATTAATGAGAAAAATGGTTATTTATATGACCCTTATTCCGAGGAATCATTTGGAAAGTTATTAGATTTCTTTGAGAATCTGACGCCTGAGCGTATTCAGGAAATGTCCAGGAATATACAGCGGACCTTAACACCGGATGAGCATCTGGAGCAGCTGCAAACAGTTTATAAGAAAGTCTTAGCGAATCATTTATGAAAGCACAAAAGAGTATAAAAAAGAATTACATATACAATGTCAGTTATCAGATATTGACTTTGCTTACCCCATTTATAACCACCCCCTATATTTCCCGTGTTCTTGGGGCAGAAGGAATCGGTACATACAGCTATTCCAATTCGATTGTTTCATATTTCCTACTGGTTGCTGTACTGGGACTGCATACGTATGGACAGAGGGAAGCAGCCTATTCTCAGGATGACCGTGTAAAGATAAGCGGAATCTTTTGGGAAACAACTATTTTTAAAATGATTACGTCGGTAATCAGTTTGTCCGCATATTTTATTTTTATTTCCTTTTTCAGAAATAACCGTAGGGTATTTTTGATCCAGTCTATCACAATTTTAGCAACAGCCCTTGACATATCCTGGTTTTTCCAGGGGCTTGAGGAATTTGGGAAGATTGCTCTGCGAAACTGCGGTTTTAAGGTTTTAAATATTGCATATATCTTTCTGTTTGTGAAAAGCAAAGAGGATATCCTGACTTATATCTTTGGGATTGCAGCCCTGACTTTAGCCGGGAATATATCCATGTGGAGCTATTTACCGAAATATCTGGTGAAGATCAGATTACGGGATATTAAGGTTTTTCGTAATGCCAGAGATATTATCCAGCTCTTTATTCCCACGGTTGCGATACAGATTTATACCGTTCTGGATAAAACAATGATCGGTATGTATGCCAGCTCTTACAGTGAAAATGGATTTTATGAACAGGCTGAGCGATTATCAAAAATGGCTCTTATGATTATCACTTCTCTGGGAACGGTGATGTCTCCTCGGATTGCTTATACCTATATCAAAAAAGATATTGAAAAACTGCAGTATTATATGTACCGCTCCTACCGCTTTGTATGGTTTATGGCAATTCCGATTATGTTTGGGCTGATTGCCGTGGCGGATCTGGTCGTACCGTGGTTTTATGGACCGGGGTATGAAAGGTGTGTTATTTTAATTCGAATATTCAGTATTTTGGTCTTGGCTATTGGATTGAGTAATGTAACCGGAATGCAGCTGCTGATTCCCATTAAAAAGCAAAATGTCTTTACCATTACGGTGCTGGCTGGTGCGGTTGTAAATTTAATAATAAATCTATTTCTGATACCAAAGTATTTTGCGGTGGGTGCAGCAGTGGCTTCTATCGTAGCAGAGTTCATGGTAACTGCAATCCAATTTGTCTATGTGGTTCAGATAAAGAAGCTTTTTACCTATAGGGGTATATTCCGGTATGCAGCCAGGTATTTTCTGTGCGGGGGAACGATGTTTGCAGCGGTCACTGTTATGAAACAGTTTTTAAAACCGGATGCAGCGGGAACCTTTTTTGCCGTTATAACGGGCGGGATCATATATTTTGGAATGCTGTTCCTCTGGAAAGATGATTTTGTAACTGTATTATGCAAAAAAGCATTTCACTTCGGGAGAAAAAAATATGATTGATATCCATGCCCATATGCTGCCGGGAATGGATGACGGTGCTGCAACGGTGGAGGAAGCCCTGGAGATGATTTGCCTTGCTTGTGACAGCGGCGTTGCAGGAATTACTGCAGTAGTGCATGGTAACGGTCTCTTTGAGGGGGTGGATGAATATAAGAAGCGTTTAGGGAAACTGCGGTACACATTAAAGAAATTGGAAATACCGGTTGCCTTATATTCCGGAATGGAAATCTGTATGGGAGAAGGAATTATAGAGAAGCTTCGACAGGGAAAACTGCTGACGCTGAATCAAACCAGATATGTACTAATTGAGTTTCTATTTAATGAAAATATTGAATTTGTATATGATTCTGTTTATCGACTCCAAAAAGAAGGTTATAAGGTTATCATCGCTCACCCGGAAAGATATTATTTTTTTCAGGAAGATCCCCATCTGATTTATGATTTCGTCTGTCAGAAATGCCTTTTGCAGGTAAATAAGGGGAGTGTCTTAGGCGAGTTTGGCAGCAAGGAACAGAGACTGGCTTATCAGATCTTAGATTCAAATCTGGCTCATGCAGTAGCCTCGGATGCGCATGGCACCAGGTATAGAAACAGCAGCATGACAGAGATAAGAAGAATTTTATGCCGGGAGTTTTCGGAAGCTTATGCAAAGCTTTTGCTAATGGATAATCCGGCAAGAATTTTAAGGGACGAAGAAGTTTTATAAAAGGAGATATTATGAAGTGGTTCAAATTAACAATTTGTGTATTATGGGCTGTATCTGTGGTGTATGCCGGCTTATTTCTATTTCAGATGAATCAGCAGAAAGATACAGAAGGTCCTAAACTCACATGTGATTTAAAAGAAATAGAGGCAAATATAGGCGACAGCCCACAGCTGTTAAGGAAAGGGATAACGGCTTTCGATCAGGTGGATGGAGATGTTACCGATACATTGATGATCGAAAATATTGAAAAAGATTTAGAGGGTGCAGATAATGAATTTTATATTTCTTATGCAGCATTTGACAAAGCCAGCAATATCGGACATTTAACCAGGAAACTGCGATATAAAAACTATCATAAACCGCGTTTTTCAATTGAAGAACCGCTTCGGTTCGCTCAGAGTGACAATATCTTTCTGTTAAATTATGTAACGGCAGAAGACTGTATCGATGGAGATATCAGTCCTTTTGTTAAAATAGAAGGTGCAGATAAATTTGAAGACAACCCCAAAGCCGGCATATATGACTGTACGCTGACTGTGACAAACAGCGTAGGTGATGAGGCAAGACTTCCGGTTAAGGTGGAAATCTACGAGGACAGCTATGAGGAACGGACTTTTAAACCCCAGATTATACTGAAGCAGTATATTTCCTATTTAAATACAGGGGCTACTTATGAACCACTGGATGCTGTTGATTATGTTTTCGACCAGACAAATTTAAGTATTGATTACGGTCCTATGATTTCGGTAGTAGAAGGTGGAGAGACCAAAGAGGTAACGGAGGCAGTGGTATTAAAAAAGCCCGGGGATTGGGTGAATAGTTCTAAAATCAACTGTACTTCTACTGTCAATACAAATAAAAAAGGAGTGTATTCCACCATTTATTCTTATACATCTGAGGACGGGGAATATACCTGTAATGCAGAACAAGTTGTGGTTGTGGAGTAGGGAGGCAGACATGAATTTTAGCAGTAATTATAAAGAACGGCCCAATCTTGGCATAGATTACAAAGCCATTCTGAGAGCACTAATGAAAAATGGCATATATATTCTGATGTTAGCATGCATAGTGGGAGTATGGGCTTATATTATTCTAAAAACCTATAAAAGTGATGAGTATGTTTCCAGAATAAATATGGTGGTTGTATCCAGGGACAATTCCAGTGGATCCTTAAATGACTATAATATGAATAGTGTAGTAAAAAGGTGTGCCAGCGCATTGAACAGTGAGGTATTAATCAGCCGGATTAAGGAGGATTTAAATTGTGATGTACTGAGTGGGACTTTAGAAGCAGCGGTGGTTGAGGGTTCTAATATGATACTTCTAGAATCCAGGGCATCGGATGCGGAACAATCCTTTTGTATTTTAACATCTGCCATTAAAAATTATCCTAAGGTTTCTTCTTATGTGACCGGTGGTTATTTAATGGAAAAGATGGGTGTGCCAGCTACAGAACGAATCACGAAAAACGGTAGCCAAGCGGGATATTTTGCAATTATTTTATCCATGCTTGTTTTGGTAACAGGCAGTGCTGTTATAACATTTGGATGTATTTTTAACGGAAGGATCCAAAATCCAATACAGGCAAGGCAGAAAATAGATGCGGATTATCTTGGAGAATTACTCTATGAAAGAAAACAGGCAAAAAAAAGCATTTTGCTTACGAATCCCACAGTAAGTTTTGTATATACCAGAAATCTGAATCGGATTGTAAATGTGTTTCAGCGAAAGATGAAAAGCCGTGATGCTAAAAGTGTTATGATAACCAGTGTTTTGGAGAATGAAGGTAAATCTACTGTTTCTGCAAATATGGCATTGGCTTTGGCTATGCAGGGAAAGAAGGTACTGTTAATTGACACTGATTTAAAGCGTCCTGCATTAAATAAGATCTTTGATAAAAAAATTAACCCGGATAAAGAAATTTCATCATATCTGAAAGGTACCAATACATACAGCGATGTAATTTCGCTGAACAAGGAGTATGGATATTATTATTGCTTTGGATCGGTCAGCGTGGATGATAGCTGCAGGGCTTTGGCATCGGACCGGTTCAAACAGCTGCTGGAGCAGGCAGCGCAGGAAATGGATTATATAATTCTGGATTCACCGCCCTGCGGACTCATGCGGGATGCAGAAATTTTAGGAGAGGTAATAGAAGAAACAATTCTGGTTGTCCGGCAGAATATGGTGAAGGCAGCTGTGCTCAACGATACGATTGATATCCTGGAGCAAAGCGGTACCCATGTGGCGGGGTGTATTCTAAATGCTTACCGGTCAAAGGCAGGTACCGGGGGAAATGGATATGGCTATCAGAAATATTACGACAATGTCCAACAGCTTCCAACGGAAATGTAAAAAGTTAATGTGAGGAATGAATATGCAAATGTATGAAGAAATGAATCAGCCGTCATATACTGACGGGATAGCCGTCGATATGGGCAGTACGGTGGATAAAGTCTGGAAAGGCATGAAAAAATACTGGTTGCAGCTGGTGCTTCTGATAATCGTAATAGCGGGTGGGTTCTTTGCAGGATTAAGCTATCTGTATACGCCGGTATATGAAGCAAAAGCAACTTATGTCATTACCAAAACCGGTGATGCTGCAGTAGATTCGCTAATTACAGGACGCTTAAGCGCATCCTTTTCCAGTGTCCTGGTGAACAGCGGTCTGTATGAAGAACTTGCAGCAGAATACAGCGCAGGTACAGCAAAAAGAATTCCGGGGAGTATCCGGGTGGCGAATACCCCTTCCTCAAATATGATGTCCGTAACCGTACAGTCTGATAATTACGGAAATGCCAATGATATTATGGAAGCATTTACGAAGATTTATCCTGCATATGCATCAAAGAGTGCAGGGGCTGTGGATATGAGCCTGATTGATAAAAAACAGGCAACAGAAGCTGCTGTGAACCCGTTTCCTTTCTGGAAAAATATATGCATGGGAATTCTGGCTGGAACAGGAGCAGGGATTATATTACTGCTGATCTACTCCTTTGCTAAAAAAACGGTACATAAAGATTCGGATATGAAAAAAATCGTAAATTTAGACTGCCTTGCTTACATACCTGTTGTAAAAGATAAAAAACGAAGTAAACATTTTATTCAGCAGAAGTTAATTACTAACAAAAGAATCCCGGAGGATTTTAAACAGTCTGTTTATTCCGCACAGTTAAGAATAGAGAATCGTATGAAAAAAGAAGAATGTCAGACTCTGGTGGTTACCGGATCGGTTCCCCAGGAAGGAAAAACCACATTTTCTGTTAATCTGGCTGCTGCTTTTTCGGAAAGTGGGAAAAATGTTGTATTGGTTGACGGGGATCTGCGAAATCCGTCTGCAGCAAGAATGCTGGATCTGAAGGGGTCTGCCGCAGGTCTGGCGGAGATTCTGGAGGGACAGCAGCCATTGCAGGAAATCATTTTAGAAAAGGCTCCGGGATTTTCTGTTTTATGTGCAGGCATGGCAGGTGGTAATATTACGATGAGCCTTACAGGAGAAAAGATAAGAGAGATCCTGGATTATTTAAAAGCACATTATGATTATGTGGTAATCGATACGCCGCCGTCGGCAATATTTACGGATGCCGCAATTCTTTCCGAAAATGTGGATGCAGCTGTCTACATGGTACGTCAGGATTATGCGGATATGAAATCTGTTGAGGAAGGTGTGGACCTGATAGCAAATACAGGGGTAAAGATGCTTGGATATGTGCTGAATTGTACTCATGCAGGAATCAGCGATTATGGCAAATACAGTTACCGATATGGCAGATATGCTGGATATGGAAAAAAATACGGAAGTTCCGGTAAGGAAGAATGACTGTCTAAAAGCATATAAAAGAAAATAGATAAGGAGCTGCTATTATGAGAGGCAAAACATGGATTACCGTTCTATTGGTCATTTTAAGTATACTGGCAATCACTTTTGCGTGGAAAGGGTCTGAAAGCGTACAACAAAAACTACAGTCGGGAAGCCAAAATGAAGAAAACACCGCTGATAATGAATCCGTTACAAAGAGCATCGGTGGAAATGAAACCCAAGAAGGAGGGACGGAAGAGAACAGGAACCAGAGATCAGATCCGGAGACCGAAATGACGGATCATACCGGTGAAGAAGAGTTAAATGCCGGCATACCTTCTTTAGAACTTTTATCTGATGCAGTCCGGATAAAGGCAGGTGACAGCTTTGACCCGATTGCCCAGGTAAAAGAAGTTTCAGATGATAAAGATGCAAGAGATACATTGTTTGCCGACATTACCGTGAAGGGAGATTATAATACCACAATGCCAGGGAGCTATGAACTGAAATATATTGTGAGAGACAGTGATGGAAACCCTTCCGCCCCTCAGAAATTAACGCTGATTGTGGAATGATTTTGCAGGCAGGAACAGGAGCATGACATTTATGAATACGATTATTAATATGAGTAAAGCATTGGATACCATGTCAAAGGAGCTGGAGAAAGTACCCGTTAGCATCTATGCCATACTTTTTACATCAGGGTTTGTGTGTATGCTGATATATCTGAGTTTGCGGTTTGTAAAGACGGACAGCAGGAAAAAACAGGCAGTCAGAACTACCTGCATCATTTTATTATTGTTATCCTATATCGGTTTGGTTTTGCTTATTACGGTATTTGCAAGGAATACCGGAACAGAATATAAGATGCAGTTAAAGCCCCTATACAGTCTTTTTCGGACAGACCATATGAACAGAGACATCATTCGGGATATCTGCAATGTGATGCTATTCTTTCCAGCGGGATTTATCATTCAATATATGGGGACAGCAAAAAGAAAAGGTTACCTTTTACTGATGCTTCCCGTATTTAGTCTAGTCATTGAAACTATTCAGCTGATTACCAGGAGAGGCATGTTTGATGTGGATGATCTCTTAAGCAATGTTCTGGGCGGAATTCTGGGATTTATGTTAGCCAGAGGATGCCAGGCTGTATTTCAAAAGGGCGGAAAAATAAAAATCCTGCTTCGAATTGTGATTTGCACCTGTTTCTTAGCAATGTTGTCAGGTTCGGCTCTGTTTGGAGCTTATCATGTGTACAGAGTAAATGGCAGTGCAGGATTTGTGGAAAATAGCCAGGAATACAAACTGCCGGCTATGGATGAGGCTGAGCTGGGAAAGGAAAATCAGAAGGAGTTTGATCCGTCTTTGTATGAGTACAAAGGGAAGACATACCGTTATAAAGAAGATATGATTAATATCCTCTGTATGGGAATTGATAAGAAAACAGAAAATATGGAAAAAGCAACGGCTCAATCCGGAGAAGGAGGACAGGCAGATGCAATTTTTCTTCTTTCCATGGATACTCAGGGAGGAGAAATGAAAATATTCGGCATATCCAGGGATACCATGACACGTATCGATAATTATGATACGGAAGGAAATCTCATAGGTCAGGGTGTGAATCATCTGGCGTTAGCTTATTCCTATGGTGACGGAGAAGAAAAAAGCTGTGAGATGATGAGGGAAGCTGTATCGGAACTTATGTATGGACTGCCCATTCATGGCTATGCTGCTGTTAATCTTCAGGCGGTTTCCAAAGTAAATGATGCAGTGGGAGGTGTGGAGGTTACGATTCCCGAAGACCTGACGGATATTGCTCCCGGATTTACAAAAGACAGTAGAATCACGTTAACCGGTGAGCAGGCAATTCTGTTTATACAAAAGAGAAACCAGAAGATATTAGGGGGCAATGATCTGCGTATGCAGCGTCAAAAACAATATATGACTTCATTTTTAAAGGCGGCTCAGAAAGCGATAAAGAAAAAACCAGTACTCCCGTTTACGCTATATCAGGAACTGACAGAACAGATGGTCACGGACATAGGGGTGGATAAGGCAGTTTATTTAATGACTATCATCTTAGATTCTAAATTTAGAAGTGAAGATATAGTAATGCTGCCGGGTACAACAGAGAAAGGGGTGTATTATGAAGAATTCCATATAGACGAAGATGCGTTGTATGATTTAATAATTGATCATTTTTATACGGAAGTCCGTGAAAGTGTGACGGAGGACGGTAATGGGAAATAATTGGAAAGGAAATAAAAGGCGCTGGCTGTTCACAGGGATCTTTTTCCTAGCAGTTGCCGGTATCTTCCTGGGTTATGCAGCGATTCAGGAAATTCAAAAAGCGGATGCCCGGGAATTGTACGGGGAATTACAGGAAAAAGAAGAAGTAACAGCAGAAACATTAGCAGCAGAAAATACGGAAGGAAAGGACAGTGACAGTACGATTAAGCTTCCGGTTGATATTTTGCAAATACAGAAAGAATTGCCCGATGTCTACAGTTGGATTGAAATACCCGGCACAAAAGTAGATTATCCAATCGTTCAGCATCCGGAAGATAACAGCTATTATCTGGATAAAACACCCGATGGACAAAGTAATAAAGAAGGCTCTGTCTACAGTGAAAAGTATAATAAAAAAGATTTTTCGGACCCGGTGACCGTATTATACGGACATAACATGAAAAATGGAGATATGTTTGGGGAACTTTACCGCTACGAGGACCGGGATTTCTTCCGGGAGCACCGTACCATTAATATTTATACAGAGAAACAGAAGCTGGAGTATGAGATTTTTGCAGCCACACTTTTCGATGATCGGCATATCCTTCAGAGTTATGATTTTACGGACAAAGAGGTGTTCATGCAGTATATTCGGGATATCCGGGGAGTGCATGATATGAGAAGTTATTTTGATACCAGTGTCAATGTTAATTCGGAAGATCATATTCTGATTTTATCCACCTGTCATGGACTGGGCAGTCATTACCGGTATCTGGTTCAGGCAATTCTTGTGGACGAAGAGAAATAAATTTAGGACAAATGTTAATCGCAATATTTTGAAAGAAAAGGAGAATTTAGTTATGAAGCGAATTGTAATATTGTTATCCATGTGCATTTTTCTAATGATGGGTTTTACCGCTGAGGGGGCAGGGAATATCAACAGTATCACAACTGGAAATGGTGGAATCGTAAGCGTATCTTCTGACCGGGGCACAGCTGTGCTTTCCGATACTTTTGAGGATCCCCTGGATCAGGCAGAGGCTGATCGGATAAACGGAATGCTAAGTCAGCCCCTTTCAGAAGTTCTGCAGTTAAAGGCGTTAAGCATTTATGGGCTGGATACCAGGTATATAGAAAATCAGGATATTTCAGCGTTTAAATTCCTGACAAAGGTGCATAATTTGAAACTGGATGCTGATCCGGCTCCGGCTAATGATAATCCGGTTAAGGTTCGGTTTGTCTGCAATAATATTACCCCGGACATCGAAGTGTTTGTATTACATAAATGCAGTGAACACGCCTGGGAGTTATTGAAAACTGAGGGGGAAGATAATATGATCAGCGCTGCCTTTCACTCTGCATCACCGGTAGCATTGGTTTACCGGAATAAGACAGAGGCAGTCAGTGCGGGAGTATCACCGAAAACAGGTGAGAATAATTGGGAAATCATTGCCGTAACAGCAGCAATTGGATGTCTGCTCATTGGGATATATGCCATTAGGAAGAGCAAAAGGAAATGGGAGGACCTAAGAAACTAGATAATAAGTAATAAATATAGATCAACATAAAGTTGGAAAAAATTTCAGCCGCAAACATCCGGGAGAACCTAACATTCTGGATTTTGCGGCATTTTTGTGTTAGACTTAACAAATAAGCTATAAATAACCTTAACCAGAAATAAATATGGAAAATATTCCTAAATATAACTAAGATATAACTAAAAATAGTACCAGATAAAAGGAGCAGGCATGGCAGAAATTCTAGCAGTGGATGACGAAAAAGGAATCCTCATGGTTATTAAAAGTGCGCTGGAAAAATCCGGACACCGTGTCACGGCGTATGACCGTGCGGATGAAGTATTGAACATAAAAAAGTATAATTTTGATTTGATCTTACTGGATGTAATGATGCCGGGAATGGATGGGTTTTCTCTTTGCCGGGAGATCAGAGACAAGGTGGACTGTCCGATTTTATTTTTGACGGCTAAGACCATGGAGTCTGATCTCATGACAGGGCTTAGTATCGGTGGGGATGATTACATTACGAAGCCATTTGGCATCGGGGAACTGCGGGCAAGGGTGGAAGCGCATCTGAGAAGGGAACACAGGCAGAAGAAAAATGCTTTTCATCTGTCGGGTCTGACTTTTCAGCTGAAGGCAAAAGAAGTATGGTTTCAGGATAACCAGATTCCTTTTACCAAAAGTGAATATGAAATCTGTGAATACCTGGCATTAAATCACGGACAGGTTTTTTCAAAAGAACGGATTTACGAGGCGGTCTTTGGTTACGATAAAGAAAGCGATATTGCGGTAATTGTAGAGCATATTAAAAATATCAGAGGCAAGCTTACGAAATATGAATGCAGTCCGATTGAAACAGTGTGGGGTGTGGGTTATAAATGGAGAGATTAAAAAAGAAGAAGACGATGACGGGGATATTTACAAGATACGTGGTTTTTCTGGGAATAGGGATTTTGGCGGCGGCTGGAATTGTAATGCTGGTGCTTCAGGCACTGGCATACAGTGGCAGTGTGCTTCCGGCAAACTATTATGAACGCCAGATTGAAGCCCAAAGGGATCAGATTGCAGGGAGTGATGATGCAGCGTCTTTGATTCCCCGGGGATGCCTGTATGGCATTTATGACGAAGCCGGTAAGTTCAGTGAGGGAAATATCCAGGAAAATCTGAGAGATACGGCTTATCACAATGCCGTAAATGGAGCAAATACGGTTCGGGATTATTTTATCAAATCGGTGCCGGTGAAAGGCAAAACCTGTGTCATTTTATATAAGATTGCCATGAGCTTTACCAATCCGGTTCTTCAGAAATATCTTCCCAATCCGTTTTTATGTCTCGCGGTTATGTTTATACTGCTGACGCTGGGGATTATCATCTGGATGTCCAGGCGGTTTGGAAAATTGCTGTCCAGGGAGATTGCCGTACTGGAGCGGACTACAGAGAATATACGGATGGAGGAACTGGATTTTGAGATGGAGAGTTCAGATATTAAGGAGATCAGCAATGTACTGGATTCTTTTGGGAAACTGAGGAAAAATCTGAAGCATTCACTGAAACAGCAGTGGAAGCTGGAGGAGAGCAGAAGAGATCAGGTGGCAGCACTCAGCCATGACTTAAAGACGCCCCTTACTATCCTGCGGGGAAATGCAGAGCTGTTATCGGAGACAGACCTGGATGAGGAACAGCAGATGTACAGTGATAATATCCGGCACAGTGCGTCAGACATGCAGGATTATATCCGGATGCTGCTGGATATTAACAGTGCCAATAAGGTGTTTGAAATTCTTCCAAAGCAGATTAATCCCCGGGTTTTACTGGAAGAAACGGTTTCCCAGGCAAAAATACTCGTTATGGAGAAATCGATTTGCCTGGAAACGGATATCAGCAATCTGCCGGAACAAATGGGACTGGATGAATCTGCTTTTAACCGGGCGGTTATGAATGCCTTCACTAATGCAGTGGAATATACGCCCGTTTCGGGGAAAATAAAAGTCAGCGCCTATGTATCAGATAATCATCTGTCAGTATGCATTGAGGATTCCGGGAGGGGATTTACAGAGGAGGAAACGAAACGGGCTTTTGAACAATTTTACCAGGGGGATAAAAGCAGAAATTCAAAGCTTCATTACGGAATGGGGCTGTATATTGCGAAAAGTGTTGCTGAAGCACATGGAGGGCGGCTTGAACTTGGCAGATCTTTGGATCTTGGAGGTGCCAGGGTGCGGATGGTTTTCTAAGAAGCATTCTAGTGCCGCCCGGCGCAAATACGCCATCCGGCTAGAAACCCTACAGACAGCACTTTTGACTTTTGCGAAATAGCGAAGTATAATAACCAACATAAGAAAAAGGAGGGCATCGGATGCGTTTACTACACACTGCCGACTGGCATCTGGGTAAAAATCTGGAGGGCAGAAGCCGGCTGGATGAACAGGAACTGTTCCTGGAAGATTTTGTGAAAATTGTGGAAGAAAATAATCCCGATCTCGTGTTAATTGCAGGTGATATCTATGATTCCGCGAATCCATCTGCCCGCGCGGAGAAGCTTTTTTACGATACACTGAAAAAGATTTCGTGTGAGGGAAAAAGGATCACGGTGGTCATTGCCGGTAACCATGACAATCCACAGCGTCTGGTAGCTGCCACACCGCTGGCAATGGATCATGGAATTATTATGGTAGGGACCCCTAAAACGGTGATACCCGCGGGGAGATACGGACAACATCAGGTCACGGACTCCAAAGAGGGATATATTGAGATAGATATGGGTGGAGAAAAGGCGGTCATACTGACGGTCCCATTTCCAAGCGAGAAGCGATTAAATGAAGTACTCTATGGTGATATGGATACGGATGAGGAGCGTCTGCTTACATATGGAGAGCGGATGAAGCAGCTTTTTAACTCTTTAGAAGGGCATTTTCGGGAGGATACGGTGAATCTCATCGTATCTCATTTGTTTGTTATGAACAGTGTGGAAGGCGGGTCAGAGAGAAGCATCCAGCTGGGAGGCAGCTATATCGTAGGCGGGGATATTTTTCCCTCAAAAGCCCAGTATATTGCCCTGGGACATATTCATAAGCCTCAGGTAGTGCCGGGAAACCACACTGCCCGATACAGCGGGGCGCCTCTGCAGTATCACAGGGGGGAAGAGGCATATCAAAAGCAGGTGCTTCTGGTTGATGTAAGTGCCGGAAAAGACGCAGAGATCACATCGATCCCTTTGAAACAGTATAAGCCCATTGAGGTATGGCGCTGCAAAAGTGTAACAGATGCAATTAAGCTGTGTCAGGAAAATACAGAGAAAGTCTGCTGGGTTTATCTGGAGATTGAAACGGGACGGGCGATTCTGGAAGATGAGATTAAGCAGATGAAGTTATTAAAAGAAGATATCCTGGAGATACATCCGATCTTCCCGGAAATGCAGCGGGAAGATGGAGCGGAACGGTATCTTGAGAGGCCGTTTCATGAGTTGTTCCAGGAATTTTATCTCCACGAACGGGGTGTCCCGGTTCCGGAAGAAACCATGGAAGTATTGTTAGGATTATTGGGAAAGGATGTGGAACATGAGACCGATCAGACTTAAGATACGGGGGCTGAACAGCTTTGTGGAAGAGCAGGCGATTGACTTTACAGAGCTTTGTAAACGTGGATTTTTTGGAATCTTCGGTCCCACGGGAAGCGGAAAATCTACCATACTGGATGGGATGATTCTGGCACTGTACGGAATAAAGGCCATGTCCAGGGGAACGAATGAATTTATTAACAAGAACTGCCAGAGTGCTGGCGTGAGCTATGAGTTCCAGGTTACCGGAACCAGGGCAAAGCGTTACCGGGTGGAACGGGAATTTAAACTGACTACCCAGGGAACGAAAGCCGGGAAATGTAAACTGGTGGATGTGACAGAGGAAGAAGTTATTCTGGAGGATTCCGTCAAAGGGGTAGACCGTGCCTGTGCGGATATTATTGGTCTTACAGCCGATGATTTTATGCGGACAGTTGTACTGCCCCAGGGGAAATTCAGTGAATTCTTAAAAGTCAGCGGTAAAGACCGGAGAGAAATTCTGGAGCGCCTGTTCCGCCTGGAAGAATACGGAAAAGGCCTGGAAGAAAAGCTTAACGGTGCACTGAATGAAGAGAAGGCAAAACGGATGAATATCCAGGGACAGATGGAAGCTTATGCACTTGCCAGCGAAGAACTGCTGGAGCAGCGCATCAGGCAGCAGGAAGAGGGCAGGCAGCTTCTGGAGCAGACAGAAAAAGAGTCTCATGAAGCAAATGAAAAATACAAGGATTATCAGTCTGTCCGGCTCTTAATGAAAGAGCGGGAGGAACAGGAACGAAAGCTTAGTGAGCTGACGAAACAGTCAGAAAAAATAGAGCAGATGAAAGAGAAACGGGACGCCGCAGTCAGGGCGGATGGGATCGCGCCTATGCTGGCATCCTATGAAGAACTGGCGAACCAGGAAAAACTGCTGCAGGATCAGATTCAGGAATGGATGAACCGTCTGGATGCTGTGAATGCGGAGAAAAAGGAGAAGGAGGCGGCGTTTCAGAAGATTGCCGGGAAGAGGGATAAAGAGGAAAATGGCATCCGTTTAAAGCTGCAGAGTGCCAAAGAGGCATGGGAGCAGTGGAAAGAGCTTCCGGTAATGATCGATAAACAGCAGGAGCTGCAAAAAAGGCTCTCCTTTCAGCAGAAGCAGCTGAAAGGTTTAGAACAGAAACAGGAGCTTCTGATACAGGGAGAGAAAAAAGAAAGCCAGAACATCCAGGAGCTGGATAACAGTCTTCAGGGATTAAAAATATCCGCTGTTTACCGGGATCAGATTGAGCATGGTATACATCAGAGTGAGTCTGTATATACATCAAAAGTGGACTTAGACAATATCAAAAAGAAGCAGAAAGCCGGGATAAAAGAGTTTCAAAAAGAAGAAACAGCGGCAAAGAAAATCGATGGAGCGTTAGCGGAAAAAGAAAAGGAAAGACAGCAGATAGCAGAACAGCTGACAAAATTAAAAGCGGATATCCGTGAAAGGCAGATCGTTCTTCTTCGCAGAGAACTGCAGGAAGGAACCCCTTGCCCCGTATGCGGAGCGATTCACCATGAGCCGGGAAAAGGAATCGAACAAAAAGCCGGGATTCTGCAAGGAGAAGAAAACCTGGGAGAAGCGAACCCGTTAGAAGCGAACCAGTTAGAAGCGAACCAGTTAGAAATGAACCAGTTAGAAGCGAACCGGGTAGAAGAGCTGGAGGAAATGCTGGACAAATGCAATGGGGAAATCCAAAAGCTGGAACGGAAAAAGGACAGTCAGACAGGTATCCTGAATCTTCTCTCACGTAATCTAAATGAACTGCAGGAAGAAATGAAAAAAGCGGAGGGCAGCTGGGAAACGCAGAATGCATTATTACTGGAGTTACAGGCTCAGACAGGGATTCTGGATTTTAAAGAAGAAAAGAAACGTTTGCAGAAACTGGAGAAAGACCGGGAAGAAAAAGAAGAGCAGCTACAGACCGCAAGAAAGTCACTGAGCAGCAGCCAGGATCTGCTGAAGGAAATTCAGGCGGATATGAGTACAGCAAAAGAGACGGCAAATAAAATACAGCTGGAACTGGCACCTCTTGAGAACAGCATCCAGGAAAAGAAAAGACTGGTTGCAGACAAAATCGGAGATGACAGGGAGCCTCAAACCTGTGTAGGATTACTGGAAAAAGAGCTGGCTTATCTATTGGATCACTATGAAAAATGCAGACAGGAATTCCAGCAGGCAGCGGAGGAAAGCCAGGTGATCAAGCAGCAGTCAGATCAACTGCAGGGACAGCTTGAAGGAAATAAAAATGCCCGCTTAAAATCGGAAGAAAGACTGAAGCAGGAAATGTCCCGTCTGGAATTTGAAAATATAGAAGAAGTTAAAAATGCTGTTTTAGACAAAGCGCAATATCAGGAGCTGAAAGATTCCATCGAGAATTATTATAATGAAATACGGGAATGTTCATCTAAAATAAAGGAAATCGGAGAAAAGCTGAGTGGCAGAACTGTATCGGAAGCAGAAACAAAGGAATTAAATGCCCGATGCCAGGAACTTGAGACTTCCCTGAATAAACAGAAGGAGCAGCTGGGTGAATGGAAACAGCAGGTAAAAAGCATCAGGGGTAACCTGGAGAAGAAGAAAAAGCTTCGGGGAGAACTGGATGCCGTGGAACACCAGATCAGTATTCTGGAAGATTTAAAAGGGGTCAGCAGGGGAAAACGGTTTGTGGAATATATGGCGGCTGAGCGGCTGAAGTATATCTCCCGAAGTGCATCCAGAAGGCTCTCAGAAATTACAAATGGCAGTTATGAGCTGGAAACAAACCAGGAAGGTGAATTCGTGATCCGGGATAATAAAAACGGCGGGGTTCTAAGAGCACCGGCAACGCTTTCCGGAGGGGAGACCTTTGTCACATCCCTTGCTCTGGCGTTGTCTCTGTCGGAAGAAATCCAGCTTAAGGGAACCGCACCGCTGGAACTGTTTTTCCTGGATGAAGGGTTTGGTTCTCTGGACGAAAATCTTCTGGATGTAGTAATGACATCGTTGGAGCGGATTCACAATGATCATCTGAAAGTAGGAATTATCTCTCATGTGGAATCGGTTAAGGCAAGGGTTCCGGTGCGGCTGATCGTAAGCCCGGCTCAAAGCGGAATCCGTGGCAGCAAGGTTGAAATAGAGCATTTGTAGAGGAAGAAGGTTTATAGAATGAAGCTATTTTTAAGGAGGCACTGGCTGATCCTTACCATTGCAGCCATTATTTTGTATCTCGTCGTTGGGATGATGGCGCCTTTTATGGTAATCAAAAAAGTCGGTGCGGATTATAAAGCGGGTTCCAGCGTAGATAAATATTATTCCGATACCCTGTCGGTAGACCGGGCATATATCGTGGAGGACAGTATGGATGCCCTGGATGAACGGATCCGGATGATTGAACAGGCGAAGGAGCGGATCATTTTATCCACTTTCGATATGCGACCCGGATACAGTACCACGGACGTGCTGGCGATGATCTTAAATGCAGCTGACCGGGGAGTGAAAGTTCAGATTCTGGTAGACGGCATCAGCGGCTTAATCCGAATGGAAGGTAAAGATCTTTTTTATGCAATATCCAGCCACCCGGGCATAGAGGTTCGGATTTATAATATGCCAAATCCGGCAAAACCCTGGACCTTTCACGGAAGAATGCACGATAAATACCTGATCGTGGATGACCAGTATTACCTTTTGGGAGGCAGAAATACCTTTGATTATTTTCTGGGGAATTACATCGAAGATGACAAGAGCCTGGACAGGGAAGTCTTCATTTATAATACAGCTGCAGGGACAGACCGGACAACAGAAAGCTCGTTGTCTGAACTGGAATCTTATTTCAATGAAATGTGGGATTACAAGTACTGCAGGGTTTTCCATTCCGACAGCAAGCTTCAGGAAAAGGACGGCGTGAAAGCAGAAGTGGCTTCTTTAAAACAGCACTATCTGGATTTGAAGAAAGAAAAACCGGAGTTATTTGTCAAAGACAATTATTTTGATCGGGTAACTGTTCCGGTCAATAAGGCAACGCTGGTTTCAAACCCCAAGGATATCTACGGAAAAGAACCTACGGCATGGTATGAAATGCAGCAATTGATGGCGCACGCCAAAGAGCGGGTGGTTCTGCATACCCCATACGCAGTTTTAAGTGATGATATGTATCAGGGAATGCGAGAAATCAGTGCAGCCAGCGTAGATTTCACCATGCTGATCAATTCGGTGGAAAATGGCGATAACATTGTTGCATCCTCGGATTATCTGAAAAATAAAGGCAGGATCATTGATACCGGAGTGCAGATCTATGAGTATGACGGAGGTGTGTCCTATCATGGGAAATCCATCTTAATAGACGATAATATATCCATTGTGGGTTCCTATAATCTGGATCTTCGGAGCACTTATGTGGATACGGAACTAATGCTGGTTGTGGACAGCAAAGAGCTGAATCAGCAATTAGAGGGCTATATGGATAAACTGCAGGAGGATGCCAGAAAAGTAATTGATACAGACACTTATGAGACTCCGGCACATATCAAAGTTGCCGAAGTACCGTTTATTAAAAAAGTGATCTGGAAGGTATTAGGAGTAGTACTTGGTCCTTTCCGGGTAATGATCTGATAAGAAAAAAAAGGGCGCTGATCACAGATGGTTATCCATCGTGATTAGCGCCCTTTCTGTTCAGAAAGCTGTTAAGATAACTCTACGATTGATACTGCACCATGGGGAGCGGTAGCCGTCAGAGAGGAGTTAAATAAAAAGCTCAGTGTTGTAACTGCAGTGGCGTTAACCAGGAATGTGCCCGATACGCCAGGGTTTGTCGCAGACAGCGTAGAAGTGCCGTTTGTTACAAAGTCGGTCTGGGAAGTTCCGTTTAGCTGAGGGGTTACTCCGATATATCCTGCTAAAGTAACGGTAGCGTTCACAATATAGGATACGGAATAAACATGGCCTGCTGCTAACTGAAACGTAGTAGTTGTAGGTGCAGTGATGTTCGTGCCGTTATTGAAAACAACACCAAAAGCAATCGCTGCATTATTTGTCAGAGTAGAGGATGTTACCGTATATCTTGCATTTGTCTGAGTAGGCGTAGGACCGGTAGGTCCCGTTGCTCCGGTAGCCCCGGCATTGCCGGTAGCGCCTGTATTTCCATTGGTTCCTGCGGTTCCGGTAGGTCCGGTGGCACCAACAGCTCCGGTAGGCCCGGTAGCGCCGTTTGCGCCCGTTGCCCCGGTAGCGCCCGTAGCGCCTGCGGCCCCAGCCAATCCCGTTGGACCTGTGGGACCCACAGCCCCGGTAGCTCCAGCAGCGCCGGTAGCCCCCACAGCGCCGGTAGATCCGGTAGCGCCGGTAACTCCATTGGCTCCTGTGGCACCCGTGGCGCCGGTAGACCCGGTAACGCCATTGGCTCCGGTAGGACCGGTGGCACCGACAGCCCCGGTAGGTCCGGCTGCTCCATTTGCGCCTGTGGCGCCCACAGCGCCGGTAGGACCATCCGCACCATCCGCACCGGTAGGTCCGGCTGCCCCGGTGGCTCCAGTAGCTCCATTGGCGCCGGTGGCTCCTGTGGAACCCACAGCGCCGGTGGCGCCAGCATCTCCGGTAGCTCCGGTGGCACCCGTATTGCCGGTAGCCCCCACAGCGCCGGCAGTACCGTTTGCGCCCGTTGCCCCGGTAGGTCCGGTGGCGCCTATGGTTCCGGCAGGTCCCGTATTACCCGTAGGTCCGGTAGCCCCCACAGCGCCAGCAGCACCGGTAGCCCCGGCAGTTCCGGTGGGTCCGGTAGCACCGTCTGCACCCGTATTTCCAGTAGGTCCGGTAGGAACTCCACGATTCGTACAACACATTTAAAAATAATTTAATTCCACAGATATGATCTCATTTTTTTTGTTTAGATTAATTTTTTTCACAAGATGATGCCAGAATCGCTGTTTGCTCTGCCGGCTCAGCCGTTTATAGACTTCATGGAAACCGCCGTTTATAACAGTTTCTAATTCTGACAGGTCTTTTTCTGGATGTGCTTCCCTGGAAACGAGCTCTGTTTCACGGAGCTGTTCGAGCAGAGAGCAATATTCATGATCGTATTTTTCCAGACTGATTCTGCTTTTTTGAAAGAGGTAATTTAAGCGTTCTATTTCCTTTTTTATTTTATCCGGATCAATAATAAGTTTTGCCTTTTTTATTTCTTCAATATGTATGCATCTGATTTTGCACCCGGCATATTCATTGAGCAAGTGTTCCAGCAAATATTGTTCGATCTTTGTTTCATTCAGCGGATTGATCTTGTGCAGTTTATTGTTTGTTCCATAGGAGCAACGGTAGTAAATATATGTTTTTTTCGCACCCGTTTTTTTATACAGAACCTTTGTAGTATAGGAGGCAGACAGTGATCTGCCGCAAAACGGGCATTTAATCAGACCAGTAAAAAGGTAAACTCTTTCCCCGGATGGTTTTCTTACATTCCGGTTTGCTGAATTTTGAATCAAAGCCCATGTATCTGGGGAGAAGTAGGCTTCGCAGTATCTGGTGTTATCTCGGTATTTACCAATATAAAATTCACTTTTCAACATGCTGTTCATGATATCATAAGTAAAGGTTTCATCAAAATTTTTTCGAATGTGTTCTACCGTGGAGCGTTTGCTTTGGGAGATCTGAAAAAAACGTGCCCATTCATGGACAATCGCCTCCTTCTCCCGATCAATTACCATTTTTTTCATGCCGTTTATGCTTTGGGATGTGTAACCATAGGGCATTGAGTATTTGCCGAATATTAATCTGCCCTGGGAGACGGAAGCTTCATTTACAAATTTAATTCTTTCGGAGGTGGTGTCCACTTCATTTTGCCCGATAGAAAGCATGATATTCAGATTCAGACGTCCATCCCGGGTGTCCAGATTCATGTTTGGTTCGGCAACGGCACACCATGTTACCTGGTGCTGGTCTAAAATTTCCTGTACTTTATAAAAATCGGATACATTTCGGAACCACCTGTCCATTTTCCAGAATAATATTACATCGATCTCATCCCTTTTTACTGATTCCAGCAGAGCATGGATCGCTTTTCTTTTTTTTAATTCCTTTCTGGCTGTCTTTCCCTCATCTGCATAAATACCTGCTATTTTATAAGAATTTTTTACGGCGTGTTCTTCCAGGTACATTTTTTGGGCCTCCAGGGATTTCCCGTGCATTGCCTGTTCGGATGAAGATACCCGAATATAAAGTGCACAGCGTTTGACAGGCTGGGATTGTTCTGGCATCATTTTGAATCCCTCCTTCTGTTAAGCAATTTATGAAAAATGGCATAAGATTATGAGCGCTTATGCGCTGTAACAGGATCATAGAGGAAGCATAGCTTATAGGAATGAGGTCAAGACGGGGTGCAGGGAATGGGCAATACTGATTTAAATAAATTTAATGAGGATGAGCTTGTATTAGAGAAACATGAAGCAAAGCGCCCGAACCAGGGCAAACCTGTATTCGTGGGTCAACATGAGAAAATCCCGGATCCAGAGCGCGTATTACAACTGCTGATCGAGCTTCTGGAAGAGCAGGAGCAGGTAAAAATTGACTATGAGCTTTTATAAAACAAAAAATGCTGATACATATAAATAATCATAGGATAAGCATAAAAGATCTGATATAGCAATATTAATTATTTTACAATTCATGAATAAGCACAATAAATAAATTGTGTTGCAGGTGAAATTTTGTTATAATCGGAACATAAGAACGCAGTGACGAGATATTTCAAATAACATGAAAATGCAGCATCAGGAAAATCAGGAGGATTTTATATGTACAATATTTCAAATTTAACAGAAAATGATGATATTAAAACTCTGGGGTCAATGGGGCCATTTACGGTAATTGAGTATGAGCGTGATTTGAGTGTAATGCCGTCGGATGCACAAATGGCATATTTCTGCAATGCTATGAATATTCGCAAAAGACAGGTAATCTGTGATATGACCAAAGCAAATATTACGCTTCAGGCTGGAGCAATGCAATGGATGGTGGGTAATGTCAATGCCACAACCGGAATTAAAGGCGTGGGTGATCTGTTCAGCAAAGCCGTGCGTGGAAAAGTTACCGGTGAATCTGCAATTAAGCCGGAATATACCGGAGATGGCACCTTAGTTCTGGAGCCTACTTACAAGCATATTTTACTGATTGATGTTCAGGATTGGAATGGCTCTATCGTTTTGGACGATGGCTTATTTTTAGCCTGTGACTCTAATTTAAAGCATAAGGCAGTAATGCGGTCAAATCTTTCTTCAGCAGTAGCCGGAAATGAAGGGCTTTTTAACCTCAGTGTAAATGGTGCCGGTGTGTTGTGCCTGGAATCTCCGTCTCCAAGGGAAGAACTGATCGAGATTACCTTAAATAACGATGTACTGAAAATCGATGGAAACATGGCGATTGCATGGAGCGGCAGCCTGGATTTCACAGTTGAGCGTTCCGGAAAAACACTGATCGGCTCAGCTGCTTCCGGAGAAGGACTTGTGAATGTTTACCGTGGTACGGGAAAAGTACTGATGGCACCAGTTGACAAAGGAATTGCTTAAGATAAAAACAATGAATTAAAATAATGAATATAAATCTATGTAGAAAGCACGTCTGAGGGGATGTGCTTTTTCGTTTGCAGAATGCTGTCGCTTCGTGTACTTTCATTGAATTTAGAAAAGGAAAAGAAATATTGAAGTGCGTTATAGAAACGTTATTTTTATATGCTAAGATGATTTCCGTAATAGACCAGTACGAGATGAAACTATTACAGGAAAGGATGATAACATGGAAAATTTAATTTTGGAAACAAAAAATTTATCAAAACGATTTGGCGATCAAATGGCAGCCAGCAATATCTCCCTGCAGATTGAGAAAAATAGTATTTATGGTCTTCTGGGACCAAACGGAGCAGGCAAGTCTACAACACTTAAAATGATTGTTGGGCTTCTAAGGCCCACAGAAGGGCAGATTATCTTCAAGGGAAAGCCCTGGAAGCGGGAAGCTCTTGCCCAAATAGGTGCCCTGATTGAGGCGCCAGCGCTATATGGAAATCTTACGGCAGAAGAAAATTTACTGGTACATACAAGGCTTCTTGGAATCCCAAATGATAAGATTCACGAAGTGCTGAAAACAGTTGATTTAAAAGATACCGGAAAAAAGAAAGCATCCCAGTTTTCAATGGGAATGAAACAGCGGCTGGGAATCGCGACAGCCCTGCTGAATCATCCGGAATTACTCATTCTGGATGAACCCACTAATGGGCTTGATCCCTTTGGAATTCAGGAATTGCGTGAATTCATTTCTTCTCTGCCTGAAAAGGGGATTACAGTTATTCTTTCCAGCCACATTTTATCGGAAGTTGCCCAGGTTGTGGATGAAATCGGAATCATCAGCGGAGGCAGGCTTTTATATCAGGGGGTTCCTGATCCTGATGAAGATCTGGAAGCATTTTTTACGGATGTCATTCTCAAAGGGGGAAAAGCAGGATGAATGGTTTGAAATCTGAATTGATAAAATATAGAAGAACATTGATCAGAAAGCTGATTATATGGATTCCATTGTTTTTTGCACTCTATTCCATTGTGATCAGATTGCTGATACCATCTCTTTCTGACTCCTGGAAAGGAATCCTGGTATTAGTTTTTAACTGGTGGCCAATGATATTTCTTCCCCTTGGTATGGGGCTGTTCGGCAGCATGGCAGCCGCACAGGAAAAGAAGACTGGTAATTACCGCGCACTTCTGGTACATGATATTTCGCCCTCGGTTTTCTGGATGCATAAGGTGGCAGCTATGGCAGTGCACAGCTTCTTTTCAACACTGGTACTGTTTATCTCCGTAATGATTCCGATACTTCTCTTTTCAAAAGGTGAGATACCCATAAGTCAGATTATAACCGGTTGTCTCGTATGCTGGCTGGCATCTCTGGTGCTGATTCCCATACAGCTCTTTGCGGCTGTCTGGAAGGGGATACTTTTCAGTATGGGAGTCGCATTTGCAGGGATGATAGCAGGGATAATAGCAGCGTCTCAATCTTACTGGTTTGTGATACCCTGGTCCTTGGCAACGAGGCTAATGTGTCCGATTATTGGGATTCATCCCAACGGCACCGTACTAAATGCCGGAGATCCGCTGCTTAACACTTCTGTTATACCGGTAGGAATTGCCGTTTCTGTGATCCTGCTTATCATCATCACTGCAATTTCAGGCGTTTGGTTTAGAAGGAGGGAGATATATTGATCAGATTATTATCATCAGAATGGCTGAAAACAAAACGCACAGCGATTCGCTGGATTACTTTTTGCATGCCTGTAATTGCGGCTCTTTGTATAGTGGCGTATCTGTCAGCCAGCAGCGGCATTACATCTGAGTTTGTCTATGAAGGTTATTTTGTCATATGGACAGCAATCATTATTCCGGTAGGAGTGGGGATGTTATCTGGATTTATGATACACGAAGAAGAACTGGCTGGTAATTTTGCAGGTTTTCTGAATACAAAGATTTCCAGGAAGAAGTTGTATTTGGGAAAGTTTCTCATGCTGGTAATCTGCCTGATGTGCTCCACGTTTATTGCGACGCTTCTTCTCTGCCTGGGAATGAAGCTGATTATGCCGGAGGCAGAGCATATTTCTATGTTTATTCCAGCCGCTGCCCTTGCTGTGGTGGGCACACTTCCCATACTGGCAATACATTTGTGGGTTAGCCTGTTATGGGGAATGGGGGCATCCATTGGAATCAGTATGGGCGGAATCCTGATGGCGGCTTTGATCGGTGCAACGGGCATTGGAGGCAGAATATGGATGATCATTCCCTGGTCCTGGCCGGTAAAAATGTCAATGATACCAGCAGTCTATTTTCAGGCTGGATCGCCAGCAGTCAGCATTTCAGTGGGCGGGATAGTAAGATTAGAGTTAATCCTCACCGGAATCGGACTATTTCTCTTTCTGGCTGGCGGAATGCTCTGGTTTAGCAGATGGGAAGGCAGGGAAGTAAGCGAATAAAGGCTAATTGCCGCAAGCGGGTTCGTTACCAATAATTTCATAAACTTGACCAACGGGGAAAACTGGCGGATACTATAGGGGCAGGCTGTAATAAGCCTGTCCGAAATGCATAGGTATGGGAGGCGATGTAAAGATGAGTAAAATATTAATCATAGATGATGAAAGAGAACTGACTGCTCTATTGGAGAAAAAACTAAAAATGAAAGGGCATGAAGTAATGACAGCAGATGACGGCAGGAAAGGCATAGAACTTGCTAAGAGACAGCCGGATCTTATCATTCTGGACATTATGATGCCGGAAGCAGACGGTTTTGAAGTCTGCCATGCAATCCGAAACGATGTGCTATGCCCCATTTTGTTTTTAAGTGCCAAACAGTCGGAAACGGATAAAATCAAGGGTCTGACGCTTGGCGGGGATGATTACATCACAAAGCCCTTTGGATTAAGAGAGTTAATGGCGCGAATCGAAGCGAATTTACGGCGAGAGAAACGATCGCAATATATGAATACCGAGCATAAGCGTCTGAAACTGTACTTTGGCAGCCTTTCGTTGGATTTACGGGGGCGGACCGTCTGCATTGGCAACGAGGAAATTTATCTGACAAAAAGAGAATATGAGATTGTAGAACTGCTTGCCCTTCATGCGGGGCAGGTTTTTTCAAGAGAACAGATCTATGAAAATGTATGGGGATATGATTCTAAGGGGGATGATACAACGGTAGTGGAGCGGATTAAAAATATCCGCACCAAGTTTGCTGCAGTCACGCCTTCAGTTCCTTATATTTCCACGGTTTGGGGGATTGGGTATAGATGGAATAAAATGTAGAAGGGAAATTATGATGAAGAACCGCTCACTTACAGTACAATTTCGCATCACACTGGTGCTGATTGTAATTGCCAGTTTAATTGCTGCACTGCTTACTTATGGAGGGGCAATCGTGCTGTTTCAACACGCTGTTCATAACAATAAGATCAACCCACAGAATTATTATGAACAGCAGATTCCTAAAATAACAGACTATGTCCGGGAAAAAAAATCAGACATTCTGTCTCTAGCCAGTGAAGAGGGGCTTGAAAATGTCATTCAGGGAACCGGACTTTCCTATCAGGTTGTAAACGAGAAAGGCAATATTTTGTATGGCACATATCCGAACCGGATATTTGAAACAAAAGAACAGCTCTATGACAGCCTGAATATGACGCTGCTCATCGCCGGAAATTATATTCGTATCGTGCCCGTTATTGATGCTTATGGAAAAATACAAGGTGCTGTTTCCCTTGCCTATCAATTAACCTTATCTACGGCAAACAACGGCAATACCTGGATAAACTATGCAATTATCTTTGTGGTTTTGTCTCCATTGTTCTATTTCATTGCATTTATTATTCTGTTTTCCAGGATGCTGTCGAAAAATATTACCAGACCCCTGCAGCTTTTAAAAGAAGGCTCCCGCCAGATAATAGATAAAAATCTGGATTTCGAAATAGATTATCATGCTCAAAATGAGCTGGGTGAACTATGCACTGCTTTCACAGAAATGAAAGATGAACTGAAAAAATCCCTGTCTGCCCAGTGGAGGATGGAACAGGAACGGGTGGAAATGGTGGAGGCACTGGCACATGACCTGAAATCTCCGCTGTCTGTCATAAAAGCATACGCAGAAGCGTTGACTGATGATACAAAAGTGAATGAAGAACAGCAGCAATACCTTGCTGTCATCGAAGAAAATATTGAAAAAAGTGTCTCGCTGGTGCGGCAAATGCAATATACATCTGATCTGGAAAGTTCTGCTGTACCGCTTAATCTGGTTCCGGTAAATCTGTCTGAATTTATGGAGCGGAAAGTACATGATTATGAATTCCAGGCGGAACGAAAAGAAATCTCCATCCGATTAAATCTCCGGGGAGATATTCCGAACTCTTTTCTGACAGATCCCGGAAAACTAGAGCGGATACTGGATAATATATTGGCTAACAGCCTGCGCTACACTCCCACAGGAGGGCAGATATGGATAGCGGTTAAAGCTGAAAATCAGTATATTTCCTATGAAATCAGGGATTCCGGAACAGGATTTAGTACGGAGGATATGCAAAGAGTATTCGAGAAATTTTACAGAGGCGATAAAGCCCGGCAAACCAAAGACGGACATTCCGGTTTGGGGCTGTATATCACCAGGCAGTTAGTGGAATTACTGGGTGGTACAATTAAAGTCTGCAATTTGAATTCCGGGGGAGCATACGTAGTATTTGACCATAAAATCTTTTCTGAATGAGTGAATGGGAATAACGGGAAAGTTCTATAGGCAGATTTTTATAGATGAAATTATCGAATTGGGAAAAGGCGAGAAAAGGAATGAATTTTCAATAAAAATGTGGTAATATATGGATAAATGTTCTGTTTCGGCAGTATATGGAGGTACATTATGACAAAAATTGAAAATCTAAAACCAGTTATATTTCAAATTGAAGATAATGATGTTTCTTTAAAAAAATTTGAAGAAAGACTGCAGACTGTTGAATCGGAAAAGGTGCAGGATCTCATATTAAATTATCCAACTGTTTATATCCATAACTGGCAGAAGTCAAATGATTATGAAGTCTATATAGGGGAATCCAATAACGTAATTCAAAGAACAAAACAGCATTATAAGGAATCAAATAATGAAAAGAATTGGCAGTATCAGCTGCATAAAAACAGAGCAAGGCTGTTTTTGATTGGTCATGAGCATTTTAACAAATCCCTGACCCTGGATATTGAAAATCGGTTAATGCACTATATGATGGGGATTGAGCGCGTTAGAAAAGTACATAATCGAAATCAAAATCCACAGAATAAGTACTATACTGTTGAAGAACTGGATCTTATCTTTCACAATATTTGGAGTGATTTAAGAAATGTGGATCCAAAGCTGTTTCCCTCAGAAACAGAAATCAAAGATTCTGCGATATTTAAGGCATCTCCCTTGCATAAAATGACTCCGGAACAATTGCATGCAAAGGAATTAATTATTCAAAAGGTGATTCGTGCAGTGAAGGGGAATCAGAGAAAACAACTGATATTTATTGAAGGGGAAGCGGGTACCGGCAAGACGGTATTAAACAGCGGTACCTTTTACGACCTGATTACAAAAGCAGGGAGTCTGGGCATGAGTCAATTACAATGCTATATGATGGTTAACCATGATGAGCAGATCATGGTATATGAGCAGATTGCCAAGAAGCTTGGCATTACTGATAAATATGGCGGTGTGGTATGTAAACCCACAACATTTATTAATCACCATATACCGGAAGAGCCGGTGGATGTGGCATTTATAGACGAAGCCCATTTATTATTAACCCAGGGCAAACAATCCTATCAGGGAAAAAATCAGCTGCAGGATATTATTGACAGAGCAAAAGTGACGGTGGTTATATTTGATGAAAACCAGATCCTGACTACCGAGCAGTTTTGGGAAGCACAGGTTCTGGATCATTTTAAAACGATGGCGAAACAAAACAATAATTATATAGAGTTAAAGAATCAGTTAAGAATGTCAGCGGATAAAGCAACCATCCATTGGATTGATGCTTTTACGAAAGCCCGGAAACTCTATAAGATTCCCATTGACCAGACCGGCTATGAGATTAAAATTTTTGATCAGCCGGAGGAACTTGAATTGGAGATACAGAGGAAGGTATCTACAAAAGACTCTGCACTCTCCAGAATGATTGCTACGTATGACTGGGAGTACAGCCGCAAAAAGCGGGCAAATGCCAGACTCCAGAAATACTGGGAGGTCAGCATTGGAAGCTGGCATAAGCCCTGGAATTATGAACTGGAAAAAGAACTGAACCCCAAACAGAAGAAGAAAATCAAATCACTGTCCTGGGCGGAACAGCCCCAGACGGTAAATGAAGTGGGATCCACCTTTACCATTCAGGGGTTTGACTTAAATTATGCAGGTGTAATATTGGGACCCTCTGTAAAATACCGCAATGGAGAAATTGTATTTGAACCCATGGAGAGCCTTAATAAAAAAGCAATTCAAAATCGTACATTATCAGACGGATCAAAAGAAAAGTTTGGTGAGATATTAATACAACATGAGGTTAGGGTGCTGATGACACGTGGTGTGAACGGACTTTATATTTATGCCTGCGATGAAGAACTGAGAAACGCATTGAAAGATGCCGCTATTTAGTGAGGTTAGAAGATGAATGAATATACAGTAAAAGAATTAATGGAAACAGTTAAAAATTTCTGTGAAGCCCGGGATTGGGATCAGTTTCATAATCCCAAAGATCTTGCCATCGGAATTTCCACAGAGGCAAATGAACTGCTTGATATTTTTCGGTTTAAATCTGATGAAGAAATGAAGCAGTTTTTCACAGACCACAAAAAGAGAGAACATATAGAAGAGGAATTGGCTGATACTTTGTTTTTTGTTCTGCGGTTTGCCCAGATGAATCATATTGATCTGGGTGTTATTTTAGAGAATAAGATTCAGAAAAATGGCGAGAAGTATCCGGTGGAGAAGATTAAAGGGAAGAATTTGAAATATAATGAGATATGATGTAATGGAAAACCAAGATATAAGGAGTTATAAGTTTTATGATAAAAATACTATTCGTCTGCCTGGGCAACATCTGCAGATCCCCCATGGCGGAATTCGTTTTTAAGGATATGGTTAAAAAAAGAGGTCTCAGCGATTTATTCGTTATCTCTTCAGCGGCAACCAGCAGCGAAGAGACTGGTAATCCGGTTCACCCCGGAACCAGGAAGAAATTAAGGCAGTACAATATTTCAGTGGATGGAAAAAGAGCCGTTCGACTGACTGAAAAAGATTATCAGAAATATGATTATATCATTGGAATGGAACAGTCTAATATTCGGAATATGATTCGGATTATGGGTGAGGACAGGGATAAAAAGGTGTTTAAACTCCTGGATTTTAGCGACAATCCCCGGGATATTGCGGATCCATGGTATACCGGTAATTTCGACAGGACTTATGAGGATGTTTATGAAGGCTGTGAAGGATTGCTAGAATATGTTTTAAGAGAAAAATAGAGCAAATGCAGTTGTACAAATGACAGCGTACCGGTAGGACCCTCTAGACCGTCTGCTCCCGTAGGCCCGGTAGCCCCATCGGGTCCGGTGGCTCCGGCGGCTCCATTTGCGCCGGTAGCGCCGGTTATTCCGGTAGGTCCAACGGGACCATTTGCCCCGGTGGCACCCGTAGCCCCGCTTGGTCCGGCAGGTCCGGCTGCACCATCAGCCCCGGTTGACCCGGTTGTGCCGGTGGCGCCGGTAGGTCCGGTGATTCCGTCAGACCCGGTAGGTCCTGTAGCACCGATAGATCCGGTGCCTCCGGTAGCCCCGGCAGCTCCTGTAGCACCGTCAGCCCCGGTGGGTCCGGTAATGCCGTTTGCGCCGGTAGGTCCGGTGGCACCCGTCACACCGGTTTCTCCGTTTGCGCCAGTAGGCCCGGTAGCGCCGATAGCCCCGGTCGCTCCGGTGATTCCGTTTGCGCCGGTAGAGCCTGCAGCCCCGGTGGGACCAGTGATTCCGTTTGCGCCGGTAGCGCCGGTAGTCCCGGTGGGTCCGGTAGTTCCGTTTGCGCCGGTAACGCCTGTATTACCTCGCGGTCCTGTACTGCCGGTAGCTCCGTTAGGTCCGGTAGCCCCAATTGCACCGGTAGGTCCCGTGCTGCCGTTTGCGCCGGTAGCGCCAGTAACTCCGGTAGGTCCGGTGGAACCATTCGCACCAGTAGCCCCGGTATTGCCCATGGCACCGGTGGTGCCGGTAGCACCATTAGGTCCGGTACTGCCCGCAGCTCCGGTAGGTCCGGTGGAACCATTTGCACCGGTAGCGCCGGTAACCCCTGTGGGTCCGGTAGAGCCATTCGCGCCGGTAGCACCTGCGCTGCCCACAGGTCCGGTACTGCCGGTAGCACCGTTTGCGCCGGTAGCACCTCTTGACCCGGTAGGTCCGGTGGAACCGTTAGCCCCGGTAGCGCCCGTGGCACCCGTAGGACCCACACTGCCGTCAGCCCCGGTGGGACCAGTGGGACCCGTAGGTCCGGTTGGTCCGGTAGGCCCTGTGGCGCCCACATCCTGCAGTAAATCAATGCCATTTTGCTGATTATCGTAATACATATCTATATCACTCCTTTATTACATTCTGGATTACATCAATAATAAAATCAAATATTATCAATGTACTATTAAATATGCAGGAAATCCTAAAGTAGTGAAATTGAATAGTTTTTCTGTCAAAATATGCAGGAAATTCCGTCAATCTTATATCTATCATTTCAATAGAAGTAACCATAATTCCCATTTTCCACCACAAAACTCCCAAATAAGTGCTGACTTTTTTAAAATGGTAGTGTATAATAAATTCATATATTCACATAAAATAAAATGCAAGGGGAAAAACGATGACTGAGGAAAGACAACAGGAACTTAAGAAATTATTAGTCAGCAATGACTTTCAGGTTGAAAAATATAAAGAGCTGGATATGCAGGAGATCATTATCTTATGCCAGACCGGAAGATCTTTAATGGAACAGAATAAAGAAGATGAAAATGCATTTAAGTTTTTTGAGACAAAGTCCAAATTTCTTTATAATGTAGTTTTAGAAAAACTGAAAGTATTAGAGGAAATGTTTGTACTGTTTTCCAAGGGAACAAACATGCCTTATATTCATTGCGATGAAGAAACTTTTAATGACCAGATTTTCATATTTTCCAGAGAGCAGTTTGCTCAGCGGGAAGCAGCAAAATTAAATGAGGAAAAGAATCCGGTTCAGATTATTAAATTCAATAAGGATCAGTTCCTCGGTTTTTATATTAACTTATTCCCCATGGGAGCAAATGCTGTGGTAATTGACCGCGGGGTGAATTCCCTGGAGATCCAGCTGGAAGAATTGTGCAAAAAGCCGGATTATACCAATGCTCCGAAAGAAAAAATACCGGTATTGAACCCGGAACTGCAGCTTACAGCTCTTTATTTTATGCAGGAACTGAGAAGACCTGTTGAAAAAGAAGAAAAACAGGGACTTCGGGAATTAGAAGAAGAGATGCTGGTTAATATAAGAAGAGGAAACTATCTGGTGCCGATTCAGTTCCAGGAATTAAAAGAAGGCGAAGAAGAGCCCAAAGAACTGACCAGAGATAATAAAAATATTATGGTGCCATTTGTGAAATACGAGAATGGGGATGTTTACCAGCCGGTATTCACGGATCCGGGAGAGTTTCATAAATTTAATAAAGAAAAGAAATTCAGGGCGATTGCAATGCCGTTCCAGAATCTGAATAAAGTGGTAGTGGAGCAGGCAAAGGGAATTGTCTTAAATCCAATGGGCTTTAATCTGCTTCTGGTTAAGGGACAGCTGAATACCAAAGGAGAATAGAATGGCGATAAATAAACCGCTCAGACTGGCACTGAAGGCATTGTCTTATGGTGGAATCGAAATAGAGTCAGCCAGACATCTGGCTAATCTGAAGGCGATTGACCCGTTAAAGGTTTTCTATAAGACAATTGATGATAAGATATACAATGGTGATTATCAGGTGCCGGTCAGAATCTATATGCCGGAAGAAGATGTATTGACCGGGGAAGGAACATGCGGCAACACCTGTCCGGTCTTGATTTTCATCCATGGAGGCGGATGGGTTACGGAAAGCGTTGAAAATTATAATCGTGTCTGCGCCCGTATGGCGAAAAGCACCGGTCATGTTGTGGTATCCATAGAATACAGGCTTGCACCGGAACACCGTTTCCCAACAGGGCTTATGGACTGTTATGCAGTTGTAAAAGCAGTCTATCAGAACCGGTTGATTTTAAATGTTGACCCTGAGCGGATTACCATTATCGGAGACAGCGCGGGAGGTAACCTGACGGCAGCGATCTGCCAGATGGCGAGGGACAGGCAGGAATTTGTCCCACAGAGGCAGATCCTGATTTATCCGGCTGTCAGCAATGATTATTCGGAAACTTCCCCTTTTCCATCGGTACAGGAAAACGGGACGGATTTTTTATTGACGGCAAAGAAGATGAGCGATTATCTGGATCTGTACCAAAGCTGTGACGAAGACCGGCAGAGTCCGTACTTTGCACCGCTGCTGGCACAGGATTTCTCCAGACTGCCCAGGACGCTGGTTATTACGGCTGAATTTGATCCTCTCAGGGATGAAGGAGAGGAATATGCAAGAAAATTAATCGAAGCGGGAAATGCAGTGGAGGTGCATCGCATTCAGGATGCCCTGCATGGTTTTTTTGCGCTCGGCATTATGAGTTACCATGTTCAGGAGAGTTTTGAAATTATAAACAGTTTTTTAAAGGGGGTCTAGGAAATGGCTGAGACCAAGCTGACCCGTTGGCGAAAATTAGATAATGCGGCGAAGATATTTCCGGCTACCAGCGGGAAAAAGGATACCAGGGTATTTCGTTTTTCCTGTGATTTAAAGGAAACGATCCGGGAAGAAATCCTGCAGGAGGCATTGGACAAAACGATAGAGGCTTATCCCATGTTCTGTTCTGTGATGCGAAAAGGCTTTTTCTGGTTTTATCTGGAGAAAAGCCCTCTGCGCCCTGTAGTGAAGGAAGAGAGTAAGCTTCCGTGCAGCAATATCTATGTCCGGGATAAGAAGAGTCTTTTATTTGAAGTAACCTATTTCAAAAACAGAATTAACTTTGAGGTTTTCCATGCGCTGACCGATGGAACGGGAGCGATGCAGTTTACCAGGGAACTGGTGAAAAATTATATTCTGGCTGCCCACAAAGAGGATTTTCCGGAAGAAGTACCTCTGGACACTCAGGACCTTACCGATGCAGACATGGAAGATGACAGCTTCTTTAAATATTATTCCAAAACAAAAGCAGATGAGAAATCAGATGAAAAACAAAAATCCGTTCATTCCTATCAATTGCGTGGATTGAAATCAGATTATGAAAATATGCACATTACGGAAGGAATGGTTTCCGTAAAGCAGCTTTTAGATAAATCCAGGGAATATGGCGTGTCAATGACCGTATTTCTCACAGCAGTCTATCTGTGCGCTATTCACCGGGAAATGAGTCCCAGACAGGAAAAATATCCGGTTGTTCTGATGATTCCGGTAAATCTGCGCAAATACTTTCCATCCCAGTCCATGCTTAACTTTTTCAGCTGGATTGATGCGGGATACCAGTTTGAAACTGGCGTTACCACATTTAAAGACGTGGTAAACCATGTGAAAGAATTCTTTAAAAGTGAACTTACCAAGGAGCGGGTTGCTGGCAGGATGAACGAATTCATGACCCTGGAGCAGAATCCTTTTTTGAGGGTGGCACCGCTGGCACTTAAGAATCTCTGTCTGCAGGCAGCGGCAAAGTTTACCTCCAAAAATGTAACCGCAATCTTTTCAAATATGGGCGTTGTGGACATGCCGGAAGTATACCGGCCTTATATCAAATGGTTCCACGTGTTCACCAGTACGCCAAAAACGGAACTCTGCATGTGTTCTTTTGAAGACCATGTTGTTCTGAGCTTTACATCCAGATTTGAAAGTGAGAATGTACAGCGGAATTTCTTCCGCATTTTAAATGAACAGGGCATTGAAGTAGAAATGTTAAAGGATAAATATCCGGAAAAGAGAAAGCCGGTATATCCCGGAATGCAGTTCTTTAAGCTGTTTTCCTTCTTATGCCTGGCAGCCGTGGTTATCTGTGTGATGGCAAATGTTATTATTACGCCCCACAGCATATGGTCACTGTTTGTTGGCGGCGCCATGCTCTGTATGTGGCTGGCACTTGCCGTAGGCTTTTATAAACGTCGGAATCTGCTGAAAAATGCCATGTGGCAGCTGCTGCTCATCATTGCCTGCTGCCTCGCCTGGGATGCATTTACGGGGTGGAACAGGTGGTCGATTGATTATGTACTGCCGGGTATCAGCCTGTTAACCACCATTTCGATTCTGACAATTTCCAAGGTACAGCAATTAACTCCGCCGGAGTATATGATCTATTATGTGATGTCAGCGGGTGTTGGAATTGTCCCGTTTCTGCTGCTTTTGACCGGGTGCGTTGGCGTCCACTATCCTTCTGTGATCTGTTCAGGGCTGTCATTTTTATTTATTGCGGCACTGGTTATCTTCAGATGGAAAGATTTTATGGTGGAACTGCATAAGAAATTTCACTTTTAAGATACGGATGAGTATTTCAGGGAGGATAAAATATGCTGGTTATAAACAGTTTAGAAGAAGGCGCTTCGGTATTTAAAGCCCTGGGTTCCGATCTCAGAGTGAATATCATAAAGCTGCTTATAAAAAATGAAGAAATGAATATGCGGGAACTGGCATCTGCGCTTCACATTACAAACGGAGCCATTACCAGCCATATTAAAAAACTGTCAGAGGCGGGGATTATCGATGTATTGACAGAATGTGGCGGAAGGGGAAATCAGAAAATCTGCCGGCTGAAGGTAGATGAGATTCTATTGGATGCGAAGGAACAGGATAAAAAAGAAATGCGCCTGTTAGAGACAGAGTTTAAGGTGGGGGATTACTGCGATTATGAGGTATACCCCACCTGCGGGCTGGCTACTGGGGATCACCGCATTGGCGGCTGGGATAATCCGGAAGATTTTGCAAGTCCCGAGCACGTGGATGCGGGCATCATCTGGTTTACCCAGGGATATGTGGAGTATAATATGTCCAGATTATTATCACCCGGTCATCAGATATCCCAGATCACGCTGTGCTTTGAGATTTCATCCGAGGCACCCAGTTATAACAATGAATGGATGTCGGATGTCACCTTCAAACTCAATGGACAATCCCTTGGAAAATGGACGAGTCCCGGTGATTTTGGAGGAAGACACGGCATATATACGCCGCTGTGGTGGAGCAGAACCCTGAACCAGTACGGTCTTTTAAAACTGGTTGTCATCAACCAAAGCGGTACATATGTGGACGGACTGCAGATATCGGATGTGGGACTGGATCAGCTGCAGCTGGAAAAGGCAGGGATTATCCGGTTTCGCTTTGAAGTGGAGAAGGAATCGGAGCATGTGGGCGGACTCACGCTTTTTGGCGCCGGTTTTGGAAATTACAACCAGGATATTATGGTTCGGGTTCATTATGAAAATGAATGATCGGAACAGAGAATAGAACAGAGAATAAGAGAATCACAGATAGGGCAGCCTGCAAAAAGGTTGTCCTTTTTGACATTCTTTCATTTTTGTTATATATTAAAATACAGGGAAAAATATCAAAATATACAGATTTTTTAAATAGGACGGGGGGTTCTATGGAAGAAAGACGCCATCATCAATTCATTTTTCAGCTAAAAAGCAAGATTATTGTTATTTTTGTTGTCTGTGTTATCATTCCAAGCATTTTCTTTTTAGGCTTTTTTGTAAAAAGCTATTTTTCATATGCGTTAAAGAGCATCATTGCAGAAAAGCAGAACATCATGAAAGAAACCCATAAAAATATCGAATTGCAGTTCTCCAGCTTTAAGGATACTTCCATGTCCCTGTATTATAATGAGGCTGCCAAGAATTACATTAACCGGGAGGACTACTCAAAGGAAGATCAGTACATATCCCAGCTGCTAAGCAGTATCGTGAATTCTGAGAAATATATTGTTTCCGCCGTACTGGATCTGGATGGGACGATTTATAATTCCGGTTATCACTATCTGAACTGGGAGGAATACCTGGACGAACATCTGGATCAGGTTTTGGATAAAAAAGGGAAAGTGGTCTGGATTCCCACCGAACAGATGTCTGCATCCTATAATCAAAGGCCGAAAAACTTTGCACTGGCAAGGGCAATCAACTCGGCGAATCAAAATGTAGGGACACTTTGGCTGTTTTTTTCAGAGGATTTGTTTACAAATATTTTAAAAAATCCCATATATCATGAAGCGGGTACGGATTACTATATCGTTTCCCAGAACAGGCACATCGTGACCAGCAATTATGAAGAAGAGACAGGGATGGTTCAGAATGGAGAACTGTTTACAAAGGCACTTACACAGCAAAACGGATCCTTTTCCTATCATGACCCGGATACCGGAAAAGAAAAAACGGTGGTCTGTTCCTCGTCGGAGGTAAATGACTGGGTACTCTTAACGGTGACGGATCAAAGTGTTATTTTTAAGGATGTGAATTATATTAAATGGATGGCGGCAGTGACGGCATGCCTCTATGCGGTTTTCCTGTTCACGGCATATTACATTCTGTCCCACTATATTTTTAAGCCAATGCAAAACTTAAGTGCAGGACTCCGCAGAGTGTCCGAGCGGGATTTTCGAAGGATTGAGGAAAACCCAAGCGCGGATGAAATGGGAATGCTGACAGCGAATTTCAATTATATGGTGGATGAAATACAATGTCTGATCCAGGATATCCGGGAGGAAGAAAAGGCAAAGAATGAAGAAAAGATCAAAGTACTTTCTATGCAGATCGGACCGCATTTTATTTATAATACGCTGAATACCATTAAATGGATGGCGGCAGCAAATAAGCAGACGAACATCAAGAAGATGATTGAGTCCCTGATTAAACTTATGGTCAGCGTTACCTATAATACCAATGAGGAAATAACCCTTGGGCAGGAAGTAGAACTGCTGGGCTGCTATGTGTATATCCAGAAAATGCGGTTCATGAATTTTGATTTTGAATATGATCTGCCGGGGGAACTGAGAGACTTAAAAATATTAAAACTCCTTCTGCAGCCTTTTGTGGAAAACTGTATTCAGTATGCGTTTGGAGACAAGCCGGATGGGGGCAGAATCCTTATGGAGTTTTATAAAGAGGATGTACTTTATGTAAAGATCACAGATAATGGAAAGGGGTTTGACACCAGTGTTCTGGCGGATTGTGATGCGAAGGATACCTCCAAGGGGATGGATCACGTGGGCATCGTTAATGTCATGGAGCGGATCCGCTTAAACTATGGGGAGAGCTACCGGGTGTCTATCACAAGCTGTGAGAACGAAGGAACGGAGGTTCTATTGCGGCTTCCGGTTATTGACGGGGAGGAAGGTGTAAATTTTGATTAATATTGTTATTGTAGAAGATGAAATGCTGGTCCGCTTAGGGATGAAAATGTGTCTGGATGAATATTCAGCCGAACTGAAAGTGGCGGCGGCTTTTGGCTCCGGTGAAGATGCGGAACATTATTTTCGGCAGAATACGGCAGATGTTCTGATTACGGATATTCGTCTGACCGGTGAGACAGGGCTTGATCTGATCCGGCATCTGAAATCCCAGATGACCCATATGGCAGTGATTGTACTGAGCTGCTATGAAGACTTCTCTTATGCCAGAAGTGCCATGGAGCTGGGGGTGGATAAATACATATTGAAGCATGAACTGTCAGAAGATGAGCTTCCCAAACTGGTTTGCGAGATTTACCAGAAAAAATTAAAAAAGGGGATGATCTCCACGGGCAGAAATGATAATCCGGCTTTTTTTGAAGACGGAGAGGGAGATCAATGTTATCGCATAGCTTATATAAATCTGCGGGGAACCGGAGAGCGGACCACAATCAGTGAAGAAAATACCGATTATGATTTTCTCGTTGAGATTCTTCAGGAGATATTGAATATTAATCATATGGGAGAGTGCTTTTTGCGGCATGGGAAGGAAGTATTCTGTATTCTGCGCTTTGAACCGGAGGAGACCACCGAACAGGTCAATAAGAAAGTACTGGACTTTTATCAGAATGCCAGAAAGAATATAAAGAATTATTTTAATAAAAATCTATACCTTTCAATTACGGAGACATTTGACAGTTTGAGTCAGGTAAATCATTATTATAAAGAAGCCAAAGAGGGCTGCAGCCTGTCTTTTTACTACGAAATATCCAGACTGATTGATCTTCAGGCTGCCATACCCTGTGAGCAGGTGATACCTGCGCCTGTATTTGAAAAAGAAGAAGCATTCAGCGACCATTGGATGGAGCAGGCATCGATACAGATGGAGCGGTTTTTAAAAGCGGAGAAGGAGGCGAACCGGCCGCCGGAAGAGGTAAAGCTCCAGGCAGTGAAGTTTATACATGAGATGGAAGATTATCTGAGTAAATATTACCAGACAGAGCTTCATAAACTGTTTCCCGGAGAGGAAGCACCGAATTATATCTGGGTAAATGGTTTCGATTCCGGGCAGGAACTTCTGCTGTGGCTGTCTGATATTCGAAAGCGGGTGCAGTCTTATCTCATGGATAAAGAGAGTATTGCTGAGAAAATGGAATTGTATCTGGAAGAGAACTATGCCAAAGAACTGTCTCTGAAAGAGGTTGCCGAATATTTTCATATGAGTACGGCTTATTTCTGCCAATATTTCAAAAAACATACAGGTGATACTTTTGTTCATTATCTCAATTACCTTCGGATAGAAAAAGCAAAACCGATGCTGTTAAAGGGAGAAGAGTCGGTGGAGGAAGTTGCGGAAAAGGTAGGAATAACCAACAGTAATTATTTTTTCCGGGTTTTCAAGCAGATTACCGGAAAAACGGTTGGGGAGTTTCGAAAAGGAGTCATATGAACGATATACAAACGGTGACGCATGGCTGTCAGAAAGTACTTTTCAAACACGATCTAAATTTTGTGAACAAATCATAATTTTGTGAACAGGATGAAGGGAAGCGGAAAAAGACAGAAAGATATTGAATAAATGAGTAAATTTTCTTACTAGTGAAAAAGAAGCCTTCTTGTTAGAATAAATACATCAAATGATATGGGAGGTATCAATATGAAGAAGAAAATGATCAGTGCATTATTGTGCGTAAGTATGGCGGCAGGTATTTTGTCAGGGTGCGGAGGCGGCACAGCGCCGGCGGAGACACAGGCAAAAGAGACGAAAGCTGCGGAGACCACCAAAGCGGCTGCGGATACGGAAAAAGCAGAAGAAACACAGGCTAAGGCTTCTGAAACCACCGAAGCGTCGACAGATAAGGCATCAGAGAAAGAAAGTACAGGCGGGGATGCAAATGCGGCAGACATTGGCGGAAAACTGGTGGTATGGGAGCATACGGCGCAGTTTGAGGCACCGCTGAAAGCCGTAATCGAAGGATTCAATAAAAAATATCCAAATGTGGAGGTAGAGTACCAGATTAAGACTTCCGACCAATATTACAACCTCCTCCAGACAGCTATGCAGGCCGGGGAAACACCGGATCTGTTCTGGACAAACGGAACCGCAACCACGAATCTGGAGGCTTATGTAAAACAGGGACTGTTAATGGATCTCACCGATAAAGTGGATTTCTCTTTATATGATGGGACAAGTGCAATGAGCCTTGTTAAGGTAGACGATAAGGTCTACGCATCCCCTACTGCTGAAGTAGGCGGACGTGCAGTGTTCTACAACAAAGACATTTTTAAAGAACTGGGACTGGAAGTACCGAAGACATTCAGTGAATTTGAAGCTGCTCTGGCTGCTGTCAATGATGCAGGCTATCTTCCGATTTCATTTAGCGCTTCCGATCCGTGGGCTATCTTATTCCAGTTTGAACCGGTCCTGGCTGCCACAGCATTGGATTGGATTCAGGGATATGTGGATACCGGGGAAGCGAAGGTAAATGATCCGAAAGTCGTAGCGGCATATGACAAGATGTTAGAATGGGCAGATAAAGGATACTATGGACCGGGATATACCGGAGTGGATGAATCCGGGGCATTGCTTGCATTCTCCAAAGGGGATGCAGCTATGTGTATTGAAGGAACCTGGAATATCCAGACCATCCAGGAAAATAATCCCGAACTGAATTTCGGCGCATTCCAGCTGCCTACAGAAGATGGAACAAGACCGTTTGTAGGAACCAGCTCTGTTGGATTTTCTGTCAGCGAGGATACCGAAAATCCGGACGCAGCCCTTGCATTTGTAAACTATTTTGCCAGCCTGGAAGGACAGACCGCTTGGATAAAATCATTAGATTCCATTCCATGTACCGATAAAATTGTATCGGAAAATGAAGTAATCAATGAAATTGCACAGTTCGATATCCAGACAGAGAGTTATTATAATATTCTGGGATATCTGGAAAAAGAAGGGGAAAGCCCAAGAAATGTATGGGAAGAGGATCAGACAAAAGTATTCACCAAAGGTATGACAGCACAGGAATTTACGGATGAACTTGCGGCACTGACCCGTTAAAACAGGATAAACGGATAGAAAAGGGGTGTTGTACCATCCAGTCGGGTGTTTGTACAACACCCCCTGATTTTACTATAAAAGGGGGGACCTGGAATGAGAAAAAGAAAAGCATACATTGGTTTTATAGCACCGGGATTTTTGATTTATAGCATATTTATGATTGTGCCGATAATCTGCGCTGTATATTTCAGCTTCTTTGAATGGAGCGGCATTGGAGACATGAAGTTTATCGGTCTGGACAACTTTAGAAAACTGATGTTTGATCCCAGAATGTCAAAGATATTCTTCAATGCACTGGGCAATAACATCAAATATCTGGTCTGCGTATTGCTTGTAATAACGCCGCTGCAAATCTTTTTTGCCTACATGATCTATATCAAGATCAAATGCCACAAATACATCCGCATGATGTTATTTTTACCCTACGTAATCAGTACGTCAATTGTAGGATTTTTTGCAATCATTATGCTTGATCCCAATATTGGAGTCCTTAATGATATCCTGGGAAGCCTGTTTGGAAACCAGGCAAAAAGCGCCTGGCTGGGTAATCCGGACCTGGTGTTTAAAATATTTGTAATGGTGGTAATCTGGCAGTGTATCGGTTCGGGTATGATGATCTTTTATGCCGATATGCAGGAGATACCGGAAGAAGTAATTGAAGCCAGCATCATTGACGGGGCAAGCGGATGGAAGCGGTTCCGGTATGTAGTGCTGCCGTCCCTGAGCGCATCTATGTCTACGAATATTACGCTCAGCGTGATCTATGCGCTGACGATGTTTGATATCCCTTATATCCTGGTTGGTCCACAGGGAGGGGTGAATAATAAGATTGATTTTGTCAATATGGTATTCTACCGTTACGCTTTTGGAGGCACTTATTTCGGGGAAACGTCTATCGGATTTGGTTCCAGTATCAGCGTTGCCATGTTTATTATTATCCTTACGTTTTCGCTGGTCACTACAAAATTACTGAAGCGTAAGAAGGATTAGGAGGGGATTGGAATGGGGAAAATGATGAGAAAACGACAAAAAAAATCTAACAGAAGAATTGAATCAAAAAAGGCTGTAATCGGAAAAAATATCATCTCAGTAATTCTGGTTATTTACACCTTTTTATCCATTTTTTTAATTGGAAATACGATTCTTTCCTCCTTTAAAACAAAGCAGGATCTGATTAATAATACCATAGGATTTCCAAAAGAATTTACCCTGGATAATTTTAAAATTGTTCTAGGAGAAGATGGATTTTTCCGCTATTTCTTTAACAGTATTTTTCTGGTTGGAGTGTCTTTACTGCTCCTGATTCTGGTAGCATCCATGGTGGCATACGGGCTTGCCCAGTATCGGTTTAAGAGCCGGAAGTTCTTGCAGACATACTTTTTAGTTGGTCTGATGTTCCCTATCCAACTGGGGATACTGCCGCTTTATATCATGCTTTCCAGGCTTCATCTGACTAATAATCTGCTGGGACTGGCGCTAATTTATACCGCGAATATGTCGTTTCCGGTATTTGTTTTTACAAAGTTTTTTAATGAGCTGCCGGAATCCCTGATTGAGTCGGCAAGGATTGACGGAGCAGGTGAATTTCAGATATTTAAAAGCATTATTACGCCTATTTCAAAACCGGTAATTGCTACTGTAGGGCTTTTGAATTTCGTGACAATCTGGAATGATTTTTATCTTCCGCTTGTATTTTTGACAAAAGCTTCTGTGAGAACCCTTACACTGGGGGTATATTCCTATACTGCCAACTTCCTTGCAAACTGGAATAAAGTATTCGCAGCAGCAACCGTTGCGCTGATCCCTGTTATAATCATATATTTTCTGTTTTCGGATCAGATTGTGGCAGGACTTACCGGCGGTGCCGTGAAAGGTTAAAGAGTGTCTGAAAATTCAAACAGGACGGAAGTGAAAGACTTTACTACAAAAAATAAAGTACGGTAATGTACGGTCAGGAGGTAGCGGGATGGAGAAAACGGAGGGAAAGATGGAGGGAAAAATAGAAGACAAAATAGAAGTGAAAATAGAGAGAAAAATAGAGGGAAAGTGGATCTGGATTTCTGTAAATCGAACATCAGAAAATGAAAGAGGGTGTTTTACCACAGAATTTTATGGTGTGGATGCTCATGCTGCGGATATTCATATTGGGGATGCACATGGTATGGATTCTTATGCCGGGACGTCTTCTAGGGAAAAGGACATAAAGCTGATGATCTGCGGTATAACCAGATATATTGTCTATTTAAACGGAAAAGAAATGGGGAGGGGGCCTATCCGATCCGGACCAGGGGAATTATTTTACGATACTTATGATATAACCCCGGATGTAAAGCCAGGCAGGAACTTTCTTGCGGTGCGGGTGTGGAGTTACGGGTGGTCTACCTACCAGACCGTTGCGCAGGAGGGGGGCGTTTGGTTTCAGGTATCTTCCGGCGGTGAAGTGCTGGCAGCTTCGGGGGCAGAGACGAAATGTGCCAAAGACCTTGGTCACATATCCCATACTGTAAAGCGAAATGTTAATCTGGGATTCAGCGACTATTACGATGCCAACCGTTTTGACAGCAGATGGATAGAGGATGGTGAGATTTCAAAAAACTGGGGAACAGCCTGGGTGTTGGAAGATGGGGAAGACAGAGAAGACCGAGAAGACAGGATAAAGCAAAATCCTCTGCGGCAGTTTCAGAGAACGGCAAAGACACCGGGCAAGATTGTAAGGATACAGGAGGTTATCCCAGGATGTCAGCAGATCTCAGTAAATACCAGAAATGCTTTTTTCCCCGGACGCAAGGATGCTGATGAAACGATATTTTCCGGTTTCCTGGGTTGTGAGTTTCTTGCACCACAGGATATGGAAGGAATGATTGCATTTCCAAACAGGACCTGGAATGGAATAATCGGGGACTTTACCATAGATGGAAAGCTGTATGAGGTATCCAATGAGCATCGGGAGATACCGGTGCGTTTATGCGAAGGAAAGCACTTTTTTCTGATGCAGATATCGGGTAAATTTGATGATTTATATTGCCATATGGAGTTGTGTTTTCCCGAAAACCTTATAATGGAAGGAGACTTTTTTGTAAAAGGACCCACAAGCAGAATTATTCCGGTGATCGATGGTTTTGGAAAGGTATACGGAGGGTTGGATGAGTACAACCGGCTGGAGAAATATCCGGATATTCATAAACGTCTGTTTGCCGCATCCTCCCTGAAAGAAATGGTGGAAATCGGCGGTCCGGTTACCTATGTGGAACCCCGGTATATTTATGAGAATGCTTATATCTATTCCCTGGCGAAGAGAGATAAAGTGATTGCAGAGTCAGCCGTGCAGCCCAGACATCTGGGAATGCTCTGGGACAATCAGGAGGTTACCCGGATAGACCCGCCTGCATCCGGTGGCTCAAACCGGATCATTGTGGACTTCTTGGATATCTATGTGGGAAGCCTTGAATTTACCATAAAAGCGCCGGCTGGAGCCATTTTAGATATTTACTGCTTTGAAAATATGTATCAGGGGGAGATTGATTATACCATAGGGCTGAATAACAGCGTCCGCTACATTTGCAAAGAGGGCTGGCAGTCATACCGGTGTATGGCACGTATGGGCATGCGTTATGCCATGCTAACTTTTCGGGAATGCAGGGAAGAAGTAAGGATTCGGGATTTCAGAATCAATTATGCGACGTATGCGCCGGGGAATCTGGGAGATTTTACATGCGATGACTATCTGCTAAACCGGATATTCGAAATGTGCCGCCATACGCATCAGCTCTGTATGGAAGACAGCTTTACGGACTGTCCCACGTATGAACAGGCTTTCTGGATAGGAGATGCGGGCATCAGCGCCGTTACCTGTGCCTATTTGTTTGGGGATTACGATCTGATAAAACGCAGTATCCAGCTCTCTGCCGAGGCAAGGGCAAATACCCCGCTGTTAAATGCCCTGACTCCTACAGACTGGAATACTTCCATTCCCATGTGGACAATGAACTGGATTATTTCCATTTTTCAGTATGCAAAAGTGAGTGGAGACACCGAAATTTTCCCGGAAATGTATGGGGTAGTGAAAGAGACGCTGAAGTATTATGCCGGGTTTATACAGGAGGACGGCGGGTTCCTGATTAACGCCTGGAATATGATGGACTGGGCAGATATGGATATTCATAATTATGGGATCGTTACGGGTCAGCAGGCAGTTCTGGCATACTGTTTTGGATTAGCTGCAGCATATGCAGAGAAAAACAACTATGAGAAGGATGTGGCTTTTTTCGAAGAATGTCAAATGAGGCTGCTTCTTTACATGGAAACAAAACTCTGGGATTCCAATCTAAAAATGTTTCGGGATGGTTTTTCATCTGAGTATGGCATATCCCGCACCTTCAGCATACAGACACATATTTTAATGCTGCTCTATGATGGAATCCTGAATGCAGAAAAGAAGCAGATCGTGGAAAAATATATCACGGATCCACCTGTGGAAATGATACAGGCAGGCTCTCCGTTTATGCTGTATTACCAGTACGAGTGTCTTGCAAAAAAAGGCAGAGTACAGGAAATCATGGATGACATTAAAATACGATGGGGTGAAATGCTGAAATTCGATTCCACAACCTGCTGGGAAGTATTTCCGGGCTTCTATGAAGTCAGCAGAACCAGAAGTTATTGCCATTCCTGGTCGGCTTCACCGGCATATTTTTTCATTAAATATGCACTGGGTGTCCAGATGCTGGAGGATGGATTTAAAAAAGTAGAGATTACAAAACCCTCTTGGGATATGAAGTGGTGCAGAGGAGATGTGCCTACACCTCATGGCGCAATCCATATTGAATGGATCCGGGAAGATGGAAGGAAAGAATGCAGAGTCCGGGTGCCCAGGGAAATAGAGGTTGTGTTTGCAGGGACGGAATGGTACTTATCTATAGACCGCATTGGATAAAAATCAATCTTATATTAATTATGGCGGTATCCTTCTTGGGATTGAGTATATTTGACATTGCAATGCTCTAATGTAATACATTATGTGCCATATGTTTGACTTTTTTAGAAAGAAGTGATATGATTGTATTACAAAAAGGAATAACCGCCCGTCCTAGGCAGTTGTCCTCAAAGGAATTTCCTTTTGGAAGTAAACTACCCTGTTTTACGAGAACAGGGTAGTTTTTTTGTTATTTCTTGTCAATGTAGGCAAGAAGTGCGAGTAAAAATGTCCCAAATACAAACAATAAAGTCAATACTTGATATGTACTCATAGCACCACCCCCCATCCTATAAAGTAGGAGGGCAACCACCCTGTAGCGGTTATTCCAGAAATATAGCATAACATGTTTTCCATATTATGTCTAATATAATCATAATAAATATAACACATAAGCAAATCAGAAAAGTATGTTATTGTTCAGATATTCTTCTGGCGATTCACTGCATGCAAGTTAGAAAATGATAACTACCGCATGATGAGGTTCGAAACTTTTTTGATTAAATAATCAGACAAAGATTTCCGGACTTTTCTGTATCTCAGAACAATTCGCAATTAGGAACCCACGGAACTTTTTATAAAATTCGGATTCCATAACTTTTGCATTTTTTGGACAGGTCTTTACACAGGCACAGCAATGCAGGCAGCTGCCTGGATCCGTAATCTTTTTGGGATCATCCCGGTCAATGATGCCCATAGGACAGACTGTGGCACAGATTCCGCAATTGTTGCAGGAATCTGTTGTAGCGGGTGCCCATGGGATGCCTGGGGTGGAACGTTCTTTATAGGGATAGTCACCAGGAATATGTAATGGTTCCAGATCATCAGCAGTTGCTATGTCGTCTAACTTAATCCGGAGGGTTTCGGCAAATTTTGTGGCAGCAGCCAGATCAGACCCATTGGGGCGCCCGCCTGCAATTTCATTTCCATAAGAATGTTCCCCGATAAAAGCTCCTGCGCCTGCAATTACAAAACCCTGGGCTTTCAGCAGGTCGGACAATTCCAGCAATGCATCTTCAAAGGCCCGGTTTCCATAGACAACAACAGGAATGCAAGGCGTATGATCTCCATGAAGGCGGCAAAAGAAGTCTTCCAATAATGCAGGAATTCTGCCTCCGTAGACTGGTACGCCCACAACCAGCAAATCGGTACTGGTGAAATCAGGGATGTCTTTCGTTCTGTCATAGGTAATATCGTGATTGTAAATCCTGGTCTGAAAAACTCCGGCAATTGTATCTGTAATTTTTCTTGTGGTGCCGGTGGGGCTGAAAGTTAAGCAGTGTACTTTTTTAATATTCATGTGATTCCTCCTTGGTTTAGGTGGGGTGAAATGATAGTTCTGTGATTATTGTACTGCAAGGGGAGGGGGATAGCAAGTTCAGGCAATAATTTTTTACAAAATCCCTTGACAAATCCCCTTATCTTGATTATCATGGAAAATATATCACAAATGATATCATAATAAAAAGGTAGTGAGAAAGAGGAGTACATTCAAAACCCTGACAGAGAGAATATTTCATAGGCTGGAAGAATATTTAAGGCAGTGTGAATGGAAGGTAGCTTTTGAACCGGAGGATTGAACCGGATGAAATTGTAGGATAACCTGGCGGATTTTAGGCGGGTTGCATTTAGGATAAGATTTCAACCTGAAGTAGATTTTCACGAATCATCCCCGTTATCGGATGGCTGAGATGTATTTGCAGAATCTTTCTGTAAATATAATAAAGGTGGTACCGCGGATTATTCGCCCTTTGCAGAAGCAAGGGGCATTTTTTTATGCAAAAACTGGAAGGAGATTATTGGACAATGAGCAAAGAATTAGCAAAGACTTATGATCCGAAAGGAATTGAAGACCGCTTATATGATAAGTGGATGAACAAGAAATATTTTCACGCTGAAGTAGACAGGAGCAAAAAGCCCTTTACGATTGTGATGCCCCCGCCGAATGTTACGGGACAGCTTCATATGGGGCATGCGCTGGATAATACCATGCAGGATATTCTGATTCGTTATAAGAGAATGCAGGGGTATAATGCATTGTGGCAGCCGGGAACGGACCATGCAGCGATTGCTACGGAAGTCAAAGTCATCGAGAAGCTGAAGGAACAGGGAATTGATAAGGATGAGATCGGTCGGGAAGAATTCTTAAAGCATGCATGGCAGTGGAAAGAAGAGTACGGCGGAAAGATCATCAATCAGCTGAAGAAGTTAGGCTCCTCTGCTGACTGGGACAGAGAACGCTTTACCATGGATGAAGGATGTTCCAAGGCGGTTGAAGAAGTATTTATCAAATTGTATGAAAAAGGCTATATTTATAAGGGTTCCAGAATCATTAACTGGTGTCCGGTATGCCAGACCTCTATTTCGGATGCAGAAGTAGAGCATATGGATCAGGACGGTAATTTCTGGCACATTAATTATCCGGTAGCAGGGGAAGAAAATGCTTTTGTTGAGATTGCTACCACAAGACCGGAAACGCTTCTGGGAGATACGGCTGTTGCTGTAAATCCGGAGGATGACCGTTATAAGCACCTGGTTGGCAAAATGTTGAAACTGCCGTTGACTGACCGGGAAATCCCGGTAATAGCAGATGAATATGTTGATAAGGAATTTGGAACCGGATGCGTAAAGATTACACCGGCTCATGACCCGAATGACTTTGAAGTAGGAAAACGCCATAATCTTCCGGAAATCAATATTATGAATGACGATGCTACCATCAATGAACTGGGTGGTAAATATGCAGGCATGAGCCGTTATGAAGCAAGAAAAGCAATGGTTGCAGATCTGGAGGAAATGGGACTTCTCGTAAAAGTAGTTCCCCATGCCCATAATGTTGGCACCCATGACCGCTGCAAGACAACCGTTGAACCAATGATCAAACAGCAGTGGTTTGTTAAGATGGAAGAAATGGCAAAACCGGCAATCGAAGCACTTAAGAATCATACTTTGAATTTTGTACCGGAGCGTTTTGACAAGATTTATCTTCACTGGCTGGAGAACATCCGTGACTGGTGTATTTCCAGACAATTGTGGTGGGGACACCGGATACCGGCATATTATTGTGATGACTGCGGAGAAATTGTTGTATCCAAAGAAGTACCAGCCGTTTGCCCGAAATGCGGCAGCACGCATCTGACACAGGATGAAGATACTTTGGATACCTGGTTTAGTTCTGCACTGTGGCCATTTTCCACTTTGGGCTGGCCCGATAAGACAGAAGACCTGGATTACTTCTTCCCTACGGATGTATTGGTAACGGGATATGACATCATCTTCTTCTGGGTAATCCGTATGGTTTTCTCAGCAATGGAGCAGACGGGAGAAGTTCCTTTCCATCACGTACTGATTCATGGACTGATCCGTGATTCCCAGGGACGTAAGATGAGTAAATCCCTTGGAAACGGAATTGATCCTCTGGAAATTATCGAACAATACGGGGCAGATGCACTTCGTCTGACACTTATAACCGGAAATGCACCCGGAAATGACATGCGTTTCTATATGGAACGTGTGGAAGCCAGCAGAAATTTTGCAAATAAGGTATGGAATGCATCCAGATTTATCATGATGAACCTGGAAAAAGCTGAGGTTCCATCCCAGATGAATCTGGCAGATTTAACCGGAGCGGACAAATGGATCCTGTCCAAGGTTAACACCCTGGCAAAAGATGTAACCGATAACATGGATAAGTATGAACTGGGAATTGCCGTTCAGAAAGTTTATGATTTTATCTGGGAAGAATTCTGCGACTGGTATATAGAAATGGTAAAACCCCGTCTCTATAATGATGAAGATACTACCAAATCAGCAGCGCTTTGGACATTAAAGACTGTTTTGGCAAATGCCCTGAAACTGCTGCATCCTTATATGCCATTCATTACAGAAGAAATCTTCTGCACGCTTCAGACAGAGGAAGAGTCCATTATGATTTCCCAGTGGCCGGAATTCAAAGAGGAATGGGATTTTGCGGCAGATGAACAGGCAGTAGAGACTATTAAGGAAGCAGTAAGAGGAATCCGTAATGTTCGTACCGAAATGAATGTTCCGCCAAGCAAAAAAGCAAAGGTATTTGTTGTTTCGGAAAAAGAAAACATCCGTGAAATTTTTGAAAATGGAAAAGTATTCTTCGCAACCCTGGGATATGCAAGCGAAGTAACCGTTCAGGCAGACCGTCTTGGTATCGATGAAGATGCAGTATCTACAGTGATTCCGGAGGCAGTTATCTATATGCCTTTTGCAGAACTGGTAGATATCGAAAAAGAAACCCAGCGTCTGAAAAAAGAAGAAGACCGCTTGGCAAAAGAACTTGCCAGAGTAAACGGAATGTTAAGCAACGAACGTTTTGTAAGCAAAGCGCCTCAGGCAAAGATAGACGAAGAAAAAGGCAAGCTTGCAAAATATACCGAAATGATGGAACAGGTAAAAGAGCGCTTAACTCAGCTGCAATAAAAGAATTACGAAGCACACCATAAACTTAAATAAAGAAACGCCGAACCCCTGCATGAACTTCATGCTGCATATGGGTTCGGCGTTTTTCTGTATCAGCAGGACATATTATTTCCTGCGAAACAGAATACTGAGAATTAGATTAGTTGCGATTCCTGCGCAGCCGGTAATAAAACAAATCTTGGCAAAAAGGTGGTGGCCGTGCTTTTCCAGGTAATCAGCACCAATGATCATACCCAGGTAGCCGGCATAGGATATTACTCTAAATAAAATACGGACTGCGCTGTGTTTTGCGGCAGACTCTAAGGAATGGTCTACTATATTAGCCACACCTTCTACGGTATTTTCGATTACATCGCCGGCATGTTCCATCATTTTTTCAAATCTTTCTTCTGTCATAATTAAGACCTCCTTTTATATACATACAGAATGTATGAATAAGTGTAAAAAAATGATTCTAAAATCTTCCCGGTTTCCCGAAGCAGACAGTTATGTCAAAATAGATACATTCTGTATGTATCTAATATAGCATGAAGATACTTTACTGTCAAGAACTGAAAAAAGAGTTTCAAGAGGATGATCTTAAGGAAATATTTAATATATTTTTGAAACCTTTTTTTCCTTTTCTACGTCTAATAAATAGAGACTTTTAGTAGCCTGCATGGTGATATCCCATGGAGTTTACAAGTTGGATACAAGCAGATGCATTTTATGATGCATTTATTTTCTATAATAAAAAAATCAACCGATAAGGGGGAATGTGGAATGCACTATATGCTTAAAACATATCTGAAATTATTGCAGCAGTCAAATTTAGTAAAATCCTGTTGTTTGTATGGAAAGAAAGATCAGATTATCGAAAATTTATCTTATGATTCCAGGGAAATGATGAAGAGGGGACTTTTTATATGTAAAGGAGCGGCATTCAAAGCAGATTATCTCAGCCAGGCTTTCAAAAATGGGGCTGTCTGTTATATAGGAGAGGAACATTTTCCTCTGGAATATGAGGTACCCTATATTCTGGTAAAGGATATCAGAAAAGCGATGCCCATTTTAGCGAAGCATTTTTATCAGAACCCCTCCAGGGAACTGGATCTGATTGGGGTTACCGGGACGAAAGGAAAGACTACTACTTCTTATTATATAAAGGCGATTATGGACGAGTATTTCAAATCCGTGGGGATGCGTAGTATGGGAATTATTTCTTCTATCGAAATTAAAGACGGAGTGGAACATAAATCTTCCAGTATGACAACCCCGGAATCGGTGGAACTGTACCATCATATGCGAAATGCGGTATCCTCCGGAAAGCGCAGTATGGTTATGGAGGTTTCCAGTCAGGCGCTGAAATACCAGCGGGTGCGGGGGCTGAACTTTGATGTGGGAGTGTTCCTGAATATATCAGAGGATCATATCAGCCCATCGGAACACGATGACTTCGAGGATTACTTCAGTGCAAAACTATCCATTTTCCGGCAGTGTGAGACGGCTTGCATTAATCTGGATTCCGATAAAGCGGATCGGATTCTCCAGGCATCCAAGCTGGCAAAATCCGTTATTACTTTTGGAACCGGACAAGGAGATCGGCTAGGTGGGAATGTGCAAAATGCAAAAGTGCCCGATATATTGGGATATGATATCCAGCAGGAAAAAGGAAGGATTCACTTTCGGGTGAAGAGCGGACGATTTGATGAGCTGTTTACACTGGCAATGCCAGGTGTTTTTAATGTTGAAAATGCATTGGCTGCAATTTCGGTTGCATATTTATATCGCATTCCCGTGGAATATATGATTGCCGGTCTGAAAAAGGCAAAAGTGAAAGGCAGGATGGAACAATATGTCAGCAGCAGGAGAAGACTCACTGTGATCGTGGATTATGCTCATAACAGGCTGAGTTTTGAGAAGCTTTTCCAGTCGGTATTAATGGAGCATCCGTTTTCAAAGATTGTATCCGTTTTTGGCTGTCCCGGCAATAAAGCTTTTAACAGGAGAAAAGATCTGGGGTTGATTGCGGGATTGTATTCGAAAAAGGTTTATCTTGCGGCAGATGATCCAGGAGAAGAGCAGTTTGTACATATATCTGGTGATATCGCACGTTATGTTGAAAGTGTTGGCTGCCCTTATGAATGTATAGAAAACAGAGGGGATGCAATTAAAAGAGCCATTGAAGAAGCAGAAGAGGAGAGTGTTGTTCTGGTTTTGGGGAAAGGCTGCGAAGCACATCAGAAAATAGGTAAGGTTTCCTGTGCGTATCCAACCGATGCAAATTTCGTAAAAAAATATTTATAAGGTATCATAGATTTCTGTGCAGAGAAGATGGGCTTATTTCTTATAGATGATCCCTCCGAAACAGACAGTGTAGTTAAAAGCACTGCTGTTTGGAGGGGTTTTTTTATGCTGAAAAGGATTCATGCTTATTTTTATGTAGAAAAAGTATCCGTTCATGCAGGATTGCAAAGTGGCAGAAAGCGAAATGGAAAGTTATTAGACAACCGCGGTGTTTTTTGTTATAATTTAACAAAATATGTAAGAGCGTGTCTGAAGAATATACATCTTGCAGTAAACATTTTAAGCACGCTCCAAAAAAGGGAGTATGAAATGAGAAAAAGCATCAGAAATCGTGTGGGTATCTTCATTGCTGTTGTGTTATTTATGTCTGTGCTGCCGGTAAAAGCGGGGGAGCATAAGCTGGAAATCCAGTTTTTTTATAACAATGCCTGTGCCTCCTGTAAGGAAGAGGACAAAATTTTTGATCTTTTCAATCAGTGCCTTACCCCGGAGGAAAAAAGCAGGGTTACCTATGAGATCCGCACCTATAATACCTTTCAGCTGGAGGATAAAAAGAAATTTGACGAAGTCTGTGAAACTGCGGATGAAGAACAGGTAGAAAAAGGCCGGCTGCCCGTTCTGATAGTAGGGTCCAGATGGATCTGGGGATACGAGAATATCGAAAAGAATCTGAAAGAGGCTTTTTTCAGTGAAGGGGAAGAGACTGGCAGAATACCAGATGACTCCGGGAATATGTCAGAGAGTACCGGAGAAATATCGGGGGATTCTGGGAAAATATCGGAGGATCAAGAGAAGCAGCCGGAGAATACCGGCGAAGTATCAGGAGAATCCGGGAAAACATCAGAGAGTATCGGCGAAGAATCGGGGAATCCCGGGAAAAATTCGGAGGATCAAGAGAAGCAGTCAGAGGATTCCAGTGAAGATATGGAGTCGGATGTTAATGCCCTGATCGGGCAATTAAAAAGTAAACACCGGGACCCCAGCCAGAATTTTGTGGTGTATTTTTCCACATATTCCTGCAGCGACTGTGAAAAAGTAAAGGGATTTCTTCAGAAAAGCGGTGCCGGAGATGTATTTGAACTGAAGGAATATAATATTGCGGAAGAAAATTATGTTATGCTGGTGCAGGAGTTCTTCCGGCAGTATCAGGTTCCCAAGGAGAAGCAGAAGGTACCTGCTGTATTTTATGGGGAATCCTATCTTACAGGGGCAGAGGATATTTGTGACAAGTTTTCGGAAGAGTTAGCCGATGGAAAGGCAGAATTCAAAGATTTTGACCGGTTCACCGGTACAGCTTCGCTTCAGAAAGCAGCAAACGGTGTGACTGGAAGAGATTTTTTTACCTTTGCGTTATCCGGATTCTTAGCGGGATTTAATCCCTGCGCGGTGTCTATGCTTCTGATGCTGCTCTCTATTCTGCTGACTACCGATACTTCGGTTTTAAAAAGCGGACTGTTGTATCTGGCGGGCAAATATATTACATACTTTGCAATTGGTGCAGGAATTTATTATGCGGTGTCCTGGATTAACCAGGGGGCATTTGAAAAAGCAAGGGCAGCAATAAATCTGGGAATTACGGTATTATTTCTCCTTGCAGCCATTTTTTATTTTATTGACTTTTGGAATGTGAAGAAAAAAGAATATGGAAAGATTAAAATGCAGCTGCCTGCAAAACTGAGAGGCTGGAATCACCGTCTGATTAAACGGGTTTCGGCGGCAACACCAGTAGTTCTTTTATTTGTGGTTTTTGGTTTGGGTATCGCCATTTCTCTGGGTGAATTTTTCTGTACCGGACAGATCTATATGGCTAACATTCTCTATTTAATGAAAAATGCAGCAGGCAATACGCTGGTAATCAGCCTCTTGTTCGTACTTTATGTTACCTGTATGTGCCTGCCGTCACTCATTTTTATTCTGGTAATCAGCAGAACTAAAAATGTCAACCGTGTTTCCGGTTTTATGCTGCGGCATATGGGTGCGGTTAAGCTGTTTAATGCGATGCTGTTCCTGGGATTTGCAGTGTACTTTTTACTTCTTTAGAGCGTGCAGATGGAAGGAATGCATTTTAAACATGCTCTATGGTAAAAGTAAAGGCATCCATCATGGGAAGATCCACGTATTCAGCCATGAGGGGACAGCGTGGCAGAGAAGCTTCCAGCTGGATTTCACGCAGCAGTTCTTCTGTTAAGCGCACGCGGACTGCGCTTCTATGGATATAGCAGGGATCCGGATCGTCAAAGAAAGCGATGCTTTTTTCAAGTATTACGGATTCCTTCAGGGGAATGTCTTTTATTTCGCCCTGATAGAGCAGCTTGCCGTCGCTGTAGACGCAGAGGATTTCTTTAGGTTTTTTAGATTTGAAAAACATAGGTATGCTCCTTTTTGAGGAAAGTATCATTGACTTCTGATATTACATTATCATAAGCGTGTGGGATTGACAAGCTGTGGATTGTCAGATTTTGTAAAATATTCGATATTATTGCAGTTATTTACGCAATACTGTACTAGATATGCATGGGAGGAATAGTGTGAAAAGAAAAAAAGAAATTACCGGTATTGTGCATCATAAAAGAATTTCCATACAATTGTTTTGTTCCTATATTATCATTCTGGCGGCGCCAACGCTTGCTATCATTGTGATTTATTTTATGGCCCAGGCGGCATTGCTGGATGTACAAAAGGAAAAGGCGAATCGCTTCCTGTCTGAGGCGGTTACCAGCTTTGACCGGCAGATGGAAGAAATTAAGAATGTGGGTATTTACATCAGTGAAGATACGGAATTATGCAGAATGGCGGATACGGCTTACAATAAGGATAAGTCCAAAGAGTTCTATGAAATGTACCTGTTATCCAGGAGATTTCCGGATTATTCTACGACCAACCAGGCTATTAAGGCAGTTTACCTGCTATTTCCCGGTAAAAATTATCTGATTAAAATGCCAACGGTAGCGCCGGTGACAAAAAGCGGCTACAGTACGGTAAATGGTTTTGGCGACATGGATTATGAAAAGGTAGTGGATACTTTTTGTACAAAATATATGTCGGGAACGATTGTGGATATACCACAGGAGAATAAAAACGCGTTATTTATGGCGCAGTCTGTCCCCAACAGTACGTTCCAGGATGATAAGGGAGCAGTGGCAATTGCGCTGAATGACCGGACCATTGAACATCTTATGCAGGGTGCAAGAGTGGATGATATGGATGATGCTTTTATTCTGGATGAAGAAGGGAATGTCATCAGCTGCTTTCTGGGAGGGGTGAGAAAGGAGGGTACCACATACCGCACTTTTTCAGAATATTTGTCAGCGCGTGAATTGAAACAGTCTGAAATGGTTACCACTTCTGTAAAATCCGCCTATACGGGATGGACATTTGCCACAATCACGCCGAAAAAGGTAATGATGCAGAAAATCGGATACATGAAGTATGTGATTATTATTTTCAGCATTACATCAATTTTGATAGGCTATGCAATTTGCTTTGTTTACTGGTTTAAGAGAAAGGATGCCGTGAAGAAGTACTGCGACTGCAGTGATACCATTGTGGGGGCGGATGGTAAGAAACCGCGTAATTTCTGGGAGGGGCTGTATCCATTTTTGGAGAGTGTGGAAAGTCTCCAGAGCAGAGTGGTGTATCAGGAACCGATTCTGCGCGCTGCTGTGATCCAAAAGCTGTTGTATGGCAGGTACGATTCCCGGGATGACCTGAGGGCTGACTTAGAGTGCAGTAAGCTGGAATTGGATGCAGAACGGTATTTTGTGGCGGTACTGGAATTTGAAGATCCGCTGAAAGACAATATTTTTTCATCAGTGGAAGAATTCCAGGAATATGTACAGGAACATTTTAGAGAAAATCTGGATCTGCCCCACATGCTGTATGAGGTCAACCAGCTGGTGTATGCCATGATCATTCCGGAGCTGGATTATTATGCCGAAGATGAACTGAAGCAGAAGCTTGAAAGCCTGAACTATAAATTTTATTACGATAAAAGACTCTACATTTTCGCCGGGATCAGCGGTGAGGTCACAGACCTGTTAAAGCTTGGAGAGAAGTATGATGAAGCACTGGATATCTGTAAATATGCAAGGTTCTATGGGATTCGTATCCCCCTTTGCAAAGGAGATCTGCCGTCTGAGATGGAGGTATCCATGTTCCCCATTGATATGGAAATTCACCTGGAAAATGCCATTAAAAAGGGAACAGAAGAAGAATTGGAAAAAATAATGACGGAAATCAATGACTGCTATTTGAAGAAAACAATGAGTCTCTCAATGACGGAACATTTGTTGGAAATGGTTCGCTGTACGGCAATTAGAAGCCTGGAAAAAGTGCAGAAAGAAGAAGCCGTTGCAGATATTATGGAAGGGATACAGATGGCAGAGAATCAGGAAAAGCTTTTTCAGGCAATCGGAGAGGCAAAACAATATTATCTGCAGTACGCCAAAGTGACCGAAGAAGGGAATGCTGTCCAGATGAAGGAGTATCTGGCTGACCGGATCAATTCCGAATATTCCAATCCCAACTTTGCATTGGTGCAGCTGGCAGATGAACTTCACATTTCGGAAAACAGGCTCTACAAAGACTTCAAAAGTTATTTTGGAATTACATTCAGTGAGTTTTTGGAGCAGGTTCGTATACGGAATGCATGCCGCCTGTTAAGAGAAGGATGTCCGGTAAAGGAGGTTGCAGAACAGACCGGATACGGAAGTGATTACTCTTTTCGAAGAGCGTTTAAGCGGGTAATGGGAACCACACCCAGCAATCTGAAAAAAACAGAATAAAGATGAAAGAAGTACGAAGACGGTACTTTTTCATGATAAGTGCAGTGAAAATCCTCTAAAATCAAGGCTTGGAAAAAATTGTATGTCCAAAAAAAGATTTGTACGTTGCTATTCCAATGATAAAAATGTATAAAAAAGGGTGTAAAAACCTAGTGCATACTGTGAAAAAACACAACAGTCAGTATGGGATAGACCTGGTAAATAAAAAAATACTTTGTCTATAAAGTACAGAATAAATTGTGAAAAATCTTTTCAAAAGTATATTTGCACATTGGGCTTGCTAAACAAGAAAAAGAAAAGGAGGAAGAATCTATGAGAAAAAGATTCGTAAAGATCACTGCACTTTTATTGTCTCTTACGATGGCGGTCAGTCTGTCGGCATGTGGGGGAAGTACCGATTCGGTAGACAGTAAAGACGCAAAAACGGAGTCGAATGCCGTATCTGATGAAAGTAATTTAAATGAGGTGGGGACATATCCTATTGTAAAAGAACCCATTGAAATGTCTGTTTTCACCATGACCATGCCAAATGTTGAAGATCTGGCGACGAATGATTTTACAAAGTACATGGAAGAGAAGACTGGAATTAAACTGACGTTTCAGACCGGCACCAGAGATGACTGGAGGGATAAGCTGAATATGGCACTCCAATCCGGCGACTATCCGGATGTCATTCTGGGGGTAGATCCCAATTTAGCAAAATATGGGGTAAAAGAGGGTGTTATTATCCAATTGGATGATCTGATTGAGAAAAATATGCCCAATTATATGAAGATGATGAGCCAGTATATGGATCTTACCCGCCAGACAGATGGGCATATCTATTCCATAGCGGAAATTAATGATTGTTATCACTGCATGTATGGCAGAAAAATGTGGGTAAATAAGAAGTACCTGGATGCGATGGGAGTGGATATTCCTACCACAACGGAAGAATTTATGGAAGTATGCAAGAAATTCAAAGAGTATAAACCGGATGGAATTGCAATTGCAGGTGCAAATGCAAAAAATGGCTGGTATGCGAACTTTGAAGAGTGGATGATGGGATCATTCATTTTAGACCCGGGAAAACAACAGGCTGTACGGGATAAGACTGCAGTAACGCCGGAGGGAAAAGTAGTCTGCGTTGCTACAGACGATAAGTACAAAGAAGGCCTTAAATATATGAGCGAGCTTTACAAACAGGGTTATATCTATGACGGAGATTTCACCCAGACCCAGGAACAGGTGAGAACGCTGATGAACCAGGAAGATGAACCGGTATTATTTGTACCTGCCGGAACGCTGTCTGATGTCATTGACCCTGCGGAAAATAATGAGTTTTACAGGGATTATGTAGCTATGTCTCCTGTAAAAGGACCGGATGGAACACAGATTACTCCATTTTTCAAATTCTCCGGAGTAGATGAATTTGGTTTATGTATTACGGATAAATGTAAAGATCCCGCAGCGGCACTTCGCTGGGTGGATACCTTCTTCACGGAAACAGGGGACCTGTGTTCTCAGTATGGCGCAGAGGAAGGCAAGGACTGGGAATTGAATCCGGAAGGGGAAGTAGGATTAAACGGAAAACCTGCTTTATATAAAGTACTCAATGCCTATTCTCCAGATACCCAGAACCATGACTGGCAGGATATCGGGATTCGTGTAGCACCGGCTGATTACCGTCTGGGCCAGGCGGTAGACCCCAATGTTGACATCGGATCTGCAGAGGGATTAGAAAAAATGCTTTATGAAGCAAGCAAGAACCTTCAGGAACCATATGCACAAAAAGAAGGGGAACTGGATATTATGCCGCAGTTAAAGCTGACGGATCAGGAAGCAACGGATATTCAGACCGTAGGCGTGGAAGTAGAAAAATATATAGCAGAGAACCAGGTAGCATTTATCACAGGACAAAAAGATCTGGATAAAGACTGGGAGTCCTTTAAGCAGGGGCTTGATAACGCCGGACTGCAGACCTTATTAGGTGTATACCAGACCGCATATGAAAGACAGATGGGAAAAGACAAGTAAGCGGTAATATAGGAAAGAGGCCGTTGCATAAGACAGGTTATGGTAACGGCTTCTTTTAAAGAAGGAGGGATTTGCTTGAAAGCAGTAACAAAAACAGCAAAGGTCCGTGTGGATAAAAAAAATAAAATTAAGACTTCTAACTGGCAGTTCTGGCTGATTATCGCAGTGCCTGCAATTTATGCATTTGTTTTTGCATATATTCCCATGGGCGGAATAATGATGGCATTTAAGGATTACAGTATCCGGAAAGGAATATTTGGCAGCGATTGGGTAGGGCTTAAATATTTTCAGCAGTTTCTGATGTCACCTTCCAGCTCAAAGGTTATCATTAATACACTTGTGCTGGGGGTGTATACCTTATTAATTAATTTTCCGCTGCCAATTATTCTGGCAATCGGATTAAACGAAATGCGGAGTGTGCGTTATAAAAAGACAATTCAAATGGTTACCTATGCGCCATATTTTATTTCTACCGTTGTAATGGTAGGAATGATGATGCAGATGATGGATCTGCGAACGGGAGTAGTCAATATTCTTCTTGGAAAAATTGGGATTGATCCTATTAACTTCTTTGGAGATGTGAAGCTGTTCCGGGGCCTGTATGTGTGGAGCGGGCTGTGGCAGACAGCGGGTTATTCAGCAATTATTTACATCGCGGCTCTGGCAGGGGTAAGCCCTGAGCTAAAGGAAGCGGCAAGGATGGATGGTGCATCCAGGCTACAGAGAATCTGGCATGTGGATCTTCCGGCGATTCTGCCCACAATTATTACCATGCTGATCTTTAACTGCGGAAGTGTCATGAATATTGGATTCGATAAAGTATTTTTGATGCAGAATTCTCTAAACAGCGGGGTGTCAGAGGTTATCTCCACCTTCGTATACAAGGTGGGTATTGTGAACTCCGACTTTGGTTTCTCGACGGCGGCAGGCCTGTTCCAGTCTATTGTCAGCTTTGTATTGCTGGTAATTGTAAATAAGGTCTGTAAAAAAGTTACCGAGACAAGTCTGTGGTAAGGAGGAGAAGACATGAATAAGAAAGAATGGTCAAAATTTGTAAACTCCTCGTTTGGAGACAAGGTATTTATTATTATGGTGTATGTGATACTGACGGCTGTATTTTTAATCGTTGTGCTGCCGCTGATCTATATTGTAAGTGCATCTTTTTCCGATCCCCAGGCAGTTGTCAGCGGAAAAGTATTTCTCTTACCGGTAAATCCAACCCTGCGGGGATATGCGGCAGTATTTAAAAATACAAAGATCATGAATGGATTCTTTAATTCTATTCTATATACGGCAGTAGGTGTTGTGATCAATCTTGTGATGACCATGCTCTGTGCGTATCCATTATCCAGAAGAGAATTTGCGGCAAGAAATAAACTGGCGATGCTGTTTGTATTTACCATGTATTTCAGTGGCGGGCTGGTACCAACTTATATGGTGGTTCAGAAACTGGGCTTAATTGACAGCCGGCTGGCAATGATTATCCCAAGTGCCATGTCTACATACAATATGATTATCTGCCGTACTTATATGGTAAATTCTATCCCCGATGAAATGTATGAGGCGGCAAGTATTGACGGATGTACGCCTTTTAAATACCTGTTAAGAATAGTAACCCCACTGTGTAAACCCATTCTGGCTGTATTGACCCTGTATTATGGAGTGGCAAAATGGAACTCCTATTTTGATGCGATGCTGTACTTAAAGGATCAGAAGCTTCAGCCCCTGACCATTATCATGAGGGAAATTCTGATACAGAATCAGATAGACTACACGATGATTAGTGATGTATCGTCTGTTGCGGCACAAAGGGGATTGACAGACCTGCTAAAATATTCCACAATAGTGGTAGCTTCACTTCCGGTACTTTTAATTTATCCGTTTGTGCAGAAGCATTTTGTAAAGGGTGTCATGATCGGGGCGGTAAAGGGCTAAGTGCTAAAACTGTCCGGTTGGAGCACTAAAAGTGTTTGAAATTCATTCCCGCCATCTGCATGCTGGCAGGAATGCTTTGGAAAGGAACGGTATCACATGTTTTCAGAAGAATACGAACATAAGATTACAGAGGCTTACAGGAAAAAACTTTCCCTTCTGGGAGAAAAAAGAGAAGAAATAGAAAAAAAGGCTGCCGTGTACCAGGGCAGCCTGGGGTTTGCGCTGAAATACCTCTATGCCATAATGCCTCTCAGTGATGCGGCGAATTATGAGTTTGAGGTTTTTCTCGATTATGCTGAAAATGGAATTGCGCTGTGGGAACAGGAACAATATTGCCGGGATATGCCCGGGGAAATTTTCTTAAACTATGTGCTTTACCACCGGATCAGCAGCGAAGAGATTGTACCCTGCAGGAAATTTTTCCGTGATGCGGCAAAGGACTGCATCACCGGAAAAGACAGGATAGCAGATGTCATTTCACTAAACTACTGGTGTGCCAGGGAAGCGGCTTATCAGACCACCGATGACCGGACGGCACCGCCTCTTACGGTGTACCGCAGCGGAGCCGGAAGGTGCGGGGAAGAGTCAGTATTTGCGGTATCGGTATTTCGAAGCCTCGGGATACCGGCAAGGCAGGTATTTGTGCCCAGATGGTCCCATTGCGATGACAATCATGCCTGGGTAGAGGTATGGTGTGACGGTAAGTGGTACTTCCTGGGTGCCTGTGAACCGGAAGAAATTCTGAATAAGGGCTGGTTCACCGGTGCTTCTTCCAGGGCAATGCTGGTAGAAGCGAGATGGTTTGATGTGGAAGCACCGCAGCACGAAGAGGTGCTTCTAAATGGCAGTGCAGTATCGGTAAATCTGACCCGCCAGTATGCAAGAACCAGGAAAATCAAAGTGAAGGTTCTGAACCAGGATAATCAGCCCTGTGCAGGAGTCAAAGTAGATTTTCAAATATTAAATTACGCACAGCTGGATACGGCAGCATCTGTACGGACGGATCAAAATGGGGAAGCAGAGCTGTTAACCGGAATGGGGGGCCTGTATCTTTTTGCAGCAAAAGACGGCAGATGGGCAGAAAGATGCATCGATACACGGGAAGAGGAGAAAACGGTTCTGCAGTTGTCAGAAGAAGCCTGGAAACCAGATGTCTGGGAGGACCTGGAATTTTATCCTCCGGCAGCAGCTCCGGTAAATCCGGTGGCGCTAAGCGAAGAACAGAAGGAACTGGGGCGAAAGAAAAGTAAAGCTGCGGCGGAAGCGCTGCGCAGAAAGATAGATGGGTTTGAGCGGGAAATTGATTTTGTGAGGATTGCTCCGATTTTACTGGGAAAAGAAGAGGATGCGGACAGAGTTCTGCGGATTTTAAAAGCAGCCAGAGGGAACCAGGCAGAGGTGATTCGATTCCTGAATTGGAATTTCGGGCAGGAGGAGAATCTGTGGGAAGACAAACTTTTATTGTTGGAGAGCCTGCGGGAAAAGGATTATCAGGATCTGAAAGCAGATGTTCTGGCTGAGCACTGTAGGGAAGGGAAACCCTATGCAGATAAGTTTCCAACGGAAATATATGTTCCGTATCTGCTATGTCCCAGAATATCCAGAGAGCCGCTTAGCTGCTGGCGTACCTGGCTATGTGCATATTTCAGTTCAGAACAAAAGCAGGATTTTAAAAACGACCCACTTCTGCTATGGAACTACATAGATGATTATGTCAAAGAAAAACCGGAGGCAGAGCAGGAGAATCTGATTACCTTCCCGTGTGCCTGCTTAAAAGTAAAGTCCGGCAGTTTTCTATCCAAAAAAATTCTGTTTGTGGCGATCTGCCGTTCCATTGGGATACCGGCAAGGCTGACAGAAGCAGAAGGGGCAATGGAATACTATGACGGAAATCATTTTGCTGCTGTATTGGAAAAAACAAAACCGGATGCAGCCATTACGGTAATGGGGGACGGTTCGGAAACGGAATGGATTTATTCCGGCAACTGGAGTCTGGGCAAACTGGAAGACGAGGGATGGAATTCCTTAGTTCTGGAGGGCAGCCGCTGTGGCGAAGAGGGGCTTAATCTGCTTGTTTCAGCAGGAGAGTACAGGCTGATCACGGTTAACCGCCTCCCAAATGGCACCCAGTTTGCCAGAAAATATGATTTCTCTTTGGCGAAAGGACAGGAGAAGAGTATTGTCCTGTCCAAAAAAGAAGCAAAAATTTCAGACATGTTAGAAGAAATAACAGTTGAAAATTTTAAGCTTTTGGATGAAAATAAGAAGGAGATCCCGGCATCTTCTCTGGATGCATCCCATATGCTGTTCCTTTTTTGGCTGGAAGAAAACAAAGAGCCTTCCGACCATATTTTAAACGAGTTGTATGACAACAGAGAAGCATTTTTAAAATCCGGGGCAAAGTTGTGCTTTATCTTCCGGCAACAACCCGACAGGTCCGATGAGGCCCTTGATAAAGTACTGGATGCGTTTCCTGATATACAGATATTGTATGATGATTTCCAGGAAAATGTACAGACCCTTGCCAGAAGCGTGTATGTGGATCCGGATCAGCTGCCCCTTGTGCTGGCTTTCAAAGAAGATCTCTGCATCGTATATGCAGTCAGCGGATACAACGTGGGAACTGGTCAGATGCTGCTGAGAATATGTAAGTAATCTGGTACCTCACCGTGTAAATGCGTCACTATAGAGACGCACATCTGACGCAGTGAAGCAGATATCAGGCACTATATATCGACGTATTTATGCCGGGAGGCACCGCTGCGCCGTTGATTTACAGACGTGCTCCTGATACCGATGTCAGGCATTCTATGGACGTATTCAAACCGGGAGGCACTATAATAAAATAGGAGGATATGCAATGAGTGATAAAATGGGAAACCAGGTAGTAGAAGCAAGAACTGAGAGAACGAAGTGGTATTGTGACGCAAGATTTGGGATGTTTATTCATTGGGGTCTGTATGCCATTCCCGCAAGAGGAGAATGGGTGCGCAGCACCGAACGGATGCCAAAGGAAGAATATGACCAGTTTTTTGATGAATTTACCACTGAGAATTATGATCCGAAGGAATGGGCAAGGCTGGCGAAAAAAGCAGGTATGAAATATGCGGTTTTAACAGCAAAGCATCATGACGGATTCTGCCTGTATGACACGGCGCTGACAGATTTTAAGTCCACCAATGCACCTTGTAAAAGGGATCTTGTACGGGAATTTCTGGATGCATTCCGTGCCGAGGGAATTCGCGTGGGACTGTATTTTTCCATCATTGACTGGCGTCATCCGGATTTTCCACATTATGGGGACAAGTTCCATCCAATGAGGGACAATGAAGATTTTAAAGGAAAAGAACATGATTTTGACCGGTACCTTACGTATATGCATGGACAGGTCAAAGAACTGCTGACAAATTATGGGCACTTAGACCTGATGTGGTTTGACTTTTCTTATGGTCCCATGAATTGTGAAAAGTGGAAAGCATCGGAACTGATCGAAATGGTAAGAAGCATCCAGCCCCATATCGTAATTGACAACCGGCTGGAAGGAAGCGCAGAAAATGCAGGATCAATCCGCACCTTGAATCCCACTCCATATTCGGGAGACTTTGCATCACCGGAACAAATGGTTCCGCCGGAAGGGATCCGTGATGAGGGCGGCAGCCCCATACCATGGGAGGCGTGTATTACCCTGAATAACAACTGGGGATATGCGGCACATGACTATCATTATAAATCAGCGAAAATGGTAATTCATATGCTGGTAGAATGTGTGAGTAAAAATGGAAACCTGATCTTAAATGTAGGACCCAATGCCAAAGGCGAGATTCCCAAAGAGTCTGTAGAAATTCTGGAAGAGGTAGGAACATGGATGCAGCAGAACGGAAAAAGTATCTATGGCTGCGGGCTGTCTGAATTTCCAAAGCCTGAGTGGGGAAGATTTACCCAGAACGGCAAAAAGCTTTATGCACATGTAATGGAAGAACAGGCAGGCGCAATCTGCCTGGAAAAGATGGCGGGAATGGTTGACCATATGCGTCTATTAAAAGATGGGTCGGAAGTGAAGGAAACATTTTTCTGGAACTTAAAGGAATATGGGGAAAATGCATTCTTTTTCTTTGATACCCATAGCAGTGACTGCTATCCACTGCCGGATGAACATGATACCGTGGTAGAGATATTGTTAAAATAGAAGAGCAGCATGACAGCAGCAGTCAAACTTTAGAGTGCACAGCTGTCAGAAATTAAATTGTAACACCGTAAATGGAAATGGGAGGATCTGAAAGGAGTGTATTATGATAACAATAGGAAATGAAAGCTTTGCAAATTGTATCGTTCGTTTTTATGGGGAAGAGTCTTCTTTAATTGAAGAGGATTTTCCAAAGGCATCGGCTGTTTTTCAGGGGAAATATCTGCAGAGCCGGGTCTTAACAGACGGGGAAGGTAAAGTATGGATTTTAACGGGGATGGGAAAACCAGAAGAGGTTACTATTCTGAAATTAAAAGAATTGCTTGCAAAAGCGGCGAAAGAAGTGAAGGGCTGTGAGATTACAGAAGCGGTGATTGATATTTCACAACTTCTGAAAATATTCGGCATCCAATGTGTTGAAAAATGTGTGGAGAGTATTCGTCTTGGTCTGGCGGAAGGGCTGACTTATAAGAAGGATGCTAAGGCAGCGGAATATAAGATTTTTCTGTCTGGAATTCCGGAGAATCAGCTGGCATTGGCGCAGGAACTCCTGCGGGATGGAGAAGTTCTGGGAGATGCAGTGATCTTTACAAGAAAGCTGGTAAATATGCCAGGGAATAAACTGCGTCCCATGGATCTGGCAAAAGAAATTAAAGAGCATGTAAAGGACTGCGAAATAGAATACGTCCTTTATGATTACGATAAACTCCGGGAAATGGGCATGGGCGCATTAAATGCAGTAGGGGGCAGCAGTGCATTCCCTCCATGCATGTGCGTTCTGCGCTACAAAGGAGATCCGGGCAGCAGCGAGATCACAGGACTGGTAGGTAAAGGCGTAACTTCCGATACCGGCGGCTATTGTCTGAAATCCCGGGATTCTCTCATCGGCATGCATGGTGATATGGCAGGCGGAGCAGTAACGGCATCGGTGATAAAAGCATTGGCAAAAAGCAATGCCAAAGTCAATGTGACCTGCGTAATTCCCATCTGTGAAAACCGGCTGACAGCCGGAAGCCTGCTTCCCGGGGATGTCATAACTTCCTATTCCGGACAGACAATTGAAATATTAAATACCGATGCGGAAGGCCGCCTGATACTTGCTGACGGAGTGAGCTATGCCGTAATGGAGGAAAAGGTTACAAGAGTGCTGGATATTGCAACCCTCACAGGAGCCATGGCTAATGCACTTGGAAATCATGTAACCGGAGTAATCTCCGATTCCGACCGGATCTGGAGTGAGCTGGAAGCAGCGTCAGCAGGCACAGGGGAATATTTCTGCCGTCTGCCATTCTACCGGGAAAATGAAAAGATGCTGGATAGTGAAATCGCAGATATTAAAAATATGGGTGAAAGTTTCTGCGGTGCAATTACGGCAGGTCTTTTCATCCGGCATTTTGCCAACCAGGTGCCATGGATTCATCTGGATATTGCCGGAACGGCACATGTTGGAAGACCGCTGTATGAATTCCAGGCAAAGGGCGCTACGGGGGCGACAATTGATACGATTTATCGTTGGCTGAAAGGCTGAATCATCTTTTCGCTCTTTGCGGCAACGCCCCCTGCGGTCAAAATGGCAGACTGTGTTGTGCGTGAACAGTAACAATTGATGGACTTGTAACGCAAAATTTTTTCTTTTTGCATTGACTTTGTTGTATGAAACGGGTATAATATGGGTAGAATACTGCTATATAAAGAAACGCAAGGAGGTTTTGTTATGAATATTCGTCCATCCGCAGCAATCCGCCAGAACTACAACGAGATTGCCGATATGTGCAGAAAGACCGCAGAGCCAGTTTTCCTTACCAAGAACGGCGAGGGGGATTTAGTCGTTATGGACATTGAAACTTTTAACCGCAGAGAAAAAATGTTAAAGCTCCGTGAGGAACTCCTGGCGGTTGAGGAAGATAGAATGGCAGGCAGAGTCGGTTGTACGCTTGATGAACTGGACACGTACCTTGATGATGTGATTGCAGAGGTGTAGCGTATGACAGAGAGCAAAAAATACAAAGTCATTGTTTCCGACAAGGCAAAACGATTGTTGGGAACACACCTCCGTTTTATGGCACAGGTCAATAAAGAAGCAGCGGCGGCAAAAAAGAAAGAAATTATGACCGCTATGCTTTCTCTCTGCCAAATGCCACAGCGTTTTCCGTTTTTTGAGGAATTGTATATCACACCGAATAAATATCACAAGATGTTTATTGAGAAGTGGTATCTTGTCCTCTATCAAATTCAAGATGACATCGTATTTGTAGATTATATCTTGGATTGCCGTAAGGATTACAGTTGGCTTATTCGATAACAATAAAACAAATTTTTAGAAATCGTCACTTACAATCGAGTGGCGGTTTTTTATTATGGTGTTTCTTAAAGAAGCAGATACAAAATTTAGTTTACTTTTTTACAACGCAGCATGTCTACAGGATCTGGCAGTAAGAAAGCGTCTTTTTTATAGCCATAACGCCTTTTTATGACTTGATTGGTGCTATTTAATACATCATGGCAATATATGTTAGGGATATATGATAGTATTGTAAAAATATGTCGAAAAGGAGAGAGGGTTATGAACATGAGAAATACGTTTTTTTGTAGAAAATGGAAAAGATGCACTGCGCTGGTTTTGGTGATCGTAATGATATTGCTGCAGCCGAGCACGGTTCTGGCTGATGCCGGGATACCCAGGCAAGAGACAGGAGCAGGAAAAGCTGATGAGACTGAAACAATAGCGGATATGGAGAAGGACTCACTGGAAACAGAATCTGAGGAGAAAGAGGAAGCACCGATAAATGGGGATTCAGAAGAAATATCGGAGGAAGAACTGCAATCAGAAATGGAAACGGAGGTGTTAACAGAAGCATTTACCGAAATAGAGACTGAAGATGCTGATGATATTGAAATAAAGGACTCTTCTGAGGAAAATTTACTGGATATAGAAACAGAGGAGAAAGTTACGGAGGATATGGAAACAGAATCGGAAACCGTAGTTTTCGAGGATGATTTTTCACAGAAGGGGATATTAGAAAAAACGTATGCGGTAACATTTCTTGCAGATAATGAAATCGTAGATAAGCAGACAGTAACGGAAGGGGAAGCGGCAGAAGAACCGGGAGCTCCGGAAAAACCAGGGTATACCTTTCTGGGATGGAGCGGAGATTATACCAGGGTGACAAACAACAGGAATGTATATGCTCAATATGCTGTCGGGGAATTTGCAACCCATGTTGTTACTTTCCTGGATTATGATGGAAGACTTGTGGGAAACCGGCAGTATGTACAGGACGGTGGCAGTGTCGCAAGTCCTGCGGTGCAGGAGAGGACGGGTTACACTTTTTTAGGTTGGGATGAAAGCAGGTTCTATATTAGAGGGGATAAAACGCTAAATGCCCAATATCGGGAGGGCGTATATAAGACTTATACGCTAAATTATTACGGTTACCGTGATAATAAGGCCACCCAGCAAATCCTAAAAGAGGAAATCGTAGTGGAAGGCGAGGATGGTGTACCGCCGGAGCCGGAAGTGATAGAAGGATATACCTTTGCAGGCTGGGACAGGGACCGCCTGTACACAAATGTGTATCAGAGCCAGAACATATATGCGAACTATTATATTGGAAAATACCGTACACATAAAGTGGAGTTTGTGGATTATAACGGGAAAGCGCTGCTGAACCCGCAGTATATCGTAGACGGTGGGAGCGCGGTCAGCCCGTCAAAACCTGTACGGGAGGGGTATACCTTTATAGGCTGGGACAAAGAAAATTTCCGTATTGCATCCCCGGTAAAAATACAGGCATTATATAAAGAAGGAATTTATTTAACCTGTCCAGTATCGTTTTATGTTAAAATAACAGGGAATCCATCCTGGCAGTTGTTAAAAACGGAGTATGTACCGGTGGGAGACGATGCTCACCCGCCAAAGCTACCAGTCAATTCCGGATATACTTTCCGTGAATGGTCCGGACAGATTACAGGAATCCAGACAGCTCAGAATGTATATGCCCAATATAATAAAAATACGGAAACAGAGACAACATACACAGTCCGGTTCTGGTGTAGAGGGGAAGTTATAAAGACAGAGGAGGTGGCTATTGGGGGGAATGCAACTCCGCCATCTGTACCGGGATTAAAAGGATACAGCTTTGCAGGCTGGGATAAAAGTTATGTGAATATAAATCCGGGCACGCGCTCTATGGCAGTAGACATCACTGCACAATACCAGCTTACCAGCGGGATACAAAATGCAGGGAGTGTGTCAGATCTTGTAAATGCCTTAATGGCACTTGGCGTGCCGGTTGCAGTGAAAAATGGGTTTTCTGCATTAGGGGCGGCAATTATAAATCCATTTGATGGAATCATTTTAGATGTCTTGGCAGCAACTGCATTGGTTGGAACCATTATTTACTATTGGGATGATATAAAAGATTTATGGTCAGATATTAAGGTCATCTTCAGGAACTTTGCTGGAATGGACGCTGCGGGCGAAATATTAGATAATATTGAGGCTGGGGTGGATGAAGCTGGGAAAGAAGATGGGGATTCTGAGGCTGTATATGCGCAAGCTGCAATAGATGCAAGAGATGCTGAGATAGCACGTATATGTGAGCTAAGTAATACCCAAAGAGATAAATATGTAGTTGTAGTAGCTGGATATAATAAAAATACAGGTCAAGTGGCTGTTGGGGCAAAGATTGAAGAAACAGGTATGAGGACATATTGTGCTGAGGATATGGTTGTAGCCCAGTTGATTGAAAAAGGTGCTACATTAAAAGAAATTGTAATGACGCCGGGAATTAGACCGAGGACGTTGGAAATAATTGCGGTTTGTAAATTTTGTCAAGAAAAATACTCGCGAGATAATTTTATTCCAGGAACACCTTTTGAGTAAAAATAAAAAAATAATATTTGGAGGATTATATCATGGATAGTAATGTTAAAAATAAGTTTTGTATGTCATTCACGAATGAGGAAATAAAAGAATATTTTCTAAAACCATTAAGAAAGAATACAAATCTGAAATTTAGAATATTGTCAACTGAAGGGGAAGAACTTTGTGAAGAATCAAAAGAAAAAATTACTTTTGTGTGTTTTGATGGCCAAAGAGAGAATTTTTATATTAGATTTTATGATCACTTGACAACGATATATATTAGTGATGAAGAATCAACACCACAGCGTAAGTATACGTTTAATGAAGAATTAATGTTTATAGATGATGATGCTAGGAAGAATTATACTTCAAGTGATACATTTGGAAATGTTGTATATGGAGGGACTTTGAAAAATAGAACACATAAAGAATTACTGGCTCTATTTTGTGATGTTGTAAATTTACTCAATGGGGCAAAAAGCATTATCGTAGAAGAACAGTTTGTATCGCAAGAGGGGCATGAGTATCAAAAATGCAGTTATATTATAAAGATTTGTAATGAGTCAAATATTATAAGAAATATTAGGTATGAGAATATTTTATTTTTGATTAATGAAGAAATTATGAAATGAATATTTGAATGAAGTGTTATAAAACAACAGTCAGAACATCTATGCGTTGAAATACCGGACTACTAGGGTGGAGTTTGTGTATTACAAGGGGAAAAGGTTATTTGATATTAATTACAAGATTATCCTTCTCATTTTACCAAAAGATATTAAAACAAGATCAAAGGTTAATGTTTACACAAGACATATAACGGATATCCCAACATATCAAAAACTTTGCAGATTGGAAAATAAATAAAACTATAGTATACTTATAAAAAGGAATTATCAATATAAACAAACTAAGAAAAAATGCAACTAAAACGCCAGAAATATAACAAACATCCAGAAAGCCGCAGGTAAAAGAAATGACAAAAATATTACTACTAGAAGATGACGAAACGATCGCATTTGGCATCAAAGCAGCCCTTTCCCGAAAGGGCTATGAGGTTACCCATTGCGAGACTTTGGAAAAAGCGAAAAAGAAGTTTCACCAGGGGTTTCAATTGGTGCTGCTGGATCTGAATCTTCCGGATGGTAATGGGTACGGGTTCTGCAAATGGGTAAGAGAGCAGGGAGATACCAGCATTATCTTTTTAACTGTCCGTGACGAGGTGGCAGATATTACAAAGGGACTGGATATGGGGGCAGATGATTATATTACGAAGCCTTTCCATATTGCGGTTCTGGAGTCGCGGATTGCTGCTGTCTTAAGGCGGGTGCCGGAAGACGGCAAGGGGTGGATTGTCTGCGGAGATATTCAGGTTGATAAGGATAAGATGCAGGCAATGCTAAAGGGAGAAAACATCTCTCTTACGGCGCTGGAATACCGTCTGCTTCTGGTTTTGATGGAGAATAAAGGCAGAACGCTTCCGCGGAATCTGATCCTGGAGAAGCTGTGGGATTCAGAAGGGAACTTTGTCAATGACAATACTTTGACGGTTACCATGAAGCGCCTGCGTGAAAAGTTAAAAAACACCAGGCATATCTTAACAATACGGGGAATTGGGTACCGGATGGAGGAAATATTGCCATGAATCCAGGTTGGAAAGCATTTTTAAGAACGTGTTTGCTCTGGCTGATACCGGGCATAGTGACAGGTTGGCTGATGGCTGTATTTTTAACGGTCCATGAGCATCATATGACGGCAGATCTTGCAGGATCTGTCCTGCAGAACGATTCTCTGCAGGCGGGGCTTAAACGCATTTCAAAGGAAGAAAGAGATGCAGGGACTGCGTTTTTGGAAAAATACGGATACCGCCCTCTTGGGAAACTGGGTGACTATATTTTTTATACTTCTATGATAAGTATCCTGCTTTTTGAAGGGATCGGCGGGGTTTTATTCGTGTGCAGAAGAAAGAATGACAGAAAGCTGGAAGACCGTATACAGGAGTTAACCGAATACATGAGATCCGTTCATTATGGGGAAGCGAAGACCCTCTCACGCATAGAGGATGGTTTTTCCCAGCTGGAGGATGAGATTTATAAGACGGTAATGGAATTAAAGTGTACGAAGGAGACAGCGGTTCGGGATCACCAGGTATTGTCGGAGCGGATTGCAGACATTGCACATCAGCTAAAAACCCCGCTGACATCCATGTCTTTGATGACGGAACTGTTAGAGGATTATCAGACAGAAGAGACGAAGGAATATCTGGTGCATTTAAAAAATCAGGCGGAACGGCTTCAAAAGCTGGTATCCGGGCTTTTAATTCTGGCAAAGCTGGATTCCCATGTCATTGATTTTGAACAGAACCAGGTGGAAGTCTCTGATTTGATTAATGCGGCGTCAGAACCGCTTCTGGAAATGATAAACCGTAAAGAAATTTCCCTGGAAGTAAGGTGCCAGGAGGCAGAGGGCGCGCCGTGCTGGATCCTGGCAGATATGCAGTGGACCAGTGAAGCCCTTCTGAATATTTTAAAAAACTGTGTGGAACATACACCAAAAAAAGGTACCATTGAGGTGTCGTATAAAAAGAATCCCCTATATGCGGAATTACAGATCGTTGACAGCGGTTTGGGGTTTTCGAAGAAAGATCTTCCCCATTTGTTTGAGCGGTTTTATCGTGGTGAGGATGCGGCAAAGGACAGTGCAGGTATCGGTCTTGCGCTTGCCAGGCTGATCATAGAAAAACAAAACGGACACATCCATGCAGAAAATACATCTGATGGACATGCCCGGTTCCGGCTTCGGTTTTATGTGTAATACCGGATGCCGGCGCTTATTACCTGTAAGAGGCAGCGTGATATCTCATTTTATCTAATTTTATCTTATTCTCATTATATAGTGTCATCTTTGACAGAAGTGATAATATTGTCCTTTTCTATCTTCCGCCCGCCTAAAATATAGGCACTTATAATTGCCAGCAGAACCAAAAGCGTATACCCAAGAATAGGTACAAAGGGTGCATAAGGCAGATATTCCGGCAAAGTCACCTCATTGATCCAAAGAAACATGGTCAGAATGATTGTCTGGAAAGGGATGCTTAAGAGCAGAGGCTTTAGTCCCAGGGTGATCCCTTCCAGGAATAACATCTTCCAAAGCTGCCGGGAGGAAAGTCCTGCAGATTTTAACATACCGAATTCTTTTCTTCGCTGGCGGAGGTTTCCAGAGATGCTTGCCCATACATTTGACAGTCCGATTACAGCCAAAAGCCCTGTGAGGAAGGCAACGATCAAATTCATTACCTTTGTCTCTGAATCATCCATTTCCTTCAGCATGGCGAGGTCCGTAATCAGGTAGTCTCCGGTACCATAGTAGCGGGTAAGCAGCGATTCCACCTCACCGGATACTTTCTGAATCAGAGGATAGGAGATACCCTTCGTGCTGTCTGTCAGGAGCAGAGTATTGACGCTGTTGGCTGTTGATTTTCTTTTGCTGCTGCAGGAGGCACCGATTTTTAAAACATGATCCATCGGCATGATCGCCGTCAGGGTGAATCTGGAATTCCTAAGGCCTATATCCGGAAGCTGCTCTGCCAGCGCACCGGCAGTAAGGCTGAAGGTAAAGTCACCGGTATCCTCGTCATATGCCCGTTCCGTAAAGGTAAGTTCCTGACCGGTACGAAGACTTAAGAGTTCCCGCAGAACACTGTTTTTTCTGGTACTTACGTCCGGGTCTTCCGTATAATTATAGAAGATAGCCTTGGATGGGTCAGTAAAATATGGTTCTGGATCAATGCCCAATTGTCTGCAGTAGTCCCGGAAGCTGTCTTCTTCTAGACCGATTAAGGTATTGGAAATCCGGTATCTGCCATTTCTTTCAATCGTAGAATATTTTTTCCTGGCTGCAATTTCATCAAAGCCTCCAAAGTAAGTCTCTATATCTTCTGAAGCATTCTGGTCGGTAATCCAGGTGGCACAGGGCAGTTTGTTAAAAATTGTGGCTCTGGTGACCTCTGGAATCTGTTTTATCTTTTCCAATACTTCCATATCCGGTGTCCGTCCGTCACTGATATTAAACTGTATGTGGCGGATATCATCCATTCCGGTCTGGTAAATATTCTGGGCGGCATTTTGCGTAGAAAAGATATATAAAAATCCGGTTAGCAGCAGGAAAGAGAGGCAAAGTGAGATGGTTGCGGTACGGTAGGAATGCTTTCTGGCAGACACTGCATAGGCTGCCAGTTCACCGGTGATCCCAAGGCGGCTGGTTATATGGCTTTTTCGCAGCCGTTTCTTCTTGATCCGGTAGTCCTGCTTCAGTGCTTCTACGGGAAGGAGCTTTGCAATCTTTCGCGCAGGTATGAGTGCAGACAGCCATACGGTCAGCAGTGACAGAAGAATGGCGGGCAGGATGGCAGGAAGTCCAAAGGACAGCACAATATCCGGGGCAGTTCTGCCAATATCGTTATTTGCGTTGATTATCTGGAACAGCTTCATATCCAGCAGCCAGCCAGAGACAACCCCCAGTGGAAGCGGCAGGATGGTGAGAATCAGCGCTTCTGAAATGACGGCAGACTTAATCTGGCGGGGAGATGCCCCGATGCCAGCCAGGGTTCCAAGCTGGGCAAGCTTCTCATTTGCGGAAAGTGCAAATGCATTGTGGATAACCAGAACAAATAAAGCCACTAACATTATGGCGATTACCAGAATCATCAGGGGAAAAGCCATTGCACTCAGCTGATTCATCGCGCTTAACTGCTGACTGGAAAAGATGGCGTATTTGGATAACAGCTCGGAATTATACCGGAGATTATAGTTCCCATATTCGTCCTTTTCGTATCCGATGGAAGCAGCAAGTGCCGGAAGCTCCTTGTAAGTGCTTCTCATTGGGTCAAACCGCAGATATACAGTAATTTCATCTTCCGGCTGTATGCTATTTTCATCCAGATAACCAATGCCCGTATAAGCAGGAACAGAAGAGGATGTGGTCATATCCATCTCGCCTACGATTGTATAGGTCTTTGTACCGGTCTGCCGGAAAGTTTCGTTCTTGTGAAAACCTTCCGTTTCAACCCGGACCTTTCCATCCAGCATACGTTTGCCGATAGGCAGAGTAAGAGTATCCCCGATTTTTATATCAGGGTGGTTATCAAAATATTGTTTGGATAAGGCGATTTCATTTTCCTTCCGGGGCCGCTGACCCTGTATAATGATGTCACTCTCCGGCATGGAATCCCAGTATTCATCGTTGGCACCCCGGGATATCAGATAGGTGCGCTTACCGGACTCATCCAGTCTGGCAACTTCCCAGTTTCCCTTTATCATGACGGCAGATACGGAAGCATAATTCTCAATATGTTCTAAATCTTTCCCATAGGTAATATCAAAAAGTTCCCCATGCCAGTCCCCGTTTTCCCATTTGCTCATTCGGACGGCATCTGTCCACATAGTATAGAAGAAACCACAGACGCAGGACATAAGTGTGGTCATTAAGAACAGGGCAATGATTATAGCCAGGCTGGTACGCTTGTTCTTGCGCACCGTGTCCCAGACGTACTCATGTAATATTTTCATCAGGACACCACCTCATCATGTAAGATTTTACCATCCTCCAGCGTGATGATCCGGTCTGCCTGGAGGGCGGTTTTTTCATCATGGGTAATGAGCAAAATTGTCTGGTCATAGCGTCTGTTGGAGAGCTTCAGCAATTCAATGGTTTCTTCAGAAGTTTTGCGGTCCAGGTTCCCGGTAGGCTCATCAGCCAGAAGAATAGCCGGCTGGTAGATCAGGCTTCTTGCAATCGCCACACGCTGCTGCTGCCCGCCGGACAATTCCTGGGGCAGGTGGGTGAGCCGGTCGGTTAATCCCAGAGAGGAAACAATCTGTTTGAATCTGCTTTCATCCGGTTTTTTTCCGTCCAGCAGAATAGGCAGCAGAATATTTTTCCTTACATTCAGCGTGGGAATCAGGTTATAAAACTGATAGACCAGACCCACCTTGCGCCTTCTGAAGACCGCCAGCTGCTCCATGCTCAGGGTAGCGATATCCGTATCTTCAATGTAGATATTTCCGCTGGTAGGACGGTCTACCCCTCCCAGCATGTGTAAAAGTGTGGATTTTCCGGAGCCGGATGCCCCGATAATAGCCGTAAAGCTTCCTTTTTCCAGAGACAGGCTCACCTGATCCAGAGCAGTGATCTTATTTGAACCGTTTCCATAGGTTTTTGTTAATTTATTGCATCGCAGTATTTCCATTTATAGAACTCCCTTCGTATTGATGATATCATAATATCCGTGTTAAGTGACAAAAAAGTGACATTTTGCCGGTATGCGAAAAAAGGTTGCCAAATACCGGCTCTACGGGTTAGAATTGACTGTAAGCCAAATGCCCCGCCATAAGTGCCAGGGTATTTGATCCCAGGGGCAGCCGCCGGGCGGACATACAAGCAGGTCCGACTGGAGCGTGTTGAAAATGCCCCGGAAATGAAACGTGGAGGGTAATTTATGTCATTACAATTAATTCTGGGAAATTCCGGCAGCGGAAAATCCTTTGAACTGTATAATAGAGTAATTGAAGCTTCTGTCGCTGATCCGAAGGGGCATTTTATCGTGATTGTACCGGAACAGTTTACCATGCAGACTCAGAAAGAACTGGTCAGCCTTCATCCCAGAAAAGGCATTTTAAATATCGATGTACTTAGCTTTGGGAGGCTTGCGTACCGGGTGTTTGAGGAACTGGGTGCAGATAAACGAACGGTGCTGGAAGAGACCGGGAAGAACCTGCTGCTGCGTAAAGTGGCAATTGAAAAAAAAGAGGAGCTGCAGGTACTGGGCGCCCATTTAAATAAACTGGGATATATTACACAGATGAAATCCATGATATCCGAACTTACCCAGTACGATGTGACCATGGATAAACTGGATCAGATGATTGAAAGCGCTGGGGAAAAAAAGCAGCTGTATTATAAATTAAAGGATGTGAGCGTATTATATGCCGGGTTCCGGGATAAGCTCCGGGATCAGTATATTACGGCAGAAGAAGTGCTGGAAGCTCTGTGCCAGGCAGCTGACCGGTCTGAGATTTTAAAGGGCAGCGTTCTGGCTTTAGACGGTTTTACGGGATTTACCCCAATACAGCAAAAATTGTTAGAGAAACTCATGGTGCTGGCAAAGAGGGTCATGGTAACCGTAACCATAGATGCCAATGAAAATCCATTTAAAATTTATGGAGAGCATGAACTTTTTTATTTAAGTAAGAAAACCATCCGCAGTCTGACAAACATTGCGAAAGAAAAGCATGTGGTGATAAAGGACCCGGTTATCCTGGGAAAAGGACAGGTTTACCGCTTTAAAGATGCGCCGGTTCTGGGATTTCTGGAGCAGAATCTTTTCCGGAGAAGAAGAGGGAAATACGAGTTTCCCATCCAGGAAATTTCCATTCACAACGCCAAGAATCCAACGGAAGAGGCTTATTTTGTGGCGCGTACAATTAAGCAGCTTACAAAGGCGGGGTACCGCTATCAGGACATTGCGGTGATTACGGGGGATATGGCAGCTTACAGCAGTTATATCCGCAAAGTTTTTGAATCCTGCAAAGTTCCCTGCTTTATTGACGAGACAAAAACCATTTTACTGAACCCCTTTATTGAATTTATCCGTGCTGCGCTGGAGCTGGTGCAGAAAAACTATTCCTATGAAAGCATGTTCCGACTGCTGAGGACCGGGCTTTGCGATGTGACACGGGAAGAAACGGATCTTCTGGAAAATTATATTCTGGCAGCAGGCGTGCGGGGCTACAGTAAATGGCAGAAGCCCTTTGAAAAAATCACCCAGCGCAATGATGAACAGGTCTTAGAACAGTGCAACGAAATACGGAATGCTCTTATGGAGAAGCTGGTGCCCTTTACGAAAGTGCTGAAAAATAAAAATGCATCCGTCTCCAAATACACAGCAGCCCTGTATGAGTTTATAGTGTCCTGTGATATTCAGCGCAAGCTGACAGTCTATGAAGAAGGGTTTAAAGAGCAGAACCGCCTGGATATGGCAAAAGAGTACAGCCAGATCTATGGAATCGTCATGAGTCTTCTGGACAAATTAGTGGAACTTCTGGGTGAGGAATGTCTGCCCGTAAAGGACTATGCCCAGATACTGGATGCGGGTTTTGAAGAAGCCAAAGTAGGGATTATCCCGCCGACGGTTGACCAGGTGGTGGTAGGTGATATTCAGCGTACCAGGTTAAAATCCATCAAGGCGCTCTTTTTTGTAGGACTTAACGACGGCTGGGTGCCAAAGGCGGGAGGTACCGGAGGCATATTGTCTGACCTGGAACGGACCGCACTGGAGTCCAGCGGCGTGGAACTGGCACCTACGGCCAGGGAAAATATGTATACCCAGAAGTTTTATCTGTACCTGAATCTGACAAAGCCATCTACCCGTCTGTATCTGTCTTACAGTAAAGTGGATTCCGACGGCAAGACGCTTAGGCCTTCCTATGTCGTGCATGATATGGCTAGGCTGTTTCCGGCGGTGTCCCAAACGGATGAAGACCTGTATGACAGTATGCTGGAACGAGTGGCTTCACCGGGCAGCGGAATTCCCTATCTGATAGAGGGGCTTCGTAACATCCGGGAAGGACGCCCCATGCCGGTGGATGAATGGATGGTAATGTTTGACTGGTATAATCAGAATAAGGATTACCAGAAGAAGATAGAAGGGCTGGTGGACGCTGCCTTTTATAAGCGCAATGATGAAGGGCTTCCAAAAGCCGTGGCTTCATCCCTCTATGGAAGTATGCTGGAAAACAGCGTGACCAGGCTGGAACGGTTTGCGGCCTGTGCATTTTCGCATTTTCTGATGTATGGACTGGATTTAAAGGAGCGGGAAACCTATCTGTTCCGGCCTATGGATATGGGAAATATCTTCCACCGGGTTATCGAACTGTTTTCTAAAAAGGTGGAACACAGCCAATACAACTGGTTCAGTCTGCCGGAGGAAATCCGGGATTCTTTCATCGAAGAAACGGTGGAGGAAGTATCTTCCGAATACGGGGCAAAGATTCTCTACAGTTCGGCACGAAATGAATATGCCATTGAGCGGATGAAGCGCATTATGCGCCGTACTGTATGGGCACTCCATGAACAGATCAAGGCGGGCACATTTGTACCCAGCAACTATGAGGTGTCCTTCTCTATGGTGGAGGATCTGGAGGCGGTAAATATTGCATTGACAGAGGAAGATAAGATGAAGCTCCGGGGAAGGATTGACCGGACCGATGTGCGGGTGGAAGAGGACGAAGTGTTTGTAAAGGTCATCGATTACAAATCAGGGAATACAAGCTTTGACCTGGTGGCACTGTATTACGGGCTTCAACTGCAGCTGGTGGTATATCTCAATGCGGCTATGGAACTGGAACAGCGGATTTACCCCGATAAGGAAATAGTGCCAGCCGGTATCTTCTATTATAATATGCAGGACCCCATGCTGGACCGGGAGGAGGGCGATACACAGGAGATCATTAATCAGAAAATCCTGAAGAAGCTCCGCCTGGATGGTCTGGTCAATGATAATAAACAGGTGATTGAAAATCTGGATACTGGAATAGGAAAAGATTCCTGCGTGATTCCGGTTTCCTATAATAAGGACGGCACCCCGTCAAAGTCATCCAGTACTGCATCCCGGGAACAGTTTAACCAGATCTCCAGATTTGTGAATGAAAAAATTGCGGATATCGGAAAACAGATTGTAGACGGACATATGGAAGCACTTCCCTATGAACGAAAGGATAAAACAGCCTGTGATTACTGTATTTATCGGGAAATCTGCGGATTCGATGTGCGGATTCCGGGGACCCGCTATCATCGTTTAAAGGAATATAAGCCGGAAGAAATATGGAAGAAAATAAGCGGGCAGACACAAGCCGAAGCAGAAAGTGAGGAAAGGTAGGCATGGGCGTAGCATGGACCGAAGACCAACAGAAGGTCATTGACTTAAGAAATCGAAATATCCTGGTATCAGCGGCGGCAGGCTCCGGGAAAACCGCAGTACTGGTAGAACGTATTGTAACTATGGTAACGGACAAAAAGCATCCGGTTGATATTGATGAGCTGCTGATTGTAACCTTTACCAAAGCGGCGGCTGGAGAGATGCGGGAACGTATTGCCAAGGCGCTGGATAGTAAAGCAGCTGAAAACCCGCTGGATGTGCATCTGGAACGCCAGCTCACCCTGGTACACAATGCCCAGATCACCACCATTGACAGCTTCTGTCAGTATGTGATCCGGAATCATTTTCATGCCATCGGGCTGGATCCGGGATTCCGTGTTGCGGATGAAGGAGAGCTGAAGCTTTTAAAAAGTGATGTAGCGGAACAGTTAATTGAAGACTGTTATGAGAAAAAGGAAGAAGCATTTTTGAAATTTATTGAATGCTATGCCTTTGGAAAAAATGATCAGGGAATTGAGGATCTGATATTTGGACTCTATAATTTCTCCATGAGCTATCCATGGCCTGAAAAATGGCTGCAGCAATGCAAGAAAGCATATGAAATAGAATCCGTAGAAGAATTTTTGCAGTCTGAATGGCTGATGAAATTAACCGATAACTTAAAGCGCCAGCTGGAAGACATTGAAGAGAAGACCGAAGAGGCACTTCGAATAGCCCGGGCGGAAGATGGACCTTATATGTATGAAGATGCATTATGCCAGGATCAAGCGATGATCCGGCAGATACGTCAGGCAGACAATTACCGGGATTATGCCCAGGCGTTTGCCGAAATGGGCAAATATGCAAGGCTTTCTTCTAAAAAAGATGAAGCTGTTTCTGAAAATAAAAAAGAACAGGTAAAAGCAATCCGGGAACAGGTGAAGAAAAGCCTGAAAGGTCTGCAGGAGCAGTATTTTTTTGGAAGCTTAGAATCCGTGATTTCCGATATACAGGGAAGCCGAGAGGTCATGGGCGTCTTAATTGACCTGGCTTGTGAATTTACAGAGCGATATGCGGGGAAAAAGAGAGAAAAAAACGTGGTGGATTTTAGTGACCTGGAGCATTTTGCCCTGGATATCCTGGTAGAGGAAAAGGACGGGGAGGCAGTGCCCACGCAGATTGCAATGGATCTGGCAGAGCATTACGAAGAAATCTTGATTGATGAATACCAAGACAGCAACCTGGTCCAGGAATTGATCCTTACCAGCATATCTAAGAAATGCATGGGAAAATATAATATTTTTATGGTGGGGGATGTGAAGCAGAGTATTTACCGTTTCCGTCTGGCAAGGCCGGAACTGTTTATGGAAAAATATGATACGTATCCGGTTACGGACAGCCAATGCCAGCGAATTGACCTTCATAAAAACTTCCGCAGCAGAAGCCAGGTTCTGGTCAGCGTGAATTATATCTTTGAACAGATTATGGCAAGATATCTTGGAAATATCCAGTATGATGCGGAGGCGGCACTTTATCCCGGCGCCGCTTTCCCGGAAAAACAAGCTGACGGGGAGGAATTTACCAATACGGAAATGCTTCTGGTAGATCTGGACACGTTAGATGAGGTGGTAGAGGATGTGGAAGAGAATGCCAGAGAACTGGAAGCCAGGGCAATCGGCAGCCGCATTCTGGAGATTGTGGGTAAAGAAGATGTGCTGGATAAATCAACGGGAACCTACCGAAAAGCCAGGTATGGGGACATAGTAATTCTTCTGCGTACCATTTCCGGATGGGCGGAGTCCTTTGCAAGAGTGCTGGAAAGCCAGGGAATCCCGGCGTACACCGGGTCACAGACTGGATATTTTTCTACGGTGGAGATACAGACAATACTGGCTTTTCTGAAAATTGTGGACAATCCAAGGCAGGAAATACCCATGGCGGCAGTATTAAAGTCTCCCATTGGGGGGCTGGAGACACAAGAACTTGCTGTTATTAAAAGCTTAAATCCAAACATGCCGTTTTATGAATGCTGCAGGCTGTATGCTTCCCAGCCGGATGAAGGTGATGCTTGCCAAAAAGGCATAATAGAAAAGTTAAAGAAATTTTTCCGTATGTTGGATCATTTCCGCATGCTGGTACCCTATACACCGATGCATGAACTGTTGTGGCAGGTGCTGGATACCACCGGATACGGGGACTATGCAGCAGCGATGCCGGGAGGAGAACAGCGGACGGCAAATCTGAAGATGCTGGTGGAAAAAGCGATGACGTATGAGACTACCAGTTATCGGGGGCTGTTTAACTTTATCCGCTATATCGAGAACTTACAGAAATACAATGTGGATTATGGCGAGGCGAGTACCATTGGTGAACAGGAAGATACGGTGCGGATTATGAGTATTCATAAGAGTAAGGGACTGGAGTTTCCAATCGTATTTGCAGGGGGAATGGGCAAGTCATTCAACCAGCAGGACAGTAGGAGCCGGGTGCTGCTGCATCCGGATCTGGGGATTGGCTGTGATTATATTGATCCAGTTCTCCGAGTGAAAAGCCCTACGCTTTTAAAGAAAACCATTCAGCGGGAAACCATCAATGAAAATCTGGGGGAAGAACTTCGGGTATTATATGTGGCTTTCACAAGGGCAAAAGAAAAACTGATCATGACCGGTGCGGTGACGAAAATCGCAGATAAGGTAAAAAAATGGAGCCAGATCTGCCGCAGGGAAGAGGAAAAAATTTCTTTTACCGAGTTATCCGGTGCGTCATCCTATCTGGACTGGGTGATGCCTGCGCTTATGCGACACCAGTCGGCACGGGAGTTATTGGAGGAATATGGCTTTGTGAACGATTCTGCACATGAACTTTACCGGAAGGAAGCCTATTTTTCCATCCGGGTATGTCCGGTGAAAGAACTGGTTACCAGAGAGGCGGCTCATCAGATGGCAATCAAGGTTTCCAAAGAAGAACTTTTAGAGCGGGGACAGCGGATGCTGAGTGAGCAACAGCTGGAAACTCTGGACAAGCGCATGGATCCGGTATACCCCTATGAACAGGATGGGGATATTCATGGGAAGATTACAGTTTCGGAACTGAAAAAATACAGCCAGTCTGCAGATAACCTGCTATACGGGGAGGAAGAGTTTTTTATTTATGAAGAACCAGATATTGTTCCGCTGATACCCAGGTTTATGCAGCAGAAAACCGAAGTGCCCGGAGCAGTGCGTGGTACGGCTTACCATAAGCTGCTGGAGGAACTAAATTTTACGGATGCTGCCGGAAGCCAGAAACTGAATGAACAGATTGAGCGGCTTATGGAAGCAGGAAAAATGACCCGGGAAGAAATAGATCTGATCGATAAAAGGAAAATCGTGCGTTTTGCTGATTCAGTTCTGGGAAAACGGATGGCAAAGGCAGAACAGGAGGGAAATCTGTACCGGGAACAGCAATTTGTCCTGGGCGTTATGGCTTCTGAAATAAAAGAATCCTGGTCAAATGAAGAAATGGTGTTGATTCAGGGGATCATAGATGCATTTTTTTACGAAGATGAGGCAATAATTCTGGTTGACTATAAGACAGATTATGTACCGGAAGACCATGCAGAAATACTGGTGGATAAATATAAGATCCAGCTGGACTATTATGCACAGGCGCTGGAGCGTATGACCCAGAAAAAGGTGAAAGAGAAGATACTTTATTCCTTCTGGCTGCAGAAAGGAATCCGGATCAAATAGAGGGGAAGAGTCAGTTTGAAAATTCATTCATCCTTTTCCATGTTAAGGAAGTTTTAAGGGGATTTCACACAATTATGGTTGATTTTTCAAATACCAAAAGCTATACTTAACACGACAGTATTTTAAATGAGGAGTGCAAAATGAACTGGATAAAAAAATTGTTTCAAAATCAGGCCGTCCGTTATATTTTCTTTGGCGGATGTACTACACTCGTTAACCTGCTTTCTTATACGCTTATGCGTACAATAATGGGCATCGATATTACCATAGCCAATTTTATCTCCATATTATTGGCGATTGTGTTTGCATATGTGGTAAATAAGATCTTCGTATTTGAGAGTAAGCGAAATACCGTTTGGGAAGTCATTAAGGAATGTGCGCAGTTTGTTGGAATGCGGCTATTGACCATGTATATTGAAGTATTTGGTGTCGTCCTGCTCAGCTGTGTCTGGGGCATGAATGATTTAATTGCCAAACTGGTAATTCAGGTAGTTGTATTAGTATTAAATTATGTTTTCAGCAAAGCATTTGTATTTAAAGAAAAGAAAGACATTTCCCAATTAACGGAAAAAGAAAGAAAGATCCGTAAGACGAAGAAATGGTGTGTCATAGCATCAGCCGGAATTCCGGCGGTAGTGATGCTGATTGCCTACATCGCCAACGGCGTTTTTCCATTTGGGGATCACGGTGTTCTGATCATCGATTCCCTGCATCAGTATCTGCCGTTTTTTACGGATTTTCATGACAAGCTTGCAGCCAGTGAGTCCTTATTATATTCCTTTGGCGGAGGTCTGGGATATAATTTCTGGGCGACTTATGCTTATTATCTGGCAAGCCCGTTGAATTTTCTCATCGTATTATTCCCAGCCAGGAATATGATGGATGTAATGGCGTACCTGATCGTTATTAAAATTGCATTGTGCGGCGGATGTTTCGGATATTACCTGACCACCCGCAATAAGGGCAAGAATTTTACTCCGGTTGTTTTTGCCGTGATGTATGCACTCAGCAGTTTTATGATTGGATACTATTTCAATTTGATGTGGCTGGACAGCATTGCCCTGCTTCCGATTGTAATGCTTGGCATTGAACGGATTGTAAAAGGAGAAAGCGGAAGAACCTTTGGACTTTCTCTGTTTCTGGGTCTTTATTGTAACTATTATATCGGATTCATGCTGTGTTTATTTTCCTGCCTGTATTTTCTGGTGCAGTGGATTGCGGCAAAGAGATTTACCATCAAGGCGTTTTTTAAATCCGGTATTAACTTTGCATGGTATGCACTGCTCAGCGGTGGGATGGCAGCGCTGGTTCTGATGCCGGCTTACCGGGCGCTGGGAATTACGGAATCTATGGATGATAACGGATTCCCGGATAAGATTAAGTTCTTTACCAGCACAATCGATCAGCTCACCAGCCATTTCGCATTTGTGGAACCCATCAACATCGCGGATGACCAGGCAGGGGTAAATGCTTACTGCGGCGTCATTATACTGATTCTGGTGGTGCTTTATGTGCTGGATAAAAAAGTGAGCCTGCGGGAACGTATTTCAAAAATATTGCTCTGTGCACTTTTAGTGCTGAGCTTTAATTTCAATATGCTCAACTTTGTATGGCATGGCTTCCATACGCAAAACGGACTGCCAAACCGTTTTTCCTTTATTTACATCTGCTTAATTCTGGTCATGGGATACGAAGCATTTACCCATGTAAAGAATATGCATGTAGTTAAAATAATCATATCCTGCCTGGTGCCTATAGGGTTCGTGGTCTACTGTATGATTACAAAGGCGGGGGAACGGGATCTCTATGTCTACCTGGTTACACTGGGACTGCTTGTAATTTACAGCATCCTGCTATTGCTTTACCGTTTTATCCGGCTGCGTGCACTGATTGTGCAGAATGTGGTGCTGGGAGTCATGCTTGCAGAGATGATTACCATGGGTATCTATGGTGTCTGCAGCAATGGAACGGTAGGAAGAAGTACGTATTTAGATGAGCAGAGCGCTTATAAGAAATTAATGGCTGAGCAGGGCGACCAGGATTTCTACCGCAGTGAAATCGACAGCCAGAGAATGCGCAATGAAACAATGTTCATGGGCGGCAATGGTGTCGTGCTGTTTTCATCCACAATGCCGGCAGCAACGGTCAATATGTGCAAAGGTATCGGTATGGAGGCACGAACCAACAAGAATGGTTATAACGGCATGACAAAATTGTTCAGTGATGTATTTGGTGTCCGTTATCTGGTTTCCAAGGCCAATTCCGATACGCTTTATAATATGAATCGTGTGGGCTTTGAAGAGCCGCTGGCGCTTTATAAAAATGAAAATGCACTGTCACTTGGCTTTATGGTAGATTCTGCGATTAAAGACTGGCAGATCGAAGGACTGGTTCCAATGGAAATACAGGATCAGTTTGCGGGACTGGCTACGGGCAGCGACCCTATCTATACGCTGAGAGAAGAGTATGACATTGAAGAAGGACCGACCTATATTATCCGACTGCATCCGGGAGAACAGACTTATCTGGAAATGACCTCCAATGTAGAAAAACTGGTGATCAAGACACCTCAGTACGAGAAGACAATCAATGGATATAACAGTAACCTCTTTGATCTGGGAAGGGTAACCGAGGACGGCAAAGCAAATGTCACCATCACTTATAAAGAAGGAAATGAAAATCCGGTGGGTGTGCGTGTCTATACCTGCAAGGATGAAGATTATACCAGGATGTATGAGAAGCTTTCCGCTAATCAAATGAATGTAACAACAGCGGAAGACGGAAAGATCAGAGGAAATATTGATGTAAAAACAGCTGGTACTCTCCTAACCTCTATCCCATATGATACCGGTTGGAAAGTAAAAGTTGACGGCAAAGAGATCGAAACCTATGCAGTTGGTACCGCACTGATGGGATTTGACTTAAGTGAAGGACAGCACGAGATTTCCATGGACTTTACACCCGAAGGTCTTTGGTCAGGAAGCTTTATCAGCATTGCCAGCATCGTTTTGTTTATGGTTACCATTATGCTGGAAGGCAGAAGCAGAAGGAAAAAAGGGTTACTGCCTGGTAATGATGAAGAAGACCTGGATGACCTGGACGAAGATGAGATTTCTGAAAATGAGTATCAAAGCATGACCGGTGATTACGAAGAAGATGAGCCTGGGGATAGCTATGAAGATGCCGGGAAATCTGAATATGTAGAAAGATATGGAGCTGCAGGCGAATACGAGGATGAGGAAGAGTATGAACCTGTGGGGGAGTCTGGGTATGAGGAAGACTATGATCCTGCGGTGGAAGAATCTGAGTATGAGGAAGGCTATGAGTCAGCGGTGGAAGAATCTGAGTATGAGGAAGGCTATGAGTCAGAGGACGAAGAATCTGAGTATGAGGAAAGCTATGAATCAGATGAAGAAGAATCTGGGTATGAGGAAGGCTATGAATCAGAGGTGGAAGAATCTGAGTATGAGGAAAGCTATGAGTCAGAGCTAGAATCTGAGTATGAGGAAAGCTATGAATCAGAGGACGAAGAATCTGGGTATGAGGAAGGCTATGAATCAGCGGTGGAAGAATCTGAGTATGAGGAAAGCTATGAGTCAGAGGAAGAATCTGAGTATGAGGAAGGCTATGAATCAGAGGAAGAATCTGTGTATGAGGAAGGCTATGAATCACCTGATGAAGAATTCCAATATGAGGAATCTGGAAAATCTGGAAATAATACTGGGAATCAGTAAGATTATGCGTCTGCAGATGAATCTGAGTATGTGAAAAGCAATAAGCCTGTAAAAATTGGACAGGCGAGAAAGCAATTTAAAATACGCTCTGGAGTTTTATACGATACATTTCAAATATGGTTCAAATATACAGCAGATTCAGCTGTGTATTTGGACCATAAATTTATAAAAATTTCCGGCAGACGGCGATGATACAGAAAGACAGAGAAGAAGTAAGATAAAAATACATTTGTTACATCAGAGAAAGAGGGTAAATCACGTTATGAATATTACATTTTCCAACAAAGCAGATATGTTTGAAGCAGGAATATTTGCCGTGCTCAATGAAAAAAAGGAAGCGTTAATCAATCAGGGAAAGAAAATCTATAATCTTTCGGTAGGTACACCGGATTTTAAAACCGCTCCACACATCGTAGAAGCCGTATCTGGCGCTGCAAAAGATCCGGGTAACTACAAATATGCCCTGGTGGACATTCCACCGCTCATACAGGCTGTACAGGACTTTTATCAAAAGAGATTCCAGGTTGCACTGGATGCAGAAGAGATCATGTCAATGAATGGCTCTCAGGAGGGGATGGCACATTTTGCCTGGACGCTGTGCAACCCTCAGGATGTGGTGCTTGTGCCAAATCCCGGGTATCCTATATTTAATATCGGTCCATCTCTCTGCGATGCAAAGACCGTGCAATATCCCTTATATAAAGAAAACCACTTTTTGCCCCGCCTGAATGAAATCCCGGAAGAAACAGCAAGAGCTGCAAAATTCATGGTAGTTAGTTATCCGGCAAACCCGGTCTGTGCTGTGGCACCGGACAGTTTCTATGAAGAGCTGATTGCATTTGCCAAAAAGTATGAGATTGTGATCTTACATGACAATGCATATTCCGATATTATCTATGGAGGCAGAAAAGGGGGCTCCTTTTTGCAGTTCGACGGGGCAAAGGAAGTAGGCGTTGAATTTTACTCCCTGTCAAAATCCTTTAACTATACCGGTGCCAGAATGTCTTTTGCCATTGGAAATAAAAAGATTATCGAGAAATTCCGAGCAGTCAGAACCCAGATCGATTACGGGGTATTTCTACCTGTGCAATATGGAGCAGTGGCGGCATTAAACGGACCGTTTGAGATGGTGGAAGAGCAGTGCAGGGAATATGAAAGAAGGAATCAGGCACTTTGCGGTGGACTTCGCAGCATCGGATGGAATGTACCGGACAGCGAGGGAACCATGTTTGTATGGGCGGCATTGCCGGAGGGCTATAGCGATTCCAATCAGTTTGTTATGGAACTGATGGAAAGATCCGGTGTTATCTGTGTACCGGGCAGCAGCTTTGGTACTTTGGGTGAAGGTTATGTGAGATTTGCTCTGGTGGAGAATGTGGAGCGGATAGAGGAGATTGTGGAGAGTATTCGGGATAGTGGAATATTATTTGAATCAAAAAATTACTAAATACAGATAGCATTGATTTTCAGAGTACTACGCTCCCGGAAGCATTCACAGCTTTCGGGAGTTTTTTAGCAAAAAATTGATCAGATTTCAAAATGTAATCCACCGTTTAAAATATTTTTTAGGTATGGAGAAGTATAAGGAACATAGTCGCCATTTGATAGGTGAAATTTTTTTGTGTCTTTGTTGATATTGCTGACATGCAATATGTTAATAATAATAGATTTTGAACACCGATAAAAATTTGGATTACGGGATAAGGAAGCCGCTAGTTCTTTTAAAGTGCCGTAGATGCTGTTTTCTTCCGTTGTAGTATGTATGAGTAATTTATGGCTTTCGTTTTTTGAAGTTTCTATGTATATAATATCGTCTGTATCCAAATGGATTAGCTGCCCTCCACATTTAACGGGTAATAATTCATTTTTCTTAAGCTTAAGTATTTCATAATTTTTATTAACAGACTCAATACATTGGCATATGCGAGCAGATAATTCATCTGTCTGACACAAAGGTATAAAATCCATTGCTTCAATTTTATACTGGAATGCAAAATAACATAACTCAATCTGTGACGTTATGAAAACAATATAACAACGTGGGTCAATTTTACGTATATTCTGAGCTAATTGAAATCCGTTCCATTTAGTATTGAAGTTAGTCCCTATGAAATACAGACCTAAATGAGACGGGGATTTTGTTATGTATGTTAATAAAGTTTGGGGAGATTGTGTTTTAAATAAAATAAACATTTTTAAGTTCGTTAATAATAGGTGATTTTTAATTATTTGATGCCACTTATCTAAATTAGCAGGTTTAATATCGCATAAAAAAATAGGTATCATATAACCCCTCCCTTTTGTTATCCAGTAATAATGTTTCAGGTTCTTATTTGGCATTATAAACTTTGCCAGTATTCTCTAAGAACCATGTGATTTTAGAAAAACTGGCTTTCCTTTAAAAAGCATATAATCATACTGCAAAATTGTATAAATTGAGTGAGCATAAAACAATTATATATATATATTAATATGAACGAATCTGTTTATCAATTAATTTACGTCGACAAATAATGACAAAAAACGATTTAAAATATACTTTATAGCATGTTGGACGAATTTTATTTTCATAAAATTTATGGAATCAAGATATATTGTGGGAAAAATGTGATAAGAGAGTGGATATTAAGCATGAAGACAGTAAATTTTTTTGTAGACAGGATTTATTGGTGAAAAGATATAGATTATTACAAAAATATTCATAAGGCAGAAGACGTGTTATAATATATCTATAAAGTAAGAGCGTTTACATGAGAGATAAGGTGTTTTTAGTGATTTGCAATGTAGACCATCCTCAGATTTCACTTTAGTGAAATAGAATCTAATATTGTGGAGCGTACGGCTGCAATATAATAGTTATTAACGTAAACAATATGCAATAATTGGAAAGGGGGGAGATTTGGATTGGATATTCTGTTACTAATAGAATGAAGCATCTTATTTAGAAATTGGTAGGGAGGGTTAAGCATGATAAAAAGAATATGTAAGTTAGTAAGTTTGATACTAATAATAGCGTTATGTTTTAATATAACTGCATTTGCATATAATAGTGACACTCATATAAATGCAGTTACTGGGGAAACTGAGCAAAGTCAAAAGCCTGATCAGAGAACAGGAGGGGTTATTCAAACATATAGTGAAACAGGGATTGGACCTTCTTCTGAATATAACCAGCTTGTTACAGAATATAATGGTGATATTTACACCAGTGTGACTGTGGGAATGGCTGTACTGAGTATCATAACCGCTGGAATAGGACCTTTAGTCGGGGTGACAAGTATTTCTCAAAATGTAGCAATAGCTATAATTCAAAATGCACTGGGATTAGGAATAAATTATTTAGATAATATATACTATCATTATAGAGAGTATGGACATTATCGTGATACTTGGTCATACAGACAAGTAATAGTATCATATTATGCTGATTCTGCACATTCAATATGGCTGGGAGAATCTGTAAGCTATTATAATCAGTATTGGTATTAAAATGTATCTATTTTTATGATAATTGGAGATAATTTATTTAACTAATGATTGGTGCGGTTTAGCCTGATTACAATTAATTTACTGGAGCGTGTTTTGAAATTCATTTTCATCAGATCTCAGGAATGAATTTTAAAACACGCTCCAGCATGGCATTATTTACTTTAGATATTTTGTATGGTTTTTTAAACATAAGTATCGGGTCATTGAGCAATTCACTTTTTTGACTGTCTCTTATACACATCTGACGCTGCCGACGAGCGATCTAGTGTAGATCTCGGTGGTCGCCGTATCATTAA
>OKVW01000042.1_pt1 | contig 112750 bp, 93 predicted proteins | sample 1606991 | NCBI WGS metagenome assembly OKVW01 (sample SAMN03281021, study PRJEB24777) | human gut metagenome | isolation source: fecal sample PR177 from 1 month old male Malay infant, vaginal delivered... | reverse complement strand
CTTCGGAAAGCTTAGAAAATACCAGTTCTGCGTTAAGCTGACGGAGTCCATGCAATTTTCCTACTCCAATCTTTCCGTACACTACCTCCATCCACAAAGCGTCCTTCCTCAGCAAAACCCCAATATTATGCATTTAATAGTACACATATAAAGCGTTCGCTGTAGTACGAAAGAAATATAAAAGCGCTCTAAAGCAATAGAAAAGCACGGCGTGGATTCTATGCCGTGCTTTTATTGTTTTAAATGATTGGATCTCTGCGATGCATCATAATAATGGGCTGGGTTCTCCCAGACAGAACAGGTTCAGCCGGTGAAGTGCCCTTGTACATGCAATGTATAAGAGGTTTTTATCGTCCTCACTGTTATAATGATCCGCAGTGGTGTCGCATATTAAAACGGCATCAAATTCAAGACCCTTTGACATATAGACAGGTATGATAAACACTCCGTGCAGATCAGCCATACTTTCATTTTTTATTAACTGGATGTCTATTTTGCCTTTTAAGCACTCAAACAGCGACAGCGCATTCTTTTCGCTTTTGCAGATCAGCCCGATGGAGCGGTACCCCTTACCCTGACAGGTATTTACTTCGGCGAGAATCAATTCACTAAGCGCTGTCTGGCTGGAGGCAGCATAAATCTCCGGCTCATCGCCCTGGCGGTTAAAGCTTTTGATGCCCGGGTTGTGCTCGATGAATTTCAGGCTGTAGTTCAGGATTTCATTGGTGCAGCGGAAACTTTTATCCATGGTAACCAGAGATGATTTTTTCTTATTTAAGATGCTGCTGATCTGTTCGTACAGGGATAAATCTTCCTGTTTTTCCAGCGTCTGGTTCATATCCCCTAAAATGGTGAATTTAGAAGTTGGAAACAGCAGATTAAAAATTTCATATTGGAGAGGATAATAATCCTGTGCTTCATCAATGACAACCTGCTTGATGCTTTTATACTCGTTCGTCCCGTATATTTTCAGATGCAAATATGCCAGAACAGCCGCATCATCGTAATGCAGAAGGTTGGAATCTAAATTTTCCTGTGTAAATTTTATGATTTCATCCAGACATCCGTGAAAGGAAGGGTCTTCCAATAAGCTGTATATATAATCTTTGTCACGGAACAACTCTTTGTACAGGTCAAAAATCTGAAGCTGTGTAAATTTTTGAATTTCTTCCTTTATCAGTGCCTCCTGAGCTCTTGACAAACGTTTTTTCTGTGTCTCATTCACTTCATCCAGAATAAAATCCTCGAGTTGTTTCAATTTTATTCCCAGAGGTGTTTCTGTTCTTCCCGTTATTTTGTTCTTCAGTATATCTTTGCTTACGATACATCTGCCGTCATAGCAGACATCTTCAAAGGCGATCCATCTATTAGGGAGATCAGCAATAAACCGGTCTAATAAAACAAGAAACGAACGGGAGGTTTTCCACTCTATACTGCTTTTTATAACCCCGCGGTATTCAGGATTTGTGATTAAGTTTTCTAAAAACTGGTTTCTTGACTGTATATGTGTATTCGGGAATAATTTTGCAAGGATTTCTTCGAATACCATGGATACAACATTGCTTTCACCCAGTTCCGGCAATACATCAGAGATATATTGTTCAAACAGGGTGTTCGGTGAAATAATAATGATATTATTTGCAGACAGTTTTCCTTGCAGATCCTGATACATCAGGTATGCAGCCCTGTGGAGGGCTATGGATGTTTTGCCGCTTCCGGCTACACCCTGTACCATCATCAGGTCATTTTCCATGTCTCTGATTACAAGATCCTGTTCTTTCTGTATAGTTTCAATAATCGTCTTCATTTTTACAGAAGTATTCTTAGATAACAACTGTCTTAAAAATTCATCTACGATCTGAATATCAGAATCAAAAAAATATTCCAGTCTGCCATCATTGATCTCATATTGCCGCTTTAGATTCACCTCTCCGGTAATTCTCCCGCTGGGGGCATCATAATATACCTGCCCGGTGAGAAAACGGTAAAAAACACTGGCAATTGGGGAGCGCCAGTCATAGATGTACATTTCGTGTGTAGCGGTGTCCTTTAAAGAAGTGCGTCCGATATAAATATTTTCAAAAGAATCTTCATCGTCAAACTTAAAATCAATACGAGCAAAATAAGGCGACTTTATTAAATTTTCCAACAGAAATATTTTGTTCTCCACCTCTTCATAGTCTGCAATTTTATCCAGAACCGGATTTACATACTGACTTAATTCGGCTAGGGCTTCAAAACCTTCCGAAGACCAGAGCCCGGATATGGAATGGGACGAATTTTCCCGCATCTCTTTCTTAGCCGATATAATGGCAGACTTATTCTCTTCATTGTTCTGTCTTGCCTTTTCTATCTGTTCCATTGCTAAAGATATCGTTTGTTCTAGCCTTTTGTTTTCAAAATCCAATTCAGACTGTTTATTTACCATGATAAAAAACACCTCTCACCCAAATTCAACCGGAATAGTACTCCATAGCCGTTGTTCATCAAGTCTAGCACAACTAAAACTTAAAAAATAGTCTTGTTGTTGCAGATTATGTATGGTACAATAAAGACAAGAGATAAGGTGATTGGCGCACAAGCACAATCGCTTTTTTGTTATATTCTCATGGAAGTAAGTTTTTTATGCATCTATATTTTCATATTCTATCTGCGTAGCTTTGCAATTCTGCAGCAAAATCCCAACATTACACTTTTCTTATAAAATTGGAATTTTAATTCCTCCAATTATTTCTTATAATAAAGACATCAAAAGGAGGTAGGACAAATGAAAAGGAGATTAGCAATTTTACTGGCAATGGCATTGGGAGCAACGACACTTTTTGGATGCAGCACTGCATCAGATTCATCCGGATCTTCCGATGCAGCAAAAGCAGCTGCAGACACCCAGACGGATGTAGGAACAAAGACAGAGTCAGGGGCAAAGACAGAATCAGGGACGAAAACCGAGTCAGGGACAGATGCTGCAAGTGAAGCAGGTACAGACGGGGACGGCACAGCAGCCCAGGGAGGAAGTGCATCTGCAGAGGGTAAAGAAGAAGTGGTACTCTGGCATTACATAACGGATCTGGAAAAAGAGTCCCTGGAAAATACCATTAATGAATACAATGCGTCCCAGGACAAAGTTTATGTAAAAGCAGAATATGTACCAAGGGAAGAGCTCCTGAAACAGTACACCATCGGTGCCGTATCCGGCGAACTCCCGGATATTGGAATCATTGACTGTACCGATCATTCTTCTTTTGCATCCATGGGAATATTTGCGGATCTTACAGAAAAATTCCAGTCATGGGAAGAGAACCAGTTCCTGGAGGGACCGATAGATTCCTGCACCTATCAGGACAAGCTCTATGGTATCCCCTTTAATAGTAACTGTCTGGCGTTGTATTACGATAAAGACCAGCTGGCTGAGGCAGATATTGAAGTACCAACCACCTGGGATGAATTAGAAAAAGCAGCGGAGGCACTTACAAAGGACGGGCGCTATGGGCTGGCGATGAGTGCTATTAAGACGGAAGAGGCAACCTTCCAGTTCATTCCGTTTCTCTTATCGGCAGGTGGTGATCCGGAGCATCTGAATACCCCGGAAGCCCAGAGTGCATTGGAATTTGTAGCCGGTCTGATTGAAAAAGGGTATATGAGCAAGGAAATTATTAACTGGGGCCAGACGGACATAGAAAAACAGTTTGCTGCAGGCCAGGCATCTATGATGATTAACGGGCCCTGGTCCAATAATCTGATTGATAACGATGCACCTGATAAAAACTGGGGTGTAGCGATGATTCCAAAAGATAAAGAATTTGCCTCTGTTTTAGGAGGAGAGAATCTGGCAGTTTCCAAAGATGCCAATATCGATGCCTGCTGGGACTTTATTACCTGGTTTGAGAGCAAAGAAGTATCCAAAAAGCTGTGCGGGGAAATTAAAAAATTCTCTCCAAGGTCCGACGTATCCGGCGAGGAGACTTTCCCGGATGACGAAGTAATGGCAGTGTTTGGCGAACAGCTGAAAGTGGCACAGGCAAGAGGTCCCCATCCGAAATGGACAGAGCTTTCCACGGCGATTCAGTTAGGAATCCAACAGGCGCTTACCGGAGAAAAGTCAGTACCGGATGCTCTTGAGGAAGCACAGAAAACAGTGGATGAAATTAATGCTACGATTAAGTAACAGTCAGTTTCAATAAATAATTACAGGTTATAGCACGCCAGGTGCACGTCTGCAAAGCCCGCAGCCCACAATGCCGCTTCTCAGACGTGCACCTGGCCCAGATAGCGGGTGCTATATAGTGGCGTATTTACGCTCTAGCGTGATATCCGGTACTGGATTCACAGGAAAGATGACGGCAGGTTCTCACATAAAATGCAGGATGAAACAGTGGCTTTAAAGAGAATAGGTCAGTGAAAATATATGGCAGAAAGGGTTTTTAAAGGTGGTATTATGAAAAAAAGAAAGATTACAGGAGAATACAAAAGGAATATGATGATGGGATATTCGTTTATCCTTCCGGCGGTGATATTTATGCTGGCGCTAATCGGCTACCCGATTATTTACAACATCATAATCAGCTTTCAGGATGCCACTGCTCTGACCATTTCCCAGAACAGCAAAGCATTTGCGGGGGTGAAAAATTACAGGGATATTTTCGGGGATTCATTATTCTGGACTTCTTTTAAAAATACATTTGTATATACGGGAGGATGTCTGGTATTTCAGTTTGTAATCGGCTTTGCACTGGCTTTGTTTTTTTCCAGGAAATTCACTTTTTCCCGTTATACCAGGGGGCTGATCGTGATCAGCTGGATGCTGCCGGTTACGGTTACGGCACTCACTTTTAAGTTTATGTTTGCAGAAGGAAACGGCATAATTAATGAGATTCTGCTGAGTCTTCATCTCATAAAGGAACCCATCGGCTGGCTGATTGAACGGAAAACTGCAATGTTAGGAGTTATTATTGCAAATTCTTGGGTGGGTATTCCGTTTAATATGCTTCTTCTTTCCAACGGGCTTGGGAATATTTCAGAGGATGTATATGAGAGCGCAGGCATGGATGGAGCAAATAAAATCCAGCGTTTTTTCCATATTACTCTACCGCTGTTAAAGCCCACCATCCTGTCAGTTCTGATTCTGGGATTTGTGCTCACGTTTAAGGTATTTGATCTGATCTATGTAATGACATCGGGCGGGCCGGTAGATGCGACAGAAGTCCTGTCTACTTACTCCTATCAGCTGTCCTTTAAGAATTTTAACTTCGGAAATGGTTCGGCGGCGGCTAATGTACTGTTCCTGTGCCTGTTTATCGTAGGTCTGGTCTATCTTAAATTTATTTCGGATGATGAGGTGATGTAAAATGAAAAAAATACATTTCAATGAAAAGCAAAAAAACCGGATTAACAATGGTATAGCGGTTCTGGTAGTAATTATATTTTTGTTCCCTATTTACTGGGTGGTTGTCAGCTCCCTGAAAATAGATCAGGAGATTTTCAGAAAGCCCCCTACCCTGATTCCATATCAGCCCACATTAACCGCTTATATTCAGCAGTTTACCGGCAGCAGTTCCGTATTCAGGCCTTTCTTAAATTCAGTAATCGTAGCAGTTGGATCTATGGTCATCTGCCTGGCACTTTCGGTACCTGCCGCATACGGACTGGCGCGGTATAAAGTAAAAGGGTCCAAGTTCTTTATGCTGGTATTCTTGGTAACCCAGATGCTTCCGGCATCTCTGGTGCTCACACCCCTGTATCTGATCTACTCCAAACTGGGGCTGTTAAATAATTATCTGGCACCTATTTTATCTACGGCTACCGTCTCGGTGCCTTTTGTTATACTAATGCTGCGGCCCATATTTTTAAACTGTCCCATAGAATTAGAAGAAGCAGCCAGAATAGACGGATGCAACCGGTTAAGTGCCTTTATCAGAATCATTGTCCCCATCTCAAAGCCGGGAATTGTGACTGCTTTTTCCTTTGGATTTATTATGGCGTGGAATGACCTCGCCTATTCCATGACCTTTAATACAAAAGAGGCAATGAGGCCGATGACAGCAGGCATCTACCAGTTCCTCACGCTGTATGGAACCAGGTGGAATATGATAATGGCTTATGGAGTTTTATTAATTCTGCCCATTGTAATTCTATTTATGTCTTTGCAGAAACATATAGTCAGCGGGCTGGTCAGCGGAGCCGTGAAAGGATAATACTGGAGCGCGTTAAAAATTAGAGACAGGAGAATATAGATATGTCAGTATTTCAAATGGATGGAAACCGTCTGGTCTTCCATTACGACGCAGAAAAATTATGGATCGAGCCCTGGGGAGATAACAGTTTCCGGGTTCGGGCAACAAAACAGGCAGAAATGCCGACGGAAGACTGGGCACTTCTAAAAGTGGAGGAAAAGTCCCCATCCCAGGCTGTACTTGAAGAACATCAGGCTTCTATTACAAACGGAAATATTAAAGCCGTGATCTCCAGATATGGAAAAATGACCTTTTATAATCAGAAAGGTGAGGTTTTATTAGAGGAATATTTGCGGAACCGCCTGGATGTATTTGCAGATTATTGCAGTGCTCTGGAGATTGAAGCGAGAGAATTCTGTCCCATACCGGGAGGCGATTACCGTTTGACCATGAGATTTGTCTCCAATCCTGCAGAAAAAATTTATGGAATGGGGCAGTACCAGCAGCCGTACCTGAATTTAAAAGGAACAGATCTGGAATTGGCACAGAGAAATTCACAGGCAAGCGTGCCATTTGCACTTTCTTCTCTGGGATATGGATTTCTGTGGAATAATCCGGCGGTGGGAAGAGTTATTTTTGGAAAGAATATTACCAGCTGGGAAGCTGTGTCCACGAAGGGATTGGACTATTGGATTACGGCAGGGGATACGCCAGCCCAGATAGAAGAGGCATATGCCTCGGTTACCGGAAAAGTTCCCATGATGCCGGAGTTTGCCATGGGATTCTGGCAGTGCAAGCTGAGATACCAGACGCAGGAAGAACTGCTGGGGACAGCCAGGGAATACAAAAAAAGGGGGCTGCCGATTTCTGTAATCGTAATCGACTACTTTCACTGGCCCCTGCAGGGAGACTGGAAATTTGATCCCAAGTACTGGCCGGACCCGGAGGGCATGATTGCAGAACTGAAAGAAATGGGAATAGAACTCATGGTATCTGTCTGGCCCACGGTTGATTATCGAAGCGGGAATTTCAAGGAGATGATGGAAAAGGGCTATCTGATCAGAACAGACAGGGGATTTCGTATGGTTATGGATTTCCATGGGAATACGATTCATTTTGATGCCACTAATCCGGATGCGAGAAATTATGTCTGGAATAAGGCTAAGGAAAATTATTATGAGAAAGGAATCAAAGTTTTCTGGCTGGACGAAGCCGAACCAGAGTATTCGGTATATGATTTTGACAATTACCGTTATCATCTGGGACCCAATGTGCAGGTTGGAAATATTTATCCCGCAATGTATGCCAAGGCTTTTTATGATGGAATGAAAGCGGAGGGACAGGAGCAGGTTATCAATCTTCTCCGCTGCGCATGGGCGGGGTCACAAAAGTACGGCGCACTTGTCTGGTCGGGAGACATCCACTCCAGCTTTGCAAGCCTGCAAAATCAGCTGGCAGCCGGATTGAACATGGGATTGGCGGGAATACCCTGGTGGACTACGGATATTGGTGGTTTCCATGGAGGCAATCCGGATGATCCTGCATTCCGGGAACTGTTGATCCGCTGGTTCCAATATGGAACCTTTTGCCCGGTAATGCGTCTGCATGGATATCGGGAACCGCTGAAAGAGCCTATGGGATTGGAAGGCGGCGCTGCCTGTGTATCCGGTGCGGATAATGAAGTGTGGTCATTTGGAGAAGAAGCTTATGAAATCTGCCGGAAATATTTAAACCTGCGGGAACAAATGAAGCCGTATATTACCCGGATGATGGAAATGGCACACGAAAAAGGAACGCCGCCCATGCGCCCGCTGTTTTATGATTTTCCGGAAGATACAGCTTGCTGGGAAACCGAAAATGAATACCTGTTTGGAGATGAACTTTTAATCGCTCCTGTTTTATATGAAAAGCAAAGACAGCGGGAAGTTTATCTCCCCAAAGGAACTGATTGGATGGATATTCGGACGAAGGAGAGGTATGAGGGCGGACAGACGATCCTGGCAGAGGCTCCATTAGAAACGATACCGGTATTTTGCAGAGGGGGATTTACAGTTTTAGAATAATTATTTGGGACAGCTTACCTTTATGCTTTTTTCTTCCGGACTTTAATGTTATACTTAGTGTGCAATGTAGTACCTGTCCAGCCGGAAACTTTTGATACTGGCTGGACACGCTCTAGAAGAACAGACGCGGTTAGGAGGAAATATGGTAGTATTTGATCAAGATTTATGTACCGGATGTGAGGCGTGTATCAAGGACTGTCCGGGCAGTGCAATCAAATTGGAAGATGGTAAGGCGCAGTCCTGCCGGGCATGTATCCAGTGTGGGCATTGTGTGGCGGTCTGCCCTGTAAAAGCGGTAAGCATTCCGGAATATGAAATGAATGAGGTAGAGGAATATGTAGAAGCTGATTTCAAAGTCTGTCCGGATCAATATCTCCGTGCAGTAAAATTTCGCCGGAGTATCCGCAGCTTTAAAGAGAAGAATCTGGAAAAAGAAAAACTGGAACGCATTTTGGATGCGGGACGTTATACAGCCACTGCAAAAAATATGCAGGCGTGTACTTTTGTGCTGGTACAGGAGCAGATGGAAGAATTCCGGCAATTGCTATGGAAAGAGATACCAGGGGTATTGGAAATCCTGAAAGAAACGGCTCCTGATTATGAAAAAGCATTCCGAAGTTTTTATAAAAAATGGCTTCGTAACCCAAAGGATGATACCTTTTTATTCAATGCTCCTGCATTTCTGGTGATTGCCTCCGAAAATCCTCTGGATGGAGGGCTGGCGGCAGCAAACATTGAGAACATGGCTGTGGCGGAAGGAGCAGGAGCGCTGTACAGCGGTTATATGATGCGGGTTCTGGGAACGAGCCCGGCATTGCAGGAATGGCTGGGCATTGGAGAAAAAAAGGTGTCCTGCTGCATGCTGCTGGGATATCCAAACGTGAAATACCGCAGAACTGCGCCAAGGCGGAAAGCAGATATTATCTGGAGATAACTGCCGCCCCGTTAAAGTTTTTCAAAATTTTACCTGATTAATTTTACCTGAGATACAAAAACTATCTAGAGAATGTTTGAAAATTCATTCCTGCCATCTGCACGCCCCACTTAGCGGCATTGCCCCGAATTCAGGTTACGTAGTACGCTTGTCGCCCTTCATCCGGGACAAATCTCCCACAAAGTGTGACACACAGCTGCCAGAAAGCAATTTTCAAACACGCTCTAGGATAGGAGGTATGATCATGGCAAAAGCAGGTATGAGAAGGCCAAGTCCTTATGACCCCAAGAATCACGGCACAGAGAATCATGAACGGATGCATCACCCGAAAAATGAACAGGCACAGGTCCCTGAAATCCAGGGAGCTGCTAAAACCGGCAATGCGAAAGCGGGTCCTGTCAATGCGCCAAACTGGGCAAGAGATGACTATAAGGCAGGAAGTAAACACGAGTAAAAAAGCACAGGTATAACAAAAGCAGAGTATTTTCAAAAGCGGGGAAGGTGATTTCCCGCTTTTGTTGATTAACACTCCAATTATCCAAAAAAGCTGGAAAAGTAGGCAATGGTCAGGATGATCATACCCAAGACAGACAACATTCGATTATAGCGGATATATGTTTTTGAAGGCTCACCTTTTTTGCCCGGGAACCTCCAAAACTTGAAATACCATATAGCGCTTGGAAAAATAATATTCAATACCAACAAAAATATAGCGATGAAATAGGTGATCATATAATACCTCCCTGGCAGATCTGGCTGCCTCCTATGGCAGAAATTCCAACACGGCTGTCTTATTTAAGACTCGTAATTGCTTATTTTCATAACAGAACAATCCGTCTTTTGTGCACTTTGCGATAGCCCGGTTTACGCTTCTGACGGGAGCACTTACTTCTAAAGATATTTGTTTCTTTGTGAGCAGGTGCAGCCGATTGCGGTGGTAATGGACAGCAACGCATCTCAAAACTCTTTCACGCACATTCATGAGTGATAATTCCTCGATTAACAGGCTGTTTCCCACAAGCTTTTCTGCAATGATGGAAATTAATATCGATACTGCTTCAAAATCATTTCTCAGCCATTCTATGAAATCCGTTTTATGAAGAATATCTATGGTACATGCCGTTATGGCGGTAATGCTTACGGGCTTCAATTCATCATAGAAGGGCTCAATTTCTCCAAATATACTGTTGGATCTGTATATGTATACGGTGGCTGCGGTACCGTCTGCATTCTGAATAAATGCTTCCGCTTCACCTTGTATTAAAAAGAAAACAAAGAAATTATCATAACCGGAAAGCAGGATAGGGCTGCCGGCAGAATACTGTTTTCTCACTAATTTTTCTTTTATTGCAGGAGGCATAATCATACGTAAATCTTTGTTCATTAAAATTTCTCCTTTATTTGGGTCAAATGACCTTATTATTTATCATACTTTGGGGTTATTCTATTGTCAAGCTAAAACAACGGCCGGCAGCGTTAAAGTAGGTTGTTTAATAAGCGGAAGCGTAATAACTGGAAGCATAATAATTGAAAGCATAATAATTGGAAGCGTAACGGCAGGCAGCATCATAGTAGGAAACGTAATTTAAGAAGCTGCATTATGTTACTTTTCATAAAAGGAGGGATTTCATGGAATACAGGGAGTTAAAGACAAAAATATGGAATATGTTTGATTCCGATAAATTGGAGGCTTTGCCGCAGGAGTGGGGAATTTATAATGGATTTGACCGGGAGATCAGCAGGATTGGGTATGCAACCAATCTAACGCCTGAAATAATTGAGAGAGCAAAAAAGCTGGAGGCTGATTTTATACTGACCCATCATGATTCCTGGGAATTTATCTTTGGAATGAAGAAGGAATGTAATGCGTTGCTGGAGGAATATCATATGACTCATGCATTTTTTCATGCACCGCTGGATGATGCAGATTTTGGAACAAGCGCATCCTTAGCTAAGGCGCTGGGAATCAATAAAACGAAAAAAGAGCTGCCTTATGCCGGGCTATATTATGGAGGCCGTATGGGAGAACTGGACAGGGAGGTTTCCTTTGAATCGTTCGCTGACAGATTGTCGGAGATTTTAGAAGAGCCGGTACGGCAGTATCAGAATCACAATGGGGTCAAAAAAATATGTGTAGCTGCAGGCGGCGGAAATCTTACAACAGAAATGAAAATTGCGGCAGAAAGAGGATGTGATACTTATGTTACAGGAGAGTATTCGCTGTACTCCGCTCAATATGCGCGTTTTGTAGGTATGAACCTGCTGGTTGGGAGTCATACGAATACGGAGATTTTTGGAGTACAGGCAATGGCTGAAAAAGTAGTAGAGGATACAACGGTAGACGTAAAACGAATATGGGAATGTAATGATTGATAAAACCTTCCCGTTTTTATAAACGCTGATTCACAATATCAGAAGAAATATGGGCTTTTAAGCAGAGTTCATATTTCCTGGTATTGTGAGTTGGCGTTTTTTTGTGGTTGGAAATGGTATGTCACCTGTATCACTAACGTCTCACAATCAAACAGATTATGACAAAACTGTAAGAATGTTCTTTTGTTTTGTAAGGGTGTTGAAAGATTCTTATTTTATGATAACAGTAAGATTTCCTGTGGGAAACGACAACAGAATGGAGCTGGCAAAATGAAAACAATATGTGAGTCAAAGAGAAAAATGATAAAGAGTGTGATCTTTGGTCTGGTATTTGCGGTCTTTGTGGAATGCTTTCTGGTTAACTATCGAACCTGGGAATCATTTACCTTTTCACCCATAGAGGGGTATTTGGTGGACTATGGGAGCGGCAAAGAGTCCGGAGAACCGGGAAAAGTGCATTTTAGCAAGGAAGAAGCCGTAATTGAGATTACGGGTATGAATGAGGTGGTTCATAATTTATATCTGGATATTCAACCGGAAAAGAAAAGTATCAGGCAGTTTTCTATCCGGATATCGGCAGTAGATGATGGGAATGAACTTTATTATCAGCTGCCCGAACTTGTTATAAGTGCCAATAAAGGTAATTATGTGAAGTTAAACTTGAGCGGCAAAGCCAAAAAACTAAAGATCGAAATAGAGGATTTAAAAGGGGAGAGCGTATGGATCAAACAGACCGGGCTGAATGTTCACAGGCCATTTTATGTGAATGTATCTCATATTGCCGGAATTTTTGTACTTTGGATGCTGGTATGGGGAGTGTTTCAGATGCGGCATTTATTTAAAAATAGGTGCAATTTAAAGGACAAAAAGCAATACGTGATCTGTATGGCGGTGATTGGAATTGAGCTGGCAGCAGTGCTTTTTTCATCGTTTAGCACGCCAAAATATGTGAATCCGCCATGGGTTCATCACTATCAATATGAGAAGCTGGCACAGTCTTTGGCGAAGGGGCATTTTTATCTGGATATCGAACCTTCCCGGGAACTGCAGGCTATGGATAATCCTTATGATAAAAATCTGCGCAAGGAGCTGAATGTTTCACATGAATGGGATACCGCCTATTATCAGGGAAAATATTATGTATATTTTGGAATTATTCCAGTGCTGGTTTTTTATCTGCCGTTCTATTTAATTACCGGTCATGGATTTCCTACCATAGCAGGAACCGTTATCTGTGAAGCATTTTTGATTCTGGGCATTTTATTGCTGCTGCTTGCGCTGGTAAAAAGATATTTTCGTAAGACCACATTAGGTATATTCCTCATGCTTGATATTCTGCTGTTCTGCGCAAGCGGCATTTTGATTATAGCGGTATACCCCACGTTCTATGCACTTCCGATTATTATGGGATTATGCTTTGTGGTATGGGGATGGTATTTTTTACTATCGGGGCTGGAGCAGGACAGGGTACGCATGAAGCGGGTACTTGGGGGATGCATCTGCCTGGCACTCACTGCCGGATGCCGCCCGCAGATGCTGGCAGCCTGTTTTCCGGGACTGTGCATTTTCATCCCGTATTTAAAAAAGATCTGGAAACTTAATCAAAGAACCTGCATAAAATACGCCGGTATCTGTCTTGTGCCGTTTATCGTGATTGGATTTGGGCTTATGTATTATAATTTTGCGAGGTTTGGTTCTCCCTATGATTTTGGGGCAAATTATAATCTGACTACCAATGATATGACGAACAGAGGATTCCATCCGGACCGGTTTCCTTTGGGAATCTATATGTTTTTGTTTCAGCCGGTGAATTTTCAGGTACAGTTTCCGTTTATACAGAAGACAGATGTGGTAACTGCATATCAGGGAATTACGATTTTCGAAAGAATGTACGGAGGCATATTAATGCTGCATCCTTTTTTATGGATGAACCTGCTGCTTTTAAAAGTAAGAAAGGGATTGAAGAGAAAAGGGCTGCTATTGTTTGCAGGGGTTTCTCTTGGCGCAGGATTGATAATTATGTGCGCAGATGTGCAGATGGCGGGCATATTAATGCGCTATATGTGTGACTTTGGAATATTTTTAAGTATACCGGCTCTGCTGGTAATACTGGAAGCCGTAAATGAAATCAGAGACAAACAATTTCTGGCATTTATCAGTGCCGGGACAGCAGTATTAACCGGAATCAGCGTACTGCTGGGTGCATTGTATCTCTGTAAATGAATGTGAAAGAGGTGAGAAGATGGATAAAATTGCAGTTTTAATACCATGCTACAATGAAAGTACTACGATAGGAAAAGTGATCCGGGATTTCAAAAGAGCTTTGCCGGAGGCCGTGATCTATGTCTATGATAATAATTCCAGTGACGGAACGGATGATGCCGCCAGAAGGGAAGGTGCGGTCGTCCGTTATGAAAAGAAGCAGGGGAAGGGAGAGGTCATCCGTACCATGTTTCGTGAAATCGATGCACATTGTTACCTGATGGTGGACGGAGATGACACATATCCTGCAGAGGATGCAGGGAAAATGTCAGATCTTGTGCTGGATAAAGGAATTGACATGGTAATCGGGGACAGGCTGTCTTCTACCTATTTTGAAGAGAATAAAAGGCTGTTCCACAATATAGGAAACAGAGTGGTGCGCAAGCTGATTAATCTGCTTTTTACCAATAATATACGGGATATTCTGACGGGTTATCGGGCATTCAGCTATCGGTTTGCCAAGACATTTCCGGTATTGTCCAAAGGGTTTGAGATCGAAACCGAGATGACGATTCATGCACTGGATAAAAATATGCATCTGGACAATGTGATTATCACTTATAAAGACAGGCCTCAGGGAAGTGTTTCAAAACTGAATACTTTCTCCGATGGAATCAAGGTGCTGAAAATGGTTGCAAAATTATACAGGCACTACCGCCCCTTTTCCTTTTTTCGCATTATTGCAGTAATTTTAATTCTGCTGTCGGCTGTCTTCTTCGTTCCGGTGCTGGGAGAATACTTCCGGACCGGTTTGGTAGAACGCTTTCCAACCCTGATTATCTGCGGATTTCTTGTGGTGGCGGCGCTGCAGTCCTACTTCAGCGGTTTGATATTAAATGTAATCAGTACCAATCAGAAGCAGCAGTTTGAATTATCACTAAATCAATTTGAAGAATACAAGTCCATGCAGGATAAAGAGGCTGGTGGAAACGAGCCAAAAACGGTATAATGCTGTTTGATTTAGAGCTTGCACATTTTTCAGGATGTTAGTATAATGTGTTCAGAAAAGCGGATTAGTACCGCTGCGATTACAACCGGAAAGGGAGCTGATTATGTATAAGCATCATGAGGAATCTCTGAAAAATTTAGTGGACTATTTTAAGATAAAGGATGATGTAACTGCGATTGTCTTTGGCGGGTCCGTTGCCAAAGGAATGGAGCGTCCGGATTCGGATCTGGATGCCATGGTTATTCTGACGCCTCAGGGATATGAAGAGAAAAAGGCGGAAAACAGGCTGTGTGAGATTATTGACGGCAGATGTACATATGAGGGCGGCTATTTTGACATTAAGTATATGACCAAAGAATACTTAAAACAGGCAGCCCAAAGAGCCAATGAACCTACCAGAAATTCATTTATATGCGCGCGGGTGGTTTACAGTACGGACCCGGAAATCGAAGAAATTGTGGCAGAAATTCCCGTATTCCAGGAGCAGGAACAGGCAGAAAAAATGAAGTCTTTTTATAGCTGCATGAAATTGAGTTACGATTATTCCTGGCATGTCTGTAAGCCAGATGGTTATATGCGCCTGAAGGCGGCGGGTGATATTATTTACAGCTGCTATCGTATGATTCTCCAGGAGAATAAAGTGTTATTCCCTTGTAACAGACGATTAGAGGAGACGGTACAGGCACAGGAAAATAAGCCCGATGGGTTTGTGGAACTCTGCAGGAAGTTTGAAGAAGACCTGTCCGATGAAAACTGTGATAAGGTAGTAAATGCGTATCTCAATTGGAGCCAATATCCCCACGAAAAAGATAACAGCAAACTTTTCAGCCAGTATGTAAGTGATTTCGAGCAGTGGTGGATTGAACCGCGGCCGTTGATTTATGAATGGTAAAATGACAAACAGGCAGACACCATATGTAAAGGTGTCTGCCTGTTTAAGCGGAATCACTTTGTTCAAACTCTCTGGTAAGATTCTTCAGCCAGAGATATTTCTTATAATGTCTGTATACAAATGGCAGTTTCACCAGTTCATCCAGGCTGATGATAAAGTATACCCATCCCACAGGCAGGTTGAAAATAAATGCACACAAAAGTCCCAGGGGAACTGCGAAGAGCCACATATCAATAGTATCGCAGATGAAGCCAAACTTCGTATCCCCTCCGGCACAGAAAATACCTGCGATTATGGTAGAATTAATGGATTTCCCGATTACATAATAGGAGCAGATATACAGCATCGTGCTTAAGTATCCTCTAGCCAGTTCGGACAATGAAGCAAAATCCAGGATAAAGGGTCTGGCTGCTAATATAATTCCGCCGCCGATCACACCGGTAACCAGGGAAAGTTTACAAAGTCTGGCAGCATATAGTTTTGCCAGCTTTAAATCTTTTTTCCCCAGCTCAATTCCAAGCAGGATCGCACCGCCGCTGCTGACACCTATACACAGGGAGATGGCAAGATTTTTAACGATATTGGCAATGGAGTTTGCGGCTACCGCATCACTGCCAAGATGTCCCATGATTACAGAATACATGGTAAATCCACAGCCCCAGACCAGTTCATTTCCCAGCACAGGGGTGGAGTAATGCATGAAATCTTTGAACAGTTCCCAGTTATTTTTTATAATATATTTGATACGAATCCGAACATTGTCTTCTTTGGCGGATACGGCAATGCACCAGATGAGCTCTATTGCCCGGGATATGGTGGTAGCAGCTGCAACGCCTGCCACACCTGATTTGGGGGCGCCGAAAAGCCCAAAGACGAAGACTGCATTTAAAATAATATTCAGAATCATAGCGGTGGAACTGATAATGGTACTCAGCAATGCTTTGCCGGTATTTTTCATAATACAGAGATATATCTGGGAAACGCTGGTAAACAGATATGATATCCCCACGATTCTTAAATAAGGTATCCCTGTTGCGATTAAATCCGGATCGGAGGTAAAGATCATCATCAGCTGCCCTGTGAAAAAGATTGCTCCAACGGCAAATAGAACAGAGATGACAAGGGATAATTTAATGGAAATGCCCAGAACTTGTTCAACGACGGATTTATCTCCTTTGCCCCAATACTGGGCTGCGAGGATGGTGGTTCCGATGGTAAGTCCCGCATAAAACAGACTGAGCACAAACTGAACCTGGCTTGCAAGAGAAACTGCAGAGAGAGCAGTCTGGCTTACCACACCCACCATTACAACGTCCGCTGCACTTACGGCAGCGGTCATCAGATTCTGGAATGCAATCGGCAATACCAGGGCTATGAGACTGCCATAGAATCCCCCCTTTACCGGGATGATACTTTTTAAACTTTTCATCATTTCTCAATCACTTTCCGGAGATATTCGCCCATGCTTCCTCATCGAATTCTTTATCCTTGTAATAATATTTCCGGTCATTTTCGGTAATCTGTTTGATTGGCCTGCATGGATTTCCCACTGCAACCACATTAGCGGGAATATCTTTGGTTACGACACTTCCGGCACCAATTACCACATTGTCACCAATCGTTACACCGGGATTGATAACCACATTGCCGCCAATCCAGACATTGCTGCCAATGGTCACCTTTATACCGTATTCGTATGCTGAATTGCGGGAATCGGGATGAATCGGATGTCCGGCAGTGTAAATAGCAACATTTGGTGCAAGCATGACGTTATCGCCAATGGTAACCTTCGCCACATCAATGATGGTGCAGTTATAATTTGCAAAAAAATTATCACCTACTTCAATATGATTACCGTAATCACAATAAAAAGGTGGATTGATAAATGCTCCTTTTCCTGATTTGCCAAGCAGCAGCTGTGTTAATTTCCCAAGGCCGTCAAAATCCGAACGATCCATAAAATTAAATTCCTGTAAAAGCTTTCTGGTTCTTTTTTGCTCCTCAAATACGGCATCGTCTGAAATATATGCCTGTCTTTGACAGTTGGAATGCAAAAAAAGTCTCTTAAGCCCCATAAACAGGGCGCTTAGAGACTTTTTCTTTTATTCAAATTTGCGTACCTTTTTTGCTGTTTTCGTTTTTTTAAATATTTTTTTAAAATTTGTATTAGAAATGATTTGATAATCTGTCCTAAAATCAAATGAATCATGCAAAGCATCCGTTAAATCGGTTCGCTGATATGCGGGGACATATCCTTCACCAGGCACCTTATAAAAGTTCATATTTTTTAGTGTTGTAATTATGCTTCGGCAAGTGTATTTGCCATCACTTTCAGGAGTTGGCATAAGTGTCTTTTCTAAAAGTCTGTAAAGGATGAGTGAAATAAAACAAGTCATGAAGTGTGCAACAATGCGCTGGTCTCGATGTAAATATACCGGCCTTGCCTCAAACTCGGTTTTCATAATGCGAAAGCACTCTTCAATTTCCCATCTTTTTCTATTCGCTTTTACAATCGTCTTGACATCATCTTCCAAGCAGGTACATACTGCATAAAATCCATCATACATTGCTTCTGAGTCGATTATCTCTTGGTCTATGCTTAAAAGTTCTTGGTCAGCCTGTTCCCCATCATGTGTGCAATATTCTTTTTTTACAAACCGTCTGTAATCATTGGAATTACACTTTTTTAATTTACCGGGATTATTTACAATCGCTTTCGCTGCCCGTTCAATCTGTCCATCTCGGATGTGTTTTTGATAATCACGATATTTTAAAGAAAAGGTAACGACAAGACGCTGTTCCAAGTCGTTTTCTTTTATCCAGCGATCTTTATAAAAGACCTTATCGGCAAGGATTTTACGCTCTTTTGTAGTGCATGCGTCACTGGAATAAAAAGCTCTCACCTGATCTAAGTTGTATGTTTTGCCCGGTGATTTTTTATCGGCACTGTCCAGCTTCCAGCCAGTGGGATCGAGAGACCAGTCTTTGAGATGGCGCTTTAGCTTTTTGATCGATTGAGTGGTAATAAAAGCACGATTGTTTATACTGTTGAATTGTCTGTTAGCATTGGAGCTTAATCCGGCGTCCGTACAGACAACAAACTTTGAAAGTTCAAAATCTTTGAGAATCTTTTTTTCTAAAGGTTTCAATGTAACTTGTTCGTTTGTGTTACCAGAATCAATGGAAAAAGAGAGCGGCATTCCGTCCCCATCCATAAAAAGGCCCATAGAGACAATGGGATTGGGACGATTTTCTTTCCCTTTTCCGTATTGTTTTAATCCATCTTCTTCTTCGATTTCGAAGTAAAAGTTCGTACAATCATAGTAAAGGACTGTCGTATCGCGCTTATAAAGTGAAAGACTGTTCTTGTAAAGCTGAGCTTGAATAAAGTCGGTTTCTTTGGCCAATACATCCAGAGCACGGTAAACATGATGAAGATCAAACGAAGGCGTTTCCAGAAGGGTTGAGCAAAGTTCTGTGGTCAACTTCTTAGACGCAGGAAAGAGGACTCTGCCAAAAACTATATAGGAGAGAATCTCATTCAGATCGAACTGGAATTTATGTTTATCAGCAATGTGGTTGCAGATACGATTTAGTTTAAGACCGTAGTAAATATCCTGCAGGAAGAGATAGCCGCCATTGAAGAGAACAGGAGTATCCTTGTCAATCCGCTTAGCAGGAGAATATCTGGTAATGACTTCGCGTTTGCTTTCCGCTTCCTTAAGATTAAGATCTTTAACATACTCCTTTGCCCAAAGATAAGGATCTTGCCCATTTAACTTTTCGCGAAGTTCTTTTTCAGTACCGAGTTTCTCGACGGTAACGGTTTTTTCTTTTAAACCCTCATAAACAGTTTTCGTAACATAAAATGAAGCGGAATTTTTGGAACGTGACACTTTCAATCTCATATGCGACCTCCTTGTATCCTTACATTATAACACATCACGCTAAATCACGCAATATAAAAGATGAGGATTTGACAAAAAAAGGATGCATTTCTGCGGTTTTCAAGGGTTTTTATTTCGTTCAACTGTCAAACGCCCGTGTATTATCAACTATGATAATATATTTGACTCATAGCCCAGATCCCACGTCTGGGCTATACCCGTTTGGTAAAAACGATGTTTCCAAAAATTGTTAAAAAAATTTATAAAATTGAATTGCATTATTTGCCAAAATGTGCTAAAGTACTATTGTATTAGCGAACAGCTAATATATTTCATAACTCACACTTCGCAGCCCCCACACGCTGCGAAGTACTCCCTAATAGCCGGCACTGTTTGTCAGGGCTATTTTTTTATGCCCATTTCTAGAAAAATCGCATATTGACATTTATTTCACAAAGGACTATATTAGACATGAAATGAATACAGGCGTTTCCCATCGTCGCAGAGACACCTGCAATAAGCAAGCGACGGAGAAAAGAGGCAGAAATGATGTTAAAATTGATGAGAGCACCAGCAAAATATGTGCAGGGACAGGACGCATTGTCTCAGGTATATGATGAAACTAAGGATTTGGGGAAATCCTTTTTATTTATTTGCAGCAGAAGCGGTCATAAGAACTGCCATGAGAAGATCGAAAACAGTTTCGCCGGGAAAGATGCAAATATTTTATTTGAAATCTTCGGCGGCGTCAGCTCTATTGGGGAAATTGAAAGAATGCAGGGTATTGTGAAAGACCAGAAGGTCGACTGCGTTGTAGGTGTTGGCGGCGGTTCTGCCATCGACACAGCGAAAGCAACTGCTTACTACGAAGGCCTCCCGGTTGTGATCATCCCTACTGTAGCAGCTACGGATGCTCCCTGTACAGGACTTTCCGTTATTTATAATAATGATGGTACTTTTGCCAAATATATATTTTATCCGAAAAATCCGGATGCTGTAATCGTTGATACCGATGTTATTGCACATGCTCCGGTTAAATTCCTGATCGCAGGTATGGGCGATGCTTTAGGAACTTTCTTCGAGGCAAGAGCCTGTGAGAAAGCAAAGGCACCAAGCCTGGAGAACGGCGGTATTACTAAGTCTGCAATGGCTCTTTGCAAACTGTGTTATGAAACTCTCCTGGAAGACGGGTATAAAGCTTTGCGCGCTTGTGAAAATGGTGTTGTTACTCCCGCTGTAGAATCGATTATTGAAGCAACCACCTATCTGAGCGGTGTTGGAGCAGACAATGGCGGACTGGCAGTTGCCCATTCTGTATACAATGGTTTTACAGCGCTGGAAGAATGCGAAAAGGCAATGCACGGTTCTATTGTAGCTTTTGGAACTATTGCACAGTTAATATTAGAAAATGCTCCCATGGATGAATTAGATGAAGTCATCGACTTCTGTGTAAGCGTAGGACTTCCCGTTACTCTGAAGGAAATCGGCGTGACCGATATGAATCGTGTACATATCGCTGCCGAAAAAGCCTGCGCCGCTGGAGAAAGCATTCACAATATGATCGGTGATGTGACTCCCGCTCAATTGTTTGACGCATTAATTGCAGCCGATGTGATGGGTAAAGAATATCTGGGAGAATAACATACTATCTCCTGCCAAAAGCCAGACAGTTGTCTGGCTTTTGGTTTTTTATATTATAGAAGAGTCATGAAATCTTTTTATCTTACACTTTATCTTTCCATTCTTATCATTCTATGCTAAAATACCTTATACTTTTATGCAGTGACTTATCACAGCACCACACTACAGAAGGAGCTTTTATCATGTCGGCAAAATTTAAAATTATCCTATCTATGGCTGTTTTTGGAACGCTGGGTATTTTTATTAAAAATATCCCCCTGTCTTCCGGAGAAATAGCCCTTTCCCGTGCTGTCATAGCAGCTATTTCTATTTCACTGTATAAATTTGTAAAAAAAGAGAAGATCCACTTTGCAGAAATTAAGAAGGATCTTCTGCTGCTGTTTCTCTCCGGAGCTGCAATGGGATTTAACTGGATCTTTTTGTTCCAGTCCTATCGCTATACTACGGTTTCCATTGCTACTCTGAGTTATTATTTTGCTCCGGTAATTGTTATGGCGGTGTGCCCCATATTATTTCGTGAAAAACTAAGTCTCAGGCAAATTATATGTTTTGTGATGTCAACACTTGGTCTGGTGTTTGTTATTGACCCAGGGAAGATTTTACCGGGCAGCAATCATTTTATAGGAATCTGCTTTGGACTTAGCGCCGCAGTGCTCTATGCCACTGTGATTATTTTAAATAAACTGATCAAAAATGTAGCCGGTATTGACCGCACACTGATCCAGTTTTTTGCAGCAATTATCATACTTTTTCCATATATCTGCCTTACAGACGGGATTCATTTGTCTACAGCCGGAACCTTTGGAATAGTGAATCTGATGATTGTCGGCATCGTACATACCGGAATTACATACTGCCTCTATTTTTCTTCTCTAAAAGATTTAAAAGGACAGGAAGCAGCAATTTTAAGCTATACAGATCCGCTGACAGCGATTATTGTATCCGTATCTTTTCTGGGTGAAACCATCAGTTTGACGCAGATATTGGGAGGCATACTTATTTTAGGTTTTACTTTACTGAATGAAATCAAACCCCGTGTTTCGTAAATACCCATTTCCCTTCAATGCTGATTCGATTCGTTTCAGTGCTTCCGCCAACTGGCTTCTGGGAATTCCAGCATTGAGTCGGAAATACCCCTTGCCTGTACCGCCAAAATGCTCTCCGGGATATATGGTCACTTTTGCTTTATTTATAAAAAAGTCTTCTAATTCCTGATGGGTCCACCCTAATTTTTCATAACTGATCCACACCAGTGCTGGAACAGGTTTAAATCCGTCCAAATAAAAAAGAAAAAATGCAGCCCCTGGCTTTCTTTAACAAAGCCAGGAACTGCAGACTATAAACCAGCATTTTTAATAACAGATTTCTATTACATTCTCAAGACCATTTAAGTCCCTCTCGATCTTCTCTTTTAATTTAATGGCATCTTCAAAGGACACACCCTGTTCCTCACACCTTGCCATCAGCATTCCATTTGAGATATTTAAATAGACCACAAAATCACTTTCCATAACCACGGTTCCAAAAATGGGAAATCCCGCCTGGGTCTTAATCTTGCTTTTAACCAGCCTGTCCATTGCCTCCCCTGTTTCCGGTGTCCAGGGTGACTGCATAACCTGCTCCATCTCTTCCTCTGACAATAAATAGCATATCGCTTCCGCCATGTTGACACAATTTCCAATATAATTGGCAAAGGAAGTTTTCCCGCAGCAGCTTGTCCCAACCACACAGATTCTTTTGTCCTCAAACCTTTGCAGGATACTGTTTAAAACGTCCGCTGCTTTATCACTTCCTACTTTTATTTTAACGAAATCACTGCTTTTTATGCCAGCCGGATCATCCAAACCTGGAATGGCTATGTATGCTCCATTCTTTCCTGCACAGTCTCTTAAAATCTCTTCTGTCGTCATATTTCCTCCATTTATTGCCCCGTTGTCAGGTACTTTTTCCCGGTTTCAAAACAGCTGAGAAGCAATAATCCTCCCGATAACCAGGCTCTTCTATCATTTTTAGTACAATCTCCGCAGCTTTTCTGCCAAACATTTCCTTGGGATGAATTATAGTTGTGATCTGTTTCCCCATGCTGGCATATTCCGTATCATCAAATCCGGTTACTGCCATATCCTCCGGAACCCGGATTCCTCTGTCCGCTAAAAACCGCATCAGATAAAAAGCAATTCGGTCATTATGGCATACCACTGCGGTACAATCCTTTATTTTATCCCAGAACCTGTCTCCCTGTTCCCCTGCAAATATTTCATTTTCCGTCTCACTGGTATACCAGATTACCCGCTCATTATTCACCGTCAGTTTCAAATTCAGCAATGCACGCATGTAACCTTCATATCTTCTCATACCCGTCTGCTCATCCATCTTACAGATTGCTCCAATATTCCGGTGCCCCTTATCAAACAGATGTTTTACCAGCAGTTCTCCTCCCCATCTGTCATCAACGGTGACTGCAGAAGCCGGATAGGGCGTATGCAGCGGCTGGGTAAGCACCACCGGCAGCTGAGAAGTCAGTTTTTCATACAATCCGTCATTAATCACAGGCAGTGCAGACTTTACCGGCTCCATAATAACTCCCTGCACTCCCCCATCCAGAACGGTGTGCAGAAACTGTTCTTCCAGCAGGATCTGCTGGGAGGATAAAAAAAGCTGCATCCCATAGCCCCTCTGATGTAACGCATCGTGAATCCCCTGTATCAGAAAGGGAAAAAGATAATCCCCGGTGCTGTTTACAATCACGCCTATGCATCTGCGCTCCTTTCCTTCACTTCGTAAAGGAGGTCCCTGAATCTTCCTGGTTACGTAGGTACCGCTGCCCTGTACTTTATACAACAGCCCTTGATTTTCCAGTACCTTGATCGCCTGCCGGGCAGTCTGGCGGCTAACCGAGAACTTTACACATAATTCTTCCTCTCCCGGTATTTTCACCCCACCCGGATAATTTCCGGAATATATCTCATTCTTAAGCCAGTCCGCAACCTGGGAATATTTAAAATTTGCCATGAAAGCTCTCCTTGTAACATTTGTATTCCTATTATACAAGAGCCTGTTTAAAATTTCAATTCTTCATTCTGCTAATCGTGACGGTTCTAGAGCGCGTTTGAAAATTACTTACTGGCAGATAGCGGGAATGAATTTCAAACACGCTCTTGTACCAAATCCGAATAATTCAATTTAGAAAGAATATAATAAATAAAAATAAATGATTTACGGAGAAAGGGGATTTATGCTAAATATCGGGTCACACCTGTCCTCTGCAAAAGGATTTTTACACCTTGGCAAAGATGCCTTAAAAATAGATGCCAACACTTTTCAGTTCTTCCTGCGAAATCCCAGGGGCACACGGGCGAAAGCCCTGAATCAGGAGGATGTGGATGCCCTGCGGAATTTTCTGGCAGAACATCACTTTGCTCCTATTGTTGCCCATGCTCCCTATACCTTAAATCCCTGTTCCTCGAATGCACATGTCCGGGACTTGGCTCAGGAGATGTTCCATGATGACCTGGCGCTTATGAAACAGCTTCCCGGCAATTATTATAACTTTCATCCCGGAAGCCATCTGGGTCAGGATATGGATACAGCGGTTTCCTTCATTGCTTCCATGTTAAACAAGGAGTTGCAGCCGGGTCAGCCCACCATGGTCCTGTTGGAAACCATGTCCGGGAAAGGCACAGAAGTAGGCAGAACCTTTCAGGAACTGCGCGCTATCATCGACCGGGTTGATCTGCAGGAACAAATCGGGGTCTGTTTCGATGCCTGCCACCTCTCTGATTCCGGTTATGATATTGTTCATAACCTGGATGCGGTGCTGGATGAATTTGACCGGATTATCGGACTTGGATATCTTCATGCGTTTCACATTAACGACAGCCAGAATCCTCCGGGAAGCCGCAAGGACCGTCACGCATTAATCGGAGATGGATACATCGGACTGGATACCATCGTTGAGATCCTAAATCATCCATTGCTGCGCCATCTTACTTTTATACTGGAGACACCAACGGATCTGGACGGACACACAGGTGAAATTAAGCTCCTTCGCTCATTGTATCGGGATTAAAAAATATGGAATTGCAAAGCAGATGCAGGCATACCCCAGCGCCAAACCATGACGTTGGGGTGTCTCACACAACTGTATTTTAAAAGTGATATTATGCCGGCATCCGTAATTATTTCATTACCTTGCGGTACTTAACTGTTGAATACGGACCATAGATTTTCTTGTTCCCCGCCTTACGGTAAGCACGTACTTTATAATAATATGTTTTCTTTTTTGTCAGTTTACTATCCTTATAGGTGAATGTCCTGCCTTTTTTAATGGTTTCTTTTTTAATGATTGCTATTTTATGATAAGTTCCATTTTTTTTGACTGCACGCCTGATCTCATAACCGTCTGCACCGCTCACTTTCTTCCACTGCAGTTTTAGTTTTCTACCGGAAAGATTGGTGACCGAAGACATCACTGCTTTTGCGGGTACCGGTTTCCCGGACTTCACCTTTGAATATCTACTTTGGACGGTCTTGCCATTGTGCTTGGCATAAGCCCGCACCTTATAGTAATATTTCTTGCCGGTCAACAGCTTTCCATTGACATAAGAAGTTTGATTACCGCCCTTCACCGTGGCAATCTTACTATAGCTGCCGTTCTTTTTGGCAGATCGGTATATGCGGTATCCATCCGCTCCGGGAACCCTGGACCAGTTTATTCTTAACTTTTCATAACTTTCGGATTCTACTTTTTTCATCACCGGTACCGCAAGCTTTACTGGCTGAGGTTCAGGCTTGGGTTGGGGTGTTGGTTCTGGTGACGGCTCTGGCTTAGGCTGCGGTGCCGGGTCCGGTTTTGGATCTGGTGTGGGTTCTGGTGTTGGCTCCGGTGTTGGATCCGGTGTTGGCTCTGGATTAGGCTTATCGGGTTTCTTCTTCAGATCTCTCTGGGCGGTTATAAGGGCTTCCTTTGCAGCATCTACCGCATCCTGTGAAATATTCTGATCGCTTTCTGCTTCCCTTGCCTTATTCAATGCCTCTTGAAATACACTCCAGGTTTCTTCCGTATAATCCTCTTGCCCTGTGATCTTTTCTGCATCCGATATGGCTTGCCGAAGTGCCGTTTTATCAGCTATTCCAGCAGCTTTATCCATATCACTGAGCTTAAATTTCGCCTGTCTGATATAGCAGAGATCGGTTGTCACGCCCCCCTGCCAGCTCTCGGAAAAGGCTTTATCCCAATGCCCGTAAGAATCCATGATAAAGGTACCGTCGGGCTGGACTACAATTCCCGCATATCCCGTATCACCCGACTTCGCATTATTTGCCCAGTCTTCATCAATTAATATCCGGTACTGGCCTTCGTTTTGTTCCATCAGATCCTCGTAAGTGCCAACCCAGGCAGCCCAGTCACCGGCTTTCCAGTCGTTTCCTCCGTCAAACTTTCCATTTCCGTTAAGATCGTAATTTATTTCACGGAATGTAATCAGCAGCCTTCCGCTCACCGGATCGTAAACGGCTTTATGCCGCTCTCCAGCCAGAGAACCAGGCAGATCCATAGGCCTGCTCCATGTCTCCCCTTCATCCTCTGAATAGATCAGTGTTGCTGGATTATTGTGAGACTGGCTTCTGGCAAGACCTACAATACGTTTTCCGTCCGGCGAACGGAACATGCCGATCTCACACATCTGATACCCGCTCTCTATAGAACGGTATTCACTCAGATAAGGCTCCGGCTCGCTCCATTGTTCCTCTCCGTTTTCATCAAATGTAAGATATGTCTTGTAATTGACATAATCATAATTGTGGTACACGCCCATCCATTTCTGTATATCATTTCCATTGCTGTCTTTTAACTGGATCAGGCTTGCCATTGCCACAATGGATCTGTTCGGCGTGCCATCCTTATGATTCGTATACCAATGCTTATACTCTGTCCATATCTCACCCCCGTCATCAGAATAGGACGTATTCCATCCGGTAGCATTGCCTTCCAGATCCTGCCCCCAGCCCGGACACGCCGTAATCAGCATCAGCCTCTGAGTTCCGTCCTTCAGGTGTATTTTGTACATGGTTGGCGTCTCCTGTGAACCTCTGAAGGATTCCGGCGTCTTTTTTTCTACCCATGTTTCTCCGGCATCATAGCTGATCTTCAGTACCAGAGGACCTTTTCCGTGTCCAATCGGATAGGAGGTTACCAGTGTCTGGTTATCATCCAGCATCACCATATCCGGCTGTCCTAAATACTGCCGCGGTCCGCCCGGATCTTTATCAATATCGGACAGAAATTTTTCATCCAGTTCATAGACCGGAAGTTTATTAGAGATAGCTAATTTTTTCGTAATCACTACCGTAACGAAATCCCGGTATCCGGAAGCCCTGTTTTCCACAGTTATGGTAACACTGCCCTTTTTATGTGCGGTAACCAGCCCTTTTTCATCTACCGATGCTGTCCCGGGATCACTGGAAGTATACTCGATGGTCTTATCATCCTGATCACTAATCAGATTTGTCTGTATGGCAAAATGCTCTCCTACGTTTAGCTCCTTGTAGGTTTCCTGAATGTTCAACCCCTTCGTCTGCATGATGGAAACGATTTCTTCTGTTGACAGCACTCTGTTAAATATCTTCAGTTCATCGATTTTTCCGGTAAACCCGTTTCCTCCGATTATATCCACCGGGCATGGGAACTCATGGTTGACGGTCCATCCATTTGTCTGTATTAATGTACCGTTTATATACATGGAAAGTCCGCTTGTTTTATCCTGTGTCCACGCCACATGAACCCAGGTATCGACTGGAAATACATAATTAAATGTCAGTACATCTCCGCTTCCCGTTCCTACGTGTACACCCGCTTTCTCTCTGTTATCTGCCAGCCGCACATCAAAAGAATAATTTCCGTCGTTACTCATGAAAACGGAGTTTCGTTCAGGATCTTTTGTACTGTTCATCACCCAGTAGCCTACTGTCCATGTATCAGAAAGACCGGAACTTCCCTGTAAACGAACCGATTTATCAGCCTCTGTAATCGTCAGCGCTTTTCCCGATCTGCCCGGAGAAAGTACCGCTCCCTGGTTGATGCCGTCTCTCCTTCCCCATTCATCCTTCACCACATTGTTTTCCATAGAGTCAAAGGAATAGTAAGCGGTCTTTGCCCCCTCTTCAATAGTGATTCCGGTTACCGTTGCAGTAATCTCTGCACTCTTGGTGGGATCCTGCTCAGAAACTGCGGTAATCACAGCTGTACCTGTTTTTCTCCCCGTCAAAATTCCCTGTTCCGATACGGATACTACCGCATCATCTGAGGAGGTCCAATTCAATTTCTTATGGATCACATTGTCAGGAAGAATAACCCCATGAAGCTGCAGTGTCCCGCCTATAGACAGTAACACGTCACTGCCTTCCTCAATCGTTACCGACTCCACCTGATCCGTTCCCTCTTCCTTCAAAGTGAGATACTTTCCGGTAATTTCAGCCACGCCTTCTTTGAAAGTTTCCATCTCTGCTGACAAAAACGCAGCCTTTTCCGGGCTTAAATAAGTTCTTCCGCTTGCCGCCGTGGTGCTGACAGCACCGTATAAGGCATCGATATCTTCTTTCAGCGAAGGGATCTCCCGCTCTATCAACATTAATTTGTTTACATCCCGCACCCCTTCTGCCATTTTCTCCAGGCGGACCGAACTTTTTCCAACCGGTTCCGGGGCATCTTTTTCGTCCGGATAATAAAGGAAGCAGTCACCTGGTTCAAAAGCGTTATGGGTCACATCATTTAGGGGATCCGCAACCCATGCATCATAAGCCCAGCGCAGAAATCCGGCAGTCCCCATCTTTCCGGCATTAATCATGGACCAGTAACTCTCTGCCGGTGCACTCAGTGCATAATTTCCAGGCGTGTGTTCTGTACAGGAATAAAGTGTTGTCCGAAATCCTTTTGCCTCTCTTTCCTTTAAAAGCTCTGCAAATTCTGCCGCGTGAGCCTGTGCAGCACTGTCACCTACATTTAAGTCTGTCACACGCAGTGCCAGTTCTTTTTTGTCCACAAAGTGATCCATGGCTCCGGCAGTCTTTAAGGATTCACCATGAATATTCTTAACCGAATCGATCATATCAAATGCTTCTTTGCTAAATCCCCGTTCATCAATTCCTATATAGGATTCATCAAACCATCCTTTTTCCATCAGATGTTCCGTAAGCTTTTGCAGGAAGTCCCGCCAAACCTGTGTATACCGGGTACTCCCCGGAGTAAAAGGCTCATAGGTTAAGGTTCCATCCTCCCAGTAAGCAAAGGAATTATGCCAGGGGGCAATACTGTAAAGTACAATTTTATCCCCAATACCAAGGCTTTTGTTAAAAGATATCCACTTGTCAAAATCCGTATAATCATACTGGAAGCTGCCATCGCTATTTCTGGTCCATTTGATCATAGAGGGATAATGCACATCATTTGCACTGTATGTCTGGCCATCCCATGCCTCCTCCACAATGGAAGCCGTAATTGCATGTCCTCCTATCTCCCTGTATTTCAGCATGGCAGATTCCAGGATCTTAAAATGTTCCGGGGAAAAAGGCTCTACTCCATAATATTCTGCACTGCTGTAAGGATACTGCCATAATTCAATATCAAATCCATCCTTAAATTCCTCCGGATCGGGCAGCTGCACATCCTGCACCTCTACTTCATATTGGAACAACAGCGGATCTTCAATTCCATCTGCTGTTACGGACAGCGTTCCGGTGTAAATGCCCGCAGCCTGGTCTTTTGGAATATGAAATTCTACCCATACAGGCTGCACACTGTTAAATGGCATATCAACCGGTTCTGACTGATACAGGATATCCCGCGATTCACTGCGGTTATCACTGGTAGGCACAGGCACCGGCCGGTCTTTGCTTCCATATCCCAGATAGGGTCCGTTATAGGCTTTCGTAGATTTTACAAAAACGGTTCTTACCTGATCTCCAGAAATAATGTTATTACCATTGGACAGATCACCGGCGGTAACTGCTACATTTTTTAAACTGCATCCAATAGATACCAGCGCCAGCTCGCTCACAGCCTTATCATTTTTCCACGCTGTCAGACTCCCCGACATGGTATGCCTGTCCAGCAGCTCTTCATAGCGGTCCTGGGTATACTGGGTATTGGTATCCACAATTGATCCCCCCAGCTGACGCACCCCTGCCGCCACTGTCACCGCTATTTCTTTTGCAATACCGGATTCTTCCCTGGTGATACGGATCGTTGTTTTTCCTTCTGACCGGGCAGTTATCATGCCCTTCTCCGATACCTCCGCTATCTCCGTATCCATACTTTCATATACAAGATCTGCAGCTTGTGCATATTCCGGTATGACTGTATAGCTGATCTGCCTAGTCTCATCTTCGGTCATCTGCATTTCGGAATCAGCCAGCTCAATATCCTCTGGTATATAAGGAGCATGGGTAATCTGTGCATATGCCGTCTGATTTACGATCTTGTTTCCCGTTCTTTCATTCAGTGTGACCGCCTTCAGTACATGCATGCCTTCCTCCAGATCACTTACCCTATATACGGATTGTGGTTCTGTGCGTGTCTCATTGTGCAAATCAGCCACTGCGGGATATTCATCATCCACAGAAAACCGGACTTTTCCATGCATGGGACTTTTGTTGGAAAAGATCTCCACCTTATTTCCCACAAAAGGGATTTCATAATAACATTCTTCAGCCCGTTCATCAGCAGAACCCAGATCAATATACGCCTCGTTTTCAAGAACGGTCCATTCCTTTCCCTGGTAAGAGGTATAAGAAAACTTATTCCAGGATCCTTCTGTCATATCCGGTTTCAGGGTCATGATTTCCCCCTCCACGGCGCTATCTTCTGAGGCATCCTGTGCAAAAACCGGCAGTACATCAGAAGTAATTACTAACGTAAATACAAGCAGCATACTAAAAAATTTTTTCCATTTAAATCTCATCATAATTCAAATACCTCTCCTTCAAACACCCTTCATTACAGGAGTCGATCTGAAATGGTCTATCTTTTATTTTTCATAATCACTCCCTGGTTTACAGTTATACATTCTTTTATGTTGCCTTCACACCTCCTTTTTCCCACCCATACCTTATCCAGTCTTTCCTATCACGTTTAATCGGTATGTTTATTATTATATATAAAGGATATTATTTTTTCAATTGTATATTATAAAAAATATTTTTTTCTTTTTTATAATGAGGTGAAAGGAAAATTATAAAATTACAATCATATGGAGAAAGTTTCATTTGGGCATACAATAAAAAGAGCCCATTACAAATCGCTTTGCAATGAGCCCCTAATTCATAAAAATCCCATATACTATTTCACAACTCCGTCAATTATGCGTCACAACCGCTCCGCTGCCCCCATACATCTCCACTTTGCCTTCTAATTCTACCTTCAGTACTGTAACCTGCTCATGACAATCATTTTCATTCATATAGATCCATGTAATCCCCGGTATCTGAAACCAGGGCACACCGCCGTGTACGTCATACGCAAGCTCTTTTCCCGAATGCATTACGGTGACTTTCCTGATTTTATTGCACAGTCCTTTTATGCTTATATTCTCCTTCGGTTTATCCTGCACAAATAAATACAGCGTTTCTCCATCCTTAGACACGGTACTGCCACCGGGATAATAGCGAATCATAATGCCTTCTTCGGTATCAAATACGGCCTCTTCGTGCTCACCGATCCATTTTCCCAGTCCCAGAAGAATTTCTTCCTGTCTGGAATCTACCGTGCCGTCTTCTTTAGGACCGATATCCAGAAGCATATTTCCGCCCATGCTGATGCAGTCGCAGAACATACGGATAATCTGGTTCAGGCTCTTATAATGATCATCATCCGGGGCATATCCCCAGGAATCATTTATGGTGGTACAGAACTCCCAGGCACCTTCAGGCCTTGTAATGGGCAGTCCCTGTTCCGGTGTTTTATAGTCTCCGTAACCGCATAACCTGGAATTGACCACAAGCTCGGGATTAAAGCTTCTCAGATAATCTTTCAATTCCGGCAGTCCCCACTGGGATGCGCTTCTTTCCCAGTCTCCGTCAAACCAGATCAGATCTGCCGTACCATAATTCCCAAGTACTTCCGAGAGTTGGTTTTTATTAAAGTCCAGGAAACGCTGCCAAGCTTCTTCGTCCTGGTTTCCGTCCACCGGATTAGAAAAAGGATTTACCTGTGACAGATCCTTGGGTATCACACCGCCCTCATATACCGAAGCATAGTCCGGATGGGACCAGTCCAGCAGAGAATAATACATCCCCACACGGATTCCCCTTTTTCGGACTGCTTTGGCATATTCCGCCACAATATCCCGTTTCGCCGGCGTTTTCTTTACCACGCTTAAATCACTGTATTTTGTATCAAACAGTGCCACACCATCATGATGTTTTGTGGTAAGCACCGCATACTTCGCTTTGCTTCCTGCAATTAAATCCGCCCAGTATTCCCCGTCAAATGCAGAAGCCGTAAATCCATCCAGCTGCTTCATATAATCCTCATAAGAAATCCGATTATTATAGAATGACCAGGACTCCGCAATACCGTTTACCGCATAAATGCCGTAATGAATAAATATTCCAAGCTTCGCATCCTTAAACCATTGTGGAACCATTATAATATCCTCCGCTTTCTTTTGCTTATTGCTTCAGCCGCTCAGGTCAATCCCCGGCAAAATGACTCCCGGATCACCCTGGTGAGCGTCTTCGTAGAATCACAGCCATATTCCCAGAACATCATTCCGGCCAGTCCCTGTTCCTTTACATATTCCGCCTTATGGCTGATGGACTCTCCGTCCTCGTAGCTGATAAAGGTATCTCCGTTAAACAGCCAGGGTGCCTTTGCCTCATCATCCCAATAACGTTTAAAACCATTCTTATTAATGTAGTGTTCTGCAAGCTCTCCGTAATCCGGTCCATAGCCTCCGGTAGACGCCGCCATCTGCATCCATCCATGATTCGCATCCGGAACTCCTTTCCACATCCGGGAATAAAATGCAGCCCCGATCACCAGCTTTTCCCTTGGCACACCGGCTTTTAAGTAGGCATGCACCGCCCGGTCCGTACTGACATCCAGCAGATCTTCCCGGTTATCATACAGGTTTGTATGGTGTCCTGTTTCAATGGTAAAACCGCCCCTCAGATCATAGGTCATAATCTGGACATAATCCAGATATTGTGAAGCCTCGGGCATATTGGTGCATCGCAGAAAATAATTTCCGCCGCCCCCTGCGATATTTACCAGGCATTTCCGGTCTTTAATCTGATCCAAACTGTGGCGCAGGTCTTTTAACATAAGTGTAAAATTTTCTTTATCCTCTCTGGAAGCTTTAATCCCGCTTATTCCTATGCAGGGATACTCCCAGTCAATATCAATGCCATCCAGTTGATACCGTTCGACCAGATCCCGTGCAGACCCGGCAAATTGTTTTCTTCCCCCATCCGTTGCCATTGTTTCTGAAAAACCTCCCGCTCCCCAGCCGCCAACGGAGAGTACTATTTTTAAATCCGGGCTTTCACTTCTGATATTTAAAAGGTACTCCTGATAATCCTCCAGGTCACAGATTACATTTCCCTTATCAATCTTACCAAAGGCGAGGTTTAAAATAGAAAGCATTTTTGCATCTTCAGCTGTAAGTTCGGGAAGATGGTTCGTATAAATATAGCCGATTACTTGTTTGTCCAATTTCCAATTCAGTGAATGTCATAAACGCTGCGAACCCGCAGACCGCTGGTACTGCCGCTTATGACAGTCACTCTCCTTTCTCCTGCATTCATGTCAAAATAATTGTCAGACAGCACCAGATCCTCTTCTTCGTTTAAAATCTCCACACTCTTTGCATAAGCATCTGCCGTCACAACAATTTCATTTCCTTCTATCCGCAAGGCAAGCCCCGGATCCCGGTAGCGGAAATATTTGGGGTAAGTGAAAATGACGGTTCCCTCCGAGATCACCACCCCGTCTTCCTCTGCCTCATAGCTAACATATTCATTCATATAATCAATCTCAGGCAGTTCCACTTTATCCAGCCAGACCGCCGACAATGCCTTCACCTGTATGGTATCCTCCATCAGACGATTAACCGATGCATCTGAATTCCTCAGTGCCCAGCGTACTTTTATCGTGCGCTCCGTCAAGGTCTCATTTGCCACATTCAGCCGGATGGACTTGTTAAAGTGGAAATGCTGGCGGTTCATATCCGCTTCCTGGGTCATCCAGCTCTCTTCCTCACAGGAAATCATACAGGGTGCAAAGAAGCGTTTCGCATAATACATAAGGGCCTTCCATCTTCCGCATGAATCAATGGCGGACCAGGAAATTACCGGCCAGCAGTCATTTAACTGCCAGAATACAGCTCCCATGCATCTGCCCCTGTTTCTCCGGAAATGCTCCACACCATATCGGATGCCGTCTGCCTGCAAAAGCTGGGATGCATAAATCAAAGTGGAAAAGCTGGTGGGATATAGATACATCTGCTGCATATATTTCACAATCTTCCCATTTCCCCCATTATTGCGCTCGTGTTTCTCACATACATAAGAAAACAGGTTTAAATCTTTTGGATCATCGGTGATCTCTTCCATGGTTTTTAAGGAAGGAAGTGACTGAAATCCAAACTCCGAGATATAGCGGAAATAATATTTGCGGTATTCCGAAAATGGTTTATTGCCATGCCAGACTTCCCAGTAGTGTACATCCCCTCTGTCAGGATCATTTGGTTTGTCAAAGGAGCCACCTGAGGATGGGCTTGCAGGCCAGTAAAAAGTATCCGGATCATGTTCTTTTAACACTTCGGGGATGAGTTTCTCATACATAAACAGATAGTCCCTTACTTCGGAAGGCTTTGTCACCCAGCAGCCCTGCTCCACGAACATCTCCATTTCGTTATTCCCGCACCATAGCCCCAGGGAAGCATGGTGCCGGATCCTCTTAATGTTTGTGATAAATTCTTCCCGGATGTTGGCTTCGAACTCCGGGGTAAGCTCATAGACTGAGCAGGCAAACATGAAGTCCTCCCATACGATCAGCCCCATTTCATCACAGGCATCAAAAAACCAGTCTTCCGGGTAATACCCCCCGCCCCAGATGCGGACCGAATTAAAATTGGCAAGTCTGCACTGTTCTAATAAGCGGTAAGTACGCTGGCGTGTGGTACGTCCGATCAGATGGTCCTCCGGAATGTAGTCAGCCCCCATGGCAAAGATTGTCCTGCCGTTTATTTCGTGGGCAAAGCTCTCTCCCCATTGATCCTTCTCCCTGCGTACCGTCATGGTCCGCAGACCTATTCTTTTCTGCCAGATATCCAATATTTCATTCTTATCATACAGCAGCACTTTTATCTCATAAAGGGGCTGGTCTCCGATCCCATTTGGCCACCATAGCCGGGGCTGTTTTACGGTAAAAGTATCCGTTCCGGTCTCTTCACATAGAATTCTGCCATCTGGATCTGTAATTATTACTTTCATATGCAGCCCCTCTGTATGAAAAGGTTCTATATGAGAAGGTTCTATATGAGAAGGTTCTGTATGAAAAGGTTCTGTATGAAAAGGTTCTGCCCGAACCAGTTTCTTATCTGCCGTTCTATTCGTATTTCGGAAATCTCCGTTCTTCTCATTTAACTCTGCTTCCACATTAAACGTTAACAAGACCTGCCCGGATCTATGCTCCTGATGAATTCTTACGTTATCAATTCTGGCATAATGGATTCCAATCAGCGAAACCGGGCGGAAAATTCCTGCATCGGGCAGACAGGCACCCCAGTCCCAGCCAAACATATAATGAGCTTTTCTCAGATGCATAAATCCCTCAACCGTATCTTCATTTCCAATGTTACCATATCTCTGATATGCCTCTGCCAAAAATTTAAGCGGTGAGTGGAACACCACCCTGAGTTCATTTTCTCCTGCATTCAGCATATCCTGCACCTCATATTCCCATGTTCGGTGCATGCTGAAAGCCTCTCCTGCCTTTTGGCTGTTCACATAGATATCAGCCAGGGTATCCAAACCATCAAAATGCAGTAATATCCGTTCACAATCTTCAAATGCTTCCGGGTCAAACACAAACCGGCACACATATTCATAGTCCTTATTCATTAGCTCCCTGGCACGGATCTCGTTATCCTTAAAAAATGGATCTTCCATGTTTCCATTTCTAAGCAGGTCTGTATAGACGCTGCCCGGAACGACAGCCTCCTGGAATATGTCTCCAAGGGGTCTCATTTTCCAGCCATGATTTAATTCCAGTCTTATCACACTTTTCCTCATTTCTTTGGATTACTTCTTTTCCGGCTTTCCTAAGAAGTAATCTATATTTCTTCTTTTTTCATATCCCGTAAGAAATCCGCAAGCCAGAATATCACATGGGATACTCTGTACAATTCAGATTCCCTGCTGATACTTCTCCACATTTTTTTGTATTCACAGAACCAGCATTCCAGCTTCTGTGCAGTCTCTTTTGCCTGGTCCGCACATACTTTTAACCCCAGAAAATGATTCTTATAGATCAATAATCCCACACTGTTCAGCACCCGAATGCCCTCTGCTCCTATGAGATAATCATGAACTGCCATTTTCTCTCCTGCAGTCATCGCTCCCACGCATTTCTTCAGTTCCAGCTCCTCTGCCAGAAGCGCTTTGTTTTCTTCTTCCGCTCCCAGTATTTCTTTTTCCCGGGATCTGATCCGCTGGATGCACCAGTCATCCTCTATTTTGGATTCCGTTAATTCCTGGAAGCGCACTGCCATTTCCCAGTCAAATACTGCGTGTCTGCACATGCGGCTCACAACAGACATCAGGTTCTCCGAGTGGTCCTGGTACTGGAGAACAGAAATCATGCGGTTTATTTCTTCAAAAGGAATTTCTTTTCGGTTCCAGGAAAATGCCGCTCCATAGATCATCCCCGGCATGCTGAAGTCCGGGTGGTTAATGTGTCCAAAGTCTCCCCAGTCTGTATTCAGCATACCGATTGCCCCGTATTTTTCCCCGAATGCGCACATTCTGCTGATATTCAGATACGCTGATTCCATCAGATTAATAAACTGATTCCATCCTCCCGCCCCGGGGCAAACATACTGGGTGGCTCCGGCTTTTGCCAGCGCTTTTGTTCCGTCTTCACACTGGTTCCATGCATACCCCCAGTTTAAGCAGATGGTTTCCTTTGGAAGTTCCCGGATCAACTCCGGGAAGCCGCAGATTACATCTCCCCAGAACATGGGGCGGTATCCCCTGTCCACCAGATATCCGCAAAGCTTTTTCACGTAGTCAATATACATCCTGTCTGCGCCCACTTCTTCTGCGTAAGGTTTACTTTTTCCTTTTCCAAGGTCAAAGGTTTCATCCGCGCCTATGTTAAATTGCTTCGACGTAAACAGCGGCATATATGCTTCCATCATTTGAACCGCCAGTTCATAGCTTTCTTCCATGGTGACATTTAAGGTATGATGCATCTGGCGTCCCCGGAAACTAAATGGCATCTTCACGGGATCCGAAAGCTCACACAGATGTTCATAAGTTCTTGTGCTAAGAAGTTTATATAAATGTCCAAAAGAAGACAGAGACGGTACCAGTTCCACTCCTGCTTTTCTGCAGTGGGCATCCAGTTCCAGAATGTCCTCTGCCGTAAGCGGCGTGTCATCTCTCCACATTTCACTAAGCCCTTCAAATAAAAAGCTGTGTTCCACATACAGCTGCAGCTGATTGATTTTATAAAAGCTTAAGGTATCCGCCAGCTTTTTTAACTTTTCCAGTTTCGGAATTCTGCCTCTGGTAACATCATGGTAAAAACCCCGGTACTCCATAGCCGGTTCATCTTCTATTTCCACAAACGGCAGGACACAGCCTGCCTGGCGGATGATCTGCCGCAGCGTTTGTATTCCGTAGAGGATTCCGCGGTATCCTCCTCCTGTTATACGGATTCCCTGCTTCCCGATTACCAGAATATAACCCTGATCCTTTTGTGTTTCATCTATATTCAATATAATTTCAGCCGCTTTATTCGTATCCTTTGTCCCACGGCTTAAGCTGTAATCCATTCCGGCGAAGCGCAAGATCTCATTTTTTAACAGATCTGCTGCATCTAATACATCCTGCGGACAGGAAACATCCATTTCAATCTTCCCATAATGAGGAAGGGCAAAAGCCCCTTCCCCGGACACTATTTTCTGCGGTGCGGGCAGCAAATACAATGATTCCATAGATTCCTCCTTAAAATTCTTCCTTAAGATTCTTCATTTAAGCTTTTTATACACCTGTTTTAAATGCCGTCTTTTCACATCATGCAAAATACTCTGGCTATCGGTGCTGTTTCTTTGTCATACTCCTGCAGGTGAAGCATATAGCCGTCGTCTTGTCTGGTAAACTCCACCACTGCTCCCGTATCCGGCATCGTGATAGATGTTACCGCTCCTGCATATGGAATCCAGACTTCCGATTTAACCGGATCCGTTTCTTTTTCAAAGGTTTCAATTGCATAAACACAGCAATCCTTCTTTGTAAATGCAATTCCGTCCTTTTTATAAGGTGCACATACTCTGGTTCCATATATGGCATCCCCATAAACCGCAAGCCATTCCCCCATATCCTCCAGGCATTCCACTGCACCTCTTGGCAGTCTGCCATCCGGCTGAGGTCCCACATTTATAGCCAGATTTCCTCCCTTTGCCACAATATCCACCAAAAGGGCAATTACTTCCCGGCAGGTTTTATACCGGTCCTCATAAGCAAAGGAAAAGGACGTTCCAAGGGTGATACAGCTTTCCCATGGTACATTTAAGGGTTCCCGCGGGACACACTGTTCCGGTGTAATATAGTTTTCATATGGTCCGCCCATGGTACGGTCCGCAGCAAGCATCCCCGGCTGGAATTTCCGGATCTCTTCTATGGTCTCTCCCAGCCCTATGTCGCTGACCCAGCCCGCGTCAAACCACATAATGTCCAGTTTTCCATACTCCGTCGCCAATTCCTTGATCTGATTCTGGGTGAATTCCACAAATTCTCCCCACTTTTCGGGATGCTCCCGGGGGACATAAGACGGTCCACGGTGCATATAGTTTCCCCTGGGATACCCCTCACTCCAGTAACTGTCCACATGCCAGTCTGCTTTTGAAAAATATGCGGCAATCCCAATTCCTCTCTTACGGAAGGATTCGAACAAGTGGGCACAGATATCCGCATATTTATGGGTATGAAACGGACAATCCTCTGCTGTCACCTTATAATCAGAAAAGGCCGTGTCCCACATACAGAAGCCATCATGATGTTTGGTTGTAAAAATCAGGTAACGGATACCTGCTCTTTTCGCCAGATCCGCCCATTTCTCCGGTTCAAAACGAACCGGATTAAAGGTCTTATTCAGATTAAAATACTCCTTTTTAAATGCTTCTCCCGTAATCTCCCAGTCAATGCCATCTCTGGACCACTCTGCATCTGCATCGGACAATGCCCAGGATTCCACTATTCCAAGCTGGGAATACGCTCCCCAGTGAATCATCAGCGCCAGTTTCTGATCCTGGAACCACTGAAGCTTCTGCAAAACCTTCGGGTCATCGGGCCATATATATTCCTCCTGGGCACTGTAGTTATGTACCCCTTCTGATACCTTTTCTTCCTCATTAACCTGGGTACCTTCTGCAATCCCTGCTGCGGTATTTCCCATCTTGTCTTCTGCTGTATTACCTGGTATCTGCATTTCCTGTAACAGTATCTTTTCTTCGTCCATGTTGTCTCCTTTATGCGGAATTTCTATTCTGCCGCTTCCGTTGCCGCCTCTGTTGTGGTCTGTAATGCCTTTTCACGGATGGTTATATAATCCTGAAGTCCAAGCGTATCCAGCTGCTCTAAGTAACTGTCCCAGTCTTTATCAATATCAGACTGTCCGGCAATCCATTCTGCTGCCTTTTGTGCAATGAAATCCCGAAGGGAAGTCTGGATATCGGAAAATTTTGCTGAGTCATCTATCGATACCCAGTAAGAGGGAATGGCTTCCGTTAAATAAGGCTCGTAAATCTCATCTGCCTTGTCTTTTTCCGGATACATTGGCACATCTTCTTTAAATTTGAATCCCTGTGGCAGATAATGAGGCAGTGACTGCGGAAACAGGTTCGCCCAGGAATACTTCTTTTCATCTTCCGGCGACAGGGTTGCCTTATCAATGGCACGGTAACCATCTCCATCCTTAAAGATGCATATATCCAGAGGTCCCGAAATCTTCTGGGCGGAGTTCTGGAATTCAAATAAATCATCCCACCATCTGATAATTGCCCCTACATCCTTCGCTTTATCAGTGATTACCACCTGTGTCTTCATTACAGATGCACCGTCGGAACCTCTGAGCCATACAGGGTTTTCCGTGTCAGGGCTTTTTAAAACCGGCAATGGTTTAAAATCCGGTTCTTCTCCCGCAAGATATGGTACGATATCATTGCTGGCATACATCATAGAGCAGCCATAACGGTCCTGAGAACCTTTCGCCTTCCACTGGCTTAAATCCTGTGTAAATGCTTCTGGGTCAATCAGCCCCTGGGCATACAATTTTTTAAGCCATTTAATACCATTCTTATATTCTTCGGTATTGGCACCAAAGATCAGTTTGCCATCCTTCATACTCATTCCGTAATTGTCTACCGACATTCCAAAATATCCGCACATATACCCGATATGCTTATTATTCGGATCAAAGGACATTGGTATTTCATCATTTGGATCCCCGTTTCCATTGGCGTCTTTTTCTTTAAACTCCATCAATACTTTTTCAAACTCATCGGTAGTCTCAGGCATTTCCAGTCCAAGATTTTTCAGCCATTTCTCATTGATATAGGGTTCGTAATCTACCAGCGGCGCATCAACTACGTAAGGGATGGTATAGATATGGCCATCCGGAGCTGTCATCGCTTCTCTGACACCTTCTCTTTCCAGGATCTTCATAATGTTGGGCGCATATTTCTCAAAATAATCCTCCAGGGGAATAAATATCTTCTGGTCAACTCCATATTTCAAAATATCACTGTCCTGGAACAGCCATCCGCCGATGCAGTCCGCATAATCACCGGAACTTAATGCCAGAGATAACTTTTCTTTTGCCACCTCATTTGGAAAATACTCTAAGTTTACCTTGATATTGGTCTGCCTTTCCATCTCATCCATCATCCAGTACTCGCCGTTTTCGGAAGAGTCATCACAGAAAAGTGAAAAGCTGTATGCATCTTTATCCACAATAGGAAGCCCCGTTTCATAAAATACACCATTCACCTTGCCATCCTCATCCACTTTATCATTCGCCGGACCGCCCGCTTCCAGGGACGCAGTGTTTTTGCTGCATCCTCCAAGCCCCATTGCGGTCATGGCAGCCACACAAACTAAAATTGCCAATACTCTTTTTCGTTTCATACTCATACTCCTTTTCATTCAGATTTTTCATTAAAAATAGGTGCGTTGCAGTACTAATCTATATCCACATACACATTGCATGTTATGTGCGTTATCAACCTTTCACTGAACCAATCATAACGCCCTTTACAAAATACTTCTGGACAAAGGGATACATGATCATGACCGGTATACTGGAAATAATAATCAGGGAATATTTCATAAGCTCTACCAGCTGCCTCTGCGCCTCCAGTGCCACCTGGGCAGAAACGCTTGTTACCTGCTGGGCAAGTGCTGCCTGATTCTGAATCAATATGGAACGCAGGACTAACTGTAACGGGAATTTGGCATCGTCTTTTAAATAAAGCAATGCGCTGAAATAGGAGTTCCAATGTCCAACACCATAATACAGCACCATAATTGCAATAATAGATTTGGACAACGGCAGTGCCACCTTAAAGAAAAATTTTGTCTGGGTACATCCATCCACACTGGCAGCCTCCCACAGTTCCTCCGGGAGATTGCTTTGGAAAAATGTTCTCGCCACAATCATATTGTATACGCTGAGTGCCCCCGGAAGAATTAATGACCACATGGTATCCAGCATATGCAGGTTTTTCACAACCAGATAGGTGGGAATCATTCCTCCGCTGATAAACATCGTAATCATATAGAACCAGGTAACTATTGTCTTACCGCCAAATTTGCTTCTGGATAAGGCGTAGGCAGTGGGGATCGTCACCACCAGATTGACACAGACACCGCAAGCTGTATACACGATTGCATTGATAAATCCCGATACAACCAGGGAATTTTTAAATACTTCCCGATAACCCGCAAAATTAATTCCTACCGGAAGAAAAGTAACCATTCCGCTGGCAACAGCCTTGGGATCGCTGATGGAAGATATAATAATAAAATAAAGGGGATACGCCACAATGATTAAAATAATCGTCAGAATGATAAACAGGGAAATGTCAAAAAACTTATCCGTTGCTGACTGTTGTCTGAATTTCTTCATCAATCAATACCTCCTTTCCTAATACAAACTGATTCCCGAAGACTTACGGGCTATTTTATTAACCCCAATCAGCATAACTGCATTGACTGCCGAGTTGAACAAACCAATTGCGGCTGAGTAGGATACATTATTTTCAACAAGACCAACCTGATATGTATAGGTAGAAATAATTTCTGAAACGCTTTTATTCAAGTCGTTCTGCAGCAGGAATACCTTTTCAAATCCTACCGAAAGAATACTTCCGCAGCTCATAATCAAAAGAATAATTGCAGTTGGCATAATACTTGGCAAATCAATATGCCGGATCAGCTGGAATTTATTTGCCCCGTCCATAATCGCGGCTTCATGCAGGTCCGGACTGACTGCCGAAAGTGCTGCAAAATAGATAACCGAGTTCCATCCCATGCTCTGCCAGATACCGGACCAAACATAAATATGTCTCCAGTAAGACTTATCACCCATAAAATTAATTGGTGCTATGCCAAAGAATGAAAGTATCTTGTTGAGAATTCCGGCATCCGGCGATAAAAATAACAGCAGCATACCGCACATAACTACCACAGAAATAAAGTTCGGTGCGTAAGTAACCGTCTGAATAACCTTACGGTACTTTTTATGTTTAAAAGAATTCAATCCCAAAGCCAACAATATCGGAATGGGGAAACCTGCAATCAGAGAATAGATACTGATTAAAAAGGTATTCTTTATAGTAGTTACAAAATAAGGAGATTCAAAAAATCGGATAAAGTATTTAAACCCAACCCACGGACTTCCCAAAAACCCCAGTCTTGGGTTAAAATCCCGGAACGCAATCTGCACACCATACATCGGAATATAGCTGAAGATAAAAGTCAGAATTAAACCCGGCAGGACAAACATCCACAGTGAGATATCCCCCTTTACAGCAGTTTTGCTCCGTACTTTCTTAACTTTAACGGGTTTGTTGTTTACCTTATCGTCTTTTTTCATTTTCTGTCTCTCCTTTTCTATTTATTGTTTACTATAATTTAACATAACTTTTAACAAAGTACATAAAAATTATACATTTGATAACAGCTATATCTGCTATTATTTTACATATACTATATATATTTGTCAATATAAACAATGCATTTTTGTAATTTTTTAACATTTTGCACAATTAAGGATGAGTTTTTTATTATATAATGTATATTGAAAATGTAGTTTTTTAACATAATGTTAAATTTTATTTTTCCAATATATTTATCATTTTTTATTAACAGCGTTTTTATTTACAGGAACTTGACAGAGCAAAAGAGTGTGTTTTGGCGTTGCTTCTAGCAGCCGCTCAGTGGAATGAATGCAAAAAAGAACCGCGGATATTACAAGTTGATCTGTCCCATTTCAAGTCAGACTTTAGTGGCTCTTGTAATTACCGCGATCCTTTATTATAATCATACAACATTATTTTTTACTTTCCAGACCATTTTTAACACTATTTTTAACATTTTAAACAAAACCTATTGCGAAACCTATTGTGATTTGGTAAAATAAAAAAAAAGATATCTGCTTAAGGGGGTTCCTTACTCACGCAGACATCTTATCTGATGTGCGAGGTATATAATTATGAAAAAACCAACTATGCAGGATATTGCAGATGCCGCGGGTGTCTCCCGCGTCACCGTTTGGAAAGTGCTGAATCATCATCCCGGCGTTTCCGAAGTAAAAAGCAGTATGATTCTAAATGAGGCGGCTCAGCTTGGCTACCCTCTGCCGGAAACGTTTACAAATAACGGGATACAGAATCATCCGGCTTTGAAATCCAACACCTTCCATGACAACGCCACCATATCCGTTGTGGTATCCAGACCAGATTCCTCCGTGTTCTGGAGTAACATCATCCATGAAATTGCAAAGGAAGTCACAAAAGCCGGATGCAGCCTGATGTACACCTATGTTCCCACCGAAATTCCAGATGATTATGTTCTGCCCCCGCCGCTTACTTCCGGGCAGGTGCAGGGAATTATCATTTTAAACGTGTACGACGCAAAGCTTCTGTCCATTTTGAACCGCCTTCCCATCCCAAAAGTATTTCTGGATGCCGTAACCAATTTCTCTCTGGATACGCTGACCGGAGACATGCTTCTGCTGGAGGGAAAAAGCTCCGTGGAGAAAATTACCGACTATCTGTTTGCCTCCGGGCGGCAAAAGATTGGGTTTATCGGAGATATCAACTATGCCCTGACTAACAAACTGCGTTACGAAGGATATACAGCTTCCATAGCCAAACACGCATCCCATATGGAACCTGCTTACTGCAAAACAGGTACCATTGGAATAGAAACTTACGTAGAAGAAATACATACTTATTTATCAGGTCTTCGGAAACTGCCGGATGCATTTGTATGTGTCAGCGACTTCGTAGCCCATGTCGTCTATCAGGAGCTGATGCTCATGGGCATCCGCGTCCCGGAAGAAGTGATTGTAACCGGCTATGACAACATTTCCGACTATATAGACATGAAGGATTTCCTCACAACTGTAAATATTAACACCTCTGCCCTAGGCAAGCGGCTGATCAGCCAGTTGTTTTACCGTATAGAAAATCCGGACACGCCTGTGGAGGTTATTTATTTGTATTCCGAGATCCTGTATCATTGAGCCGGGGGGAGATTTATCCCAGATGAAGATGTGTAAGGGGCTGCCCGCGGGACGTCTAAATCTTAAATTGCTTACAGTTAAGAATACGCCTGCGCCTGATTTAACATTGCTTTTATATTCTCAAATGGGGTATTTCCTCCTAATGCACACCCTGGACCCAGAATGATTCCCCGGGCTTTGCTGCCCCCCACTTTTTCCAGCATGGATTTTGTTTCCGAAGCCGCCCTTTCACGGTCTTCATTCATCAGCGTTACGGGAGAAATCTGTCCCAGGAGGGCACACTGCCCTTTTGCCGCTTTATACGCCGTGACGATATCCGTCTCCTGATCGATTTCCAGTATATCTGCTCCTGTCAGTACCATTTTGTCAATGATTCTGGTTGCATTGCCGCAGATATGCAGGGAAATCAATCCGCCCCGTTCGTGAACACGATCTGCCGCTTTCTTTTCATAAGGCAGGGCAAACTCTTCATACATGGCCGGAGACAGTACACCCGGACCGGCGGTGCTGTCTCCCAGGGATGTTATGTGGGCACCTGCGTCTAACAGCGCATTGCAATAGAGGATATCAGCCTCTGTACATTTTTCCAGCAGGCAGTGAATATCTTCTTCACACTCCTCATCCAGCAGGTCTGTCAGCAGCCTGTCCATTCCATAGACCTGAGAAGCCAGGCTGAATGGTCCCTGGTCTCCCCTTCCCATAATCATTACCCGGTTGCCAAGTCTTTCTCTTAAAATCCGGACCGTTTCCAAATTAGCCTTTACTAACGGCTTTTCCAGCATCTCTTCCGATATGATGATGTCTTTTGCATCTTTTAGCGCCTTCAATGCCGGCTTATGTGCCACCGGAGAATTTTCATCCCGATAGATCACGGTGCACCCCATAGCCTCCGCCAGGGAAGCAGTGCCATTTTCCACCAGAATCAGATCATGTCCAAATTCCTGCTGCATTTTAATATGCATCTCCGCCATTCGCTCCGGATCCAGGACAAACCTGGCATAGGTTTCTTGGGAGTACTCTGCGCAAATCTGAAAATTATGTAAGTCTGTGGCAATACGGTCTGTTTCCTCCATGCGAATCGCCGCCATGCATCGTTCAAAGGAGTTCATCATAACGCCCCCTCCCTGGTAAACAGTACCACTTTGAGCCCGCCGCCAGCCTGCTTATCCGGTTCCAGTTCCCAATTACACTGATCCAAACCGCCCAGATTCGTCATGCAGACTTCCTGCCCGCCTCCAAACAGCACCTCTGCTTTCACATTTTCCCAATCCGGAATCAGTTCTGACAGCTGCAAGCTTAAGGACACTTTCTCATTGGTTGGATTCGCCATTATACACAGCACCTCTTTCTCTCCCAGATACATATAAGGAACCGGAAGCTTCCATTTGGAAGAAAAGAGAACTTTCATTAAGGCAGCGCTGTCTTCACATTCCATGCGAAATGGATGGACCAGATGGCAGTACTCTCTCCTGATTTTTAGAATCTCCTTTACGTCCTGAAGCATATCTTTTTTGTCCTCTCTCTCCAACTGTTCCCATTGAATCCAGCTTCCATACAGCCATCTTCCCTGACCGTTTAATTCTCCGCCAAAGAGCCTTGGGGAATGCCCGGGGAGCGGGACATAGTCAGCATTAAACTCTTCGCCGGACATAAATACAGGGACCGCAGGGGTCAGGGCAAATCCATATCCAAAGACATAACGGCTGCCCCTTGCCATATACGGATTTTGATCTAACGGAAAACCATCCCAGCCACCGTCATGACAACTCAGCTGATTGGAGAGATACGTTCCCGCCTGCTGCCTGAGAGGGAATTCAATCCTAAGAGAGGGCGCTTCGCCATCAGCTTTTATCCAGTAATCCACATCTAAAGTATTTTCAAGGCTGCTGTGCCACTTATGCCCTTCCCGGTCCATGACAATAATATCTGCGATTGTTTTCCCCAGTTTCACATTTTCCAGCCTCATGATCATAATTTCCTCCCGATAAGAAACTTCAGCCCTGTCACAGTCCTTATCGTTTATCTGAATCTCTTCTGCAAATGCCTGCAAACCGTCCAGCTTCAGCCCCTCCTGTTCACTGCGGGATTCAAAGCTGTTCTGTCTGGTGCCGTCTTCATACCGGATTTCCACTAGATATGACTGGGTATCCTGCCTCTGGCGGTCAAGAAAATGTCCTGCCCCATCCCAAAGCATACGATGTCCCGGGAAAATCCGCACATTGTCCTGAAACCGTTCGCCATGCTGCAGCATATCGATCACGCCCGGAAATGCCGGACCATTTTCCGCAATCACGAAAATATCTTTTCCTGCCTCCCTGCACCGCTTGCGGATCTCTGCCCAGATGTCATTTCGATAGTGGGCAACATCCAGCCGGAATCCATCTACGTCAAATTCCTTTACAAAACGCAGCCAGGTCTGAATCCACCATTCTTCCATATCCGGATGGCTGCCATACCAGTCAAAATCAATCATTCCCCAGGAGCCTTTGGTAAACCATTTGGGATGTGCCTCTACAAGGGGGCTGTATTCCATCACTCCGTGGGTGATAACATCCAAAAATACCTTGATACCAAATTTATGTGCCTCCTTTATCATGCATCCAAATTCTTCTTCTGTGCCAAGGGACGGGTCTAATTTTCCCGGATCGATGCATGCATACTCTGTCCAGATATTATAAAAATGCTTCTCATCGCAGAGGTGATGTCCGGTCAGCCATATTCCGGTAATTCCCAGATCACGAAGATACGTTAACTTTTCACGCAGACTGTTGAACGTCCCGCTCTCAGGTCCCTTTGGGGAAGTGAATCCTTTGGTTGCTATTTCATAGATAATTAAATCATTTACGTAATCCGGTGTTTCCATCATGTTATATTTCATATCGTCCTCTTTTCTGCAGGCAGTCCCCGCTGATTAAAATATTTTTTCAAACCGGATAGAGTTCTAACCCTTTACCGATCCGGCAACCATACTTTCCGCTACCTGTTCCTGCATAATTACATACATGATCACGGTGGGAACAATACAAAGCACCAGCGCTGCAAACATAGAGCTGTAGTTAAAGCTGAAGGATGAGGTAAAATACTTGATGGTTAGGGGCAAGGTACGGTTCTCTTCACTGGAAGTCAAAAGCATTGCATATAAAAATTCATTCCACGAAAATATAAATGTCAATATAGCGGAGCTTGCCATAGCAGGTTTACACACCGGCAGCATCACACTTTTAAAAGTTTTGATAAATCCTGCACCATCCAGATATGCCGCTTCCTCCAGTTCCCGTGGAACTCCCATAAAGGAACTGCGCATCAAAAACAGGCACATAGCCATTCCAAATCCGGTATATACCAGGATCAGACCTCCTTTGGTATCATATAATCCCAGCATTTTAATGACATAATAAACCGGCTGGATCATGGCATTGGAAGGTATCAGCATTGATGATATGAGCAGTGCAAACAAGATGCTCTTTCCTTTAAAATCAATTCTCGCCAGTACATAAGCAGCCATAGAGTACATCACTACCGCAATTATGGTGCTGATACCCGCAACAATTAATGATGTGAGGAACCGCATGGGAATATCCGCCTTTTCCATGGCAATTGCATATCCGGCAAAATCCAGGCTGCCGGGCAGGGAAAATGCCGAGGATAAAATCTCCTTGTTTGTTTTAAAAGAAGATACTACTACCCATAGAAGTGGAAATACCGATATGATCACTACAAATCCCATAATGATATAGTCATAAACCCATATTCCCAGCTTTTTTTTAATTTTCATCTTTCCACCCATTGTATATTGCAGGTGAGCCTGCAATACCGCCACAATAAAACAAGTTGAAAGAATCACACCGTGGCTTCCTTTCGTAATCATTATTTTCTTTCAACTTTTAGTACTGCATCCGGTTAGAAACCAAACTGACAGTGCTGAATAGTTTGTCAGTCTGCAAGGCGGAGGATGAAAGCGGAGTGGTTCCTCCGCTGACTGACGACAACGCGGCAGATGGCAAAATAGGCAGTGCTGTCAGTTTGGTTTCTAGCCGGATGGAGTACTAGCCTCCTACTCTGCCTTATCCATGGCAAATATTTTATTACAGATTAACATTGCCGCAATTCCCATTAAGAGCAGTAATACACCCAGGGCATTGGTATACCCATACTGGTTGCTCTGAATAATCTTGTCTACCATCATGACGGATATGGTCATTGTAGATGAACCGGGTCCGCCATTTGTCGTCATGTAAATGCTCTCAAACTCCTTAAATACAGAAGTGATTGCGATGATTGCACCGGTTCCGATAATCCGTTTTAGCAGGGGCAGGTAGATTTTAAGATCAATCTGCAGTGCAGTTGCACCGTCTACCTTTGCTGATTCTTCAAGCTCCGGTGATATGGACATAATTTCCGAGAGGGTTATTAAAGTAATAACCGCCCCGTACCACAACCAGATATTTGTCACGCTGAAGAATGCTGTTTTTGGATTTAAAAGCCAGTTCGTACAAAACCGCTCCAGCCCGATGCTTCTAAGCAGGGTATTTAAAATACCCACATCTGCTTTGTAAATGAATACAAACATTAAGGAAAGCGCTGATTTCGATATGATGTTGGGAAGCATAAAGGCGGCTCTGACAAACCGCCAGCCTTTTCTCTTCCGTTTTAAAACCAGGGCAACCATAACACCAAAGGGAACATGTATCACGATTGCCAGCACCGCCCAGATTAACGTATGCAGCAGCGACTGCTGAAAAACAGAATCCCCAAATATTCTCCGGTAATTTTCAAAACCAATAAACTGCATTTTTGTCATACCATTCCATTTTGTAAAACTGGAAGACACAGCAAGAATCAAAGGTCCCAAATAAATCAGCAAAAACATAAACAGGGTGGGTGTAAGAAACACAGCTGCCCAAAATAGTTTTTTATTTTTCATAATATCACCTTTTCCATATTTGCTTATTCAACATCTGACTTATATTGTTTTGCCCCGTCATCCAGCATTTTAATAAAGTCATCCAGGGTTATGGAATCATAAATCAAATTGGGCAGTTCCCGTCCAAGTACCTCTTGCTGCACAACCGGATCCCATTTATTCTGATAATTCGGGAATATAACGTCTACATTCTTTGCACATTCCACATACTCTTTCATCGGGGATATCATCTTATCAATCTCAGACTGTTCTATCTCTATTGTCACCGGCATACTTCCCGTTTCCACAGCAGACTGCACCACATACTCCGGTCTTGAATAGAATTTGACGAACAAGGCAGCACCGTCAATGACCTCCTGGGGATGATCCTTGGTTACTACCATTGCTCCCTGTCCCATATAAGCTTCCATAACATTCCCCGGATAAGGCGCATATCCGATTTTATCCACAAACCCTTCATCCACATAGCTGGTATCCGTTAAGCTGGACATCATCCATGGACCGTTTGCAATCATAGCAGTGTCTTCACTGAAAAAATGATTAGACGCCAGTGCATAGGTACCTCCCACCGCATCTTCCGTTGTATAGTCCTGGAATAACCGAACCATTACTTCCATTCCCTCACGAAATTCTTTGGTATCATAGGTATCCGGATACTGCTTTTGCAAAAATTCCATCCCTGCATCAGTCTGTGCCATATGCGCCGTTGCCATGAGCATAGCGCACCAGGCTGTTTCTGTCGTATGCATGGAAACAGGTTTAATTCCTGCCGCCTTCAGACTGTCGCAGGCTTTCCAAAAGCTGTCCCAGTCTTTTGGAAACTCTTTGATCCCTGCCTTTTCAAAGAGTTCTTTGTTATAGTAGATTCCAGACATCTGCACTCCGGAAACAGGTACTAAGAACATACCTTTATCCGTCGTAAATTCCTCAATAGACTGGGGAATCACTGTATCCTTCCATTCCTGGTCGTTCTCCAGATAAGGCGCCATATCAACCAGACGGTCATTCTCCGTAAGCAGTTCCAGAAATGCCGGCTCTGTTCCCATTCCGAATAATACTGCCGGCAGCGACTCGGAACTGTTCAGCATCTTAATTTTCTGCCGGTAATCATCCGCAGATCCCGCCAGCTTTTCAACATCAACATGATACTTCCCCTTATATGCTTCATTAAAATCGTCCACAATCTTGCCGGTTACAATATCCTGGGCATCATTTGTTCCGGTGGTTAAGATCATGGGGATTGTTACTTCTTCGCCTGACCCATTCCCCTCATCCGCCCCATTACCTGCCGGATCTTCCGAATTGCCTTGGGCACTTTCGTCCCCTTCTGTCTTGCCTGACTGATCTTCTGACTTTCCCTGGGCATTCTCTGTCTTATTTTCATTCTGAGGTTTACTTGTTTCCCCTGTACCTGACTTTTGACACCCTGTCATTCCCACTGTCATTGTTACGCATAGTAAAACTGCCGCAAATTTTCTAAACATCCTACGTTCCTCCTTTTATTTTCGGATTCCCGGTAGTTCCTATCATTTAATTAACACTTCATGATTTTATGGACTGCCGGGTATCTTTCTGTAAGCCCAGTATAGCAAAATGATTTCCCGGGGGAATATAACTTTTTAAACCGTTATATGCAAATTATTAAACTTCATGACAAAAGCAAATTGACACCTGTTACCATTAATATTATCATAAAGTTAATTTAACTCAACTGCCAAAAATGGAGGTATTCACTTTGTTAAGTCTGATTATTGTGGATGATGAGCCGATTATACTGGCTGGTCTGGTAAAAACTTTTCCCTGGAAAAAATGGGGATATGATGTAGTGGGTTCTGCCAATAATGGCAGTCTGGCACTTCAATTAATTGAAGAAATGCATCCGGATGTCGTGATCACGGATATCCGAATGAATCAAATGACGGGACTTGAATTGATGGAACAGAGTCTGGCTATATTTTCAGATATTACTTTTATTGTAATGAGTGCATACCGGGATTTTGACTACGCAAAAGAGGCATGCCATTTAGGCGCATATACCTATCTGTTAAAACCGTTAAAAGAAGAAATGTTACAAGAAACCATGCTTTCTGCATACGATTACTGCACACAGCAGCAGGAATTCAGCCTTCTGACCAAAAACTACAATTCCTTTTTAGAAAAGCACGCCTCAGGTTATGTATGCACGCTTCTTCGCGGATATATACAGGGGCAGATTTCAGAAACCGAATTTCTGGACGGGCTTTCTTTTGTAAAGAAAGACTGGCATTCCATGCACTATATCTGCGTTTATGCCGCAGTGGATCCCAGCGCCAACCTATACCCGTCTCCATCGGAATTCTATATATTGATGCAGTTTATAAGGAAAAATTTAAATCAGTATTTTGACGGTTATACGTTAGAAAGCCATGATTCCAAGCTTCTTCTGCTTCTGACCATTCCCTCAGGCAGCATTCTGAACCGGAATCGGCTGCATGAATTGTTTTCAGATTTCAAAAAAGAATTTCAAATGGAGGTCATCTATTCCGTTTCCAGGGAATATTCACAGGTTTGCCACATAAAAAAAGCAGCCAGTGAGGCCGCTGATCTATTTGCCATGGCTGATGATGCCGGATTGAACCAGCTCTACCCGGAATCCTTTGCCGACGATAACAAAATACCGGATGCCCAATACCACTACCCCCAAAATCACACGGAGCTCATACTGAAATCTATTCGTTCCATGAATATTCTTTCCGCAAAAAAAGCGCTGGAAGGCTCATTATAGAACTTGCACCGTTTTCGGATACGGAATACCAAAAGCTCTGTATTCAGCGGTTAGCCCTGGAAATTTTGAGTACTTACATTGACCCGGGCTTCCCGGAACCCCTGCGCACAAGCTTTCAAAACTTTATACGGAATTTCAATCACATTCCGGTATTAAAAACAATTCCGATATTGAATCAGCACATCTGCGATCTGATTCTGTATCTGGAAAAGCGCAGCAATCTGGATGCCAGCAATATCACAATTACATACATTGAAGATGCAAAACTCTATGCGGCAGAGCACATCGCAGATGAACATTTAAACGTCACCCTGGCAGCGGAAGCACTGCACTTAAACCCCGTTTACTTTGGCAGGATATTTAAAAAAGGGACCGGAATTGGCTTTAAGACATACCTCCTGGAACTTCGTCTGGAACAGGCCAAACACCTGCTTGCAGAAAGTTCCCTGAGCATTGTGAAAATAACGGAACAGACCGGATTTCCAAATCCCTCTTATTTTTCACAGCTGTTTAAAGCAAATGTGGGCTGCCTGCCCAATGAATACCGGAAAGGACAATGCTCATGAAATTCCACTATCATTTATTTTATGGCGTTAAACGCCAGCTGTTTTTATTTTCTTCCGCAATCATTTTAATTCTGCTGACCATAATCGGAATTGTTTTTGGCAGTACCACCAGCAAGACTCTTTACGATCTTGCCATAACAAACCATGCTCAATCTACCAGACAGATGCTGAACGATTTCCAGAAAGGGGTTACTTCTCTCACCAACCTGACCCAGAATTATCTGATCAGTCCCTATATACAGGAATCCCTCACTTCCTCCGATTTAACCTATCAGACGGAAAAATACCTGATCAGCAGCCTTAATTATCCAAATAATAACTATCTGGATTATTGTTTTTACATGAATAATGACGGCACCGTTTATACCTCTTCCGATCTGGCACAGCAGACGCTTAAAAACACCGGTCTGATAGACCGTTTTTACCGATTTGTTGAAACAACCTATTCCAGACCACTGCTGTATTCCGATAAAGAGTCAAAGTCAGATACTGATTCTCTTTATATGGTCCGGCAATTACGCCACTTATCCATAAACTGTGCCCCCGGGCTCCTGGTTGTACATCTGGGTCCCAATTTTTACAGCAATATTTTTACCAACATCGACATTCAAAATAAATGCAGCTATTTTCTGCTGGACTCTGACTTTGCGCCCGCTTACGCGCGAAATGCGGATTCCATTCCCGCAGAAGCACTGAATTACCTGAAAGAAAACTACATCAGTTCCTCCCAGGCACCTTATTTTTACGAAGATACCGCATATTTTGCGGAGAAAGATGATGCCACCGGATTTATCATCCTATCCTGTGTTCCAAAAAAAATAATGCTGGCATCCTCCAATACTTTTTTCAAAACGATATTACTTGTTCTTCTTTTTGCAATCGGCTTATCCATCCCTTTAATATTGCTCATGTCTTCACATTTTACCAGACCGATTCGCCTGATGGCCAATAACATGAAAAGTTTCACCGCAGACAGCCTGGGGCAGCCGCTTTCCATCCATACCAACACCGAGCTGGACACCATTTCATCGGGTTACAACCAGATGCTGGAGAATATTTTACATTTATTACAAACCGTAGAAAATAATCAGGCTCAGCTACGTGCAAACGAGTACAATCTCCTCCTGCACCAGATCAACCCTCATTTTCTCTACAACACCCTTGATAACATTCATATGCTCGCCCGGATGAATGGCGATGATAAAACCGTAAGACTGATCTGTGATCTGTCCAGTTATCTTCGCATCAGCCTCAGCAAAGGCCGCGAAACAATAACCGTATCGGACGAATTGGAACATATCCAAAGTTATATGTCCATTGAGCAGATCCGCACCGATAACCTGTTTTCCTACTCCATCGATGCCGACCCTCACACCTTTCAATATCAGATACCCAAGCTGATTATCCAGCCCCTCGTGGAAAATTCCATAAAATACGGTTTTTCCCAGTTTCATTGCGAAGGGCAGATTCATATTTCCATAAAAGAAAATGATTCCCGGCTGGTTATGGCAGTTCATAATAACGGATTGTCCATAGCTCCGGATATCATGCAGACCTTGAATCAAATGCCCTTCCAGCCTTTGGAAACAATCACGGATACATTTCCATCCATGCCGGGAGGCTATGGCATCGCCAATGTCATCTGCCGGCTGAAGCTTCGTTATGATACAGCATTTTCCATTGTATATGAATCTCAGAATGGCACTACGTGTACTATAACGCTTCCGTTAGGATAATGACACTTAACCCGTAATCGTGTTCGGCTTTCCAATTAATTATTTAGTGAGATATTATCCATTGACACATTCAGATTCGTCTGCTAATATAATATTAACAAAAGGTGCTGCCGATAGACGGTCAGCCCTGGTTAGTTTATTTTTATAAAAGTAACCGCAACCTTTGGCATTGGGCGGTTACTTTTTTGTGTAGTTTATGTACGCCAGTAAGATTGTTACGGCACCTGTACCTAAACTAAAAACAGCGGAAACGCCTGCATTTAAAGGCTTTTCCGCTATTTTAAAGTAGTGAGACATCGGGGATTCGAACCCCGGACAACTTGATTAAAAGTCAAGTGCTCTACCAACTGAGCTAATATCCCGTATTCAATTTTAACCATATTGATCGTAAGTATTTCTTACGGCTTTCGCCAAACTGGGCTAGTTGGATTTGAACCAACGAATGCAGCAGTCAAAGTGCTGTGCCTTACCGCTTGGCGATAGCCCAATATGTGGTTAGGGTGGATAAAGGGATTCGAACCCTTGGCCTCCAGAGCCACAATCTGGCGCGCTAACCAACTGCGCTATACCCACCATATTAATTTTTGTTTTCTTTGCAGCAGACATATGATCACTGCAAAGAAAAACGAGCCTGAAGGGATTCGAACCCCCGACCCACGGCTTAGAAGGCCGTTGCTCTATCCAACTGAGCTACAGACTCAAACAGCGGGTGATGGGAATCGAACCCACGTATCTAGCTTGGAAGGCTAGTGTTCTACCATTGAACTACACCCGCATATCTGCGTAATTTTAGGAACAAGTCGGGGTGACAGGATTCGAACCTGCGACCTCCTGGTCCCAAACCAGGCGCTCTAGCCAAGCTGAGCCACACCCCGATGGTGTCTTGTTTGTTTTTGTTGTTTCGTCTGTTCCCTGACGCAAGACATATTATATTATAGCTCACACCAAATGTCAACAACTTTTTTCAAATATTTTTTTATTTTTTTGAAAAAGCCCGAAAGTGCTGAATATTCGGGCTTTTTCGCCAATTTATTTTTTGGATTTATTTCTTCATATTGGTCAAATCGAGCTCTTCACCCTAAATAATTTATGGTAAAATGTGCTTCTCCTTTTTGATCAATTTCCATAATTATATAGCTTGGTTTTCTTCCATCCTGTCTGGGATAGGATAAACTGCCGGGATTTAATGCAATGACCTCTTCCTGTATCTCTAAAACCGGTCGGTGTGTGTGACCAAACATAACAATGTCAAAGCCTCTCGCTTTTGCTTCTTCTTTGATGGAGCGCGTATCCAGGGATACATAATAATAGTGTCCATGAGTGAGCAGAACTTTGTACTTCCCAAGCTGCAGTTCTTCTTCTCGAGGCAAATCACTAAAGAAGTCATTATTTCCGCTTACGATATGTACCGGGCAGTTGGCAATCTGCCTGATATAGTCCTCACTGCCCTCTGAATCGCCCAGATGGATTAATTTGTCGATGGGGCTAACTTTTAATAAGACCTCTTTTAAATTGGCATCTCTGCGATGCGTATCACTTACAATCAGGATCTTCATCTGGCACCAATCTCCTCTAAATTTTATTTTTTAATTGTTCTTTCATTGCCCGAAGTGCTTTTCCTCTGTGGCTCAATTCATTTTTCAACTCCATATCCAGCTCTGCTGTGGTGCATTGATACTGTGGGAGATAAAAAATGGGATCATATCCGAATCCATTGCTTCCTTTTATTTCATAACCGATCATACCTTCAATGGTTCCTTCTGTAGTCAATATATCACCGTTTGGAAATGCTGCCGCAATCACGCATACAAAACGTGCCGTCCGCTTTTCATCCGGCACCCCATTCAGGCGTCCGATCAGATTATTGTTTTTAATATCATAGGAAGTATCCTCTCCCATATACCTGGCTGAATAAATACCCGGCTCTTTATTCAGGTAATCAATTTCAAGTCCGGAATCATCTGCCAGTACAATATCACCCGTCATTTCCATAATTGTCTTGGCTTTAATTACAGCATTTTCTTCAAATGTTGCACCGTCTTCTACAATATCCGCTTCAATACCGGCTTCTTTCAGTGATAAAACCTCTACATCCATATCCGCCAGTATCATTTTTATTTCCTTCATTTTACCCTGATTTCCAGTTGCAAAAATAATTCTTTTACTCACCGTTCCACCCTTTTCTTTCCGTAAATTTTTAAAAAATTATAACACACGGGGAATGAATTTACAAACACGCCCTCATACATAAACGCTATGCTTCTCTTGTGTACGCCTTCAGACAGACATTGCAGGAATGCTCCGTCTCCGTTCTGGTCCAGGAATACCCGCTCATGCTGATATACCCTTCCCCATCGGATATATCCACGTTCTTTGTGGCTTCATCAGCCTGATATTCCGTAGCAACCGGATACTGTAGTCCCGGAGATTTAATTTTTACCATAATGGCAAACCGCTGCCCCTCAGACACCTTTACCGGTTCATCAAGGTCTACGGTGTAGTATCCGCCGTTGTCAAACTTACCGGTTTGGTCCGGGCTCCAGGATATCAATGATGAAGGTCCGTCAAACGTTTCAATGATATGTATTTCATACTCCGTATCTTTCCCTGTAGCGTAAAATCCCACGGCGCTTAACATTTCATCCCGCCTGGCTTCGTATACATTGGCAAAATAGCAGGTGTCCGAACCATAGCCGATCTGCCCAACCCAGCCGCACAGGTCGGTCTGGTAGATATCATCATAGTTCCCGGTATTTTCAACTCTGGAATAAGTAACACAGTTATTCCCCAGATTGGAATCTTCATAAGATACGTAAAAGATGCCTTCTTCCCCAAAGTCCGGTCCCCAGCTGTTCTGGCAGATAAACGCCCCGTCCTTCTTAATATCCGCATTAAACTTAGCCGCCGGATAGTTGTCATCCCAGCCAATAATCAGGATATCATGATTGGAACGTGCATTCCCCACATAACAGTATGTGCTGTTGATTTTATTAAAGAACACCGAGGAACTCACGGTATTCTGAAGATCCATATAAAGAGAAGACTGGACGGCACCGTGGTCATAAACTGCCCGTTTTACCGCCTCGTAATCTTTATCCTTAATCATCTGGATCTCCTGGACATGCTTCACCGGAGCCAGACCATCCGGGGATACGCCATCGCCGTAAGGGTCATCCTTTTCCAGCACCGGTCCCTGCCAGCCGGCAAGATACGCCATTGCCATGGTATAATCCCCGCCATCGTTCTGGTTTTTTGCGAAATGATTCCGAAGAGATATATGGTCTGCAGAAAATACCAGGTGCTCCCGTGGAAGCAGGGATGCTTCCAGAGCCGAGGATGTGGCTACCGCCCAGCAGGTGCCAAGTTCCCCCTGATTTTTAATTACAGGTGCTCTTGCCTCATTCCGGCTGTCATAGGACGCAGGAAGCTTTCCTATTTTATCTGTGGCTTCACGCTCCGTATGGCCTTCCGTTGCCGAATATTGGTTTTTAGAACCTTTTTCCGACTCCCTTTGCTCCTGCTGCTTTTTGCCGTCCAACAGCCCTCGAATTTCCGGCTCCATATATTGAAACGCCCCGTATCCAATCAGCACAACGATTAGAATACCAATGAATGTCTGAATTTTTTTAATCAATGTCTACCCCTTATTTTTTGATCTTAGGCGGTCTGGGACCCAGGAATTGATAAAAATATGTTTTTATCATTCCATTATAAATCTTTCTGTTCTTATCAGCCTTTTTGCCAATATACTTTTCCGCTTCTTCATAGGAAGTAATCAGATATTCCGACCAGGAATCCAGCCGTTTAAAGCTTTCACCAATTTCCCGGTAAAGTCCCGGCAGATTTTCTTTATCCTCTATCCGCTCACCATAAGGCGGATTGGTAATTACAAAACCATACTTTTTCGGATGTCTCATCTGGGAGACACTTCTCTGCTGAAAATGGATCAGATGATCAACTCCCGCCAGTTTTGCGTTTTCTCTTGCCGATTTAATTACATCCCCATCCAGATCATATCCCTGGATATCCACCTCAATCTTGTCATTGACATTTTCCCTGGCTTCATCCATCGCATTGTACCAGTGCTTCTTCGCGATCAGGTTGTCCCAGTCTTCCGACAGAAAAGAACGGTTCATTCCCGGTGCAATATTCGCCGCCATCAAAGCCGCTTCGATGGGAAAAGTACCGCTTCCGCAGAATGGGTCAACCAGAATCCTGCTCTTGTTCCATGGTGTCAGCATAATCAGCGCTGCCGCCAGCGTCTCGGTTATAGGTGCCTTGCTGGTAAGCTGGCGGTATCCCCGCTTGTGTAGAGAGACACCGGAGGAATCAATCCCAATTGTAGCTTCGTCTTTCATAAAAAATACACGAACCGGGTAAGCCGGACCTGTCTCCTCAAACCATTGGATGCCATATACGCCCTTTAAACGCTCAACCATGGCCTTTTTCATGATCGACTGTATATCGGTGGGGCTAAACAGCTGGCTCTTAATGGAAGTTGCTTTAGTTACCCAGAATTTACCGTCCTTAGGAATAAAGTTTTCCCATGGAAGTTCTTTCGTCCGCTCAAATAATTCATCAAATGTTTCGGCATGAACCTTTCCGACTTTTAAAAGTATACGCTCTGCCGACCTTAAAAATACATTGGCATAGCTCACTGCTTCCATATCCCCCATAAAGGTAACTCGTCCATCTTCTACCTGGCTGACTTCATATCCAAGGTCAATAATCTCCCGTTTTAAAACGGCTTCCAGCCCAAAATGGCAGGGTGCTATCAATTCTATCTGTTTCATCTTTTCTCCTATCTGTCTGCATTTGCAGGTATCTTATAATGCCAGCTGCTTTACGGTATTTCCATCAAAATCTTTAATGGTAAATATTCCATTTTCCAATATTCCATATGTTGGCACATTTCCCTCTTTCGGCAAAGACACGGAACCCGGATTTAACAAGGTAAAATGCGGATATTTCTCGGCAGCAGGTACATGGGTATGTCCATGAATAAAAATGTCCCCTTCTGCCAAAGGAGGCAGATTGTCTTTGTGAAAGACATGACCATGGCTGGCATAAATCGTTTTGTCCCCTTCTATAATTATACAGTAATCTGCCATTACAGGGAATTCCAATACCACCTGGTCCACTTCTGCCTCACAATTGCCTCTTACTGCATAAATCTTGCTTTTCAAAGGATTCAGCATGGCGATGACCTCTTTGGGAGCATATTCCTTTGGCAGATCATTTCTTGGTCCATGATAAAGAATATCTCCCAGAAGCACCAGGCGTTCAGCCTCTTCTAATCGGTATGCCTCTAACATCTTTTTACAGAAAAAAGATGAGCCGTGTATATCTGACGCAAACATAAGTTTCATTTGCATTTCCTCCATTCTTTTCATCTATCTCCTATATTAATGCCAGTGTCAGCCCCTGTCAATATTTTTACTTCCTTAATATTTTCAAAATGCGAACTATAGCGTGTGGCGATAGGATTCCAGGTATCTTCCACGGTATGCGTGGATTCCACCGATCATAGTCTTTACATGATAGCCTTTTTCCGCAAGTTCCCTGGCTGCAGCCATACTGATGGAACCACGTTCACAATATACGATAATCATCATATCCTGGGGCAGTGTATAACAATTGCCCAAATTTTCATAAGGGATATTTACAGCTCCTTTTATATGACGTTCTACGAATTCGTCCGGTGTTCTGAGATCTATAATAAATGCGCTTTTATCCCTGACGTACGTATCCAGTTGTTTCGGTGCAATCATCTCAAAATTCATAAATACATACACTCCTTCCTGACATAATATATGCAGCCATTTGGAAATGTGTGCAAAAAAACAGAGCCCCGGCCTAATTGTGGCCAAGACTCCGTCTCTGTTTAAAACCATCTTATTTTACTTGCTGTCCCTGCCAGATGTCGTTAAATGGTTTTAGTAGTTGCAATCGCTGTATTCATCAGATTCGTGGTGACAGTCTGAAGAAGAATTGCGGCTTGCATTTTTGGAAGTATTGTTGCTTGTAGCGTTCTTATAAGAATTGTTGCTGTTCTTGTAAGAGTTATAGGAATTCTCGGATTCATTAGTACTGTTGTAAGCACTGTTTTTTTCGCTTGCGTTCTTGTAAGAAGAGCTCGCTTTATTACTTGCTTTGTTCTTTGATTCTACATTAGATTCATAGTTATTAGTACTATTCTGAGTCTGGTTTTTAGAATTCATATTCTTTGCCATAGTTTCATTCCCTCCTGAATAATAAATATTTTTATTACAAAAGTTATTATCTCAAAAATAGTAAAAAATATGTATTGCATTTTTTTCCAATCTATATTATAATTTGAGATGTAAAAAGAATTTACCCTTCAAAAAATTTTTTTTACAAACCCCTTATTAATTATTTATACTCCCCTCGAAAGACCCAAGTAGCTCCCCTGCTTGGGTCTTTCACTGTCTAAATATAAGTAAAAACAGAACTGAAATCCTATTCTGCCTTTATTTTTTTCCACTTTTTATTGCGTATGATATCGAATACAGAGTCCATGATAAATACAGCCAGTGCAATCATACCCGCTATTTCCATAGTCTGAAGCAGCGTATTCATTGCCATTTGCTGCTCCCCCAAAAAGATCTGATAAACCGTCCGGTACATACCGGCACCCGGTACAATTACCAGAATCCCAGGGATCAGAAATACCGTTACCGGAGCTTTGAAGATTCTGGCAAACACATGAGAAATCAGCGCAATCACAAGTGCTGCCAGAAAGTTCGCCATTACAATTCCTTTACTGTCTGCATTCAGCAGATACACAAGCCACCCTGCCGCTCCGATCAGACCGCAGTAGACCAGATATTTTTTCGGCACCTGGATCACCGTTGAAAATGCCAGTATTGCGATAAACGCGCCCACTACCTGTACAATCATGCCTTAACACCTCCCATAATAAGCATTCCGAATGCAACTCCAATTACGATTGCCACTGCCTTTACGAACGCCTCAAGGGCTTTTGCCCCGCCTGCAACATAGTCTCCCTGGAGCGTATCCCTTATGGCGTTGGTAATCGCTGCTCCGGGCACCAGGGGCATAATGGTACCGATAATAATCATGTCCATATTCATAACGGTAAATGGTATTCTGGATAAAAGGATTGCGCCCACTGCGATTACGGCAGATGCCGCTACATCCTTAAAAAATGGATTAAATCCAATTTTGATCCCCAGCTTCAGCACCAGAACCAGCAGCGCTCCGTCAATTGCAGCTCCCAGTGCGTCCATTGCAGTTCCGCCTAATAAAAGGGCAAAGGCAGATGCCACTATAATTGTAGAGATGTCCAGCACTCTTTGGGAATACTCCCGGGATTCCAGGTGTTTCAGATCATGAAATGCTTCTTTCAGGGTTAGTTCTCCGGCACAAAATCTTCTGGAAATGGTATTTACCAACGTGATTTTATTCAGATTCGTCTCCCGGTCAGCAATTCTTCTAATAACGGTGAGTGAATCAATCTGTGGATCGTCCAGCGTAACAATCATTCCGGTAGTGGTAACGTAAGCCTCTGTGGTTTTTAGGCTGGACATCTTTAAGATACGATGAATGGTGTCTTCCACCCGGTATATTTCAGCACCGTTTCGCAGCATGATCTGTCCTGCCAGCACCGCCGTATCCAGTAATAGTTTATAATCTGTAATCTGTTCCATTTCTGCAATTCCTACTCTTTTTATTTTCCATTGCTGTCTTTTCAATATTTGCTTACATTCTACAATATTTTTTCCATAAATGAAAGCTGTTATTAAAAGAAAATGAAATTGCATTTAAAAGCATTAAAAAATTCCTTCTATATCATAGAAAGCGCCGGTCCTATGACCGGCGCCTGAATGAACCTTACGCTTCAAATAATTCGGTTGAGAGATAACGCTCTCCGGTATCTGGAAGCAGTGCAACTATAGTTTTTCCTGCATTCTCCGGCTTTTTCGCAAATTCAATCGCAGTGTGAAGAGCCGCTCCGGAAGAAATACCAACCAGAATTCCTTCTTTTTTTGCGATTAGTTTTGCCGCTTCAAATGCTTCCGCATTTTCCACTGTCACAATTTCATCATAGACATTCTGATTTAAGTTCTTAGGCACAAATCCAGCACCAATGCCCTGGATTTTGTGAGGACCGCCGGTTCCTTTCGATAAGACTGGGGATGCAGCAGGCTCTACGGCGATTACTTTTACTTCCGGTTTTTTGGATTTTAAGAATACACCGGTTCCGCTCAATGTTCCCCCGGTTCCAACACCGGCTATAAACATATCCACTGCCCCATCTGTATCTGCCCAGATCTCCGGTCCCGTTGTAGCTGCATGGATTGCGGGATTGGCTGCATTTTCAAACTGTCCCGGAATAAAGGCATTGGGGATTTCTTTTGCAAGTTCTTCTGCTTTCGCAATTGCACCTTTCATTCCCTTGGCACCTTCCGTCAGCACAATTTCCGCACCATATCCCAGAAGTAACTTTCTTCTTTCAATGCTCATGGTCTCCGGCATGGTAAAAATCGCTTTATAGCCTTTTGCCGCTGCTACACTTGCAAGCCCGATCCCGGTATTTCCGCTGGTTGGCTCGATAATCGTAGCACCTGGTTTTAAAAGCCCTTTATTTTCCGCATCTTCTACCATCGCTTTTGCCACTCTGTCTTTTACGCTTCCTGCCGGGTTAAAGTATTCTAATTTTACTACTACTTTTCCCACAAGCCCTAAAGCACTTTCCACATTTTTCAGCTCCACAAGGGGAGTTTTTCCTACCAATTCTGTAATACTTCCATATATATTAGCCATTTTAAACATCCTTTCTTAAATGCGCCAGGCACACGGCTTTCCCTTACTTGGCAATAGCCTGAAATGCCTGATCTAAATCATAAATAATATCATCAATGTGTTCCGTACCGATTGATAACCGGATCGTATTTGGTTTAATGCCGGATCCTGCAAGTTCTTCCTCTGTCATCTGAGAATGCGTAGTGCTTGCAGGATGTATTACTAATGATTTTACATCCGCAACATTGGCAAGTAAAGAGAAAATTTCCAGTTGATCAATAAAATCCTGTGCTTCCTTAGATCCGCCCTTGATTTCAAAAGTAAAGATCGAAGCCCCTCCCTTAGGGAAGTAACGCTGATACAGTTCATGATAAGGACTGTCGGCAAGCGCCGGATGATTTACCTTTTCCACCTGGGGATGCTTACTTAAATAATCCACAACCTTTAAAGCATTTTCCACATGACGTTCTACGCGCAGTGACAAGGTCTCCAATCCCTGTAAGAAGATAAATGCATGAATCGGGGAAAGTGTAGCTCCTGTGTCACGCAGTAAAATTGCACGGATCTTGGTAACAAATGCTGCCGGACCAACGACTTTTGTAAAGCTTACTCCATGGTAGCTTGGGTTTGGTTCGGTAAGTGCCGGGAATTTCCCGGATGCTTCCCAATCGAATTTTCCGCTGTCTACAATCACGCCTCCAATAGTTGTTCCGTGTCCTCCAATGAACTTTGTCGCGGAATGTACCACGATATCCGCTCCCAGGTCAATGGGGCGTACCAGATAAGGTGTTGCAAAAGTGCTGTCAACCACTAATGGTATTTTATGCGCATGGGCAATTGCGGCTACCTTTTCAATATCAATCAGGCTTGCATTGGGATTGCCGATCGTTTCTATAAAAATTGCTTTTGTATTTTCCTGGATTGCCGCTTCAAAGCTGCCTTCCACATCCGGGTCTACAAAAGTCGCTGTAATTCCGTATTCCGGAAGAGTATGCTCCAGAAGGTTATAAGTTCCACCGTATATTGTCTTAGCTGCTACGATATGATCGCCTGCATGTGCCAGATTCTGAAATGTATATGTAATAGCTGCTGCTCCGGAAGCCACTGCCAGCGCTGCCACGCCTCCTTCCAGCGCTGCGATACGCTGTTCGAAAATATCCTGTGTGGTGTTGGTAAGCCTTCCGTATATATTTCCCGCATCCGTAAGGTTAAAACGTGCTGCGGCATGTGCGCAGTTTTTGAAAACATAAGAAGATGTCTGATAGATGGGTACTGCTCTGGCATCGGTTACCGGGTCTGGATTTTCCTGCCCTACATGTAATTGAAGTGTCTCAAATTTTAATTCTCTTTTTTCACTCATAATATTTCTCCTCACTTTTCACTATATTCTCATTGTCTAACGAGTTATTCTTCTGATGCATCATTGGCAGCCGCTTATATGCTGCAGCCCGTGGTTTGTTACCACAAATTTATTTTCATACCGTGCTATTTTAGCACTTAGTATTCCAATTAATATTATTGACTAAGTAGGAATTATTTTTGAAAGAATATTTTGCAGTATATATGGATTAAATATAGTACATATATTCTTCTTCCCCGTTTAATTTCTGATACTCTTCTACTAAATCAGCCAGAGTCGTGCTTTCCAGGTAATGGTTTACCTGCTGGTTAATCTTTTCCCATACCAGCTCGTTAATCGCCATCTGCACTTTATCCTGCTGTTCTTCCGGCGCCACTTCATCTATAATACTGAACTTGCCTTCCAGCGCTGTTAAGATATCTGATACCTGCATCTCTTCCGGCTTCACCGCAAGCATATATCCACCCTGTGGTCCTTTGATGCTTTTCACCAATCCGGCTTTTCTAAGGGTTGCAAATACCTGTTCCAGATAATTGACCGATATTTTCTGCCTGTTGGCTACACTCGCCAGGGATACCGCTTCACTTGTAGAGTGAGATGCCAAATCTACCAGCGCCCGCAGGCCATATCTTCCTTTTGTTGAGATTTTCATTTCATCACCTTTTCTTATTTATTTCCTACCAAACCGATATATTAAATAATATATTTATGTTATACAGGATAATATTGTAAATGTCAATACCTAATTTCAAAAAAATTGAAAAAATAAAAAAATAGAACTGCATATACTTCACAGCTCTATTTTGAATTGACTTATTTAAAATGAAAAAGCATCCTCTGATCATTCCGCAGGATAAAATAACTGCCAGAAAGCAATTTAAAAACACGCTCTAGCTCTAACTGGCTTTTTTCAACAGATCTTCCAGTCTGGTCTCTTTTGCCGCATCCTTAATCAGCTCCCACATTTGGTTCCAGACACGCCTTGTAGGACATTTATCGCAATCGATTCCACAATCGGTAGATTTAATCAGGCATTCTACCGGTGCCAGGTTTCCTTCTACGGCTGTCAGGATATCATAAACCATAATTTCACCTGCCGGTTTCGCAAGACAGTAACCCCCCCTTGCACCCCGGGTGCTGCTCACCAGATTCGCTTTTTTCAGCATACTGATGATACGTTCCAGATATTTTTCCGAAAGATTTCTTCTTCCTGCTATATTCTTAATACTCTCCAAATGCTCCGCATCGGAATGCATCGCCAGATCCACTGCTATTTCTAAAGCATATATGCCCTTGGTAGATATCTTCATCGGCGGCCCCTGCCCTTAACCAGTGCCACAATAAGCACAATACTTACAATCGGAATAAAAAATCTGGAGAGAATGGCTATCGCTGATCCCAAAATACTGAGTATCACTACAAGTATGACTACGACTCCCGTAACCAACAGCCACTTTGGCACTCCTGTCTGAAGATTAAAAGAGCGGAAGCTGCCTTCCGGACGCCTGTTATCATTCTCATCCGGCTGATAAGAAGAACCCTGCCCCTGATTCTGATAGCCTGCTCCATTTGCTTTATTGCTGGTTTCAATAATCGTTCTTGCAATCAAAAACGGACTGCCGATCTCATTTAAAATCTGGGATTCTGATTTTCCATTTTCCATTGCATCTCTGATATATTCATCATAATACCGGATGTTATCTTCCACTTCCCGTGAACTGACCTCTCCCGATAATTGTGAACGCAAAGTATTCAAAAACTCTTGTCTATTCATCTTCGAATGTAAATCCTTTCTGCAGGCAGAAACTGCCTCAAAACAAAATTAGTAGTATTCCCACACCTGACAGCATTACCTGTCGTAATTGCTGACATTATAGCATAGGTTTCTAGTGTTTTACAAGGCATTCTCTGCAAAAGTTATCAGAACAGACTGTTTTTTCAATTTTTCAATCCTCAAATAATTCTGTGCTGTAATAACGTTCTCCCGTATCCGGAAGAATGGTAACAACTCTTTTTCCCGGACCCAGCTTTTTTGCAAGGCGCATGGCTGCCGCCACATTGGACCCGCTTGAAATGCCGCATAGCAGACCTTCTTCTCTGGCAAGACGTTTGGACACATCCAGTGCTTCTTCATCCGTCACAATGCAGATATCCTCATAGATATCCATATTCAGATTCTCCGGAATCAGCCCGTCACCAATCCCCATCTGTAAATGTGTTCCAATACTTCCGCCCGATAAAATAGCGGCGTGTTCCGGCTCCACAGCCCAGATTACGATATCCGGATTCTGCCGTTTTAATACCTCGCCAATGCCGGAAAGTGTACCGCCTGTACCGACTCCGGAACAGAAACCATCAATAGGTCCTTCTACTTGTTCTAGTATTTCCACCCCTGTATGGTATTTATGCACCAATGGATTATCGGGATTGACAAATTGCTGGGGAATATAGGCATTGGGATCTTCTGCCCCAATACGAAGCGCCGTCTGAAGACACTCCTCGATACAGGCTCCGATATCTCCCTCATCATGTACCAGTATCACTTCCGCTCCATACTGGGTCACCAGTTTTCTGCGCTCTTCACTCACCGAATCGGGCATCACGATTTTTACCTTATACCCCTTTACAGCTCCAACCAGCGCCAGTCCGATTCCCTGATTCCCACTGGTAGGTTCCACAATTACGGAATCCTTATGAAGCTTTCCTTTTTTCTCTGCCTCAGCAATCATGTTGTACGCGGTCCTTGTCTTCACGGAGCCTCCTACATTTACCCCTTCGTATTTCACCAGAATCTCAGCGCTGTCCGGCTGGGACAGTTTGTTTAAACGAACCATGGGTGTATGTCCGATTGCCTCCAATACATTATTATAGATCATTTTCTGCGGCTTCCTTTCCATCTAAAGAATTTTAAGCTTATTCAACCGGCATAATGTTGGATTCTTTAATATATGCCCATTAATATCATGATAATCTGCAAAGTCCTCTTTTAGACCTGATATTTTCTAATAGGAAGTATAGCATAGACCATTTGGATTAGCAATACACTCCGCTTTCCCATCCGACATTTTTCTGACTGTTTTCCACGCCTGTCTCATTCATTCCCATAAACCATCACCCACTTATTCCTCTCCCGAAAAAAGATCAGCTTCACATTTTTCAAAATGCCCTCTACTTCCATTTCGCACTGATACTCCATAGAAGAAACTCCCGCAAAATTTTTCTGTTCCGAGCACAGTACCCGAATGCTGCCAATCGTGTGTATTTCTCCTTCTTCATCCTGGTATTTCACTAATCTGGGTATGCTGATCCCCGTTCTGGTAAACCAGCAGTAACAGGCTATTTCTATCTGCTTTCCCCGAATTTTCCCCGCATCCGGAGAATCCATATTTATCCCTGTACCAAAAGCCATGATTATTCCTCCTGTTATTATTTTTCGAACATTTGTTCTGTTTTTTTGTTATTATAGCAGAAACTGCCCTTAATTTAAAGTAGTAATAAAAGGAAAATAGAAACAGCTGCACCAACGAAATATACTCATAATCCTGGAAATGTTATTTATTCTTATCACCGATTTTTCATATAATAATCACATTTTCGGTATATAATAAACAATCAAAGCATATCTGAAAAACGCCTGCTGCACATCTTCCATAGTTGTTCACAAGCCTGCTGCGGGCATTATTTTTCAGACAAGCCAAAAAGGAGGTATGTAACTTGGAACTTTTATTCCAGAATGAAACATCCTATGATGATGAATTCGAAAAATTATATTTGGATACCCTGTTGGAGAATTATACTCCTGCTTATAAGGCGGTCAAACGTTACCAGCTCTGGGGGATTGGTTTCCTGCTGGCGAGCGTTCTGGCTTTAAGCCTGGCACCTCGTTTGCGGAGCTGGAGCCTGGGTGCCGCTGGAATGGCAGCATTGATTCTTGGGATTATCTTCATTTATTATGCCGGAGACTTTTTTAAGAGATCCTTTGTAAGGAAGCTTCACAAATCCAAACAAGATTGTCTTAAAGGCAAAAAGATGACCTTTCAGATTACCCCAAATGCCCTCACCCAGATCGCTCCGGAAGAAACGACGGTGGTTGACTGGTCGGGCATTAAAAGCTGGACCTTAATTCATAATTATTATTTTCTGGAACACGGCGGCAGGTATCTGGCTCTGGGGAAAAATAATTTTACAATCGGCACCGCGGAACATTTTCAAATCTTCCTGGACAATAAATTCAAAAAAAATCAGCCGGATCTGAGAAATTGTTCTTTTTCCCAGTAAAATGAGATCGCTGCGGAATCATGTTCAAACCAGAGAGCTTTTACATCTGGTTTGATATCTGATTCTGCAGCGATCCCATTTTTATTTACTGAAATCTGCAAATGAAAGGCATTAGCGCCTGTTTAAAACTGGTTTTCAAATTCTTGTTCCGGTATCGGTCTGCTGATGAGATATCCCTGGATATAGTCACATCCGAATTTACGCAGCAGCTGCAATTGTTCTTCTGTCTCCACACCTTCTGCCACAACCTTCATATTTAATGCCTTTGCCATGGAGATAATACTGGATATGATGGTCTGATGTCTGGGTTCCTTGAGATTTTCATTGCGGAAAAACATCATATCCAGCTTTAAGATGTCCACCGTAATATCTTTTAACAGGTTCAGCGAAGAATATCCCGAACCAAAATCATCCATGGAGAAGAAAAATCCGCTTACCCGCATGGTACGCATAACCATCTCCAGCAATTCTGCATTCTCTACCAGCACAGATTCCGTACACTCCAGTTCCAGCAGGCCGTTGGGTATATTATACTTTTCCTTTAGCCGAATATAATGTTTGGAAAAATCCCTTTGAAATACACTGATTCTGGAGACATTCACCGATATTTTGATGGGTTCCCGGCCCTCATTCAGCCACTTTCGTAAGAAACGGCAGGCCTCTTCGAACATATAACTGTCCAGATCAATGATAAACCCGTTCTTTTCGAATAACGGGATAAACCTGTTAGGCGGAACCACGCCATAGCCCGGACGTATCCATCTTGCCAGAGTCTCTGCCCCGGTTATCCGTATTCCATCCTGAATCTCAGCGATCGGCTGAAAATAAGCACAAAACTCCCGGTTCTCCAATGCTTTGTACATGGCTGATTCCATTTCTTTTTCTGACAGTATCTGCCGGCGCATGTCTTCTGTATAGACAGCATATCTGCTGCCTTCCAATACCTTCACACTCTTTTGTGCAAGGTTGGCACAGTCTATCATATCCTCGATCCCAATGCTTTTTCCGTATTTTTCGATCAGATAAATGCCTGCCACCATTTCCAGACGCAGCTTTTTCCCTGCCAGTCCCTTGAATTTAGCCAGAAGACCTGCATTTTTCTGGAACCGCTTTTCCAGCTCTTCGATGCTGTCATACCAGAGTAAGGAAACAAAATGATCTGCGGACACCCTGGCAAATATTTCTCCCTCCCGCTGGTCACGGCTGCTGATTTTCGCCCAGTATTGCAGAACCCGGTCCCCAAAATCGTAACCGTAGACATTGTTCACCAACTTAAAATTGCGAAGATCACAATACCACAGTGCATATTTCTTTTCCGTTCTGTTCTCCAATATCTGCCTTGCCTCTATCTTGAATCTGCTGAAATTAGAACATCCTGTTAAGTCATCATATTCTGCCCGGTATTCCAGCTCTCTCCGGTTTCTGGTAGCTTCATCCACATCGGTTATGGTGAACAGGGACCGGTTGATGGAACCATCTTCCGCCCTTAATACCGTCAGAACAACATGACACCACATATACTGCCCGTCTGTTTTTTTCAAACGAACCGTTGCTCCTGCATTCATGGCTCCCTCCATCACTTTTTTGGAAATCATCCTCGCCTGCTGCCAGTCGTTGGGATGAATGTCATCCGGTGTGATAAAGCGCTGGTTGCCGAAACTTCCTACATTTTTAATAAATGTAAACTGCTTTGCCGGAGGCGATGCATAGTAGCTGTCATTCTCACTGTCATATTCCAGTAATATCGTCCCGGATAATTCCATGATTCTGCGATAGCATTCATCTTCAATCTGTCTGCGCAGCTGAATCTGGAGCGTCCGGTTTTCTTCCTCACGGACTTTTCTGGCATGAATGTCCTGAATCAGGCAGAGATACACCTCCTCCTCATTGCCGCTGTCCATGTGAACCAGAGAGAATCCTTCCCATTTATAGCTTTCTCTATCCATGCCAGTCCTGAATTCACCATAAACAACCCCATTGCCTTCCTGTATTGCTTTTCTCACCAGCTCCCAGTTGGTAAACTGTTTAAAGCGCACCTCGTCTTCGGGGCAGATCCGGTTCTTAGCTATGGCATCCAGCTCTTCTGCCAGATTACCAATCTCCCATTTCTGCATCCCGCCTTCGCACTCATCCAGCATTCGCCTGTAATAATTTTTCGTTACATTCATCACGGAAATATCGCTGTATATTTGGTGAACCGACTTGATATACCGGTTAATTAAATCTCTTTCTTCCATATGTTTCAGCAGGCTGAACTCCGTCCGATACTCTTTATTTTCCGTACTTTTAGACTGCTGATCTATAATTTCCACATCTGCCCCGGGTTCCGTTGTTTCCTTACACCTGCTCCGGTCTCTTTTTTTCTGCTCCATTCCCTGCTGATAGAATACAAACTGATTGCGCCCCATCTCCTTGGCAGTATAAAGCGCAGCATCTGCACGCATATAAAGCTCATCAAAGCTGGTTCCATCCTTTGGATAAACTGCCACGCCCATACTGCCGGACACACAGATGCCCTCTTCATAATGTCTTGAAAGATGGGTGATAATACTTCCCAGCTTCTGTTCCAGCAGGGTATTCAAAGGAATATCCCTTAAGCACATTACGAATTCATCTCCGCCCAGACGCCCCACAATATCATTGACACGGACGGAAGTTTTTAATATATTGGAGATTTCCCTTAAAACCTGGTCTCCAAACTGATGGCCCATCTGATCGTTCAGGGATTTGAAGAAATCAATATCCACCATAATAAAGATGTGCCTGCTGGATAACGGACTGTGTTCCAGCAGTCTTGACACTTCTTCGATAACCGTTCCCCGGTTCAGCAGTCCCGTCAGGGGATCGATCTGGGAACGGTTTTCCAGGTCCAGGTTTCTTCTCTTTTCTTTATCAATATTTCGTATCAGAATCATCGCCCGGACTTCTTCCTGATCGGCATCCGGAAGCAGGAAGATACAGATCTCGGTCCATAGAGGATTTCCCTGGGAATCCAGAACTCTGCATTCCATCTTCAGGCTGCAGTCTTTTTTATAATACTTATCCAGCAGCCTGGTTCTGGTAAAAAAGTGTTCAAACGCCTGCCTGTCATCTCCATATACCCACTGTCCGGCTGCAAAAGCTGTCAGTTCATCATAGCTATCTGCACTTTGCAGAAGTGCGTCTGCCATGGGCCCGCCCATTTGCTCCACCGTATTCTGATTCAGGTTGCATTCAAAGGACACAATCTCCCCCGCAAGCTGGTTCTCGTTATACTTCTGCCATTTTTCATAAGCCGCTTCTTTTTCCCGCTGAACGGTATAGTCTTCATATATGATAATCCCCCTCTGAGTCTCGCCGTCTAAACCATACGTAAGGCGGTACTTCATTCGGTACCAGTTCAGGCTGCCTTTTTTGTTTTTTAAGCGGACTACGATCTCTCCCATGGGGATTCCCTCTGACATAGATTGAAAAAAACGAAGTACATCTTCTTTGCTTTCTTCAATTACTACCTCGGTATCCAGAAGTCCATCGGGCATATTTGGAATAGCTCCCGGAAGGGCAAAGTTTTGCAATCCCTTTTTATCTATATAAAGCGTCCGGTTTTTGATATCATAAATGTCCATCACCTTTCCGGTCATGGCAAAAGCGATGCGGCTTTCTTCTTCTTTTCGTGCCAGCAATGCTTCTTCATTCTTCTGGTCTGTGATATCCGCAATGGCACAAGTAAGAGTCCCGCCCTCACAGGGATCATAGGTAGACTGTACTCTCATCCACATAATTTTACCGGTTTTGTGGACATAGCGGTGTTCACTTTCAAACGTATATGTATTCTGAGCGATCTTTTTTTCAAGCATACGGATAAATCTCTGGAAATCCCCGGTATAGATAATCTGCTTAACCCCGGTAAGCTCTCTTGGTTCTTCTTTTCCTGTATACCCAAACATTTTATAATAGCTGTCATTTGCCCATATAATAGTAAAAACCTTATCACATTTCACCCTGCACACGCCGCAGGGAATCTTGTTCCTGTCATTCTTGTTATTCTCTGTCTCCATTGTCCCTCCATTTACGGACGCTTCCTGTCGATTACGTTAATTTGGAATGTTTTTATTATACCTTGAATTTCGGTAAAATACAATTATATAGCGTGCAGAAAAGATATAATTTTCTGCACGCTCTCTCTTCTTTATCATATAATATACAGATACCATAATATAGAAAAGATGTGATACTCTTGGCAATTCGTATCTTTGTAGACCAGGGACACAATCCCAGCGGCTTTAATGCCGGAGCAGAAGGAAACGGTCTTCGGGAGCAGGATATTACCTACACGGTAGGGGCATATCTGGCTGATCTCCTCGCCGCCGACCCCCGCTTTGAAGTTCGTACTTCCCGTAACTCCCCCACTGAAGTTCTGGGTACCAGTAATGCCACCAGCCTTCGTGAACGTGTAAATATGGCAAACAGCTGGCCTGCTGACTATTTTATCAGCATCCATGTGAACTCTAATACAAACCCTGCTATCAACGGCTCCGAAGTCTACGTATACCGTCCTGACTCTGCACCCTATTATCTGGCTCAGAATATACTGGATGAAATTGTGCGCCGGGTAGGGACAAAGGATAATGGCGTCCGGATTAATCCCGGTCTGTACGTACTGCGCCGCACAAATATGCCGGCGGTTCTGGTAGAGCTGGCTTATATCAGCAACACCAGTGATGCGCAGCATTTAAGGGATGACCAGTATCAGTTTGCATATGGCATTTACGTGGGGCTTTTGAACTATCTGGGACTTCCCCAGTTGTAATTGAAGTTACTTTTTCAGCTGATTTTTGTAATATCCGTTCCCTCCCGCTCTTTTTAAACAATTTCTGATCAATTTCAACATTTTTTTCTTTCTTGTCATGTTTTTGTATGATATAGTATAAAGAGTTAAAAATAATCATAAAACAGGGAGGGAATTTTCTTGAGCGAAAGAAAGATCATTCAAGTTGAGGACAAGGTACCATTTAAGCTGCTTGCTCCTCTGAGTATTCAACACATGTTTGCCATGTTTGGCGCATCTGTACTTGTTCCATTTATCTTTGGAATCAGTCCCGCAATCGTATTGCTTACCAACGGTATCGGTACGCTGCTATTTATCCTGATCACAAAAGGGAAAGCACCCGCATATCTGGGATCCAGCTTTGCCTTTCTTGCACCTGCTGGCATTGTAATTGCCAAATGGGGGTATTCATACGCCCTGGGCGGTTTCGTAATCGTAGGTCTGTGCGGATGTATCCTGTCATTCATCATTTACAAGTTTGGGACAAAGTGGATTGATATTGTCCTGCCTCCGGCTGCCATGGGTCCCGTTGTGGCACTGATTGGTCTGGAGCTTGCCGGAACAGCTGCTTCCAATGCCGGAATTTTATCATCCACAGCTTACACCCTGGATCAGGCATCCGGATTGTATGAGCAGACGGTTACTCCGGTTGCAATGAATAACCTCATTGTCTTTTTAATTACCTTAGGCGTTGCCGTTTTCGGGAATGTCCTGTTTAAAAAGTTCCTTGCCGTTATTCCAATCCTTATCGCCATTATTGCCGGTTATATATCAGCCGTCATTTTCAATGTAATTGATTTTGGCACCATACAGGATGCACTGGCAACACCTTTTATTTCCCTTCCCAATTTCCAGCTTCCCCACTTTAATGCGGAAGCGGTCCTGATACTGCTTCCGGTTATCCTGGTAATCGCTTCTGAGCATATCGGGCATCAGGTGGTAACCAGTAAAATTATCGGACGTGATCTGTTAAAAGATCCGGGGCTGCACCGTTCTTTATTTGCAGATAACTTTTCCACCATGTTATCCGGTCTGGTCGGTTCTGTACCTACCACAACTTACGGAGAAAATATCGGCGTTATGGCTATGACAAAAGTATACTCCGTCCGTGTTATCGGCGGTGCTGCCGTACTCTCGATCCTGTGTTCTTTCATCGGACCGATGTCGGCATTAATCAACACCATTCCGGGTCCTGTCATCGGCGGTATCTCATTCCTCCTTTACGGAATGATCGGAACTTCCGGAATCCGTATCATGGTAGATGCAGGTGTGGATTATGGCAAAAGCCGCAACCTGACACTGACTTCCGTAGTTTTTGTCACCGGACTCTCAGGTGCTGCACTGACTCTTGGCAACGTAGAGTTAAAAGGTATGGTACTGGCATGTATCGTTGGTATGCTTTTGTCCCTTTTATTCTATATCTTTGACCGGCTGAAACTGACCAACGACAGAGACGAAGCGTAGGACAAGTTCACCCTAATTTCCGAAATCCAAAAATCTCTTTTCCAACAGGTATGATCCCGCGCGAAAAGAGATTTTTGTCTATCCGGACAGACTGCCCCTATCAACCATAACAGAGAGGTATTTTTATGAAATTTAAACTGACTGCCCTGGAAAAGAAATGGGTCTTATACGATGTGGGCAACTCCGCATTTATTCTGCTGGTATCAACAATCATCCCGATTTATTTTAATTATCTCGCAGAAAATGCTGATATATCCGCCGTGAATTATCTTGCTTACTGGGGTTATGCCGCATCTGTCGCCACTATTTTAGTGGCACTCATCGGACCCATTGCCGGGACGATTTCTGACACGAAAAATTATAAGAAGAAATTCTTCCTTCTTTCCATTGGAATCGGCATCGCAGGATGTATCATTCTTGGCTTCATCCATTCCTGGATCTGGTTTCTGGGAATTTTCATTCTCACCAAAGTCGGTTATTCTTCTGCAAATATTTTTTATGATTCAATGCTTACCGATATCACGGTACCGGAACGAATGGATAAGGTTTCTTCCCACGGTTATGCCTGGGGCTATATCGGAAGCTGCATCCCGTTTGTTGCAAGCCTGGGGCTGGTATTGGGGGCAGACAAGCTGGGACTCACCATGACACAGGCAATGGCGATGGCTTTTTGTATTGTTGCGGCCTGGTGGCTGGCCTCCTCTCTGCCTCTGATGAAACATTACAGGCAGACTTATTATGTAGAGAAGACCGGCAATGCCGCCCTGGAAAGCTTTGGACGGCTGTATCAAACCTTAAAAGACATGAAACGCCAAAAACATATCTTTATGTTCCTCCTGGCATTTTTCTTTTATATCGACGGGGTCTACACCATCATTGATATGGCTACGGCGTATGGCACCTCTCTGGGGCTTAATACCACCGGACTGCTGCTGGCGCTTTTACTGACGCAGATTGTTGCCTTTCCCTGTGTTCTGATCTTCGCAAGAATTGCACAAAAGCAGGATACCACACGCCTCATTACCATCTGTATTGTGGCATATCTGGGCATCACCCTGTTCGCCATGCAGCTGGATTCCCAGTTAGAATTCTGGATTTTAGCCGTATGTGTTGGCATGTTCCAGGGAACGGTGCAGGCACTGTCCCGCTCTTTCTTTGCCAAAATCATTCCGCCTGATAAATCCGGTGAATACTTTGGCATTCTGGACATCTGCGGGAAAGGAGCTTCTTTTCTTGGCACCATCCTGGTGAGCTTCATCAGCCAGCTTACCGGGAAAGTTAATCTGGGTGTGGGTGCCCTGGCAATTATGTTCATCCTTGGATTGATCTTTTTCAGGCGGGCAGCGAAGCTCACAAAAGAGCTCTAAAGCGTGTATTCAGTTGTTTTTGTACTTTCTCCCAATTCCACCTTCCATGTGATCTATGGGAGTCTGTACAAATACAGCACGTTTCAAAGCATCTAATCCATATCTTTTTCGAATGCTGTCTACCGCCGCATCCAGCTTTTCCAGCTTCTCAAAATTAATAGGATCAAACAGCTGCAGCTGGCGTATGTAATCCTGTTCCTGTATCCTTCCAGTGTGAATTCCCAGATGTCGTATCGGCACCCCATCCCATAATTCGTCAAACAGCCTGGCAGCTGCCTGGTAAATCTCCAGCGTAATATCGGTTGCTTCCGGCAGAATACACTGGTGGGATTCGTAATGCAGTTCAAAATTTTTAATCCCCACTGCCACTACTTCTGCTTTTACACCGTCATTGCGCAGTCTTGCCGACACGGTTTCCGCCAGTGCCAGCAACACCATCTTTGCCGTTCTACCATCCACCACATCAAAAGGTATGGTTGTGGAATTTCCGTAGCCTTTATTCGGGGGCTGCACCGGTTCTACAACCGACACGTCTATCCCATTTGCAAATGCCCAGATCACCTCGCCATGCTTTTTTAAATGGTCTCTTAGAATCTGCAGATCCGTCTGTGCCAGTTCCCCAATTGTACGTATCCCCAGCTTGCCTAACTTTCTCGTAGTTGCCCTGCCCACAAAGAATAAATCGGACACAGGCAGAGGCCACATTTTTAAGGCGATCTCTTCCGGAAAAAGGGTATGTACCATATCAGGCTTTTTAAAATCAGATGCCATCTTCGCCAAAACCTTGTTCCTGGAAATTCCCACATTTACCGTAAATCCCAGTTCCCGATATACCCGGTCCTTTAAGGAACAGGCTGCTTCTTCGGGATCTTTCCAGAATCCCTGGGTACCTGTCATATCTAAAAAAGCCTCATCAATGCTGTATTGTTCCACAACCGGGGTAAAATCCCTTAAAATATTCATCAGTGCAGCTGACGCTTTTTCGTACAAATCAAAATCAGGAGGAACCAGTACCAGATCCGGGCATTTCACCAGGGCTTCTGCTATGGTTTCTCCTGTTTGTATGCGGTATTTCTTTGCGGGAATGGATTTCGCCAGAATTATTCCCCTGCGCATGGCGGCATCTCCGCCCACTGCCGAAGGAATTGTCCTCAGATCCTGTACTGCTCCCAAATGCTCTAAACGGTACACTGCTTCCCAGCTTAAATATGCACTGTTCACATCTACATGAAATATCAGTTTATCAAACATATGTTCGCCTCCTGTTTTTATCTTATAAGAATAGAAACAGGAAGTAAACAGGTAATTTATGGATAATCTATCCAAAATCCAAGGTCTGCTGCACGTACTCCGAACTTCCTTTTAAACGCGCCGGAACCTGATGCAGGATTTCCTTTGCCCGGATATCATCGAAGATCCAGTCTCCGATTTCTTCTCTTTCCAGAATCAGAGGCATCCGGTTGTGTACAGGCATCATTGTCTCATTGGCATCGGTAGTCAGGATCACAAAGCGTTCCTGTCCGTCATACAGATTATAGAATCCTGCAAGGAACAAAATTTTCCCATCCTCCCGATGAAAGGTATATTTATTCTTATGTGCATCCCATTCATAGAAATGCCTGGCGGGAACCACACATCTTCTGACCAGAATACTATCCCGAAACATCCGCTTTTCCAAAGCCGTCTCCGCCCTGGCATTAAAGATGACACCCTTTTTATCAAACCCGGGAAATCCCCAGCCAAAAAGTTCTTCCGCAAACTCAGCTTCCTTACCAACAATCACAGGCGCCCTGGATGTGGGGAAGATATCCCCGGTTCCAGATTCTCTACAGAGCTTCTCCTCCACATGTCGGACTATTCTTTCTATTTCCCTTATTGTATCATTATCCACATAATATCTTCCGCACATCTGGAAGCCTCACCTTCTATATTTTCTTAACCCGGACCTTTTCAACCCGCCTTTCCTTCATCTGCAGTACGGTTATTTCCAGATTTTTATAGGAAAAACGGTCTCCTTCTTTTGGAATACGATCCAGTTCCTCCATTACCCAGCCGCTGACTGACACCACTTCAAATTCCTGTTCCATATCCAGTTCTTCAAACAGTTTTTCCACATTCATACAGCCGATTACCGTATATTCATCCTCCCCGGTCTGTTCCATTTCATGAACAACTTTATCGTGTTCATCCCATATTTCACCAACCAGCTCTTCTAAAATATCTTCCAGCGTTACAATTCCAACCGTTCCGCCAAATTCATCAATTACAACTGCAATGTGGGATTTCGCCGCCTGCAGTTCCTTGAGCAGAATACCGATTTTCTTACTCTTAGTGGTATATAGCGCCGGTCGGATGATGGTAGACAGTTCCTCTTTCGTATGGTAAATATGATTATGGAAATCCTTCTGGTAAACAATTCCCTCAATGTGGTCAATGTCTTCATCATAAACCGGAAGCCTGGAATATCCTGTTCTTGCAAAAACCTCTGCAATCTCATCCTTATCTGCATCCAGTGAGATGCCAATCACATCCACTCTGGGCGTAAAGATATCAATTGCTTCTATTTCTGTAAATTCAATGGCGCTTCGTATAAGTGTGCTCTCCTGTGCGTCGATGCCGCCTTCCTGCTCTGCTTCGTCTACAATCGTCAGCAGTTCTTCCTCTGTAATGGTTCTGTCCTCTGAATTCTTAAACAGCCTTGACAGCAATTTCTTCCACTGGCGGAAAAGAAAATTAAACGGCGTCAGAATCCAGACAAAGCAATTTAATATGGTCACGGAAAACATAGCGAACTTTTCCGGCGACTCTTTTGCAATACTCTTCGGGGAAACTTCACCAAAGATTAAGACTACAATCGTGGTAACAATTGTAGATATACTGGCACCCAGATCTTCCCCCAGTAATTTTACAAAAAGTACCGTGGCAAGTGAAGCCGATGCTATATTTACAATATTATTTCCAATTAAAATTGTAGATAACAGACGGTCGTAATCCTGTGACAGCTTCAACACCAGCGCTGCCTTTTTATTCCCTTTTTCCGCCATATTTTTAATCCGAATGCGGTTCAGGCTGGAAAACGCCGTTTCCGTAGCTGAAAAATACGCAGACATCATGATACAAACTACTATAATTATAAGTGACACACTGTTACTATCCATTTAAAAATATCCTCCTTCAGATATGTTCCTTGTTCCTGGTCCTGTTTGTCAATTACTTCCTCACAAAACAGAGCCACTACTCTAATTGAACAATTTGATATCCGATGGTACAATGATCATCATTTCCTGAATCCTCCATAAATATCCCATCCTTTCCGTCATAATCTTATAAAAATACACAAAAAGACATAGCCTGTACTTTATAAATACAGGTTATGTCTCAATTTATCTTCATGATATTTATTTGTAAACCGATTAAAATAATAAAATAAAGGTCGGTCAGCGTCGCTATCGGCGTCGTCCATCGTTTTTCCCTCTCCTGAAATCTTCTAAAAATGTTGTTGTGATTGAAATGTTGTTGTAATTTATATATTTATTTTTATATGCTATAATGCTTACATGCTGTAATTATTAAATATATTATATGCGAATCCAGTGAAAAAATCAATAGGGTAACGCACTCCGAATCGTAATTAAAATCGTGTTATCCAGCCACTCATTTTTAAAATACCATAATATTTACCGGCAGAATCTGCCATACTATTATTTATAACTTGTCTGTATTTATCAAAAAAGGAGGTCCTTTCATATGAACCAAACAAAATCAGAAATCTATTTCGCAGGAGGGTGTTTCTGGGGCACCGAAAAATATTTCAGCTGTATTCCCGGAGTATTATCAACGGATACCGGATATGCAAACGGAAATGTAGAGCATCCCACTTACCAGGACGTATGCCACAGAGACACCGGATTCGCAGAAGCAGTACATGTTGTCTACAATCCGTCCCTTGCGCCTCTTTCCTTTTTACTGGAGCTGTTTTATAAAACCATTGATCCCACAAGTGTTAACCGCCAGGGCAATGATTTCGGGACCCAGTACCGCACCGGAATCTACTACACCAGCGACGATGACCGCATAATCATTGAACAATCTCTGGCTGATCTGGCATCACAATACCGCAAGCCTCTGGCCGTGGAATGCAAGCCCCTTTTAAACTATTACCGGGCTGAAGAGTATCACCAGAAATATCTGGACAACCATCCCGGAGGATACTGCCATATTAATCCTGCACTGTTTCAAATGGCTGCCACAGCAAAACCAGACCGGCAGTCGGAAGAGAACAAGCGCTATAAAAAGCCGGAGCCAGCTGTTCTAAAAGAAAAGCTGACACCCCGGCAATATGAAGTCACGCAGCATAATGCCACGGAACCTCCCTTTCATAATGAATACTGGGATCACTTTGAACCCGGTATCTATGTAGATATCATCACCGGAGAACCGCTGTTTCTTTCTGCGGATAAATTCGAATCCGGCTGTGGCTGGCCCAGCTTTTCCAAGCCGCTTAAGGGTCATAGCCTTGATGAAATAAAAGATACTTCCCACGGTATGTTCCGTACCGAGGTTAGAAGCAAGTCATCCGATTCCCATCTGGGACATGTATTTCCTGACGGTCCCAAAGAAAAAGGCGGGCTTCGCTACTGTATCAACAGTGCCTCTCTGAAGTTTATTCCCCGCTCCCAGATGGAGCAAATGGGATATGGGGATTATCAGGAATTACTGGAAACATAGGGAAATGATCATTGACCGCGCCACTCTCTGCATTTGTCCAGTCTTACGGAAGGGTCAAATCCCTCCTCTTTTCCCATGTTGGATAACATATCACATGGGAAATCCGGACAGACACCGCAGTGGTCATATTTATTTTTCTCACAGCAGCTCTTTACCCCGCAGGTTCCGCCCCAGAAAGGTCCTTCCATATTCAAACACCCCCTGCATCCCACTTTATCCTTTCTTTCACAGGAATTACAGCAGACACCACATCTTGATTCATGCATTTTAATTACCTCCTTTGTACTTACAATACTCTGCTTATTTGATCATTCATTCCCGACATCTGCACGCCCCAGATACTCACTCATGAATTTTAAAATCCAATCTTCCATGGAAGATGCCATCAGATACTGTTGTTCCAATATTGTCTGACCTGTCATTGGAATATGGGTTCTCTTATTGGTATTTTCTCCTATTACCATCTTCAGGTCTGAGATTCCTTCCCGGATATGTTCCAGTAATTCTTCTCTTTTCCCAGATTCCAGAAAATCCAGGTTCATAATAACAGCATTAAAATCCAGAAAAATACTTACCGACTGCATTGCCGTTTTTTCCATCAGCTTTTCAAAATACACGTCACCTTCGGGAGTAATCTCATATACAGATTTCTCCGGCATCTTACCATCCTTCGTTACCTTTCCTTTAATATATCCTTTTTCCTCCATCTGAACTACTTTCTTGTATATGGATGGTGTACTGATTTTTACCCATCTGGAAATATTCCGGTATTCCACATTTTTCTGCAGATCATAAGCGCTCTGCGGGGTCTGTTTTATCATTCCTAATACGATCAGGTCTATTGCTGCCATTTTCCCTTCCTCTACTTTCTGCTATATTTTATACTGCTATACTTTATATTAATTGTCAATACAAAACTCCTGCTCCGCAGATTATATGCTGCGGACGCTGTCTCCGATGATCAACTCTGTATTTACGTAGATTTTTACGGATTCATCCACATCCCCTTCGATGCGTTCCAGAAGCCTGCCAATGGATACATAAGCCTTTCTGTCATGCAATGCACAGATGCAGGTAGGCTGATAATCCATCAGCGCAGTATCGGGAATGGTATCAAACCCTACAATTGAAATATCATCCGGTATTTTATATCCGTTATTCTCCAGGGCTTTGCTGATTCCAATGGTAACCTCATAATTTTCGGAAAAGATCGCCGTTGGGATATGCTTTTTATCTTCAATATAACGCTGCATCCCTTCAAATGCTTCCTGGGTTCCGCCGCCGATATCCACAATTCTTTCATTTCTCCTGCTCTGCAGTCCCTTTTTCTCCATAAACCGGTTAAAAGCTTCCCGGCGCTCATACATATTGTAAAAATTATTTGTATTGCGAAAATACAGGATATCCCGGTGCCCGTTCTCATAGAGATAGTCCAGCCCCATGAAAACCCCCTGATGATTATTCAGCATAATATTGTCCGTATGGAGATCATTAAAATCCTGGTCACATACAACAAAGGGCTTTTTAAAATTCCGGAAGCAGGCATAATCTTCCTCTTCCATATAAGCAGCATTTACATATACCCCTGCCACATTGTCACGGATACATTCTTCCAGAAAACTGCCCATATCATCTTTCCCCCGGATCACTGTTACCAGATCCATTTTATAGCCGCATTCCCGCGCCCTCCTGGACGCCTGTTCAAATGTTATGTAAGTCCTGGTATTCTCCGAGCTGTCCCAATATGGCCTGTCTTCCAGAAATGCAAGCATACGGATAATTTTTTCATTTCCCCCAGATACCTCATCCTCTGCAGTCTTACTCTCCAGGTATTCCAATACCCGCCTTCTGGTATCCTCATTTACCCCCGGACGGTTGTTAATTGCCAGGGAAACCGTAGCCGTTGAAAGCCCCAGATCCTTTGCAATATCCTTAGCTTTTATCCTCATAAATACCTCCTGTGACGCAAAATGCGAATTTCATTAAAAGAAATAGCTTAAGCTGATTTATATTTGTCCTTAAAATTTTTAAATAAATTTAAATTCTTTTAAATTATTGTACCTTTGCTCATCCTGTTTGTCAACACACAAAGTAAAAAATATACCTTACTTATTATAAAAGGTGTACCGCACATAAAAAGTCTGCACGGTACACCTCCTGATTTCTTTCTGTATTTAAACCGGAACTAGTACTCCATTCAGCCAGAAACCGAATGCAGTACTAGCCGGATTATAAATAAGATTTACTTATTACCCGGAAATACTGTCCTGTTCATTGCATTTCTGAATAAAAAGCATGATATTTTTTTCTTCCTCTTCTTTGTTTTGCGTATCCCTGCCCAACCGGTCACACAATCCCAAAAGAGCCACTTCCTGCAGGTCTGTCCTCTTCTTCATTCCTTTTAAATCTGCATACGCCTGACCTTTCACTACAAATAAAATCTGCATATGATAACGCACTAATCCGCATACTTTTTCGATGAATGTTTTATCTTCCAGGAAATAAGAGAGAAAATCCCCCGCCAGTTTCTCACCTTCCTGGTCATGATTATAGGAAGTAATTCTGCCCTTTCTCATCCTTGTAACAGCCGGTTTTCCGATGTCATGAAGCAGTGCCGCCCACATAAATACCCGTGGATCACGGCTCCGCTTTTTTACTTTTGCCGCCACATCAATGACCTGCATGGTATGAATCCATACATTGCCTTCCGGATGATATATGGGGGACTGCTCTGTATCCCGCATTTTATGAAGCATTTGAAAGGGATACTCACAAAGCAGCCCTTTTTCATGCATTTCATTCAAATAAACGGAAGGATTTTCATCCTCCATCAGGTGGGTCTGCATTTCCAGAAATATGTCTCTCTGGTCCATTCTAACACCTGTTCAACCCTGTTCTGCCCAATCCGCCGGATAGGTCACATACAGGAATCTGGCGCTTGTAAGCACCGAGAACTGAATCTTAGAACCTTTCGGGATGAGTATTATTTCACCTGGTCCCGCCGTTACACTTTTTCCATTGGCTATAATCGTAAGGGAACCTTCGATCACGTAGTCGATCTCATCGTAGTTCAGAGTCCAGTCAAAAGTGGTTTTCTCCATCTCCATGATTCCGCATCCAAGTCTGGGACTTTCTGATAGGGTAAACAGATCATGTGTATAAACCTGGTCGGCTGCTTTGCCCGTATCAAGGCGGTCTGAGGGTTCTGTTTTAATATCCGGTACCTTCACCTTAATGATGTTCCCGGCGGTCTGCTTCTTGTTATCGGCTGACAGCTGTCCCATCTGTCCTAACTTTTCAGCCAGAATCTGGGCAATCATCTGCTCGATTGATTCTTTATTAATATCCATTGACGGCATTCTCCTTCTATCATTTCTCGTAACTGTTTGACCCCCTAAGCACGTTCTGTGTGATCCTCTTTTAAGGTTCGGTTAGCAATAAATAAAGCTACAATCACTGCCGTGATACCACCCACCAGTTTTCCAATAATCATAGGGAAAATCATCGTCGAATTAAATCCGGCAGTGAAGCCAAGATGGTCACCGAAAACGAAGGCTGCTGAAACGGCAAATGCCACGTTTAAGATCTTGCCCCGGTTATCCATATCTTTCATCATACCAAACATGGGGATACTGTTTGCAAGGCTGGCGACCAGACCTGCTGCCGCAATATCATTCATTCCCAGAACTTTTCCAAGCTTCATCAGCGGCTTTTTGAATACCTTCGTAATGACATAAACCAGCGGGAACGCACCGGCAAGAACAATTGCAATATCTGCAACTACGGTAAATCCTTCACTCAGAGGATTCATTCCTTTGATCAGTACGATACCCGTCAGCTGCTCTATAATGCCCACACCCAGACCAAGGGTAATAACCGCCACAACGAATTTACCAAAATAAGTAAATCCTTTGACCATGGCATTTTCAAATTTCCAGAGTCCCAGTGCAATCAGAAGTGCAAAGATAATAATCGGAATCAGATTACGCAGTACCATTCCAATGGAATATCCTGCAACCAGCCCTCCTACAAAGGAACCGATGGGAATGGTTATAACACCAGCCAGAACACCTGTCGCCAGATATTTCCGGTCGGATTCTTCAATAATTCCAAGGGCAACCGGAATGGTAAATACAATTGTAGGTCCTAACATCGCCCCAACGATCAACCCTCCAAAATTTCCTGCATTAGGATCCAGGGCTAACGCTTCGGCAAGGGGCGCCCCACCCATATCATTTGCCAGGATTGATCCTGCAAACATAGCCGGGTCAGCACCCAGAAATCCAAACAGCGGTACAATTACCGGTTTTAACAGATTGGCAATCACCGGTGCCAGTGCAATAATACCCACCATGGATACTGCCAGGGCGCCAATCGCCATAATACCTTCTTCAAATTTTTCTCCCAGGCCGAACCGGTTGCCGATAATCCGGTCTAACGCGCCTAATGCGGCGAAAAATACCATAATATAGATAATGATCTCATTGATGCCCATATTGAACACCTCCATTGTTATTTTCAGATTCCTGGATATCCAGTGAATCTATAATTCCTATTACTGCTGCATCTACCGGCGTCTTGCCGTCTCCGACTACCATCCTTGCGGGATTTCCCCGGCAGACAAGCACCAGATCACCAACGCCTGCTCCGATTATATCGGCTGCAACGATAAAAGATTCGTCCTCCTGCCTGGACCGCTTCATGATATCGATGACCAATAGCTTTTGCCCGCCCAGCCCTTCATCTTTTTTCGTTGCCCAGACATTTCCTATTACCTTGCCAATTTCCAAACCCTCACCCCTTAATTTCTGATAACCGCCAGATTGTGATTCGCAATGTAGTCTCTAGCCAGCGGTGTAATAATTGTATTTTGACCCAGCAATACTGTGATACTTCCGGTTCCCCGTACTTTGATCAGATCTGATTCCCGCAGAAGGCGAAGACTGCTTAAATCCACAAAATCTTCAGCTTCCGGTCTGGACTGTATGCGGTTCTCTTTTGCAATTTCAGACGTGTAGCTGATCAGTTCTATTCCATAGCGCTTCACCGCAGCTTCATATTCCTGGTAGAGATGATACAACGTCTTATACGCTGTCTCTTTGTATCTCCGGTATTCCAGTCCGGACTCCAGGAGATATACCCGTTTTCCTTCCAGTAAAGCCCGTAAGATACATGCTGCCTGGGGTTCGGATGGGATGCCCAGAACCAGATCAGCCATTAATTTAATCGGCAGCTGAGCCAATACATAGATATCACAGCTTTCTGCTTCCGAAAACGGAACAATCTGATAGGCGGCTTTCAAAGCTTTTTCTTCGCTCTGGGGCAGAACGCCCAAAACCATGGCTGATCTGCCGGTATCCTTTTTCATAAAGTCCTGCCCGATTTTTCTCTTTAATTCCCGGATCACTTCTTCTATTAAAACTTTCTCATCCATAGGCATTTCCTTCCTCAGAGCAATTTCCCTCTAGTGAACAATTCTACAGAAAGTTCCCTTTTCAAACCCACAGGCATTGGCTTCGTCATAATCGATATGAACATACGTATCAAAGTCCTTACTGACTCTGGCTATGGTATCTTCAAATATAACCGGCCTGCTGCCAAATACTTTAATTTTCAGTGCCTGTCCGTCTTTTACCTGGAAACGTTCGGCATCCTCAGGAGTGATATGCATATGGCGTTTTGCCACGATAACGCCCTTGTCTTTCGTTACCTGCCTGTCTCCATTGGAAAACACCGCTCCCGGCGTCCCCGCAATATCTCCGCTTAGACGCACCGGAGCCTTGATCCCCAGCACCAGCCCATCGGTCATAGAGATTTCTGCCTGTGTCTCTTTTCTTTCCGGACCCAGGATTACAACATTTTTTAACGTCCCTTTGGGTCCTGTCAGGGATATACGCTCCTGGCATACAAACTGCCCGGGCTGAGACAGGTCACGCACTCTGGTAAGCTGATAGCCTTTCCCAAATAACGCGTCCACATCCTCCCTGGATAAATGCACATGCCTGCCGGAAGCCTCCACTTCCACCATGAGTTTCTGGCGGAGTTCCCTGACCACTGCTTCAACAATGTTATCTACAAGTTCATTCATATATATGCCCGCCGCATATTGCAGGCATGCCTGCAATACTGCCATAATAAAACAGTCTGAAAGAATCGCATCATGGCACCCTTTCTATATCTTAATTTTCTTTCAAACTTATACCTCTGCATACCGCTGATGGGTCTGCGGTACTGCTTCAATAGAAAGTATGGAACGCTTTTTGTTCCATACTTATACCTCTGCATACCGCAGACCCCTCGCTGTTACTTATACCGCAGCTGTTCTGACCTGGTTCGTCATATTTTCCGGTCAGGTATTTAAACATTTGAATCCAAAAGAGAGAAGAAAGCCTGTTTAAGACCCGGATAATATCTTCCCTTTCCACATCACCGGATTCCATTTTAAAAGCACGGTATGCCGCCAGTTCCGTTTCTCTGGCTTTTGTGCGGAGGCGGTTTAAATATGCCACCACTTCACCATGCTGATAAGTGGGCAGGAAATGTTTCATCCCATAGTACTGGCTTGGATGATGGGAATGTGCCCGCATTTCATCGGTATTCAGTCCCTGCATCACGATCTCTCCCACCGGTTCTCCTGATACTTCACACCGGAGTATCCACCGTATGGTTTTGATTATTTCTTCCAGATCCTGTGTCAGCTTGTGGAGATGCTTCTTTTCCGTCACCGTCTGAAATAGAATAATCTCTGATTCCAGAGAGTCAATTGCCCCTCTGAACGCAATGCGCGGATGGTCCTTGAATACAAGCTCGTCTCCTCTTAAATGAGTCATATGCTCTGGTTTTCCATTTACTGCCTGACTGACTGCCGCGGTAACGATTCTGCGGATTTTGTCTCTTGATTCTTCCATTGCTATTAGGCCTCGTCGGAAAAGGTACCTGCCGCTCTTTCAACCTGATGTGGCAAAATAACATCTACTTCTGTGTGTGGACGGGGAATCACATGCACAGATACCAGTTCTCCCACGCGCTCTGCTGCTGCAGCTCCGGCATCCGTAGCCGCTTTTACCGCGCCAACGTCACCTCTGACCATAACCGTTACCAGACCTGCACCAATGGATTCTTTACCTACCAGTGTTACATTTGCTGCTTTCACCATCGCATCTGCTGCTTCGATCGCTCCAACCAGTCCTTTTGTTTCAATCATACCTAATGCATTTGTATTAGCCATTTCCATTACCTCCGTAATTGTACATGTTTGATTTCATGCTCTTGATTTTTATTTCATAATCCTAATATTATTATTATCCTGTAACTATGACCTGTTTCACTTTTTCTCACGGAATCTGCAGTAAATGCATATTCCTGTAGCGTACAATATTATTATCCTGCAAACTGCTCATATTCATTCATCGGTTTTACAAGGCTCCACCGCAAAGCAGCAGTTTCTAAATAAGTTCCTTCATAATTTTATCCACAATAGAGTCTATCATTTCCTGGCTCAGTCCCAGACCGGACATCGTGCCTTTACACCCGCCTGCTGCCTGTGAATCCCTCCTGATCTCTGCCAGCTCTTTTGTCCCAAATGCGACTCTTTTAATATTAATCACATCCAGGGGACCGATATTATTGGAAGTAGAGCTTCCGCCCACTGCTCCGCAGCCAAGGGTCAATGCCGGAAACAGTCCGGTCGTCGCTCCGATTCCTCCCAGGGCTCCCGGGGTATTTACCAGGAATCTGGAAGCTGGGATCTGCAGTGCAAATTTACGCACCAGCCCTTCATCTTCTGCATGCATGGAGAACGTGTGGCCTGCGCCTTCCATGTGCAGAATTTCAATACAGCGTTCTAATACCCTGTCCGTATTCTCTTCTACATACAAGCCTAATATTGGTGCCAGCTTTTCTCTGGAGTAAGGTGCACCATCTCCAACCTTTGTCTCTCTTCCCACCAGAACTTTTGCCGTGGAAGGAATTCCGGTCAGCCCTGCATACTGCGCAATCTGTGCTGTGCTCTTTCCAACGATCATGGGATTCATGGTACCGTTTGCCCTTAAGATAAATTGTCCCAGCTGTTTTGTCTGAGCCTCATCCATAAGATAGGCGCCCTGTTCCTTCAATTCCTTCACAACCTTTTCTTCCATGGATTTTTCCACAACAATTGACTGCTCGGAAGCACAGATTGTACCGTTATCAAATGTCTTTGAATCCAAAATTCGCTGTACGGCTTTTTTTACATCGGCACTCTTATCAATAAATGCCGGACCGTTTCCTGCACCTACGCCAATTGCCGGCGTTCCGGAAGAATAGGCGGATTTTACCATGGCACCGCCGCCGGTAGCCAGAATCAGGGAGGTGTTATCATTGCTCATAAGCTCCTTGGTTGCATCCATCGTAGGTACACTGATGGCAGAAATTGCTCCTTTGGGGCAGCCCGCTTTTTGCGCTGCATCTGCTATGATTCTAACGGTTTCTAAAATGCACTTCTTCGCACCCGGATGGGGGGAAAATACAATGGCATTTCCGCCTTTCAGTGCTATCATTGCCTTATATATTACGGTGGAAGTGGGATTGGTTGATGGTATAATTCCGGCTATCACACCAACCGGAACACCAATGTCCCATACTTTTCTTTCTCTGTCTTCGTGAATAATCCCGATTGTCTTTTCATTTTTAACTGCATCATAAACCACTTTTGATGCAAACAGATTCTTGATCACCTTATCCTGCCAGATGCCAAAGCCTGTTTCTTCGTTTGCCATTTTCGCCAGATGTTCTGCACTGCCTGCACCTGCATCGCTGATTGCCTGAACAATACGGTCAATCTGCTGCTGATCCATTCTCGCCAGTTCTTTCTGTGCATCTTTTGCTTCTGCTAACAGATTCCTTGTCTCCTGGACGGATATCAGGTCTTTATCTCTTAATTCCATTGTAACCCTCCTCTTATTCGAATTCCTTTGGCGCATCCGCTACGGACCGCACTGCCTGGGCAAATGCCGTGCACGCTGCTTTGCAGGCTGACTGGCTTCCGGTTAACAGCCCGCCGCCAAAGTTCGTCTCTGAGGGAGGTTCATATAACGTTACCAGCTTTACATCAGCCGCTTTGAGGGCAGCATCCAGACCATAGATTGCTTCCAGTGGAGGTGCGATTAGATAAGCCAGGGCTTCTCCTTCCCGGATTCCCGCTATCTTGGACAAGTAGGAACCTGTCCTGGATACCGTATGTGCATAGTAAACGATGGAATCATCTTCATTTGCACTTACAAAGCAGGCTCCATGCTGCATAAAGTTCATAATGGAGTTTATGCCGCTTCGGACTTCTGCCGGACTGGGTCCTCCGATAATGCCGATTACTTCCCCTGCCAGTTTGGTAGAAGCATTTCCGGCACCTGCGTACATGGATTTCGCATAGACTACATCCACATCTGCATCCTTTGTTGCCTCATCCAGTGCCGTATAAGTTACATCATCCATATCAGCCGTTATAATCCCCAGACTCTTATGTCTTTGATCTAACCCCAGGGACTTGACCAGGTCATCACTGACATTTGATATAATCCGTATTGCCAGGATATTCGGCCGTAATTCATCATTTTTCATTTTTATACCCGCTGCATATAGCAGAATTGTCTGCTATACTGCCACCATAAATCCGGTTGAAAGAATCACACCGTGGCTTCCTTTCAATTCATAATTTTCTTTCAACCTTATATCCTTTTCAGATTGCAGGGTAAAATCCAACATACCCTGACCTGCAATAACTCCGCCTGCTTATTTTAAGTCGATCCCGCTTGCTTTCTTTTCCAGCATCTTCATAATCAGCTCAGCTGCGTGTGCACCTGCTTCTACTGCTGTCGTTCCACCTTTATGAATATTGCTGATTACGGTACGCTTTGCTTCCGCAAGTCCATGTTTTGGCTGGTATGCAATATACGCAGACATGGATTCCGCCGTTACAAGTCCCGGTCTTTCACCTACCAGCATACAGATTACATCTGCATCCGTCACTTCACCGACAGCATCCATAGCTCCAACCCTGGCATATTTAATAAATAAAACAGGGGGCAGGGTAATGCCATGCATCTGCAGTCCCTGGCTGATCGCCGGAATCATATCTTCCACATTTGCTTCAATTGCAGAAGAAGACAGGCCATCTCCCACAATCACCAGCACTTTTGGATGACTGCCGCAGGTTTTGCGGATGACCTCCAGTGCTTCACTTGGAAATCTTCGTCCCAGATCCGGACGGGTCAGATATTCATCCTTGTCTTTACAAAGTGTCTGCACAAATACAAAATCACATTTTTTAATAAACTCTTCCGATACATCACTGAACACCGCATCCTGGGCTGCCGCATGATCCGCCCGGACGCGAAGCATGGTTGCTGTACGGTATCTGGCACCTGCTTTTCCTATGCCAAGCCGTGCCGGCGTTTTTGCTTTCATCGCCAGATATCCGGCTGCATCTTTGGGATCCTTTACCAGAAGCTGCTTGCGCAGATCGACTTTCGTAATGTCCTCCAGACATCCTCCGGCATCTTCCGGAGCCTGTTTTATCAAATTATCTGCCGTTGTCTGTATGACCTCAGAGCGTTTGGGTTCCGGCGCTTTTCCCGTATTTAACATCTGCTCCAGAACCTTTTCCACCATGGACCTTATTTCTTCATCTTTCACGCTTGTTTTCCTCCTTGTCAAACCAAAAAATTATTTATACCCCCTGCATACCGCGGACATATCTGCGGTACTGCATCAATTATCCAGAGCCTGTTTAGAGCATGTTTCAGGCACGTTCTAGAACAGTGTAGAGGCATCTCCCGCTTTTTTCGTAAGTCTTCCTCTTTCATCCACATACCCCATTTTCAGAAGCCATTCGTGGAAAGGTTTAATCGCAGTCAGCCCATAGATTTCCCGAAGCGCCGCTGTTTCCTGAAAACCGGTGGTCTGGTAGTTCAGCATGACGTCATCGCCGTGAGGAATTCCCATAAAATAGTTACATCCCGCAGCTGTCAGCAACACCGACAGATCCTCAATGGTATTCTGGTCTGCCTTCATGTGGTTGGTATAACATGCATCACAGCCCATGGAGATCCCGGTCAATTTCCCCATAAAGTGATCTTCCAGCCCGGCGCGGTTTACCTGACGTCCGTCATACAGATATTCCGGTCCGATAAATCCCACAACGGTATTTACCAGGAACGGGGAAAAATGGCGTGCAAATCCATAACATCTGGCTTCCATCGTCACCTGATCCGCATCATGATGCGCTTCCGATGACAGTTCAGAACCCTGTCCCGTTTCAAAATACATTACATTTGGTCCCTGGGCTGTTCCCCTGGTCAGCGCCATCTGGCGTGCCTCTTCAATGGTAGCCGCATTAAATCCAAAAGCAGTATTCCCAAGCTCTGATCCTGCAATTGACTGGAAAATCAGATCGGTAGGCGCTCCCATTTTAATTGCTTCCATCTGGGTGGTTACATGTGCCAGAACACAGGTCTGAGTGGGTATCTGGAACTTCTGCTTAATCTCTTCAAAACGTTTCAGAATCCGGGTAACACTTTCTGCGGAATCATCTACCGGATTCAGTCCAAGCAGTGCGTCTCCGGCTCCAAAGGTTAATCCTTCCAGCAGCGATGCCATAATACCGTCGGGATCATCTGTCGGATGGTTTGGCTGTAGTCTGGAAGACAACGTCCCCGCCTCCCCGATAGTGGTGTTACAATGCGCCGTCACCCTGATTTTTCTGGCACCATAGACCAGGTCCAGATTGGACATCAGCTTTGCAACAGCCGCTACCATTTCCGAAGTCAGCCCTCTGGAAATACGCCGGATCTGATCACCCGTAGTCTCTTCGTCCAGAATCCATTCCCGTAATTCCGAAACTGTCATACGTTTAATTTCATTATAAATGGGTTCATTTAAGTCATCCTGAATAATTCTGGTAACCTCATCCGTTTCATAAGGCACCACCGGATTGTTCCGCAAATCCTCCAGCGTAATCTGAGACAGTACTACCTTTGCGGCAACACGCTCTTCTGCCGTCTCTGCTGCCAGTCCCGCAAGCTTATCCCCGGATTTCTCTTCATTGGCCTTCGCCAATACTTCTTTCAGGGATTTGAAGGCATATACATGCCCAAAAAGTTTCGTCTTTAAAATCATATTTTCCCTCCTGTACTGCATTTACTGCAGCATTTATATCAGTAAGTGTGCAAGCTTACTTTCACACTTTCCCTCCTGCGCCGCATTTACTGCGGCATTTATATCAGTAAGTGTGCAAGTTTACTTTCACACTTTCCCTCCTGTGCTGCATTTACTGCAGCATTGTTAATCTACTGGGTCTTAAACACCAGTGTTTTTACCACCACCGGCAGCACACAGCCCTCCGCAATCGGCCGTCCGATATCTATATAATCACCTTCCGACAAATGTATACTGTCCAGGCAGATCACTTCTTTTTTCCAATCCAGCAGATGATACATCGTCTGCCCCAATACCTTAGCCATATCATTTTCCACAATCACGATCACCGGAAGCTTTGCATCTATCAGTGCTTCTGCCCCCTTAAGGATATCTCTGGCATACTTCTGTACCCTGGAAAATGAGGGGTTGCTCTCTCCGTCTATGGCTATTGCAACCTGCACAAGTTTCTCTTCTACCCGAAACCAGTCCAGCTTTCTTTTAATAGCTCCCGCAAGCTGTTCCGGCTGTTCCTCTTCCCTGGTGAGCTTCAGGACAGGCAGGTTTTTCACCGGAAATGCATCACTGGTATAAGTGATGGTACTGCCGCTGATCTCCGTAGTATGGCTTCCCGCTCCCACTACCGTTGCCCGGATTGTCTCATTGCTTTCTATCACCTTCAGCTTTCTGACAAGCTGGGAATTCTTAATGGCCTGTCCCAGCAGAATTCCAATATCCCCAAACTGAAACGGATCTGTGAACTTTTCCGGGTGATAAACCGCATCTGCCACTCCGCCTGAAAAGCTGATACATTGAATCTGGTCTTTCTGCTGAATATTCTTGTTGGTGATCATCAGCTTAAAATTTGCATCCTCTTCCTTTAGCCCAACACTTGCCTCCAGCACCCTTACCATAATATCCAATATGGGCTTCAGATTCTGCCGGTCAGCCACCGTACCAACAGCCAGAGGAATCTTTTCGTTTTGGATAATCTGCAAAAGCTTGGGAGCTATATAAGTGATCTTTCCGGTTCTGGCCTCTACCTTAATCAGCCGTCCTCCAATATCGAGACAACCTGTATCAATCGTATCCCCTCTTTGAAAAACAGCCAGATTGCTGGTCCCCCCTCCAATGTCCATATTGACCGCCGTCAAATGGTGTTCTTTGGAATAGAGATCCGTCCCCGCTCCTTTTCCGGAAATCACACTTTCCAGATCCGGTCCCGCCGTTGCAACGACAAAGTCTCCTGCAAATCCGCTAAGGGCATTCACTACTTCTTCGGCATTTTCTTTCCGTGCAGTTTCTCCGGTAATAATGACTGCCCCGGTATCAATCTGCTCTTTTTTTACGCCTGCTTTTTGATACTCCTTTTCCACAATCCTGCGGACCTCATCAAAATTGATCCGCGTCTGGTCTACAAGAGGTGTGAAGTAAATATCACTTTTATATTGTATCTGCTTCTGGGTAATTACCATCCGTGGAACGGTATAGCTGGTTGCCATATTTTCAACAATCAGCTTTGAAAAAATAAGCTGTGTTGTACTGGTTCCCAGGTCTATCCCCACACTCAGCAATTCTTCTTTCAACCTACACCGCCTCCTTTTCCAAATATTCCATCAGCGCCTGAATCCCAATTCCCTCCGGAGTGTCCACTTCGAAAATAGGGTCCGCCCCAGCCTTGACAAGTTCTTTTCTAGCTTTATCAATTCTCTGAGGATCCGTCTGGTTGATCTTCGTAATAATGCCAATTACCTTTTTTCCGAATATTCCCGCAAAAGCAGGTGGAATTGCCCGATATTCCGATGTGGGATCCGCAACCAGCGCAATCACTTTTGCATCCACCGCCGTCATGATCAGGGCATGGTAAAAATGGCGGTTTTCTAAATATTCTCCCGGGGTGTCAATAGAATCCCCATAGCGCTCCACTGCCTGGGTCTTTCGGTATTTAATCGCCTGTTCATTCAGTTTCTGGCACAACGTGGTTTTGCCGCAGCCTGTCTGACCGATAAAAATAACTTTTTTCATACACTTTCCCCTCTGCCTATTACAAGCCTGCTTGCCAATATGCCCAAATAAGGAGTGCGAATGCAATCACACTCTAAGTCCTGGTAATCGGCGCCCCGGTAAATCCCAGATCCTGCTCCATTGTCCTTATAATATCTTTTATAGCCGCTTCTACTGAACTGATATCACCGGTAAAAACTAACGCTCCGCTAAAACGGTCAATAAACCCTAACGTAATATCAGATGCCTTTGTGGCAATATCAGCAGCTATAATTGCACCCTCACTGGGTGTAATCGTAAGAATGCCTATGGCGTCCATATCTTCCGGCTCCAGCCCCAGCTTGCTGTATATACCGGGATTAGGTCCGGCTATAACATGTGCCAGCGTAATCTGTTTGCCCGGTACAAACTCCTGAATGATCCGCTGTTTTTCTTCTACTTCCATTTCATGCACCTTCTTTTATAAAGCCTGTTTTAAAATATCCAGAATATCCTTTTTCGTAACCACTCTGGGGTTCGTTGCAATGCAGCCATCTGCAAGTGCGCCATCTGCAATCTGATCCTCTGCCTTATGAAATTCATCCGGCTTCAGTCCGCATTCCTTAAAGCTCACAGGCATTTTCATCAGCTTCTGCATTTTCTGTATCTGATGAATCAGGTTTTTAACTGCCGATCTGACATTTACGCCCCCAATTCCGTACAATGAAGCGATTGCCGCATATTTTTTTGCAGCCGTTTTATATTCTTTTGGGTTATAGTCCTGAATTTGTGCATTATAAGCGATTACATAGGGAAGCAGGATTGCATTTGTCCTGCCATGTGCTACTCCAAACTTTCCGCCTATATTGTGGGCAATCGCATGATTTACCCCCAGGGACGTCATATCAAATGCCAGTCCCGCCATGCAGGAAGCATAGTGCATCTGTTCTCTGGCTTCCATATCCACGGGGCTTTCATAAGATTTCACCAGATATTTTAAAACCGTAACTGCCGCTTTTTCAGCAAGCGCATCCGTAAATGCATTTGCCTTAGTAGACACATATGCCTCCAATGCATGGGTCAGCACATCCATTCCGGTATCCGCCACAATGGACGGGGGCAGGCTTTTTACAAGACCTGGATCCAGTACCGCAATGTCCGGTAAAAGTGACTTATCCACCAGGGGATATTTCACACCCTTCCCTTTATCCGTAATAACCGCAAAAGAAGTTACTTCCGATCCTGTACCGCTGGTAGTTGGAACCGCAATAAACTCCATATCCGGCAAATCACCGATCTGTTTTGAAAAATGCATGATAGCCTTCGCCTCATCAATTGCCGAGCCACCGCCCAGGGCTATCAGGGTATCCGGCTTATATGCCATGACTTCCTTCACACCTTCCACCACTAGTTCCAGAGGAGGATCCGGTACCACATTGCTGAAAATTTTATATTCTTTTTCTTTCAGCTGTTCCGTAATCCGGTCAACCATTTTTGATTCCACCATAAACGGATCCGTTACAATAAAGATCCGCGATGCGGTAAGGCTTTTCAGACAATTCAGAGCATCCGCCCCAAAACACACAGCTGTTTGTATTTTAAATTCCTCCATGTTTCACCATCCCTTCAAAAGCTTTCCTTATTTAGCTATCTTTTGTGAAATGAGACAAGATTATACAAAAAAAATAAAAATTGTTGTCTTTCCCTGTATTTTTATAACTTTTCGATGATTAATATTTCCAAAACGGGAAAAATAAATACAAAAAAAGATCCACCCGAAAGTGGATCTCGCTTATAAATTTTAAAACGCAGATATATCTCTATTTCAACTGTCCCCATATAAAGCAGGCTTCGTCATCATTTGTATTTCCATAAAACTGCCGGTATTACGGGAACGGTTCAGAGCATCTGCTGCAACACATGCGGCATATCCATCCCAGGCACCCGGACCATGGCCGGCATTATTTTCTACAGCCTGCACCCATTCCGTTAGTTCAATGTCATATGCCTGAATAAACCTTTGGGACCAATCCGTAAGAATTGGCACGGTACGCCCTGCACCAGACCGGGTGATTACCGCATAGGGGTCGGGTAAGTGAACCGTCCCTTTCTCACATACCACCTGACACTGAATATCATAGCCATAGCCATCCGATAATTGTACCTCTACATCAATGCGGCATCCCAGATCTGTCTCAAGCAGGACGATCTGGGGGTTGTCATATCCCTTTACAGAGTAAGATGACTGCCTTACTTTCAGCACTTGTCCGTTCTTATATTCATCCCCCAGCAGCCAGCGGCAGATATCCAGTTCATGGATTGCGATATTCGATATGCCCATCTCACTGGTCAGCCCATCCGGCTGCTGCATATTTCGATGAGCTGCATGGATCATAAGGGGATTTCCAAGTTCACCGGACAGTACAATACGTTTCATTTCCCGGTATCCCGGATCATATCTTCTCATGAATCCCACCTGAACCAGGCGCTTCCCGCCCGCCAGTTCAGCCTTAATAATTTTCTCGCAGTCAGCCGAAGTCTGGGCAAGCGGTTTCTCACAAAGCACCGGTTTCCCCTGCTTTATACACGCAAGCACATACTCTGCGTGGGATGCATCGGAGGATGCTATAAGCACCGCATCCACTTCTGCACTTTCAATCAATGCTTCACCTGTATCATAGATATGCGGGATATCATATTGCTTTGCCGCCAGTTTTGCCGACTCCCGAAAATAATCAGAACAGGCCGTTACTGTGGCTCCTGGTACCAGATCCCGCAGCCGGCGGATATGGTCACGTCCGATTGCACCGCATCCAATAACCCCAATTTTTAACATAACAATTCTCCTGACTATCTGAATGACTTATGTTTATTTCGCTGCCATACGTCTGGCTTTGGCTTCCATACGTTCACGGGTTACATCAATAAGTACTGCCAGGATAATTACCAGACCAACCACGATATTCTGGATTGCAGTAGACGCACTGAGCAGCTGCAGACCATTTCGGATCACGGTAATAATCAATGCCCCGATAATGGTTCCGCTCATGGTACCTTTACCGCCGCTAAAGGAAGCACCACCAATGATACAGGCTGCAATCGCATCCGTATCATAAGGCTGAATCGCATTGGCACCGTTGGCGATACCGCCGCGCCCAATCAGCACGATACCTGCCAAAGCACTCATAAACCCGGACAGCGTATAGCAGAATGTAAGTACATTTGCACTCTTGATTCCGGACAGGCGTGCCGCTTCCAGATTCCCGCCTACGCAGTAGATCGAACGTCCCAGAACTGTTTTGGACAGAAATACACCCATAATGGCAAACAGCACAATGACCAATATAAAACTCACCGGAAAACCACCTAACAGCGGTATGGAACTGGGCAGGGTTGCTTCTCCCAGCCAGGTAACCTGTACCGGGAACCCGGAAACGATCTTGGACCCCACAACAACCAGTGCAAGCCCCCACAATACATTTTTCATTCCAAGTGTGGATACAAAAGGATGAGGCAGATGCAGACGGGTTAACAGTGTGCCGTTGATAAAACCAAAAAATGTACCTGCAGCTAAACCGGCTATGATGATGATAACAGGATTCGTGATACCGTTTTGTAAAAGCATTCCCATTACACAAGTACAAAAGATCGCATTCGCTCCAACCGAAAGGTCAATACCGGCAGTGATCAGACACACCAGCATTCCCGTTGAAATCAATGCATTTACCGATGTCTGCTTAAAAATGTTCATGAAATTAGCCAGTGTTAAAAAGCTTGACGTAGCAAAACTCAGAATAACACATAACACGAACAGGGCAATCAGAGATCCCAGCTTATTCACCAGGCCTGAATTGGATTTTAATTTTACTTTATTCATCTAAGGTTCCTCCCCACGCAGCTCTCATAATATCTTCCTGATTAAAATGGTCACTCTCTCTGTCTAAAGTTCCCGTGATCCGACCGCCCCGCATTACCACAACACGGTCAGACATCCCCAAAATTTCAGGCATTTCTGAAGAAATCATAATTACGCACTTTCCTTCTTTTACAAGATTATTCATTACATTATAAACCTCTATTTTTGCACCCACATCAATACCTCTGGTAGGTTCATCAAAAATAAATATATCCGCATCGGAATTAATCCATTTCCCAATTACAACTTTTTGCTGATTACCTCCCGAAAGCTGGCCTGCGATTTCGTCTAAGGACGGTGTCTTAATACGCAAGGATGAGATATTATCCTCCCCCGTCTCCTCAATATGTTTTTCATCCAAAAATAACCCCTGTGCAAATCCTTTCATATTCGCCATAATCAAATTTGAACGGATGCTCTGGGTCAGGACAAGCCCCTGATTCTTCCTGTCTTCTGTGAGAAATGCAATCCCTGCGTTAATCGCCTGTTTGGGATTTGCGATTTTCATTTCTTTCCCATGTATAAAAATTTTGCCGCCGTCAATGGGATCTGCACCAAATACAGCTCTCATTGTCTCTGTCCTTCCAGCTCCTACCAGGCCCGCAAAGCCCAGAATCTGTCCATTGTATGCTTCAAAACTCACATCAAACAGAACACCATTCTGCTTCAGTTTTTCAACTTTCAGAGCGCATTCACCTTTTTCCCCGATCACTTTAGGGAACTTATTGGCAAGGGAACGCCCCACCATGGCGGTAATCAGGGATTCATTATCCACTTCCTCAATAGGCTTTGTCCAGATATGTTCCCCGTCACGTATAACTGCAACCCGGTCGCACAACTCGAAAAGCTCTTCCAGCTTATGAGATACAAACACGATACTGATACCCCGGCTGCGCAGGTCACGGCAAATTGTCATCAGCTGCTGAACCTCTTTTTCTCCCAGCGAGGAAGTAGGCTCATCCATTATAATCATCTTCGCCCCCACCGAAAGTGCCTTTGCAATTTCGATCATCTGCTGTACTCCCATACCCATGGTCCCCGCTGCTTTGGATGGATCAATATCCTGCCCAAGTGAAGACATTACCTCTTTTGCTTTCTTATGCATGGACTTATAATCTAAAAGGCCGTTTTTCTTCCGGATCCATTTATTCATAAAAATATTATCTGTAATATTTAAAAGTTTTTCGATATTTAATTCCTGGTAGACACAGGCAATCCCTGCCTCTGCAGAATCGTTGGGGTTACGGAAATGCTTCTCCTCACCCTCCACGATTATGCTGCCTTCATCCGGTAAATGTACACCCGTCAAAACTTTAATCAACGTGGATTTACCGGCACCATTTTCCCCGATCAACCCCAGAATCTCACCAGGCTTTACTGCCAGGTTCATGCTTTTTAAAGCTACTACACCCGGAAAGCGCTTTGTGACATTTTTTAATTCCACAATATATTCACTCACTGCATACCTCCTTATCCCCCGGACTCAGATCACCATTATTTACCAAGCTGGGATTTCAGAGTGTCTAATTGCTCCTGTGCATTTTCTTTATTTACAATTTTACTGCCGGAATCAATAAATTCCTCTATTGCTTCCCCTTTTACCGCTTTCACACAGGCTTCCACTGCTTTATAGCCCATGTCATATGCGTTCTGTGCAACAGACATTGTTTCCTCATCTGCTAAAATAGCCTGACATGCAGACTGGATTCCATCAAATCCGCAGAAAATAGTATTTGCATATGCTTCGTTTCCCTTTGCTGCACGGGCAGCTGCAATAGCCATATCATCATTATTACAAACGATCATTGCCACGCCATCCGGGTGGTTCTGGATAATCGCTTCCATAGATGCAAAAGCCTTATCTGCAACCGCATCCGCATACTGGATTTCGCCCTCTAAAAATGTACCGCCTGCCTCTTCTATTCCAGCTTTATATCCAGCCAGCCGTGCTTCGGCAGTAGAGTCACCCTGTACACCTGTTATGGCAATGGCATTCAGTTCCGTAAATCCGGCTGCTTTCGCTGCCTCCACTGCTGCCTTTCCTCCTGCTTTCGCTGCCTCCTCATTACCGGTACCTACAAAAGATAAAACTTCCGGAGCATCAATCTTCGTATCTACTGCAATAATCGGCTGCTTGGAACCTGCGATCTTAGATGTCACCATATCAGCCTGCAGAGGTGCAATAACAAAACCGTCAAATTTGCCAGCTGCCAGATTCGTTTCGATAATATTCAACTGCTCATCATAAGAAGTCTCAGATGCCGCACCCTGAATCTCTACGTTTACATTTGGATTCTCATCGCTGTAGGCTTTCGCACCTGCCAGTACATAACCCCAATATTCAGATGCGGTAGTTTTCAGGATTACGCTGATATTAAGATTATCACCGGATGCAGCGGAACCATTATCCGTTCCATCGTTCCCAGCCTCACTGCCGGAAGCCGTATCTGTACCGCCAGCTGCTTCCTTGTTATCTGCCGCTTCCGAAGTACTACCCGTTTGGTTATTGTTAGCTGTAGCTGTATCACTGCTGCCTCCGCAGGCTGCAAGGGACATCCCCATAATCCCGACCATTAAGATACTTAAAATTTTTTTCTTCATACAAAAAATCCTCCTTAACTATTATATAGTTTATAATTTTGCCGCAAAGCATTGCGTCCCCTTGGTTTGAAATCCATAATACAGGTACGGATCTCAGTTGATCCATTGTTGGCATTTCCAATACCAGCAATCAGATCATGCATATGTATTTTTAACCCCCGGATAAGTTCTCAAGTAATTCGGACACACCCTTGCAGTAAAAAGAGAACCAACAGGTATTAACCTAATTTTCGTTTGAAGAATATTTTCAAGCAATATGCATTGAGCATATTATGCATAACACATTTTCAAAATGCACTCAAAACATGTGCAATTTATTGTGTTTTTTAGTATTTAACCAAATTATAACACTACATTTTGGTTAAGTCAACAAGTTTTTACCAAAACTTTATGTACAAATTGACAGTTTTACATTTTAATTTATGCATATAGCATATTTTCTTCCCGAGATATCAATGCATATCATTATGTATTATGCACATTTTTCTATGCGCATAATTAACCATTATAGTGCATACCTCTTATTCTTGAAACAACAGCAGGAGACGACCTGAAAATGATTAGAATCTATAGAAAAAACATATCAAATATATATGTCAATATCTGGAAAAACGACAGGTTATAAGAACTGGAAAACATACATTTTTTGTATTGATTATCCATATATTTTAGTTGACTTGTACTTGAAAATGTATTATTCTTCAATATAGTTAAATACTACGAGTCGGATAAACTTTTTATTTTTGATGAAAAATCATCTCTTTTTTTACAGGATGATCCATTCCCGCTCGCTGTCCATAGGAGATAAATATATGATTACAACCCAAGAACTTGCGCGGTTAGCCGGCGTAAGTCAGTCAACGGTGTCAAGAAGCCTTCAGAATTCTTCCCGAATTTCTCTGGAAACCAGGATTAAGGTTCAGGAATTGGCCGCACAGCATGGATATACCTTAAAAAAGAGGGCTGGAATGCCCAATGTTACCGGAACCGGTAATAATGGATGCATTGGAATTATCCTGGGTGCCGACAAGATGCACTCTCCCCTTGACCTATATCTGGAATATCTTTCAAATGAGGTGATCCGGCAGATTGAAAAACAAAATTACTACTGCACAATATCATCCTACGACGCCAGTGACCAGTCCTTTGGATATATGCAATCCATTATCGAAACAGCTGATATAAAAGGCATTGTTATTATTAACGGCAACTATCACTCGGCACTGGAAGACTATTTATGCCATTTGAATATTCCGCATATTTACACCCAATACTTTTCCCGCCCAATGCAGAAAAGTTTAAATATCATTGACGTAGATCATTTTACCGGGGGATTAATCGCAGCAAACCACTTATTAGAATTAGGACATCAGCGTATCGCTACCATTACCTCAGCCGGAAGTGATTTTAAAGAACGCACAGAAGGCTATTGCACCGCACTCATCGATAACAATCTTGCCTGTAATCCAGATTGGATCGTTAAATCCGGGCTGACTTATGAAGAAGGATATCGGCAAATGGAAACCTGCTGGTCTCAGCTGCATGACTGCACCGCATTTTTTGCCCAGACAGATATTCTTGGCATCGCTGTCATTAATTTTCTCACCGATAAAGGTTATAAGGTTCCCCAGCAATATTCCGTAATTGGCTTTGACGGCATACCGGAAGGCAATTATTGCCGCCCCAGTTTAACCACCGTTATACAGCCCGTCCTTAAAATTGCGGAAAGAAGCATAAAGCACCTGACCCATTTAATAAAACAGAAAAGTACCAGCGCCACCCATTTTTTTGTGCAGCCCGAATTATATCTGCGCAATTCCACGGCACCGGTAAAATGAGAATGCCATGGCTGAAAGCACTTTTAGAGTGCTTTTGCCATGGCATTAGAACATTGTAAGGAATTATTTAATTTAATTTGTCTATTATTATTTATCTATTGTTATTTATCTATTGTAATTCCCCTATTGTGTTTCCTTTATTCGATTCCTCTATTGTGACCTTCCTTTAGAGAATACCCCCTCCAAACCTTCCTTCACAACTTTCTTTTTAATACCGTCTATATCCATAAGATACAGGCCTCTTTCTTTCATCCGCTTAAAATAAACAGATCCGGAAAAGGTATATTTACGTTCTAAGCCTTCCTCCGTTTCCATTTCCTTTCTGACAAACGCAATCATATCGCCCACTGCCAGACTCTCCGGAAGTATCAATGTTTTAAGGCCTGCTGCCTCTCTTACACTGTTATACCCAGCCAGAACCCCCGTTACAATTGCCTCTGTATGTCCAACCAGAAGCCCTGCCTTTTCGCCTGCACAGTATAAATTTTTGGCTCCCACTACTTTAAGGCTGTTATCCCGGGGTGACATTGCCATAAAGCGTATGGAGTTACCCTTGCCGCCCGCATAAGGATCTTCATACCTGGCATTTTCAAATCCCGGTATCCTTTTAAGCTTATCCATAGGAAAATAAGATGTCATGAATTTGGCATGCCCGGTATCCAGCAAAATAATATTCTCAACAAAGTCAGCAATCGCATATTGCTGGCATGCCTTCTCTGACAGATGATTTTCCCGCAGCTCCTGTGGCAAAGGTATCACTGCTGCACCATTTGTCTCCAGCTCCTCTATCAATTCCCTGGAGAGAGACTCCTTAAAAATCTTACAGGAACCACTCATTGCACCCAGCTTCCCATTCGCACGTTTCCCCTGTATCTCCTGAATCCCAGCTTCTCCCGTCAAGCTGATTCTGCCGCCAAAGCTGGGACACCGAAGAATGCACATCGCACATCCGTTTCCAAATTTCTTACAATTATTCATAGGCCCTGCACTTCCGGTAGCATCAATAAACATCTCCCCGCCAAATGTCCTGCCGTCATCCGTACGAACATTTAAGATCCGCTTCCCATCCATCTGCACTTTCGACATACGAGCCTGAAACTCAATCTTCGTTCCTATCTTCTTTAGAAACCGGTAAATCACTCCGGATATTTTACCCACATCATATAAGGAAGCATGCTCATGACCAGGAAAATTAACATTCTTATGCCGGACATTTTCATCAATTATCCGAAAAAGTTCTCCTCCTCCCAGGGCGATCATTTCTTCCGTTGCGGTAAAGCGTCCGTTATTTCTCATGATTCCCCCAACCAGGCCTGTACCAAGCAGCATATCTGTTTTTTCCAGCAGCGTTACCTTCGCCCCCTGCAAGACTGCTCCATATGCCGCGGCGCATCCCGCCCATCCACCTCCTGCTATCACTACTTCTATCCCCATGTTGTCTGCCTCCATTCTTCTGATGAATCTAACTTTTCCATGCAGTGTAAAGGAAGTGCTTCCCCACACTGCGCCTGATTTGCACAAGCTATAGACTACCATACTTTAATGTATGGACATGTCCGCCTGTTTATTCCTGTAATCCGTTAAATTCTATCCGTCTTATATCCCACCCAGAAAACTAATACCTGTTTTCCAAAGAAATACGCCCAGATAAATAAAGGTAAGCAAACTTCCCACTCCACATAAAACCTTACTGATCCATCCATCTGCCCGGCACAGATCCAGGCTGATTCCCCATCTCAAGGGATAAAGCAGCCGCACATTCTTATAATTAAAAATATCTGCTGCGATATGGGAAAGCATGGAGATTACAAAATAGGGAACCAGAACCGGGTAGATGATATATAGAATAAAACCCAAAATTCCAACGGCAGGTAAAGAATGCATAAACGACCTGTGTGGTCTGCTCTTGCCAAATACACACACACCCAGAAAAGCAGCCATCCCAAGCATCAGCCTGACCAGACTGCTGTTACGCATAAAACTCGCCGTAATCCCAAGCTTCCACTGGTATTCCATAAATGCAGTGGCAAGTACTGCCAGCAGCGTAATTCCAATCACTTTATTCACATCCCGTCTTGCTTCCGAAGTACTGACGTCAATATCACTGATTACAGAACCTACCGAAGCTGTCCCGATGCAAAGCACAACCTCCCTGATATTTTCCGGCTGTCCAATGAATAATGCAGCCGCCGTCCCTATTGCCAAATGTGTTTTTCCTGTCATACGGTCTCTTCTCAACTTTCTCATTTGTTAAAACAACTCTTTTATAACCTAGTACTCCATCCAGCCAGAAACCCTACTAACAGTGCTGATTATTTTGTCAATCTGCAAGGCGGAGGATGGAAGCGGAGTGGTTCCTCCGCTGACTGACGACAACGCGGCAGATGGCAAAATTGGCAGTGCTTTTAGTAGGGTTTCTAGCCGGATGGAGTACTAGCATAAGTATACAAAAAACCAGCCACAAACGCAAGGAAATTTTCCGTATGTATGTTCTGATAAAAAAGCCGTTGTAAAATTTATTCCAAAGACTGGCACGGACCTATTTTCCATGGGAATGCATCCCTGTGCAAGTCAGTATCTAAATTTTTACAACGGCTTTCTTTCATATAAATGATTCTTTCTTAATATGAATGATTCATCCTTAATATAAATGATTCTTTCTCAATATGAATGATTACTTCTGAACTAAATGCCTCTCTGCTCCTTCACTTAATTCCTTGATACCAACCTGGCAAATAACAAAACACCAAGCATAAGCACAATACCAAAAGGAAGGGCAATCCAGGCACTTTGCACAAATTCCGCTAATATATATGTCAGGAAGGATACAGCTGCTGCTGTAACTGCATAAGGCAGCTGTGTCGTCACATGATTAACATGATTGCACCTCGCTCCCGCTGATGCCATTATCGTAGTATCCGAGATCGGAGAACAGTGATCTCCACAAACTGCCCCCGCCATACATGCAGAAATTGAGATAATCATCAATTCCGGATTTGATTTTTCAAATACAGCAACAACAATCGGAATTAAGATTCCAAATGTCCCCCAGGAAGTACCGGTTGCAAAAGCCAGCCCGCATCCAACCAGGAAAATAATCGCCGGCAGAAACTTCATCAAATCTCCCGCACACTGTTTCATAGCCTCTGCCACGAAATCCGCTGCCCCCAGGCTGTCCGTCATGGATTTTAGCGTCCAGGCAAAGGTAAGAATTAAAATAGCAGGTACCATCGCTTTGAATCCATCCGGCAGGCAAGCCATACAATCATTGAATTTCAGTACTTTACGAATGCCATATAAAATAATCGTAATCACCATACCAAAAAAGCTGCCCAGTGCAAGTCCCACAGAGGCATCACTATTGGAAAATGCAGTAATAAAATCTTTCCCCTCAAAAAAACCGCCTGTATAAATCATGCCAATCACACAACAGACAATTAAAGATAAGATGGGAATCAGCAGATCCATCACACTACCATGGGGGTTAGAAATATCATCTTCATCAAAATTTCCAATCTTGTCGCCCGCAGAAAATAGATCACCTTCCCGTGCATTTTTTTCATGCACCGCCATAGACCCAAAATCTACCTTCATCAGCACAAGTCCCACCATCATAACAATTGTCAGCAACGCATAAAAGTTATAGGGAATGGCTCTGATAAAAATAGAAAAACCATCCTCACCTTCCACAAATCCGGTAACTGCAGCTGCCCAGGAAGAAATAGGTGCAATGATACAAACCGGAGCCGCCGTAGCATCAATCAAATATGCCAGTTTAGCTCTGGAAACCTGATGCTGGTCGGTAACAGGCCGCATAACGCTTCCTACGGTCAGGCAGTTAAAATAATCATCAATAAAAATCAATACTCCCAGTACAATAGTTGCAAGCTGGGCACCAACTCTCGTCTTAATTCGTTTACTCGCCCATCGTCCAAACGCAGCTGAACCACCTGCCCGGTTCATCAGACTGACCATACATCCCAAAATAACCAGGAATACCAGAATTCCCACATTATAGGGATTCGATAACACCTTGATAAATCCGTCATTAAAAATGTGTGACACAGTCCCTTCAAATCCAAATCCGGAATAGAACAATCCTCCAACCAAGATACCCAAAAATAGTGAACTGTACACTTCCTTTGTGATCAGTGCCAGAACAATCGCTACCACCGGTGGAACCAATGCCCAAAAAGTAGCATACATGGCTGGTTCTGCTGCCCCTTCTTCTGCAGCCAGAGCCGTCATGGGAAGCAATGCCGTAAATATCAGTACCATGCTGATACTCATCAACCATCTTCGTTTCTTAATCCTCATTTGTAAATCCTCTCTTTCCCTCCAAGAAAAAACCATGAATGACAGTCTCCGTGGGGACATACATTCATGGTCATTTTAAGGTCAGATTTACCAATACCATTTCAGATAGCGCTCCACATGTCAGTGACAGTCCGCAGCATATTCTGCTGCGTCCCAGAGCTAATTCCACGGACCGGAATATAACTCTTCGGCGATCTTCCCTTTCTTCCAAAACGGCTGTCCTGCCATATGTCCCGGAATACTGATGAATACCGCACCTCTATCATTTCATTTTATTTCTCGTCTCGTAATATGCTTCTATTCTAACATTTTTTCCACAAAAAGCAAAGGGTTTCTTATAAAATCAGACTTTCTTACGCATTCTTCCTGCTATATCTCCAAATAGCAGCCACAATCCCAATAATCAAAAAACAAGCGGCTACCGCAAAGTAAATGATGGGAAATTCTTCTGACAACCTCCAGGAATCATTACTGCCTGCCAGTTTGTCCACCATCTCATTGGTAAATCGCTCCGCCACAAAAAATAATAAAGTCCCGATCCCCAGAATAAGCCAAACATTAGCATGCGTAAACTTCCGGATGAAAAACAATACCCAAAGAGCCAAAAGCCAGCAGATACTGACTGGCACTCCAAAAGACCCCGCCCATTTTTCAGGATTCTCCAGATACAGATTGGAACAAATCTCGATCAGATACAAATAAGGAATTAACGTGACACTCCATACGATCAACAATTTCATAATCCGGTTTTTACCGCTCAACAGCAATGCCCACACAGACAAGTATCCCACTATACATCCCCCAACAACAAACCATGCCCATGTCAGCTTCCGTTCCACTGCGAAATTCACAATCAGGCAGACCAATATCGCAGCCATAAATAAAACCAATACTATCATATTCAAAACTTTTCTCTTTTTCATACTCTTCTTCCTGCTTTTCTTCTCTTTTTTTGTTATTCATTGCTGCAGTATACAATCTCTTTCTTGTTAAAATCTGATAACTGATTCACCGCATTCTCTATTGCAGCTGACATAGATGCCGTTAACCGTACCCCATCTTCATACCATATATTTTTCACATCTGCTTCTTTTTTCTTTTTGTCATAGATTACCTCGATCCTGCCCACAAAACGGTCCCCATACAGAATAGGCAACACATAATGTCCAAATTTCCGCTCCGATTGAGGCGTATATATTTCCCACTTATATTCAAAACCAAACAACTCTCTCAGAAGCTTTCTGTCCCAGAGCATATTATCTAATGGTGCCATGAACTCACATCTCTTTTTCAACCGGGGATTCTTCAATACATATGTAATTAGGTGTTCATCCATTGCACTGCAATATAGAGGTTCTGCAAGATCATCTACACTGATCTCAATTATACGTTCTTCCTCTAAAAGCTCTGAAAAAATCTGCATTCTATCCTTTGACTTTAAATGTTCAATCCCAAGCCATGCATCAGAAGCCCGGTTCCAAAGTAAACCAATAGCATGTATCCGCCTCAGAACACGCCATTTTTGATGTTCCGAATCATTCGTATAAGGATCCGGCTTCGATAAAATATTCATTGGAATACATTTTTCAATTAAATTATAATACTTCATGGTACCTTTTTTAAATTGAATCGCCAGTTCTCCAGTAAAATACATATGTTCCAACGCAGCTCTGGATAACTTCGTATCGCTCCAATACCAGGCTACTTTTTCATTCATATTTAAATCAGCTGAGCAAACAGCCCCTAATTCTGCAATCTTCTGTTTAATCAATTCACATACTTTTGATATTTCATCATTGCTCCGTTCAAAACACTGATGATACTGCCGTTCCCTTGCAAAATACGGCCAATCTTCAACTAAAAATATAGATAGATTCTTATCAAAATAATCCACCAATCTACGCTCTGAATAAAGCAAGTCATAGAGCATCTGCTTTTCAAATCCTTTAATTCTTGACAATAAAACTAATTCAGCATTTTTACCGCAGACATCAATCGGGTCAAATTGTATACACCCCGCCTGACGAATAAACTCCAGAATTCCTGTCTTTCCGTTAAATTTATAATTGCCGATCAGTCCCTGCTTCAGCAGTATAAATAATCGGGCTTGTTTCCTGGTAAGGTTATACTCCATCATAGTATTCTCCTTGAATAGTATATGACTCTGCCTACATTTTCTTATAAATTACAATCACTATCCTTTAGTAACTTCGCCTGCTGATCGTGAATAGCTAATATCGGATTCCTATCAGGAACTGCCAGATTTATTTCCGGATCATCCCATCTAATACTTCGGCTATATTCATTTATAAAGCTGCTATCAATACGCATCATCACTTCCGTATCATCTGCAAGAGAAAAAAAAGCATGTCCAAAACCTTTTGGTATATAAACCTGTTTACGATTTTTATCCGATATTTCCACACAAATCCATTGTTTAAAAGTCTTTGACTGCTTTCGTAAATCAATTGCAAAATCTAACCCACAACCTGCTCTGCAGTAAATCATCTTCGACTGTGCCATAGGTTCATTTTGAAAATGTATGCCATAAAATGTTCCTTTTTTATTCGCATGATAAGTATACTCTTCCACAAAATCAAAATAAATCCCGGCATCTTCAAGTAAACTTTTCGAATAATTAGTATAAGAACTTCCTCTGTTATCCAGTTTATTATCCCATTGAAGAACTTTTACATCCGGCAATTTCGTTTCTGATATAAATAACATATATATTCTCCAATCATTAACTATTGTGTCAACTTGTTAGCCAATATAATAACAAACTAAATTTCTATTTCTTCGTATTATATTTCTCTAATAGTATCATTGTTACTGATTTTTTTCAATATACATTCCCTGTTGATAATACCTTTTAGATAAAAATATCAGAATTGCAAAAATAAATAATACACTTCCTGTTGTAATCATCATAGAATCAATGGGAATGAAATCTGCAAGGGGACCAAATACAGCCATACCTAATGGCATACAGCCGCAAAACATGATATTCATGAAGCTGAATACCCTTCCCTGCATTTCCTGTTCTACTTTTTCCTGTAAAATGGCCATAGATGCCGACTGAACAAAAGGTATCGAAAAACTAATTAAAAACATAAAAGCTGTAAATAGTAAGAATGCTTTCGATAACCCCAAACACACAGCAAATCCTCCATAGAATAAAACTCCGAATGCTAAGGATTTACAGCGATTCTTAAAGCCTCCCCATACACCGATAAATAATCCTCCCAACATCATTCCTGCAAATCCTGCCATTTCGTTAAGCGACAAATATAAATAACTCGCCCCAAACAATCTCTCAATCATAAGTGCTGTTAAAAATCCAGATGGTACGCTTAAGAAGATAAAAAAACCGTAAATCATTAATGTTCTTCCTATAAATTTATTCCTGATAATATAAGTTATTCCGGCTTTTACATCACCTATATGTGAACTGTTTCCTGGTATTCCTACTTCATTATGTGCTGGAATTTTTAGCAGACACAATACAAAAATACCAATCATTGCTGTGCCTACATCAATAAACAGAATACCATCAATGCTCCCCAATTCAAGAATTGTTCCTGCTGCTAACGGAGCTGCAAATTGTACCATTGATTGCACACTGCTGTTAATTCCGTTAATCCTCATGAGCTGATCTTCCTGTACCAATTGTGGCAGCATTGCATTTACTGCAGGAGTCTGCACCCCAGTGCCCAACGATCGTATGACAGACACAACGACAATCCCAATTAATATATATTTCTCCTGATTACCTGACAAAACAAATAATGCAAGCAATAAGCTGGCTAATGCTATAACGGCATCCGCAATATTAATTAGCATTTTACGGTTAAAACGGTCAGTCCATACTCTGTCTCTTATACACATCTCCGAGCCCACGAGACCAGAGAGGATCTCGTATGCCGTCTTCTGCTTGAAAAAAA